>WNFA01000074.1_pt1 | contig 79176 bp, 74 predicted proteins | sample 5400481 | NCBI WGS metagenome assembly WNFA01 (sample SAMN13153340, study PRJNA577476) | soil metagenome | isolation source: 120 cm saprolite under Douglas fir tree site 2 hole 1 replicate 2 | place: USA:California | collected 2015-04-18 | reverse complement strand
AACCTCGGCATCGGCCTCTGCCATCCGCCGGTCGGCTCGATCCTGTTCGTCGGCTGCGCCGTCGGCCGCGTCACCATGGAGCAGGTGATGCGCACGATCTGGCCGTTCTACGCGGTCATGCTGGCGGTGCTCATGCTGGTGACCTACTTCCCCGCCATCTCCCTCTGGCTGCCGCGCAAGCTCGGGCTTTAGCGGCGCCTCCGCCGGATCAAAAAGCCCCGCCGGTTTCCCGGCGGGGCTTTGTCGTGAGCCGGAGCGACGCCGCGCTCAGACCGAGTAGTACATCTGGAACTCGATCGGGTGCGGCGAGTGCTCGAAGGCGTAGATCTCCTCGTATCTGAGCTCGATATAGGAGTCGATCAGGTCCTTGCTGAAGACGTCGCCCTTCAGCAGGAAGGCGTGGTCGGCGCGCAGGTTCTCGAGTGCCTCGCGCAAGGAGCCGCACACCGTCGGGATGTCCTTCAGCTCCTCGGGCGGCAGGTCATAGAGGTTCTTGTCGATGGGATCGCCGGGATGGATGCGGTTCTGGACGCCATCGAGCCCGGCCATCAGCATGGCCGCATAGCCCAGATAGGGGTTCGCCGCCGGATCGGGGAAGCGCACCTCGACACGTTTGGCCTTGGGGCTCGACACGACGGGGATGCGGCAGGCGGCCGAGCGGTTGCGCGCCGAATAGGCCAGCAGCACCGGCGCCTCGAAGCCGGGGATGAGCCGCTTGTAGCTGTTGGTCGTCGGATTGGTAAGGGCGTTGACGGCCCTGGCGTGCTTGATGATGCCGCCGATGTAGTAGAGCGCCATGTCGGACAGGTCGGCGTAGCCCGACCCCGCGAAGAGCGGCTTGCTGCCCTTCCACAGCGACTGGTGGACGTGCATGCCCGAGCCGTTGTCGCCCTTGATCGGCTTCGGCATGAAGGTCGCCGTCTTGCCGTATTGGTGCGCGACGTTGTGCACGACGTATTTGTAGATCTGCATGTGGTCGGCGCATTCGGTGAGCGTGCCGAACTCGAAGCCCAGCTCGGCCTGGCTCGGCGCCACCTCGTGGTGGTGCTTCTCGACGCGCAAGCCCATCTCGGCCATCACCGAGAGCATCTCGGCGCGCATGTCGCTTTGACCGTCGACCGGCGGCACCGGGAAATAGCCGCCCTTGATCGGCGGGCGGTGGCCGGTGTTGCCGTCGGGGAATTTCTTGTCGCTGACGTAGGGCCCTTCGTCGCTGTCGATCTCGTACATGGCCCCGTTCATCCCGACCTTGTAGCGGACGTCGTCGAAGATGAAGAACTCGGCCTCGGGGCCGAAATAGGCCTTGTCGCCGATGCCGGTCGAGGCGAGGTATTGCTCGGCCTTCTTGGCGATGGAGCGCGGGTCGCGGCCATAGGGCTGGCCGGTCAGGGGCTCGTGGGTGTCGCAGAAGATGATGAGCGAAGTCTGCGCTGCAAACGGATCGAGCACCGCCGTCGCGCAATCCGGCTTCAGCAGCATGTCGCTTTCGTTGATGGCCTTCCAGCCGGCGATCGAGGAGCCGTCGAACATCACGCCTTCGGCGAGGAAATCCTCGGTGATGGTGCGGATGTGATGCGCCAGGTGCTGCCACTTGCCGCGCGGATCGGTGAAGCGGAAGTCGACGTATTTGACGTCGTGCTCCTTGATCATGTTCATGACTTTTTGAATGTCTGACATTGCCTCTTTTCCCGTAGTTGGACTGGTCCCCTTGGCTGCCGGCCGGCGGCGCTGCGCAGTGTTGCAGGTGTATTTTCCCCTTAGATCGCGTCCTTGCCTTTCTCTCCGGTGCGGATGCGCAGCGCCTCGTCGATGGTGCTGACGAAAATCTTGCCATCGCCGATGCGGCCGGTATGGGCGGCCTGCTGGATCGCCTCGACGGCGCGCTCGACCATCGAATCCTCCATCACCACCTCGATTTTCACCTTGGGTAGGAAATCGACGACATATTCGGCGCCGCGATAGAGCTCGGTATGGCCCTTCTGCCGGCCGAAGCCTTTGGCCTCGGTGACCGTGATGCCCTGGATACCGACCTCGTGGAGCGCTTCCTTCACCTCGTCGAGCTTGAAAGGCTTGATGATCGCTTCAACCTTCTTCATGGGTCCCGCCTTGCCGCCATCACAAGAGGCCCGGCGCCAACCGCCGGGCTCCCCACGCAACATCAAGCATGAGCCGTGCCACCATGCCATGCCGCGGCCAGCCGAAAGCTAGCCCGAATCCGGCTGCACGCAAACAGGCTTTTCTGCCTAATATGTGATCAATTCGCCCATCGCCTGGGCAATTGCCCGGCTGCACTCGCGGCCCGGCAAGCCCGACTTGCGGTCCGACTTAGTGGACGACGTCGTTCTGGGCGAGGTGGAGGATCGCGGCGACCTGGGTCTCCCAATCGCCGGAGGCACCGGTGGCGGGTTGGCCGCTATGCTTGTAGGTGGCGATGGCCGCGCCGAAGACCTCCGCCACCTCGGCCTTGGTGAGACGCCCGCGCCGGACGAGGAACGCCAGGAGCTGGGTGGTCAGGGTCAAATTGGCGCTGGCGATGGCGGCGGGTTGGACCTGCAGGCCGCGCCAGCTGATCTTGGTGTCGGTGCTCTCGGCCATGATGTCGCTCCTGGACGGATAGGCTGGGCACAGGATAACCGCACGGTGTTAACCAATCCTTCCTGCGCACCAGGAAGGTCAGGCCTTGCCAAAGCCACCGCGGCTGTTTCCCTGGCGCTCGAGCCATGCCTTGATGCGCGCCACCGCCTCCTCGAGGGCGGCGAGGCTCGCCGCGTAGGAAAAGCGCAGATAGCCGTCGCCGAAGGCGCCGAAGCTGGTGCCTGAGATGGTGGCGACGCCGGTCTCGTCGAGCAGGCGCGACTGCAGCGTGCGGCTGTCGAAGCCGGTGCCGGCGATGTTGGGGAAGGCGTAGAAGGCGCCGCCCGGCACGGCGCAGCGGAAGCCGGGCAGGGCATTCAGCGCCGCGATGATCATGTGCCGGCGCTCGGCAAAGGCGGCGACCATCCGCAGCGAGGGCTCGCGCGGCCCCGTCAATGCTGCAATGCCAGCGTATTGCGCGGCGGCATTGACGCAGGAATGGCAGTTGATGGCCAGCCGCTCGGCCGCGGCGAAGACCGTCTTGGGCCAGACGCTGTAGCCGAGCCGCCAGCCCGTCATCGCATAGGTCTTGCTCCAGCCGTCGAGCAGGATGACGCGGTCGCGCAACGCGGGGTAGGTCAGCAGGCTGACATGCTCGGCACCGTCATAGACCATCTCGCCGTAGATCTCGTCGCTCATCACCGCGACATGCGGATGGCGCTCAAGCCCGGCGGCGAGCCGGTCGAGCTCGCCCTTGGGCACGGCGCCGCCGGTCGGGTTGGCGGGGCTGTTGAGGATGATGAGCCGCGTCTTCGCGGTGATCTTCGCCAGCACCTCTTCGGCGTTGAAGGAAAAGCCCTTGGTCTCGTAGAGCGGGATCGGCACCGGCGTGGCGCCGGAGAAGCGGATGACGCTCTCGTAGATGGGAAAGCCGGGATTGGGATACAGGATCTCGGCGCCGGGCTCGCCGAACATCATCACCGCGAAAAACATGGTGACCTTGCCGCCCGGGACGATCAGCACCTGATCGGGCGATACCGTGACGTGGTGGCGGCGGTGCAGGTCGGCAGCCACCGCCTCGCGCAGCGGCAGGATGCCGTTGGCGGGCGTGTAGCCGTGATGCCCATCGGCGAGCGCCTTGCGCCCGGCCTCGACGATATGCGCCGGCGTGGCGAAATCGGGCTGGCCGATGCCGAGATTGATGATCGAGCGCCCCTCGGCCTCGAGCGCCTTGGCGCGCGCCAGCACTTCGAAGGCGGATTCGGTGCCGAGAAGGGCCATGCGGCCGGACAGCGTGAGCATGAAAGGCGCGCCTCGTTCCCAGGTTCGACCGCCCCTATATCGCCGAAGCCGGGCTCCGGAACAATGCCTAACCGCGGCGCCTCCGAGGGTGGCGCGGGCGTTTCAGGCGATCGACCCGTCCGGCCGGTAGAGCACGGTGAAGGCGAGGAGGATATCGACGGTCGCGCCATCGCGGGCGAGCGGCAGCAGCAGGTTCTCGATCTCGCCGAAATCGCGATGCGCCCAGATCCGCGGCTTGCCCTTGCGCCATTCGGGCCGCTTCTGCTCTGCCGCGCGCCGATAGCGTTCGAAGAATGTGGCGTCGTTGCGCAGATGAGGATGCGCCTGATCGAGCCACTGGCCGGTCACCTCGCGCCCGACCGCCTCGACGATTCCCGTGCCGACCAGCCGGTAGCGCAGCCGAAATGGCCTGTGCTGCACGTCGAGCAGCCAAATACCAGGGAGCAGCTCGGGGACGTCGACCGGGTCGAAATGCTGCCGCCCCGGCACACCGCCGGCGGGAGGATGGATCGACAGCCAGTAGCGGTAAAGCCGCGCGATGCGCGGGTGCCAGCGCGCGGTGTCGAGGGCTGGCGCCCGCTCCACCCTCACGCCCGTGCCGCCAAGCGCCTGAGCTGGTCGGGCGCGCGACGCAGCAGGGCGCGGCAGGGCACCTCGACGCAGCGATAGATGAGCGCGCCGATGGCGAGCGCGAAGACGACCGCGAGCGCACGCAGCCCGTCGAGGCCGAGGGCGGGGCCGAGCGGCGTGGTCGCGAGCGTCAGCACGGCGGAGAACGCGAAGGCCTGTCCCAGGTAGACGGAATATGAGATGTCGCCCATCCAGCGCAGCGGCGCGGCGTTGAGCGCGCGCGCCGCGAGCCCGGTATTCCGCACCGCCGCGAGCAGCAGCAGCGGCAACAACGCGACGATGATGCCGTCGTTCGGCATGAATTCGAAGGCGAGGGCGAGAGCCCCAGCGACAGCGAGGAACGCCACATCGCTGCGCCAGATCCGTGCCGCGTGCGGGTCGCTGAAGGCGCGGTAGGTGATGACGCCGAGCGTGAATTCCGGCAGCGCGCGAGCGAGCGCGCCCCAGCCGCCGCCGATCTCGCGGAGGTCGCCGAAGCTGCCGATGATAGCGATGTCCAACCCGAGCAGCAGCGCAAAACAAATGGCGGCCGCGATCCGGCCGTTGCAGCGCCAGAGCCAGCCAACCATGAGAGGGAAGAGGAGATAGGCGTACCATTCGGCGCTGAGCGACCATGACGGCTGATTGATCGAGTGGACCGGCCAGGGCACCAGGATCAGCAGGAAATTGTCGAGCACGTCGAGCCCCGACAAGCCCTGTGCGCCGCCGCATGCGACGAGGAGGGCCGTCACGAAGAAATGAACCGGGTAGATCCGCGCGACGCGAGCCCACAGGAACGCGCCGGCGGAGCGCCAGGATGTGTCGCCCAGAAAGCCCTGCACATAGACATGGGTCAGGACAAAGCCGCTGAGCACGAAGAAGAGATCGACGCCGAGATATCCGCGGAGGAAAAACGCGGGCAGGCTCGAATCGCCGCTGTTGCGCGCCAAGTGGAACATCAGCACGGTCAGCGCCGCGATGCCGCGCAGGGGCGTCAGGGATTGCAGATGCCGCATTGGGCGGCAACCATGGCAGGAATGTCTTAACTATCGGTGCATCGCCGCGCTGCCGGGCGGCGCCGCGGCGCGGCATCATTGCACGAGATGGCGGAAAATTTGGGGCGAGTGACCGGGCTCGAACCGGCGACATCCAGAATCACAATCTGGCGCTCTAACCAACTGAGCTACACCCGCCACCGAGGGCGGTGCTACAGCCTCCGTGCCGCAGCGTCAAGCACGGTCCCGGCGCGCGACGGCGCGGCGCCGCTCGGCGTCAGTTGACCATGCGCCAGGTGCCGTCGGGCTGCAGGCAGGCGGTGCCGTAGCCCGGCTGCCACTGGCCGTCGACCTGCACGGTCGTCTGGTATTCGCGGCAGGTCCGCCCGCTGCTGTCCTGATAGACCGGCGAGGCGGGCGTGGCCGGCAGCGGCTGGACCGTGCCGTAGCCCGGCGGAGGCGCGTAGACGGGTGGCGGGTAGTAATAAGCCGGCGGGTAGTAATAGGCCGGCGGGTAATAATAAGGCGGCGGGTAGGAGTAATAGGGCGGCGCCCAAGCGTTGAAGCCGAAGAACACCCGGCCACGGCCATGCGCCGCGGCCGGCGCAGCGGTCAGCGCAACCACGGCCGCCGCGACGAGAAGGCCGCAGAGGACCGTCCGCATAAGCTATGTAGCGGGTCGACATGGTTGCCCTCCAAGGGCTTATCGGCACCTGCCCCTATGGCCATATATGGGCGGGCGCCGGGCAATCTGCATCCGATAACGGACCAGGGTGGGCTGTGCATCCCACGGCGGCAGGCTAGACTCGGTTCTCATGCGTGCCGACGAATACGCGCTCCTGACCCCGGCGGAGATGGCCGAGGCCGATCGCGCCGCGATCGCCGCCGGCATTTCCGGCATCGAGCTGATGGAGAAGGCCGGACGCGCCGTCGCCGCCGCGGTCGCCGAGCGCTGGTCGCCGCGCCCGGTCGCGGTGCTGTGCGGCCCGGGCAACAATGGCGGCGACGGTTTCGTGGCCGCGCGCCGCCTGGCCGCCGCGGGCTGGCCGGTGCGCCTCGGTCTGCTGGGCGAGGTCGGGCGGCTCACCGGCGACGCGGCGCACCACGCCATGCTGTGGCGCGGCACCCTGGAGCCGTTGACGCCGCCTCTGCTCGACGGCGCCGGCCTTGTCATCGACGCCATCTTCGGCGCCGGCTTGTCGCGGCCGGTCGACGGCGCGTCCCGCAGCATGATCGAGGCGCTCGCCGCAAGCAGGCTCGCCAGCGTGGCCGTCGACGTGCCGAGCGGGCTCGACGGCGCCACCGGCGAGGTCAGGGGCGCCGCCGCGCCCGCTTCGGTCACCGTGACTTTCTTCCGCAAGAAGCCCGGCCACCTGCTGCTGCCGGGGCGCATGCTCTGCGGCCAGACCGTCCTCGCCGATATCGGCATTCCCGCTTCCGTGCTGGAGCGCATCGCGCCCAAGACCTGCGAGAACGCGCCGGCGCTCTGGCTCGAGGCGTATCCCTGGCCGCGGCTCGACACGCATAAATACCGGCGCGGCCACGCGCTGGTCGCCGGCGGCGAGCTGATGACCGGCGCGGCGCGGCTGGCCGCGCGCGCCGCAGCGCGCATCGGCGCCGGCCTTGTCACACTCGCCGCGCCCGCCGCCGCCTGGCCGGTTTATGCCGCCTCGCTCACCGGCGTGATCGTCCGTCCGGTGGCGCGCGCGGAAGACTTCTCGGCGTTGCTCGCCGACGAGCGGCGCAATGCGATCCTGCTCGGGCCGGGCGGCGGCACCGGCGAGGCGATGCGGCACAACGTGCTCGCGGCGCTGGCGACCCGGCGCGCGGTCGTGCTCGACGCCGACGCGCTCACCGCCTTCGCCGACCGGCGCGACGCGCTCTTCGCGGCGATCGCCGGTCCCTGCGTGATGACGCCGCATGACGGCGAGTTCGCGCGGCTCTTCGCCATCGCCGGCGACAAGCTCGCGCGCGCCCGGGCAGCGGCGGCCCAGAGCGGCGCGGTGGTGCTGCTCAAGGGCGGCGACACCGTGATCGCCGCGCCGGACGGCCGTGCCATGGTTAACGCCAACGCGCCGCCCGACCTTGCCACCGCCGGGAGCGGCGACGTGCTCGCCGGGCTCGTCGTGGGGCTCATGGCGCAAGGGCTCGATCCCTTCCGCGCCGCCGCGGCGGCGTGCTGGATCCATGGCGATGCGGCGGCCGCCTTCGGCCCGGGTCTCGTCGCCGAGGACATCATCGAGAGCGTGCCCGCGGCCCTGCGCCGGCTCAAAGGGATGAGCGCGCGCACCCCTTTGGCCTAAGCGCGCGCTCGGCGCTTGCCAGGGTCGGAGAGGCCCTGTATCCCCAGGCGCGATGAGCGAACGCAGCAGCAGCTTCCTTGACGGCGTGGTCGAGCGCACGCTCGGCAATCTGCGCTCGCTGCGCACGGCGTGGCGCGATATCGCCAGCTCGGCGCGCGGCGTCCTCAGCGGCGCGCCGCGTCCGGAGCTGTCGCGCGACGACGCGGAGCATTTGCGCGAGCAGCTGCGCGCCTGCCTCGAGGCACGCGGCGGCGCCGTGTCGGCGCGGGCGCGCGCCGCCGATTTGGGCCGGACGTATCTCGCCCTCAACGCCACCGGGCGCGAGCGCTTCCTGCGCCTTCTCGCCGAGGAATTCGACGTCGACCACGCCGCCGTCGGCGAACTCAGCGAGCGGCTCATGCGCACCAGCGGCGAGAGCCCGCGGCGCAAGGTCGAGCGCGAGCTGCGCGCGGCGCTCGAGCCGCCGCGCGTCACGCTGCTGACGCAATTCAATGCGCTGCCCGAAGGCGTCAAGTTCCTCGTCGACATGCGCGCCGAGCTGATGGTGATGGCGCGGCGCGACCCGGTGCTCGCCGGGCTCGAACTCGACCTCAAGGCGCTGCTCGCGAGCTGGTTCGATGTCGGTTTCCTCGCGCTGACGCGGATCACCTGGGACGCCCCCGCCGCACTTCTGGAAAAGCTCATCGTCTATGAGGCGGTGCACGAGATTCGCAGCTGGACCGACCTCAAGAACCGGCTCGAGGCCGACCGGCGGTGCTTTGGCTATTTCCACCCGCGCATGCCCGAGGAGCCGCTCATCTTCGTCGAGGTGGCGCTGGTGCAGGGCATGTCGGACAACGTGCAGTCGCTGCTCGACGAGGCCGCACCGGTCGGCGATCCCGTCGCCGCCGACACTGCCATCTTCTACTCGATCTCCAATTGCCAGCGCGGCCTCGCCGGCATCAGCCTCGGCGATTTCCTGATCAAGCGGGTGGTCGACAATCTCGCGGCCGAGCTGCCGCATGTCAGGAACTACGCGACGCTCTCGCCCATCCCGGGCTTCCGCGCCTGGCTCGACCAGCGCATCATCGCGGAAGGCAATGATCTGCTCATCGCCAACGAGCAAAAAGCATTACAGCAGCAGCTCCCGAGCGAGCTTGCGGGGCTCGGCCTCGGCATCCTCCTGGGTCGCCCGCGGTGGTACGCCGACGAGAAGCTCGCTCCGGCGCTGCGCGGCCCACTGTTGCGGCTGTGCGCCCGCTATCTCCTGCTCGAGAAATCCGCCAAGGGCCGCGCCCTCGACCCGGTGGCGCATTTCCATCTGACGAACGGCGCGCGCATGGAGCGGCTCAACTGGCTCGCCGATCTCTCGCCCAAGGGGATGCAGCAATCGGCGGGAATTATGATCAATTATCTCTATCGCCTGGCGGAGATCGAAGACAACCACGAGGCCTACACGGGCGAGGGGCGGATCGCCGCCTCTCCCGCGATCAGTCGGCTGGCCAGGGGTTGAGCTCGTCGGCAGCCGCGAGCATCGCCGCCGATGGCCGCATTTCTCTGCTAAAACTTGATTCGTTTCCCGAGCGATAGGTGTTGTTTTTCGCTTCTGATTAACTTTTGCCGGATAGCTTGCTGAATGTTGCTCATACACATTCGCAAGGTACAGCGATGTTGTCGTTAAACATATTCAGCAACCTGTTCGGCGGACGCGATCTGACGCGTTCGGAAGCGCCGGCTGACATCCAGCCGGGCAACCGCTATTGCCGTCGGCGTCGCGACAACGTGACCGAAACCGCGACGGTGCTCGAGCTCCGCCCCGACCCATTCGGCATCCCGCATGTGCGCTTCACGCTCGCCTTCGAGCAGCCCTCGCTTGGCTGCGTCAACGAGTGTCTGCGCGTGCTGGCGCTGACGAGCTTCATCGAGCACTACCAAGAGCGGATCGCCTGAGCGTCATTTCCGGGTGATGCCGGCCTCCCGGTGAGGGAGGTTCGCCGCATCGCGGCTTCCTGTCTATAATGCGTGCCATACCTCTGCCCCGTTCAGGAGCCGGTATGGCCGCGCCTTCTTCCCGTGCCACCCCTTCGCCTTCCGCCGCCATCCAGCCGCCGCTGGCGGAGCCGGGCCGCCTGGCCCTGCTCAACGCGCTGGAGCGCAAGGTGCTGTGGCTCTCCTCATGGATGATCCATAACGCCAACCACCTGCGGCCGAGCCGCGACGGGCTCAAGGTCGGCGGGCACCAGGCCTCGAGCGCCTCGGTCGTGACCTTGATGACAGCGCTCTACCTCGACGTGCTGCGGCCGGCGGACCGCATCGCGGTGAAGCCGCATGCGAGCCCCGTTTACCACGCCATCCAGTACCTGCTCGGGCGCCAGTCGCTCGACAAGCTGAAAGCCTTTCGCGCGCTCGGCGGAGCGCAGTCCTATCCCTCGCGCACCAAGGACGGCGAGGACGTCGATTTCTCGACGGGCTCGGTCGGGCTCGGGGTCGCGGTCACCAGCTTTGCCGCCCTGGTGCAGGACTATGTGCGGCTCAAGGGCCTCACGCCGGAGACCCTGCCGCTGGGACGGATGGTCGCGATCGTCGGCGACGCCGAGCTCGACGAGGGCAACGTCTTCGAGGCGATGCTCGAAGGGTGGAAGCACGATGTGCGCAACCTGTGGTGGGTGATCGACTACAACCGCCAGAGCCTGGACGCGGTGGTGAGCGACCGGCTGTTCGGCCGCATCGATGCTCTGTTCAACACCATGGGCTGGCGGGTCGTCACGCTCAAATACGGCAAGCGGCTCGAGGCGGCCTTTGCCCGGCCCGATGGCGGCGCGCTGCGCGAGTGGATCGATGCCTGCCCCAACTCGCTCTACTCGGCGCTGGTCTTCAAGGGCGGCGAAGGCTGGCGCAAGCACCTCGAAGGCGATCTCGGGCATCTGCCGGGAATCCGCGCCTTCCTCGACGCGCATGACGATCAGAGCCTCAATGCCGTGATGACCAATCTCGCCGGGCACGACATGGAAGCCGTGCTCGAGGCCTTCCACGCCATCGACGACGACCTGCCGACCTGCTTCATCGCCTATACCATCAAGGGCTTCGGCCTGCCTTTCGCCGGGCACAAGGACAACCACGCCGGCCTCATGAACGAGGAGCAGATGGCGACATTCCGGCGCGCCATGGCGGTCCCCGAGGGCGACGAATGGGAGCGCTTCGCCGGCATGCCCGTGCCGATCGAAGCCGTCGAGCGCTTCCTCGCCGCCGTTCCCTTCGCGGCGCAGCGCGGGCGGCGCCTCGCGGCGTCGCCGGTCGCAGTGCCGGACGCGCTGCCGCTGCCGCAGGGCGCGCGGATGTCGACGCAGGAGGGGTTCGGCCGCATCCTCAACGACCTCGCCGGCGGCGACAGCGAGCTTGCCCGCCGCATCGTCACCTGCTCGCCCGACGTCACCGTCTCGACCAATCTCGGCGGCTGGGTCAACCGCCGCGGCGTGTTCGACCGGCGCGAGCGCGCCGACGTCTTCCGCGACGAGAAGGTGATCTCGGCGCAGCGCTGGCAGATGTCGCCGCAGGGGCAGCACATCGAGCTCGGCATCGCCGAGCACAACCTCTTCCTGCTGCTCGCCGCGCTGGGACTTTCGGCGCCGCTGTTCGGTGCGCGGCTGCTGCCGATCGGCACGCTCTACGACCCCTTCATCAACCGCGGGCTCGATGCGCTCAATTACGCCTGCTACCAGGACGCGCGCTTCATGGTGGTGGCGACGCCGTCGGGCATCACGCTGGCGCCCGAAGGCGGCGCGCACCAGTCGATCGGCACGCCGCTCATCGGCCTGGCGCAGGACGGGCTTGCCTCCTTCGAGCCGGGCTTCGTCGACGAGCTTGCCGTGCTGATGCGCTGGAGTTTCGCCCATCTCCAGGCCGAGGATGGCGGCTCCGTCTATCTGCGTCTGTCGACGCGGCCCGTCGCGCAGCCGCGCCGCGCGATGACGGCCGAACTCGCGGCCGACATCGTCGCCGGCGGCTATTGGCTGAAGCCGCCGCAGGCCGGCGCCGAGCTCGCCATCGCCTATGCCGGCGCGGTGGCGCCCGAAGCGCTCGCGGCGTTCGAGATGCTGCTCGAGGACATTCCCGGCGCCGGCCTGCTCGCGATCACTTCGGCCGATCGGCTCCATGCCGGCTGGCTCGAGGGCTTGCGCGGCGGCGAGGAGAGCGACGTCGCGCGGCTGCTCGCGCCGCTCGGCCAGGATGCGGCGCTCGTCACCCTCATCGACGGCCATCCGGCGACGCTGTCCTGGCTCGGCGCCGTGGCGCGGCATCGCGTCTACCCGCTGGGCGTCGAGCATTTCGGCCAGTCGGGCGACCTCCCCGACCTTTATCGCGTCTATCGCCTCGACGCCGACGCCGTCCTCGATGCGGCGGCGCGGGCCTGCCTCGAACGCTAGCAGCCAGCCGAAAGGCCAGGGCTGCGCCTGTTCCACTGCCCCCCTCGCTATGCTATGAACCCGCCTTCGTCGGCGGAGCGTCTGGCTTCGCCGCGGCCGGGCGGGCGTGGCGGAATTGGCAGACGCACTGGATTTAGGTTCCAGCGACGCAAGTCGTGGGGGTTCAAATCCCTCCGCCCGCACCATCGGGCATCCTGACCATCGCGCGGCGTGCGGCCGGGCGGAGCACGCTTAACGACTGGGCACGAGGGAAATGCAGATCACCGAGACCAACGCCGAGGGGCTCAAGCACGAGTTCAAGGTGACCATCGGCGCCGACGACATCGCGCGGCGTGTCGAGAGCCGGCTGCACGAGATCGGTCGCCAGGTGCGGCTTCCGGGCTTCCGCCCCGGCAAGGTGCCGCTCACCGTGCTGAAGAAGCGGTACGGCCCGTCGGTCATGGGCGAGGTCATCGAGCGCGCCGTCAACGACAGCTCGAGCGAGGCGATGCGCGAGCACAAACTGCGGCCGGCGCTGCAGCCCAAAGTCGAGATCGTCTCGTTCAACGAGGGCAAGGATCTCGAATACAGGTTGGCCGTCGAGGTGCTGCCCGAATTCGTGCCGATGGATTTCGCCGAGCTCAAGCTCGAACGATTGCGGCCCGAGGTGCCCGACCAGGAGATCGACGCCGCGCTCGAGCGCATGGCGAAGCAGCAGCGCAAGGACGAGCCGGTCGACCGTGCTGCGGCGAACGGCGGCGTCGTGGTGATCGACTTTGTCGGCTCGATCGATGGCGCGGAATTCCCCGGCGGCAGCGCCCAGGGCCATCGCCTCGAGCTTGGCTCCGGCAGCTTCATCCCCGGTTTCGAGGAGCAGCTGCTGGGCGCCAAACCCGGCGAGCACCGCGACGCGACCGTCAATTTTCCCGCCGATTACGGCGCCCAGGACCTCGCCGGCAAGACGGCGCGTTTCGCCGTCGACGTCAAGCAGGTGCGTGCCCTCCTGCCGCAGCCGATCGATGATTCCCTCGCCGAGGCGGTCGGCATGGAGAACCTGCAGGCGCTGCGCGACGCCCTGCGGACGCAGATCGAGCGCGACTACGCCGGCATCGCGCAGCAGCGTTTGAAGCGTCAGCTGCTTGACCGTCTGGCCGAGCGTCACGCGTTTCCGGTGCCGCAGGGCATGGTGGACATCGAACTTGACGTGATCTGGAAGCAGTTCGAGGCCGAGCGCGAGCGGGCCAAGCAGTCCGGCGTCGCCCAACCCGAAGAAGCCCAGAGCGACGACGAGATCAAGGCGGAATACCGCGCCATCGCCGAGCGCCGCGTGCGCTTGGGCCTGCTCCTTTCCGAAGTGGGTCGGAGTAACAATATCTCGGTGACCCAGGACGAGATCAACCGGGCGCTCGGCGAGGAGGCGCGCCGCTATCCCGGCCGCGAACGCCAAGTGATCGAATATTATCGCAAGCAGCCTGGGGCCCTCGACAACCTGCGTGCGCCGATCTTCGAGAACAAGGTGGTGGATTACATCCTGGAGATCGCCGAGGTGACCGACCGCTCCGTCCCGCCGAGCGAACTGCTCAAGGAAGAGGACGAGGAGGGCGAGGAGGCCGCCGCGGCGGCGAACGAGAAGCCGGCGAAACCGAAAAAACGTGCGGCGCGCACGGAGAGCTGAGCCGCGCCCCCAGAGCTGAAGGTGCAAGATGGACCCAACCGAAATTTACATGAACACCCTCGTGCCGATGGTGGTCGAGCAGACCAATCGCGGCGAGCGCGCCTACGACATCTACTCGCGACTGCTGAAAGAGCGGATCATTTTCCTGGTCGGCCCGATCAACGACGCGGTGGCGAGCCTCGTCTGCGCGCAGCTGCTGTTCCTCGAGTCGGAGAACCCGAACAAGGACATCGCCTTCTACATCAACTCGCCCGGCGGCGTGGTGAGCTCCGGCCTCGCCATTTATGACACGATGCAATACATCCGTTCGGATGTGGCGACGGTATGCATCGGCCTGGCGGCCTCGATGGGCTCGCTCCTGTTGACCGCCGGCGCCAAGGGCAAGCGCGTGTCGCTGCCCAACGCCCGGGTCATGGTGCATCAACCCTCGGGCGGCGCCCAGGGCCAGGCCACCGATATCGAGATCCAGGCGCGGGAAATTTTGCGCATGCGGGCACAACTCAACGAGATTTACGTTAAGCATACCGGCCAGTCGATGGAGGTGATCAACGCGGCGGTGGAGCGGGACAAGTTCATGTCGCCCGTTGAAGCCAAGGAATTCGGCCTAATTGACGAGGTCATGCTGAGCCGCCCGGTCCGGGAGGAGGAGAACAAGACGCGTCCGTGACCCTTGGGCCACGGCGGCCCGTGGTTGTCGTCGGCGAATCGTGCCCTATCTTTAACTAGTTATTGATCGCCGCCCCCTACATATCGTCTTATTATGGGGAGTCCGGCGTCTGTCGAGGTAGCAGGCCGGGCAGCCGGTTGGCGGTGGTCCAAGGCCACCGGGACCGGAGACCGCGAGGCGGTGCCGGGATCGTTGATAGGGACCGAGGACGCCCTCGGTCGTTTACGGAGTGCCCATGAGCAAGGCCAGCGGCGGAGATGCGAAGAACACCCTCTACTGCTCTTTCTGCGGAAAGAGCCAGCATGAGGTGCGCAAGCTCATCGCCGGGCCCACGGTCTTCATCTGCGACGAGTGCGTCGAGCTCTGCATGGATATCATCCGTGAGGAGCACAAGACGACCGTCCTCAAGTCGCGCGACGGCGTGCCGACCCCGCGCGACATCTGCAAGGTGCTGGACGACTACGTGATCGGCCAGGAGCATGCCAAGCGCGTGCTGTCGGTGGCCGTCCACAACCACTACAAGCGGCTGGCGCACGGAGCCAAGAACAACGACGTCGAGCTCGCCAAGTCGAACATTCTCCTCGTCGGCCCGACCGGCTCGGGCAAGACGTTGCTGGCGCAGACGCTGGCGCGCATCATCGACGTGCCCTTCACCATGGCCGACGCGACGACGCTCACCGAGGCCGGCTATGTCGGCGAGGACGTCGAGAACATCATCCTGAAGCTGCTGCAGTCCGCCGACTACAATGTCGAGCGCGCGCAGCGCGGCATCGTCTACATCGACGAGGTCGACAAGATCAGCCGCAAGTCGGACAACCCCTCGATCACCCGCGACGTGTCGGGCGAAGGTGTGCAGCAGGCCCTGCTGAAGATCATGGAAGGCACCATCGCCTCCGTGCCGCCGCAGGGCGGGCGCAAGCATCCGCAGCAGGAGTTCCTGCAGGTCGATACCACCAACATCCTGTTCATCTGCGGCGGGGCCTTCGCCGGGCTGGAGAAGCTCATCGCCCAGCGCCGCCAGGGCACCTCGATCGGCTTCGGCGCCGAGGTGAGGGGGCCCGAGGAGCGCAGGACCGGCGAGATCCTCAAGGACCTCGAGCCGGAAGACCTGCTGAAATTCGGCCTCATCCCCGAATTCGTCGGCCGTCTCCCCGTCGTGGCGACGCTCGACGATCTCGACGAGGACGCGCTCGTCGACATCCTCACCAAGCCGAAGAACGCGCTGGTGAAGCAGTACCAGCGGCTGTTCGAGATGGAGGACGTGCGCCTCGAGTTCAACGAGGAGGCGCTGCGCTCCATCGCGCACAAGGCGATCAACCGCAAGACCGGCGCGCGCGGCCTGCGCTCGATCATGGAGGCCATCCTGCTCGAGCCGATGTTCGAGCTCCCCGGCCTCGATGGCGTGAGCGGCATGGTCATCAACAAGGAAGTGGTCGAAGGCCGCGCACAGCCCCTGCACATCTACTCCGACCGGCGTGGGGATGTCGGCACCGGAGCCTGACGGTGTCACCGGTCGGCGAGCGCCGCGGCCCGGCCGACGGTGCTCTTGAATGCGTCCCTTAACACGCCACTTTAAGCGCGATACTCCCCTTGCGACGGCTCGCTCGTCGCCGCGCGGGGTCCGACCGTTCAAACCCCGCCCCCGCTAAGCCAAAGAGGCGTCATGTTGGAAATTTCACGCGGTGCTGGTGCCCTCTACCCGGTTCTGCCGCTGCGCGACATCGTCGTATTCCCGCACATGATCGTGCCGCTGTTCGTCGGCCGCGAGAAGTCGGTACGCGCGCTCGAGGACGTGATGAAGGATGACAAGCAGATACTGCTCGTCACCCAGAAGAACGCCGCCCAGGACGATCCCACTTCGGCCGACATCTATTCCGTCGGCACGATCGGCACGGTGCTGCAGCTGCTGAAGCTGCCTGACGGCACGGTGAAGGTGCTGGTCGAGGGCGGACAGCGCGCGCGCATCGTGCGCTTCGCCGAGAACGAGGCCTTCTTCCAGGCCTATGCCGAGGCGCTCGAGGAGAAGCTTGGCGAGCAGCAGGAGCTCGAGGCGCTGGCGCGCACGGCGGTGTCGCAGTTCGAGCAGTATATCAAGCTCAACAAGAAGATCCCGCCGGAGGTGCTGGTCTCGATCAACCAGATCGAGGACCCTTCGAAGCTCGCCGACACGCTTGCCTCGCATCTGGCGCTGAAGATTCCCGAGAAGCAGGAGCTGCTCGAGACCGAGACGGTGTCCGAGCGGCTCGAGAAGGTCTTCGGCTACATGGAGAGCGAGATCGGCGTCCTCCAGGTCGAGAAGCGCATCCGCTCGCGCGTCAAGCGCCAGATGGAGAAGACGCAGCGCGAGTACTACCTGAACGAGCAGCTCAAGGCGATCCAGAAGGAACTCGGCGAGGGCGAGGACGGCCGCGACGAGCTGGCCGAGCTCGAGGAGCGCATCAACAAGACCAAGTTCTCCAAGGAAGCGCGTGACAAGGCGCAGGCCGAGGTCAAGAAGCTGCGGACGATGAGCCCGATGTCCGCCGAGGCGACCGTCGTGCGCAATTACCTCGATTGGCTGCTGTCGATTCCGTGGCATCTGCGCACGAAGGTGAGGCGCGACATCAAGGCGGCCGAGCGCGTCCTTAACGACGACCACTATGGTCTCGAGAAGGTCAAGGAGCGGATCCTGGAATACCTCGCCGTGCAGCAGCGCATGCGCAAGGTGAAGGGTCCGATCCTGTGCCTGGTCGGACCGCCCGGCGTCGGCAAGACCTCGCTCGGCAAGTCGGTCGCGCGCGCCACCGGCCGCAACTTCGTGCGCATGTCGCTGGGCGGCGTGCGCGACGAGGCCGAGATACGCGGTCATCGCCGCACGTACATCGGCTCGATGCCCGGCAAGGTGATCCAGGGCATGAAGAAGGCGAAGTCGTCGAACCCACTGTTCCTGCTCGACGAGGTCGACAAGCTTGGCGCCGATTGGCGCGGCGACCCGTCGTCGGCGCTGCTCGAAGTGCTCGACCCGGAGCAGAACTCGAGCTTCAACGACCATTACCTCGAGGTCGATTACGACCTGTCGGACGTCATGTTCGTCACGACGGCGAACACGCTGCGGATGCCGCAGCCGCTGCTCGACCGCATGGAGATCATCCGCCTTCCCGGCTACACCGAGGACGAGAAGGTCGAGATCGCCCGCCGGCACCTGATCCCGAAGCAGGTGAAGGCGCATGGGCTGAAGAAGACCGAGTGGACGGTCACCGACGATGCGTTGCGCGATCTCATCCGCTACTACACGCGCGAGGCGGGCGTGCGCAATCTCGAGCGCGAGGTCGCCAATCTCACGCGCAAGGCCATCAAGGAAATCCTGATGCGCCGGCTCAAGAAGATCACGGTGTCGCGGCGCAATCTCGAGAAGTTCGCCGGCGTGCGGCGCTTCCGCTACGGCGAGGTCGAAGAGACCGATCTCGTCGGCGTCACCACCGGCCTCGCATGGACGGAGGTGGGCGGCGAGCTGTTGTCGATCGAGGCGGTGACGGTCCCCGGCAAGGGCCGGGTGATCGCGACCGGCAAGCTCGGCGATGTGATGAAGGAGTCGGTGCAGGCGGCGGAGAGCTACGTCAAGTCGCGCAGCTATGCCTTCGGCATCACGCCCTCGACCTTCGAGAAGAAGGACATCCACGTCCACGTTCCCGAGGGTGCCACGCCCAAGGACGGGCCGTCCGCGGGTGTCGCCATGGTGACGTCGATTGTGTCGGTGCTCACCGGCATCCCGGTGCGCCGGGACATCGCCATGACCGGCGAGATCACGCTGCGCGGCCGGGTGCTGCCGATCGGCGGCCTCAAGGAGAAGATGCTTGCGGCGTTGCGCGGCGGCTTGACGACGGTGTTGATCCCGAAGGAGAACGAGAAGGATCTCGCCGAGATTCCCGACAACGTGAAGCGCGGCCTCACCGTCATCGCGGTGGCGTCCGCCGACGAGCTGCTGAAATACGCGCTTGTCTCCCCGCCGCAGCCGATCGAGTGGCGTGAGGAAGGCGACGCGCCGCAGGTGCCGCCGCCGAAGGTCGAAGACAACCGTCCCGGCGTCGTCACGCACTAGGCATAGCGGTCGCGAATATTGTGCGCCGCCATCCGAAGGGGTGGCGGCGCCACTCTTTTGCCGACGGGCGCAATCCGCGAATCGTTGCGATGCAGCCGTTCCGCAATTGACGCATGCGCGGACTGCGATCTACACTGCGGCGCAAATGCGGACTTTTGCTCCGCCGTCGACTTTCCCAAAACTTCGCGCCAGACAGGGGGCACTCGTGAACAAAAACGAACTCATCGATGCCGTCGCGGCGGCTACCGGCCTCACCAAGGCGGATGCGGAGAAGGCGCTCGAAGCGGTGTTCGACTCCATCGGCGACGCCTTGAAGAAGGGCCTCGAGGTCCGCCTCGTCGGCTTCGGCACGTTCAGCGTCACCAATCGCGCCGCATCCGAAGGGCGCAATCCGCGCACCGGCGAGAAGATTCAGATCCCCGCCTCGAAGCTACCGAAGTTCCGCGCCGGCAAAGGCCTCAAGGAATCGGTGCAGTAATCGCGCATGCGGGTCGAGCAGGCCGGCCGCGCCTGTTGTGCTATGATCCAAGCGGCCTCGACGGGCGATTAGCTCAGCGGTAGAGCATCTCGTTTACACCGAGGGGGTCGGGGGTTCGAATCCCTCATCGCCCACCACGCGTGGCGGCAGGCGCATCGGCGATCGCGCTAAGGGCCGTCCGCGGGCCATGCCGTGAACGCGGCAGGCCAAGCGGCGAATGCCGCGTCGGCGGCGAGGACGCGTTGCGGCGGAAATACGATGCGCGCCGTCGTGCCCTTGCCGACCTCGCTCTCGAACTCGACCGTCCCGCCATGCTGGCGCATCATCGTGGCGACGATGGTCAGGCCCAGCCCCGTTCCCGCGTGGCGCCGGTTGAACGCGCTTTCGACCTGGAAGAAGGGCTGGATCAAGCTCGCGAGATGGACGCGCGCGATGCCGATCCCGGTGTCGCGCACGGCGATCGACAATCCGCGCCGCGGGTGAGCGGCAGCGCTGATCTCGATGCGGCCACCCTCGGGCGTGAATTTGACCGCGTTGGAGAGCAGGTTGAGCACGATCTGGCTGACCTTCCTGCCGTCGGCACGCAAGCGCGGCAAGTGCGCCGGCAGGTCGACGGTCAGCGACAGGCCGGCTTTCGCGACGCGCGGCGCGAACAGCCGCGCGGCGGCGCCGCAGACATCGCCGAGATCGACGACCTCCTCGGCGAGTTCGATCGCGCCCGCCTCGGCCTTCACCACTTCCAGGATATCGTTGATGATCGCCAGCAGATGGCCGGCGCTGTCATGGACGTCCTCGGCATAGGCTTGGTAGCGCGCGTCGCCGAGCGGGCCGAAGGTCTCGCGCGACATGAGCTCGGAGAAGCCGATGATGGCGTTCAAGGGCGTGCGCAGCTCGTGGCTCATATTGGCGAGGAACTCGGTCTTGGCGTGGCTTGCCGTCTCCGCCGCCTGCTTGGCTTCGGCGAGACGGGTCACCGTCGCCTTGTGGCTCTGCACTTCGCGCTCGAGTTCGGATTGCGAGGCGACGACGCGGGCGTAGTAGCGCGCCATGAAGGTCACGTAGATGCCGGCGCAAAGTCCGGAGACGATGCCGACCTGCGACAGCGCCTCGGACGGGACCCGCGAGGACCCATACTCGCCGCCAGCCGCCGTCCAAAAGACAACGAGGTCGGCGAGCAGCATGGTGAGGACCACGTGCTGCAGCCGGCTTTCGCCGAGGTAATAGAACGACAGCAGCGGAACGGTGAGCAGCCACGCCAGGAAGGGCGAGTTGAGCCCGCCATAGTGATAGGAGACGAAGAGCACGACGAAGATGAGGTTCTGCAGCGACAGCAGCGCCAGCACCGCGAACCGGCCGGTCCATCGCAGAGCGGGCGGGAAGGCCCAGAAGGCGGCGATGGCGGCGACGATGATCCAGAAGGGCCCTTCGGGCTTCGGGTCGAGCCGGTAGAGATAGGCGGTGACGGTCAGGCCGAGAAAAGGCCCGAAGATGTGACTGATGAGGAACATGCGCGCCAGCCGCCGCGCCTCGGCGTGGTGCCGCATCCCCTCCGGCGTGAACCAGTCCAGCAGCGGCGCGGTGTTGAAGGTGGCGGATAGGCGCCGCGAGAGCAGCACGCCGCGCCGCCACCGCAGGCGGATCGCGCGCCGCACCCGGCCGCGCGGCCGCCCGAGCGCCGGCACGGAGGGCGCGCGGCTGGCGACCATGCGGGCCGCGGTTTCGTCCAGGCGACCGGGTTCAGCGCTCATTTCGGCATGCGACAGAGGCGATCTGTGGCTTCGTGTTTCACAACTGCTCATGGTTAAATCCGTGCCATTAAGATCGCGTAAAGCGATGTCACCAGGCGCAGACTCTGCGCCGCTCGGTCCGCCACGCGCTCGCCTCGGCGAGCCGGCGTCGCCCTTGAAAGGGCAACGGATTTGCCGGCTGCTTTGCTTGACACCCGGGGGGTTGCGGGCTACCTAAGCGCCGCCGCGGAGCGAATGCTGCGGGGGTGTAGCTCAGTTGGTTAGAGCGCCGGCCTGTCACGCCGGAGGCCGCGGGTTCGAGTCCCGTCACTCCCGCCATCTCGGCGATCTGGGCCTTCCTGTCCGCACAGCCCGTTTCTCCCAGGGGGTGGCGTTGGATCGTTGGTACCGCCCGAGCACCGGGCCCGCCTTGCGCACCGCAGCGCGTTCCTGAGGACATTTGCGCGATGGACAGCTTGCTGCGCGAGTACCTTCCCATTCTCATCTTCATCGGCGTCGCGCTGGCGCTCGCCATCATGATCGTGCTGCTCTCCTTCTTCGCGGCGCGCCAGAACCCCGATGCGGAGAAGCTGTCGCCCTATGAATGCGGCTTCGAGCCGTTCGCCGATGCGCGCAGCAAATTCGATGTGCGCTTCTATCTCGTGTCCATCCTCTTCATCATCTTCGATCTGGAAGTGGCGTTCCTGTTCCCGTGGGCGGTCTCGCTTAGCCGCGTCGGCCTCTTCGGCTTCTGGTCGATGATGGTGTTCCTCGCGGTGCTGACGGTGGGTTTCATCTACGAGTGGAAGAAAGGAGCGCTCGAATGGGAGTGAGCACCACGCCCGATCGGCTGGGCGCGCCGCTGCCGCCGGGCGCCAGCCAGGACGCGCTGTTGCGCCGCGCCAGCGACGAGTTCCAGGAGAAAGGCTTCATCGTCGCCCGGCTCGACAAGCTGGTGAACTGGGCGCGCACGGGATCGCTGTGGCCGATGACTTTCGGCTTGGCGTGCTGCGCCGTCGAGATGATGCACACCGCGGCGAGCCGCTATGACCTCGACCGCTTCGGTGTCGTCTTCCGGCCGAGCCCGCGCCAATCGGACGTCATGATCGTCGCCGGCACGCTGTGCAACAAGATGGCGCCGGCGTTGCGCAAGGTGTACGACCAGATGGCCGAGCCGCGCTGGGTCATCTCCATGGGCTCCTGCGCCAATGGCGGCGGCTATTACCACTACTCCTATTCCGTCGTGCGCGGCTGCGACCGGATCGTGCCGGTCGACATCTACGTGCCCGGCTGTCCGCCGACGGCGGAGGCCTTGCTTTACGGCGTGCTGCAGCTGCAGAAGAAGATCAAGCGCGAACGGGTCTTCGCCCGCTGAGCCCTGGGAATACCATGACCGAGCCGCTCAAGGACCTCGCCGACCACCTCGCCGCCGCTTTCCCGCAGGAGGTGACCAAGTCGGAGATCGCCCATGGCGAGCTGATGGCGACGGTCGCGCGCGCGGCGATCCTGCGCGTGCTGACATTCCTGCGCGACGATCCGAAATGCCTCTTCAACATGCTCGTCGATGTCTGCGGCGTCGACTATCCCGACCGGCCGGAGCGCTTCGACGTCGTCTACAACTTGCTGAGCCTCAAGCACAACCAGCGCATCCGCCTCAAGGTCACGACCGACGAGGAGAGCCCGGTGCCCTCGGCGACGGCGATCTACAGCGCCGCCGGCTGGTTCGAGCGCGAGGCCTGGGACCTCTACGGCATCTATTTCGCCGACCATCCGGATCTGCGGCGGCTGCTCACCGATTACGGTTTCGAGGGCCACCCCATGCGCAAGGATTTCCCGCTCACCGGCTACGTCGAGCTGCGCTACGACGAGGACCAGAAGCGGGTGGTCTATCAGCCGGTCCGCTTGAAGCAGGAATTCCGCAGCTTCGATTTCCTGTCGCCCTGGGAAGGCATGGACCACGTGCTGCCCGGCGACGAGAAGGCGACCAAGAACGGCGAGGGGGGCGCGCGATGACGACGGTGACGCCGCCGCCCGAGGCGGAAGCGCGCATCAAGAGCTTCACGATGAATTTCGGGCCGCAGCATCCGGCGGCGCATGGCGTCTTGCGCCTCGTGCTGGAGCTCGACGGCGAGGTGGTCGAGCGCGCCGATCCGCATATCGGCCTGCTCCACCGCGGCACCGAGAAGCTCATCGAGTACAAGACCTACCTCCAGGCGGTGCCGTATTTCGACCGGCTCGACTATGTCTCGCCGATGTGCATGGAGCACAGCTTCGCGCTCGCCGTGGAGAAGCTGCTCGGGATCGAGCCGCCGCCCAGGGCCAAGTACATCCGCGTGCTCTACGCGGAAATCACGCGCATCTTGAATCACCTGCTGAACCTCACCGCCTTCGCGCTCGATGTCGGCGCCATCACGCCGCTGCTCTGGGCGTTCGAGGAGCGCGAGAAGCTGATGGAGTTCTACGAGCGCGTCAGCGGCGCGCGCCTCCACGCCGCCTATTTCCGGCCGGGCGGCGTGCATGCGGACCTGCCGGCCGGGCTGGCGGACGACATTCGCGCCTGGGCCGCGCAGTTCCCGGCGCGCGTCACCGATCTCGAGCATCTCCTCACCGAGAACCGCATCTTCAAGCAGCGCACGGTCGATATCGGCATCATCAGCGCGGCCGATGCGATCGATTGGGGCTTGACGGGCCCCATGCTGCGCGCTTCGGGCGTCGCCTGGGATCTGCGCAAGGCGCAGCCCTACGACGTCTATGAGACGATGGATTTCGACATCCCCATCGGCAAGAACGGCGATTGCTGGGACCGCTATCTCGTCCGCATGGAGGAGATGCGGCAGTCGCTGCGCATCATCAACCAGGCGCTCGACCAGATGCCGGGCGGGCCGGTCAAGGTCAATGACCGCAAGGTCGCGCCGCCGCCGCGCGCCGAGATGAAGAACTCGATGGAGGCCCTGATCCATCACTTCAAGCTCTACACCGAGGGCTATCACGTGCCGCCCGGCGAGACCTACACCGCGACCGAGGCGCCCAAGGGCGAATTCGGCGTCTATGTCGTCGCCGACGGGACGAACCGGCCCTACCGCTGCAAGCTCCGCTCGCCGGACTTCGCCTTCCTGCAGAGCACCGATTTCATCGGCAGAGGGCACATGCTGGCCGATGTCGTCGCCATCATCGGCTCGATGGACATCGTCTTCGGGAGCATCGACCGATGAGCGGCCCCGCCGACAACAGCCGGGTCGAGCAGCCGGCGACCTTCGCCTTCACGCCGGAGAACCTCGCCAACGCCAAGGCCCATATCGCCAAGTACCCGCCGGGGCGGCAGGCGAGCGCGGTGCTGCCGCTGCTCGACCTGGCGCAGCGGCAGAGCGGCAACTGGCTGCCGCGCGCGGCGATGGACCATGTCGCGGACATGCTGGGCATGCCGCATATCCGCGTCTACGAGGTCGCGACCTTCTACTCGATGTTCAACCTGCGCCCGGTGGGCCGGCATTTCTTCCAGATCTGCACGACGACGCCCTGCTGGCTCAGGGGGTCGGGCGAGGTGGTGCAGGCCTGCGAGCAGCGGCTCGGCATCACCGTCGGCGAGACCACGCCAGACGGGCAGTTCTCGCTCACCGAAGTCGAGTGCCTCGGCGCCTGCGTCAACGCGCCGGTGATCCAGGTGAACGACGATTTCTACGAGGATCTCGACGGGCCCGCGACCGAGGGGCTCATCGAGGCGCTGCGGCGCGGCGAGAAGCCGCCGCCCGGCTCGGCGCGCCAGCGCCAGACCTCGGCGCCCGAGGGCGGGCCGCGCACGCTGAACGACCTCTCCTTCGCGGGACCGAAGCCATAATGCTCAGCGACAAGGACCGGATTTTCACCAACCTCTATGGCCTGCATGACTGGCGGCTGCCCGGTGCCCGCGTGCGCGGCGACTGGGACGGCACCAAGGAACTCATCCTCAAGGGTCGCGACTGGATCACCAGCGAGGTGAAGAATTCCGGCCTGCGCGGCCGCGGCGGCGCCGGCTTCCCGACCGGCGTCAAATGGTCCTTCATGCCGAAGGAGAGCACGCGGCCGACCTATCTCGTCGTCAACGCCGACGAGTCCGAGCCCGGCACCTGCAAGGACCGCGACATCATCCGCCATGATCCGCACAAGCTCGTCGAAGGCTGTCTCCTCGCCAGCGTCGGCATGGGCGTGCATGTCTGCTACATCTATATCCGCGGCGAGTTCTACAACGAGGCGCAGCACCTCCAGGCGGCGATCGACGAGGCCTATGCCGCCGGTCTCGTCGGCAAGAACGCCTGTGGCTCGGGCTACGATTTCGAGCTCTATCTCCATCGCGGCGCCGGCGCCTATATCTGCGGCGAGGAGACGGCGCTGCTCGAGAGCCTCGAGGGCAAGAAGGGCCAGCCGCGCCTGAAGCCGCCTTTCCCGGCGGCGGTCGGGCTCTATGGCTGCCCGACGACGGTGAACAATGTCGAGACCATCGCCGTGGCGCCGACCATCCTGCGGCGCGGCGCCTCCTGGTTCTCGGGCATCGGCCGGCCGAAGAACGAGGGCACCAAGGTCTTCTGCCTCTCCGGCCATGTCGAGCGCCCCTGCAATGTCGAGGAGGCGATGGGCATTCCCTTGAAGGAACTGCTCGAGACGCATGCCGGCGGCGTGCGCGGCGGCTGGGACAACCTGTTGGGCGTCATCCCCGGCGGCTCGTCGGTGCCGGTCATCCCGAAATCGGTCTGCGACAGCGTGCTGATGGATTTCGACGCGTTGCGCGACGTGAAGAGCGGCCTCGGCACGGCCGCGGTCATCGTCATGGACAAATCGACCGACATCATCCGCGCCATCGCGCGCCTCTCGAAATTCTACAAGCACGAGAGCTGCGGCCAGTGCACGCCGTGCCGCGAAGGCGCGGGTTGGATGTGGCGGGTGATGGAGCGCATGGTCAAAGGCAACGCCTCGGTCGAGGAGATCGACATGCTGCTCGAGGTCTCGTTCGAGATCGAAGGCCACACCATCTGCGCGCTGGGCGATGCCGCGGCATGGCCCGTGCAAGGCCTGATCCGCCATTTCCGCCCGGAGATGGAGCGCCGCATCAAGGAATACCGCGACGCCGCCGCGCGGCGCGCCGCCTAGGACAGGGGTCATGCCCAAGCTGACCATCGACGGGATCCAGGTCGACGTGCCGCCGGGCACCACCGTGCTCCAGGCCTGCCAGCAGGCCGGCATCGAGGTGCCGCATTTCTGCTACCACGAGCGCCTCGCCATCGCCGGCAATTGCCGCATGTGCCTGGTCGAGCAGGAGAAGGCGCCGAAGCCGATCGCCTCCTGCGCCATGCCGGCGATGGAGGGCATGGTGATCCACACCGAGAGCGAGAAGGCCAAGAAGGCGCGCAAGGGCGTCATGGAGTTCCTGCTCATCAATCACCCGCTCGATTGCCCGATCTGCGACCAGGGCGGCGAGTGCGACCTGCAGGACCAGGCGATGGCCTACGGCTTCGACCGCGGCCGCTTCCACGAGAACAAGCGCGCCGTCGCCGACAAGGATTTCGGGCCGCTGGTCGCCACCAGCATGAACCGCTGCATCCACTGCACGCGCTGCGTCCGCTTCCTGACGGAGGTCGCCGGCGTCGAGGAGCTCGGCGCCACCGGCCGCGGCGAGAACATGGAGATCGACACCTATATCGAGCGCTCGCTGACATCCGAGCTCTCGGCCAACATCATCGATCTCTGCCCGGTGGGTGCGCTCACCTCGAAGCCCTATGCCTTCGTGGCGCGGCCTTGGGAGCTGCGCAAGACCGAGTCGGTGGACGTGCTCGACGCGGTCGGCAGCAACATCCGCGTCGACAGCCGCGGCCCCCAGGTGCTGCGCGTGCTGCCGCGGCTCAACGAGGCGATCAACGAGGAATGGATCTCCGACAAGACGCGCTTCGCCGTCGACGGCCTCGCGCGCAAGCGTCTCGACCGCCCTTACCTGCGGCGCGACGGCCGCCTCGTCGAGGTCGATTGGAGCGAGGCCTTCGCCTCGATCGCCGCGCGCCTCAAGGGCGTCCCCGGCAGCAAGATCGCCGCCATCGCCGGCGACCTCGTCGATTGCGAGGCGATGCTCGCGCTCAAGGATCTGATGGCAGCGCTCGGCTCGCCGCATCTCGATTGCCGGCAGGACGGCGCCGCGCTCGATCCTTCCTGCCGCGCGGGATACCTCTTCAACACCACCATCGCCGGGATCGAGCGGGCGGATGCCTGTCTCCTCATCGGCAGCAACCCGCGCGTCGAGGCGGCGATCGTCAATGCGCGGCTGCGCAAGCGCTGGCTGCAGGGCGGGTTCAAGGTGGCGTCGGTGGGGCCCGCGCTCGACCTCACCTTCCCGGTGACGTCGCTCGGTCTGGGACCCGATACGCTCGCCGAGCTCGTCGCCGGCCGGCACGGCTGGGCCGAGACCCTCAAAGCCGCCAAGAGCCCGATGCTGATCCTGGGGCAGGGGGCGCTCGCCCGGTCTGATGGCGCGGCGATCCTCGCGCTCGCCCGCAAGCTCGCCGAGAGCGCCAATATGGTGCGCGACGGCTGGAACGGCTTCAACGTGCTGCACAGGGCGGCGGCGCGCGTCGGCGGCCTCGAGCTGGGGCTCGTGCCCGGCGCGGGTGGGCGCGACACGGCGGCAATCCTGGCGGGCTGCGCGACCGGCGAGATCGAAGCGGTCTATCTGCTCGGCGCCGACGAGATCGACGAGAGCCGGCTCGGCCGCGCCTTCGTCATCTATCAGGGCCATCACGGCGACCGCGGCGCGCGGCGCGCCGATGTGGTGCTGCCGGGCTGCGCCTATACCGAGAAGGACGCGACCTACGTCAACACCGAGGGCCGCGCCCAGCTCGGCCGGCGCGCCGTCTTCCCGCCGGGCGATGCGCGCGAGGACTGGGCGATCCTGCGTGCGCTCTCCGATGCGCTCGGCCGCAAGCTGCCCTATGACTCGCTGGCGCAACTCAGGCAGCGGATGGAAGCGGTGAGCCCGGTCTTTGCGTCGGTCGACGACATCCTACCGGCTCCTTGGGGTGCGTTCGGCAAGGAGGGCGCGCTCGCTCCTGCGCCCTTCGCCTACCCGATCGCCGATTTCTACCGCACCGACCCGGTGAGCCGCGCCTCGCCGACCATGGCCGCTTGCGCCGCGGTGCCGAAGGCCGCCGTCGCGGGCCCGCAGAAGACCGGCACCCATGGGTGAGTTCCTCACTGTCTATGCCTTCCCGACCGCAATCATGGTCGCCGAGGCCGTGGCGATCATCGTCCCGCTGCTGCTCGCGGTCGCGTATCTGACTTATGCCGAGCGCAAGGTGCTGGCGGCGGCGCAGCTCAGGAAGGGGCCCAACGTCGTCGGGGCGTTCGGGCTGCTGCAGCCGATCGCCGACGGCGCCAAGCTGCTCTTCAAGGAGACGGTGATCCCGAGCGGCGCCAACCGCGCCGTCTTCGTCGCCGCGCCGATCCTGACCTTCGTGCTGAGCCTCGTCGCCTGGGCGGTGATCCCGTTCGACGCCGGAATGGTCGTCTCCAACATCAATGTCGGCATCCTCTACCTCTTTGCGATCAGCTCGCTCGGCGTTTACGGCATCATCATGGCCGGCTGGTCGTCGAACTCGAAATACGCCTTCCTCGGCGGCTTGCGCTCGGCGGCGCAGATGGTGTCCTACGAGGTGTCGATCGGCTTCGTCATCGTCAGCGTGCTGCTCTGCGTCGGCTCGCTCAACCTCTCGGACATCGTCGAGGCGCAGCGCCGGGTGTGGTTCTGCGTGCCGCTGCTGCCGATGTTCGTCGTCTTCTTCATCTCGGCGCTGGCCGAGACCAACCGCTCGCCCTTCGACCTGCCGGAAGGCGAATCGGAGCTGGTGGCCGGCTTCTTCGTCGAGTATTCGGCGATGACGTTTGCGCTCTTCTACCTCGGCGAATACGCCAACATGATCCTGATGAGCGCGATGACCAGCATCCTGTTCCTGGGCGGCTGGCTGGCGCCCTTCGGCGTCGCGCCCTTCACCTGGGTCCCGGGGCCGGCGTGGTTCGCGCTCAAGATCGCCTTCGTGCTCTTCTGCTTCCTCTGGGTGAGGGCGACCGTCCCGCGCTTCCGCTATGACCAGCTGATGCGGCTGGGGTGGAAGGTGTTCCTGCCGCTGTCGCTCGCCTGGCTGGTGCTGACGGCGGGCGTGCTCGTCGGCATGGGCTGGCTGCCGAATTAGCGCGATGACCGGAGCGCAACTTGCCATCCGCGCGCGGCGCATTATGGTAGCGCCGCAAAAGGGTTAGGTCGGACCGATATGGCGTTCCTCGATCGTGGCGCACGCACGCTGCTGCTCTCCGAGCTGGCCTCGGGGCTGTGGCTGACCTTGCGCTACATGTTCAAGCCGCCGGTGACGGTGAACTACCCCTATGAGAAGGGGCCGTTGAGCCCGCGCTTCCGCGGCGAGCATGTGCTGCGCCGCTATGCCAACGGCGAGGAGCGCTGCATCGCCTGCAAGCTGTGCGAGGCGATCTGCCCGGCGCTCGCCATCACCATCGAGGCCGAGCCCCGCGAGGACGGCAGCCGCCGCACCACGCGCTACGACATCGACATGACCAAATGCATCTATTGCGGCTTTTGCCAGGAATCCTGCCCGGTGGACGCTATCGTCCAAGGCCCCAATTTCGAATTCGCCACCGAGACCCGCGAGGAGCTCTTCTACAACAAGGAGAAGCTGCTCGCGAACGGCGACCGCTGGGAAGCGGAGATCGCCAAGAACATCGCGCTCGACGCGCCCTACAGATGAACGCCGCCGTGGTCGTGCAGGCGATCTGCTTCTACGTCTTTTCCGCCGTGCTGGTCGCGTCGGGCGTCATGGTGATCGCTTCGCGCAACCCCGTCCATTCGGTGCTGTTCCTCATCCTCGCCTTCTTCAATGCCGCCGCACTGTTCCTGCTCCTGGGCGCAGAGTTCCTGGCGCTGATCCTGGTCATCGTCTATGTCGGCGCCGTCGCCGTGCTGTTCCTCTTCGTGGTGATGATGCTCGACATCAATTTCGTCGAGCTGAGGCAAGGGGTCCTGCAATACCTGCCGATCGGCGCGCTGGTCGGCATCATGCTGCTGGTCGAGCTGGTGCTCGTCTTCGGCGCCTGGGCGGTGGCGCCCAATGTCGCCGCCAGCTTCGCCGCGCCGATGCCGCAGGCGGCGGGCATGAGCAACACGCAGGCGCTGGGCGCGCTCATCTACACGCGCTACGTCTATGCCTTCCAGGCAGCCGGCATGGTGCTCCTCGTCGCCATGATCGGCGCCATCGTGCTGACGCTGCGCGCGCGCGAGGGCGTGCGGCGCCAGAACATCGCCCGCCAGGTCGGGCGCCGGCGCGAGGACACGCTCGAGATCGTCAAAGTGCGCCCGCGCCAAGGTATATGACGAACATGCTCGCGATCGGCCTCGCCCATTACCTGACGGTTGCCGCGATCCTGTTCACGCTGGGGATCTTCGGTATTTTCCTCAACCGCAAGAACGTCATCATCATCCTGATGTCGGTCGAGCTGATGCTGCTCGCCGTCAACATCAACTTCGTCGCCTTCTCGGCCTTTCTCGGCGATCTGGTCGGCCAGGTCTTCGCCATGTTCGTGCTGACCGTGGCCGCGGCGGAGGCGGCGATCGGCCTCGCCATCCTCGTCGTCTATTTCCGCAACCGCGGCACCATCGCGGTCGAAGACATCCATCTGATGAAGGGCTGATCGGGTGACGATCGCCGCCATCTTCCTGCCGCTGCTCGGCGCCTTCATCGCCGGCTTCTTCGGCCGCTGGATCGGCGACCGCGGTGCGCAGCTCGTCGCCTGCGCCGGCATCAGCCTTGCCGCGGTGTTCGGGGTCATCCTCTTGGTCGCGGTGGCGCTGGGCGGCCAGACGCGCGGCACCGACCTCTTCACCTGGATCGACACCGGCGATTTGCAGGTGCAATGGGCGCTGCGCTTCGACGCGCTGAGCGCCGTCATGGTCGCCGTCGTCACGGTGGTGTCGGCCATGGTCCACATCTATTCGGTCGGCTACATGGCGCACGATCAATCGATCCCGCGCTTCATGTCCTACCTCAGCCTCTTCACCTTCTTCATGCTGATGCTGGTGACGGCCGACAATTTCGTGCAGCTCTTCTTCGGCTGGGAAGGGGTGGGCTTGTGCTCCTATCTGCTGATCGGCTTCTGGTATGACCGGCCCAGCGCCAATGCCGCGGCGATCAAGGCCTTCATCGTCAACCGCATCGGCGATTTCGGCTTCGCCCTCGGCATCTTCGCCGTCTACTCGCTGTTCGGCTCGCTGCACTTCGCCACGGTGTTCGACGCGGCGCCCAATTTCGCGCATGCGCCGTTCAATTTCCTGGGTGTGCAGGTGGACGCGCTCACCGTCACCTGCATCCTGCTGTTCGTCGGCGCCATGGGCAAATCGGCGCAGATCGGCCTGCACACCTGGCTGCCCGACGCCATGGAGGGCCCGACGCCGGTCTCGGCCCTGATCCACGCCGCGACCATGGTCACGGCGGGCGTCTTCATGGTGGCGCGGCTGTCGCCGCTGTTCGAATACGCGCCGACCGCGCTCGCATTGGTCTGCGTCATCGGCGCCACCACCGCGTTTTTCGCCGGCACCGTCGGCATGGTGCAGAACGACATCAAGCGCGTGATCGCCTATTCGACCTGCAGCCAGCTCGGCTACATGTTCTTCGCCGCCGGCGTCTCCGCCTATTCGGCCTCGATCTTCCACCTGATGACGCATGCGTTCTTCAAGGCGCTGCTGTTCCTCGGCGCCGGCTCGGTCATCCACGCGCTGGCCGGCGAGCAGGACATGCGCAAGATGGGCGGGCTGTGGCGTGTCATCCCCGTCACCTACGTGCTGATGTGGATCGGCAACCTCGCGCTCGCGGGAATCTGGCCGTTTGCCGGCTACTACTCCAAGGACGTGATCCTCGAAGCGGCCTGGGCGTCCGGCACCGGCGCCGGCCTCTACGCCTTCTGGCTCGGTATCGTCACCGCCTTCCTCACCGCCTTCTATTCCTGGCGCGTGATCTTCCTGACCTTCCACGGCACGCCGCGCGCCGACCCTCAGGTGATGGCGCATGCGCATGAATCGCCGCCGGTGATGCTGTGGCCGCTCTATGTCCTGGCCGCGGGTGCGCTGGTGGCGGGCAAGCTCGGCTACGACTTCTTCGTCGGCGAGGGGCGCGAGACCTTCTGGGGCGATTCGATCCTGGTCCTGGCCAACCATGCCAGCCTGGAGGCCGCGCATCACGTGCCGCTCTGGGTCGGCACGCTGCCCTTGCTCATGGCCGTCCTCGGCATCGCGGCAGCCTGGGTCGCTTATATTCGGCGGCCGGAGCTGCCGGCCGTGGCGGCGGAGCGCTTCCACGCCCTTTACCTGTTCCTTTTGAACAAGTGGTATTTCGACGAGCTCTATGACGCGCTCTTCGTGCGGCCGCTCACGGCGCTCGGGCGGGGCTTGTGGAAGCAGGGCGACGGCGCCGTGATCGACGGGTTTGGCCCCGACGGGCTCGCGGCCACCACGGTCCGGCTCGCGGTGCGCGCCGGCCGGCTGCAGACGGGCTATGTCTATCACTACGCCTTCGTCATGCTGATCGGCGTGGTGGCGTTCGTGTCCTGGTACCTCCTGCGGCAGATCTGGTGAGCGGCGCCATGGACAATTGGCCACTCCTGACGCTCGTCACCTTCCTCCCATTGGCGGGCGTGTTCTTCATCCTCGTGCTGCGCGGCGAGGCCGAAGCGGTCGCGCGCAACGCGCGCTGGATCGCGCTGTGGACCTCGCTCGTCGATTTCGCGCTGTCGCTGGCGCTGTGGGCCTATTTCGATCCGACGCGCGCCGAGTTCCAGTTCGTCGAACATGCCGAATGGCTGCCCGGCTTCAACATCGCCTACCACATGGGCATCGACGGCATCTCGCTCTTCTTCGTTCTGCTGTCGACCTTCCTGACGCCGATCTGCATCGTCTCGAGCTGGATTTCGGTGACACAGCGGGTCAAGGAATACATGATCGCCTTCCTCGCGCTCGAGACGCTGATGGTGGGCATGTTCTGCGCCCTCGATTTCGTCGTCTTCTACATGTTCTTCGAGGGCGTGCTGATCCCGATGTTCCTGATCATCGGCGTGTGGGGCGGGCCGCGGCGCGTCTATGCCGCGTTCAAGTTCTTCCTCTACACGCTGCTGGGGTCGGTGCTGATGCTGCTCGCCATCCTGGCGATCTACTATCAGATCGGCTCGACCGACATTCCGGCGGCGATGAGCTTCGATTTCCCGCGCCGGATGCAGACTTGGCTCTGGCTCGCCTTCTTCGCTTCCTTCGCCGTCAAGGTGCCGATGTGGCCGGTGCATACCTGGCTGCCCGACGCCCATGTCGAGGCGCCCACCGCGGGCTCGGTCATCCTGGCGGGCGTGCTGCTGAAGATGGGCGGCTACGGCTTCATCCGCTTCTCGCTGCCGATGTTCCCGCTTGCCTCGCAAGACCTCGCCATCTGGGTCTTCGTGCTGAGCGTCGTCGCCATCATCTACACCTCGCTGGTGGCGCTGGCGCAGGAGGACATGAAGAAACTCATCGCCTATTCCTCGGTGGCGCATATGGGCTTCGTCACCATGGGCACCTTCACCATGACCTCGGAGGGCCTCCAGGGCGCCATGGTGCAGATGCTGAGCCACGGCATCGTCTCCGCCGCGCTCTTCCTCTGCGTCGGCGTCGTCTATGACCGCCTTCATACGCGCGACATCGCCCGCTATGGCGGGCTCGCCGACAACATGCCGAAATACGCCGCTGTGTTCATGGTGTTCATGCTGGCCTCGGTGGGCCTGCCCGGCACCAGCGGCTTCGTCGGCGAGTTCCTCGCCCTCGTCGGCACTTTCCAGGTCAACACGGCCGTGACCTTCCTCGCCACCACCGGCATGATCCTCGGCGTCGCCTACATGCTCTATCTCTATCGCCGCGTCGTCTTCGGCACCATCACGCGCGAGGACGTGCGCGCCATGCTCGACCTCGACTGGCGCGAAGTCGCCATCTTTGCGCCGATGATCGCCATCGTGCTGTGGATGGGGGTATATCCCAACTCCTTCCTGCGGCCGATGCAGCCATCCGTGGCGAACCTCATCGAGCGCGTCCATGTCGCCGTCGCCCGCGACGCGGCGGCGACGCTGGCGCAGCGCTAGGACCCGGTGATGCCCCTCGAGCTTCCCAATTTCCTCCCGGCGCTGCCCGAGATTTTTCTCGCGGCGAGCGCCATGCTGCTGCTGCTCATCGGCGTGTTTCAGCGCGAGGAGCACGCGGCACGCGAGGTGTCGTGGCTGGCGGTGATCGTCCTGCTCATCGCCGTCGCGCTGGTCGCCACCTTCGGCTTCGAGCGCCAGGTCAGCCTTTACGGCCTCTTCGTCACCGACGGCTTCGGCGTCTTCATGAAGATCCTGGTGCTGATCGGCGCCGCGCTCTCGATCGTCATGTCGCTGCGCTTCAACGAGCGGGAGCGCATCGCGCGGTTCGAGTATCCTGTGCTGGTGCTGCTGGCGACCACCGGCATGATGGTGATGATCTCCGCCAACGACCTCATCTCGCTCTATCTCGGCCTCGAGCTGCAGAACCTCGCACTCTATGTCCTCGCCAGCTTCCAGCGCGACGCGGTGCGCTCGACGGAGGCGGGACTCAAGTATTTCGTCCTGGGGGCGCTCTCCTCGGGGATGCTGCTCTACGGCGCCTCGATGGTCTACGGCTTCGCCGGCAGCACCAATTTCGACACGCTGGCGCACAGCCTCGGCACCGGCGACGCTTCCCATTCGATCGGCCTCATCGTCGGCGTCGTCTTCGTCGTCGTCGGACTCGCCTTCAAGGTCGCGGCCGTGCCCTTCCACATGTGGACGCCCGACGTCTATGAGGGCGCGCCGACGCCGGCGACGGCCTTCTTCTCGGTCGCGCCGAAGATGGCGGCCATGGCGCTCTTCATCCGCGTCATGATCTATCCCTTCGGCGACCTGCTCGAGCAGTGGCGGCAGATCATCTGGTTCATCGCGGTCGCCTCGATGCTGCTGGGGTCGTTCGCCGCCATCAACCAGACCAACATCAAGCGGCTGATGGCCTACAGCTCGATCGGCCATGTCGGCTATGCCCTGATCGGGCTTGCCGCCGGCAGCGAGGCGGGGGTGCGCGGCATCCTCATCTACATGGCCATATATCTCTTCATGAATGTCGGCACCTTCGCGGTGATCCTGTGCATGCACCGCCAGGGCCAGATGGTGGAGCGGATCGACGACCTCGCGGGCTTGTCGCGCTCCCAGCCGGCCTTGGCGCTGGCGCTCGCCATCTTCATGTTCTCGATGGCCGGCATCCCCCCGCTCGCCGGCTTCTTCGCCAAGTTCTACATCTTCATGGCGGCGATCGATGCGCGGCTCTTCGTGCTCGCCGTGATCGGCGTGGTCACCAGCGTGGTGGGCGCCTATTACTACATCCGCATCGTCAAGCTCATGTATTTCGACGAGCCGGTGGGCGCTCCCTTCGACGGCCCGATCGGCGCCGAGTTGAAGGCGGTCCTGGTCTTGTCCGCCGTCGTCATCCTGTTCTTCTTCATTTTCCCCGGCCCGATCTTCGGCGCCGCCGACGCCGCGACGGCCGCGCTCTTCCCGGGATGACCGCGCCGCCGCGGCTGTCGCCGTTCTACCGGCTGGTGAGCTTCGCCGAGATAGACAGCACCAATGACGAGGCAAAACGCCGGGCGGGCGAGGGGGCCGCGCCGGGTACGCTGGTCTGGGCGCGCGCGCAGAGCGCCGGCCGCGGCCGGCGCGGCCGCAGCTTCATCTCGCCGCCCGGCAATCTCTACCTGTCGATCGTGCTGCGCCCGGACCGGCCGGCGGCGGGCGCGGCGCAACTCGGCTTTGCCGCCGCGCTGGCGCTCGGCGACGCCCTGCTCCCGCTGCTGCCCAGGCCCGAGGGCTTGCGCTACAAATGGCCGAACGACGTGTTGATCGATGGGCGCAAGGTGAGCGGCATCCTGCTCGAATCCCAGGCCGCCGGCGCGGGCCGGCTCGACTGGCTGGTCGTCGGCATCGGCGTCAACCTCGTCTCTTTCCCGGAGCAGGTCGACTATCCCGCCATCTCGCTCGCCGCCGCCGGCGCCCGCAGCGTGACGGTCGAAGCCCTGCTGGAGGCGATCGCCGGGCGTTTCCAATCGTGGTACGAGCGCTGGCGGGAAGAGGGCTTCGCGCCGCTCCGGGCCGCGTGGCTCGCCCGGGTGCAGGGCCTCGGCGAGGCGATCCGCGTGCGGCTCCAGGGCGAAGAGGCGAGCGGGCGCTTCGCCGGGCTCGACGAGGACGGCGCGCTGCTGCTCGAGGACGGGATGACGCAGCGCCGCATCGGCGCCGGCGACGTCTTCCCGGCTTCCGGCTGAGAGGAGGCAAGATGCTGCTTGCCATCAACGCCAACAACACCAACACCGTCTTTTCCGTGTGGGACGGCGACCAGCTCAAGGGCGCGTGGCGCGCCGCCACCGATGCCAGGCGCACCGCCGACGAATATGTCGTGTGGTTCGACCATCTGCTCGCGCTCGAAGGGCTGAGCCGGCGCGACCTCGACGGCGCCATCATGGCCAGCGTCGTGCCCGAAGCCAATTTCAACCTGGTGACGCTGTGCCGGCGCTATTGCAACAGCGAGCCGCTGGTGGTCGGCGAGCCCGGCGTCGTGCTGGGCGTCCGCGCGCTCGTCGACCGGCCGGAGGAAGTGGGCGCCGACCGCCTGGTCAACACGGTGGCCGCGCATGACCGCTACAAGACGCCGCTCATCGTCGTCGATTTCGGCACCGCCACCACCTTCGACGTGGTCGACGGCGACGGCAATTACTGCGGCGGCGTCATCGCGCCGGGGATCAATCTCTCGCTCACCGCGTTGCACCTGGCAGCGGCGAAGCTGCCCAGCGTGCGCATCCGGCGCACCGATCATGTCATCGGCAAGGACACCGTCGCCTGCATGCAGTCCGGGTTGTTCTGGGGCTATGTCGGATTGGTCGAGGGGCTGGTCACGCGCATCAAGCAGGAATTCGGTCAGCCCATGGGCGTGATCGCCACGGGCGGGCTGGCGCCGCTGTTCGACGGCGCGGTCGCCGCCATCGAGCGCACCGACCCCAACCTCACGCTGTGGGGCTTGCGCATCGTCTACGAGCGGAACCGCAAGCCATGAGCGACGCGCGGCTGCCCGCGCCGAACCGGCCCGACGAGCTCGCCTTCCTGGCCTTGGGCGGGGTCGGCGAGATCGGCATGAACCTGTCGCTCTACGGCTATCGCGGCCGCTGGCTCATGATCGATTGCGGCATCTCCTTTGCCGACGACACCTTGCCCGGCGTCGACGTCATCATGCCCGATCCAGGCTTCATCGCCGAGCGCGCGGATGAGCTGGCCGGGCTGGTGGTGACGCATGCGCATGAGGACCACATCGGCGCCATTCCCTATCTCTGGCCGCGGCTGCGCTGCCCGGTCTACGCGACGCCTTTCACCGCCGCCGTGCTGCGGCTGAAGCTGATCGAGGCCGGGCTCGAGCACCAGGTGCCCATCACCGAAGTGCCGATGTCCGGCAAGTTCAGGATCGATCCGTTCGACATCGAGCTGGTCACGCTCACCCATTCGATTCCCGAGCCCAATGCCGTCGTGCTGCGCACGCCCTTGGGCACGGTGCTGCACACGGGCGACTGGAAATTCGACCCCGACCCGCTGGTGGGCGCGACCTCCGACGTGGCGACGCTGCGGCGCCTGGGCGACGAGGGCGTGCTCGCCATGGTCTGCGATTCGACCAATGCGCTCCGGCCGGGCGAGGGCGGTTCGGAAGGCGATGTGCGCAAATCGCTCATCAGCATCGTCGGCAACTGCAAGAACCGCGTCGTCGTCGCCTGCTTCGCGTCGAACGTGGCGCGGCTGGAATCGGCTGCTGCCGCCGCCGTCGCCCATGACCGGCACGCGGCGCTGGTCGGGCGCTCGCTGTGGCGCATCGACCACGCGGCGCGCGAGACCGGCTACCTGAAGAACGTGCCGCCTTTCCTCACCGACGAGGAGGCGGCCTATCTGCCGCGCGACAAGGTGCTGCTGATCTGCACCGGGAGCCAGGGCGAGCCGCGCTCGGCGCTGGCGCGCATCGCCGAGGACGATCACCCGCAGATCGTGCTCGAGGAGGGCGACAGCGTGATCTTCTCCTCGCGCATCATCCCCGGCAACGAACGCAGTATCGGCCGGCTGCAGAACCGGCTGGCCGGTCTCGGCGTCGAGCTCATCACCGAGCAGGACCATCTCGTCCATGTCTCGGGCCACCCGGCGCAGGACGAGCTCACGCGCATGTACCAGATGGTGCGCCCGCGCATCGCCGTGCCGGTGCATGGCGAGACGCGCCATCTCATGGCCCAGGCGCGGCTCGCCGAGCAATGCCAGGTGCCGCAGTCGATCGTCACCCGGAATGGCGAAGTGGTGCGGCTCGCGCCCGGGCCCGCTTCCGTCATCGGCGAGGTGCCGACGGGACGCCTGGTGGTCGACGGCACGCGCCTCCTGCCGTCGGGCGCCGAGGCCTTGCGCTCGCGCCAGCGCATGACCTTCAACGGCGCGGCGCTCGCCACCATCGTCGTCGATGCCGAGGGAAGGCTGCGCTCGCCGCCGCAGGTCACCGTGCAGGGCATGGGCGCGCAGGAGGAGGACGCGTCGCTGACCGTGGAGCTGCGCCAGCGCGTCGAGCAGGCGCTCGGCGAGCTCGGGCCGCGCGAGCGGCGCGACGACGCCGCGCTGCGCGAGGCGGTGCGGCTTGCCGTGCGGCGCTCGCTGCGCGCCTGGCATGGAAAAAAGCCGGTGATCGAAATACATTTGGTCAGGATCTGACGGGAGCAAGCGCATGATCGGCAGGCTCAACCACGTCGCCATCGTCGTGCCCGACGTGAAGAAGGCGGCTTCGGTCTACCGCGACACGCTGGGCGCCAAGGTGTCCGAGCCGATGACGTTGCCCCCGCACGGTGTGACCGTGGTCTTCGTCGCGCTCGACAACACCAAGATCGAGCTGCTGGAGCCCTACGGCGCGGACTCGCCGGTGCGCAATTTCCTCGAGCGCAACCCGAGCGGCGGCATGCACCATGTCTGCTACGAGGTCGCCGACATCATCGCCGCCCGCGACAAGCTCAAGGCCGGCGGCGCCCGCGTCGTCGGCGACGGCGAGCCCAAGATCGGCGCCCATGACAAGCCGGTGCTATTCCTGCATCCGAAGGATTTCTGCGGCACGCTGGTGGAGCTGGAGCAGGTCTAGTGGCCGCTGGGGCAAGCTCCCGCCGCGGGCCGATGCTCCACGGGCCGGCCGCATGACCTGGATCCAGGGCATCGTCGCTTATGTCATCATTTGGTGGATGGTGCTCTTCGCCGTCTTGCCGTTTGGCGTCCAGCCGGCGCCGAAAGGCGACCCGGGCTATGCCGCGGGCGCCCCGGCCAATCCCCGGCTCGCGCTCAAGGCGGCGGTGACGACGGTGGTCGCCGCCCTCGTCTGGCTCGGCCTTTACGCGGCGATCCGCGCCGACCTCGTCAGCTTCCGCGCGCCATGACCGCGGCTTATTGCGCGGCGGCGCCCGGCCACCCCTTCCACGGCCCCTATCATGCGAGCGAATACGGTTTTCCCTCGCGCGACGACCGGGTGCTGTTCGAGCGGCTGGTGCTGGAGATCAACCAGGCGGGCCTCTCCTGGCTCACCATTTTGAGGAAGCGCCAGGCTTTCGCGACGGCCTTCGCCGGTTTCGACATCGACGCGGTTGCGGCGTTCGATGAGCGCGACAAGCAGCGGCTGATGGCCGATGAGGGGATCATCCGCAACCGCCTCAAGGTCGAGGCGGCGATCGACAACGCGCGCCGCCTCCAGGTCTTGCGCCGGAGCCATGGCTCCTTTGCCGACTGGCTCGACGCGCATCACCCGCTGGCCAAGGATGGGTGGGTCAAGCTGTTTCGCAGCACCTTCCGTTTCACCGGCGGCGAGATCGTCGGCGAGTTCCTGATGAGCCTGGGTTATCTGCCGGGAGCGCATGAGAAGACCTGCCCGGTATATAGGCAGATCCTGAAGCTCGACCCGCCCTGGAACAGCGCCGCGCCCTCGCGCGCGCCGGCGGCAAAAACGGCGGCGGCGAAGCGGATGCGCAAAAAATAAGGCAAGATCATTGCTGATCTTGCCAAAGCTTCTTGCTGTTAAGATTGCGGCCTTGTTGTGAGGGCGGTTTCCCCCGACCGGCGCCTAACGGCAATTCCTCCCTAAACCTGGGCCTTGTCGCGATCTTGCGTGCGACCTTGAAAGGCGGAAATGATTGTACGAAACGCCCCCCGTCCCGTCACGCACATTTTTTAGTTGGCGGTGCCTTTTTTGCCGGCAAATGAAGTTGGGCCGGTCACAGCATCATAAATTTAAAGAGGAACAGGGAGGCCAGGACAACCACGGCGGGATTCGGCATGCGTCCGGCGAGCAGCTTCACCGCGGCATAGGCGATGAGGCCGAAGGCGATGCCGTTGGCGATCGAGAAGGTCAGCGGCATGGTGATCGCCGTGACCACCGCCGGCGCATACTCCGTGACGTCGTCCCAGTCGAGCTCGGCCAGGCCACGGGTCATCAGGCAGGCGACGTAGAAGAGCGCCGGCGCCGTCGCATAGGCGGGCACGGTGCCTGCCAGCGGCGCCAGAAACAGGCTCAGCAGGAAGAGGGCGGCCACGACCACGCCGACCAGCCCGGTGCGCCCGCCGGCGCGCACCCCGGCCGCGCTTTCGATATAGCTGGTGACGGTCGAGGTGCCGAGGATCGCGCCGGCGATGGTGGCGATCGAATCGGCGATGAAGGCGCGGCCGAGACGCGGGATGCGCCCGGCGGGATCGACCAGCCCGGCGCGGTAGGCGACGCCGACCAGCGTCCCCGTGTTGTCGAAGAGATCGACGAAGAAGAAGGCGAAGACGATGGTCACGAGGCCGATATCGAGGGCGCCGAGGATATCGAGCTTGAGCAGTGTGGGGGCGAGGTTCGGCGGCAGCGAGAAGACACCGGCAAAGGCCGAGATTCCCGCCAGCACGCCGATTGCCGTCGCGGCCAGCACGGCGATGATGATCGCGCCGGGCACGCGGCGGGCATCGAGCGCGACCATGACGAGGAACCCGGCGACCGCCAGCACCGTCGCCGGCGATTTGAGGTCGCCCAGGGTCACCAGCGTATCCGGCGATGCCACGACGATGCCGGCATTCTTGAGGGCGATGATGGCGAGGAACAGACCGATCCCGGCGGAGATCGCCATTTTCTGCGATCGCGGGATGGCGTCGGCGATCCATTCGCGGATGCGGCTCAGGCTCAGCACCAGGAACAGCACGCCCGACAGGAACACGGCGCCGAGCGCCACCTGCCACGGATAGTGCATGCCCTTGACGACGCCGTAAGTGAAATAGGCGTTGAGCCCCATGCCCGGCGCCAGCGCCAGCGGGTAGTTGGCATAGAGCGCCATGATCAGCGTGCCCAAGGCCGAGCCCAGGCAGGTGGCGACGAACACCGCGCCTTTGTCCATGCCGGCATCGCCCAGGATCATCGGGTTGACGAACATGATGTAGGCCATGGTGAGGAAGGTGGTGAGCCCGGCCACCATTTCGGTGCGCACGGTCGTGCCGTGCGCCGCCAAGTGGAAATAGCGCTCGAGCATGGTCCCCCTCGGCGCCCCTCGATCGGTCGGGGCGCCGCGCCGATCTTGGCCGGGTCCGCGCGGGTTGGACAGCGTTATGTCATGGCCTGCCTGAGCGGCGACCCGATCTGAGACCCAGCCAGAGCAGGATGGCCCCTAGGGCGATGGGTATGCCGCCGATGAGCAGCCAGGCCAAAGTATCCGGTGCAGAGACCCGCGGGGACCAGGATCAACAAACCCAGGGTGATCAGTGCGATGCTCGCCATCGTCCGGCGGGTCGGACCGGGCGTTTCGGTCATGCGGCACCTCGTATCAAAGCGCGAACGTGCCGGGGTTGGCCCGAGCTCACCGCCGCGGACGCCGCAATCCCCAGAACAGCAGGGCGGCGCCGATGGCTATCGGTACGCCACCCAGGGTCAGCACCAGTTCCATCATGTCGATGAAGCCAAAAAAACCGACATGGAGAATCTCGTTCCAGAGAAATATGACGCCGATGGTGCCGGTGCAGAGACCCGAGGGGATCAGGATCAGCAAACCCAGGGTGATCAGTGCGATGGAGGTCGCCGATCGGCGCGGCGGCCGGGGCGGATTGTCGAGCGGCGCGTCTTCAGTCATCCCGCACCTCGTACCGCAAACCGGGTATCGATCTGTTGCGGCGGAAATGTTTGTCGGTATCGAAGAGGAGGGTCTTGCGCGAATTGCATGAGCGCTCACGACCGCGGACGTCGCAGGCCCAACCACAGCAGAACGGCGCCGATCGCGATCGGCGGGCCGCCGAACTCGAGCAGCAGCGCCACGCTTCCGAGGAATTCGTCGAGGTCCGGGGCGTACGACAAAAGCACGACGCTGAAGACACTCGTGCAGAGACCCGAGGAAACCAGGATCAGCGAGCCCAGGGCGATGAGCGCGATGGCACCGGCCGTCCGGCGTGGCCGTGCGGCGGGACCACCGGGCGGCGCTTCAGTCATGCGGCACGGCGGGCCGCAACCGGGCGTCCAGCCCGTTGCGGTAGAAGAGGTTGTAGGTGTCGAAGGGGATGATCTTGCCGGCGGGCGTCACGAAATGGATGCAGGAGCGCTTGACCGCGGCCAGGCAGAAATTGAAGCGGTCGAGAAACTGCACGATCAGCACGCGGAACACCTGGTCGTAGCCGAGCGCCGCCGGCATCTCGACCTGCGGCAGGCAGCACAGCAGGCTGCCGAGCGTTCCCTCCGTGCGCTCGCCGGCCGCGGACAGCGACATCAGATCGAAGAGCCGCCGCTTCAGCTCCGGATATTTCTCGAAGCTCACCGTGTTGGGCGCCGCCGCCAGCAGCTCGTCCTTGGGAATGAGCTGCGTGATCGGCGTGACGCGGCGGCCCTGCCGCAGGCCGTAGCCGATCGAGATCGCGTCCGGGTTGCAGGGCAGCGGGATCAGGTCGTCCGGCCGGAAGATCTCGGATTGCTGGAGGATGGCGCGCCTGATGTCGGTCAGCAGCATGCGGTCCCGGTTCTTGTCGAAGCCGAGATTGCGGCCGGCGTCCTGCACCGGCTGGAAGGTGATGCCGCGCACGCAGGCGTAGCCAAGCGCATGCTCGATGATGCGACCGATCTCGCCGTCGTTGACGCCCTTCTTCACCACGCAGACGAGCGTCGTCGAGATGCCGGCGGCCTCCAGATTGGCCAGCGCATCCTCGCGCACGCGGCGGAGATCGGCGCCGCGGATGTTGTCGAGCGCGGCGCGCTCGAGCGAATCGAATTGCAGATAGACCTCGAAGCCCGGCTTGAGCCGGGCGAGCTCGGCGACGAAGGCCTTGTCGCGGGCGATGCGCACGCCGTTGGTGTTGAGCATGAGATGCCGGATCGGCTTCGACTTCGCCAGCCACAGAATGTCGACGATCTCGGGATGAAGGGTGGGCTCGCCGCCGCTGATCTGTACCAGGTCGGGTTCGCCCTCGCTCGCCACCAGCGCATCGAGCATCCGCTCGACCTCGGCGCGCGACAGCTGCTTGGTGCGTTGCGGCGAGGAATCGGCAAAGCACACCGGGCAGGTCAGGTTGCACGCCTCGTTCACCTCGATCAGGGCGAGGCAGCTGTGCTGTTCATGATCCGGGCACAGGCCGCAATCATAGGGACAGCCGTAATGGGTGCGGCTTTGCAGCGCGAGCGGCCGGTCGCCGGGCTTCAGCCACTCCTTGCAGCTCTTGAAATAGGCGATGTCGCTGGCCACGCGGGTCTTCTGCACGCCGTGGCTGGGACAGCGCTTCAGGTAGAGGACATCATCCTCTTCGAAGACGATCTTCGTCGGCACCAGCGCGAGGCAGACCTCGCAGAGCGACGTGGTCTGGCCGTAGAAGATGTGGCTGCTAGCCCGCCGGGCGAAGCTCATGGGTCTGCCGCAGCATGAGAGCGCTGTAAGCCACGAGCGCGATGCACAGGAGATGGAACAGGTTGAGCGGGCCCGCCACCGCGGGATAGGGCTTGAGGAACTCCCAGACGAAGCGCTGGGCGCCATAGCAGGCGACGAAGAGATAGAAGCCATGGCGCAGGAAGAACGCGGATCGCGCCGCGACCTGCGCCAGGAACACGATCAGGAACGCGAGCATGGCGAAGGATTCATAGAGCTGCACCGGATGCCGCGGGATGCCATCGCCGAAGTCGACGCCCCAAGGCAGCCCTGTCGGAATGCCGTAGGTGTAGTCCGGAACCCCGGCAAAGAAGCAGCCCCAGCGCCCGACGGCGATCCCCAGCGCGAGCGGCGCGACGAAGATGAGCCCGGTCGAGCCGCGAATGCCGGTCGCCCGCTTGAAGATCTCGATCGCGACGATGCCGCCGAGGATGGCCCCGCCGATGCTGTGACCGAGCAGCGACTGGCCGGCGAGGTCGAGGTTGAGGCTGCCGAACAGCAGCGCGCCGGCCAGGGCGCCGGTTGACAGCGCGATGACGTAGCCGGGATTGCGCCTCAGGCTCAGCGGGCTCGCCTGCGCCAGCCAGCGGCGCCGCCGCACCCACAAGCCGATCCCTGCTGCGGCCAGCCACGCCAAAAGGTCGAAAACCGCATGGACGAGCATGCGTTTGACGTTAGCGGCATTTCCGGCCCGATGCCAGCCCGCTCGGGCGCCAATCCTGGCCCGGTGGGCCGACACCAGCTAGTATTCGCCCTGGCAAGAGCTGTCGGGCGGCGCACCGGTCACCCGCTGAACGGCGCGACATCCTGGCAGCCGCTTGCGGGAGCCGAATGGCAAGCTCGGTGGGCCAAGAATGAACCAGCAGCATCGGCGCTTATTCAAACTTCGCGTGATTCTTGCGCTTGCCGTTCTGGGGCTAGGCGTACTCGGCGCCGGCGGCTATTACGTTGCCTCGTTTTATGACTTCTTCGAGCGGCCGTATCATGCGGCGACATTCGATCGCGAGCAGTGGCTCGCCTTTCAAGACGCTGGCGACAACGAGTGCGCATTGCGCGGCATGGTGCGTGACCTCCAAGGCAGCCGCTTACGGCAAGGGACGCCGCGCACAGAGGTGATTGCCCTGCTCGGTGATCCCTATCTCTACGGATCGCCGATGAATGGTTGCATCGACTATCGGCTGGGCCACGACTGCAGCTTCTCGATGCACAACGAATTTCTTCGCATCTGCTTTGGCAGCGATGCAGAGCTGACCGATAGCTGGGTTATTCAGTGATCTCGCGGCGTTGCCAATGCGAACTGTTGGTCATGCGCTCCGGCGTGCGTGGCCACATGGACATCGCAGCACCGCTTGCCTAAAGTCCGGCCGCCCTCCGGGCTGGCTCACGAGGTTCCATGCGTCTTTCCGCCTATTTCCTGCCGCTGCTGCGCGAGAATCCGAGCGAGGCGCAGATCGTCTCGCACCGGCTCATGCTGCGCGCCGGCATGGTCCGCCAGTCGAGCGCCGGGATCTATTCCTGGCTGCCGCTGGGCCTGCGCGTCCTCAAGAAGGTCGAGCAGATCGTGCGCGAGGAGCAGGATTCGGCGGGCGCGCTCGAGGTGCTGATGCCGACCATCCAGCCGGCCGAGCTGTGGCAGGAGAGCGGGCGCTACGATGATTACGGCAAGGAGATGCTGCGCATCACCGACCGGCACGAGCGCGGCATGCTCTATGGCCCGACCAACGAGGAGCTCATCACCGACATCTTCCGCCAGAGCGTCAAGAGCTATCGCGACCTGCCGAAGAACCTCTACCACATCCAATGGAAGTTCCGCGACGAGGTGCGGCCGCGCTTCGGCGTCATGCGCGGGCGCGAGTTCCTCATGAAGGACAATTATTCCTTCGACCTCGACGCCAAGGGCGCCAAGCATTCCTACAACAAGATGTTCGTGGCCTATCTGCGCACCTTCGCGCGCATGGGCCTCAAGGCCATTCCGATGCGCGCCGATACCGGGCCGATCGGCGGCGATCTGAGCCACGAATTCATCATCCTCGCCGAGACCGGCGAATCCCAGGTGTTCTGCGACCGCGCCTGGCTCGACGCCGATATTCTCGCGAACGAGGTCGATTACGCCGGCGATCTCGAGCCGTTCTTCGCCAAATGGACCAGCCTCTATGCCGCGACCGACGAGAAGCACGATCCCAAGGCGATCCCGCCCGACCGCCTCGTCACCGCGCGCGGCATCGAGGTCGGCCATATCTTCTATTTCGGCACCAAATACTCGAAGCCGATGAACGCCGTCGTCGCCGGCCCCGATGGCGAGCAGATCGCGGTCGAGATGGGCTCCTACGGCATCGGCGTGTCGCGCCTCGTCGGCGCCATCATCGAGGCGAGCCATGACGAGGCCGGCATCATCTGGCCGGAGAGCGTCGCGCCCTTCACGGTCGGGCTCGTCAATCTGCGCGCCGGCGACGCCCGCTGCGTCGCCGCTTCCGACGATCTCTATGCCAAGCTGCGCCGCGCCGGCATCGAAGTGCTCTATGACGACCGCGACGATTCACCCGGCGCCAAATTCGCGGCGATGGATTTGATCGGGCTGCCCTATCAGCTCGTGATCGGCCCGCGCGGCCTCGACAAGGGCGTGGTCGAGTTCAAGGAGCGCAAGACCGGCGCGCGCCACGAGCTGTCGCCGGACGCCGCGCTCACGCGGCTTGGAGGTTGAGCATGACGGCGCGATTCACCCCCCTCCCTAACCCACAACCCGTTCGATCGCTCTGCGATCGAACCCTCTTGGGGCCAACCGCAACGCGGTTGGCCGGGTTGTGCCCTCAAGGGGGGAGGGCAGCACACCATGAGCAAGCCACTACCCCCTCCCCCTTGAAGGGGGAGGGTCGGGGAGGGGGTGGCCCACCGATTTGCGAGAGCAAGCGCTGATGGCCTTCGACACCTTCGAGCGCATGGTGGCGTTCCGCTATCTCCGCGCCCGCCGCCAGGAAGGCTTCATCTCCGTCATCGCCATCTTCTCGCTCTTGGGCATCATGCTCGGCGTCGCGACGCTGATCATCGTCATGTCCGTGATGAACGGCTTCCATGCCGAGCTGCTGCGCGAGATCCTCGGATTCAACGGCCATCTCGGCGTCGTCTCGACCCAGGGCGGGCTCAAGAATTTCGACGAGCTCGCGACCGACCTCAAGGGCGTGCCCGGAATCGTCGCGGTCTACCCGCTGGTCGAGGGCCAGGTGCTCGCCAGCGCCAATGGCCGCTCGACCGGCGTCATGGTGCGCGGCATGCGCGAGAGCGACCTCAAGTCGGAGGGGCTGCTGGCGAGCCATGTCGCGCCCGAGGCGCTCAAGCAATTCGCCGACGACAAGGTCCTGGTCGGCAGCAAGCTCGCTTCGAGCCTCGGCCTCCATCCCGGCGATTCCCTCACGCTGCTGTCGCCCAACGGCCAGGCGACGGCCTTCGGCAACGTGCCGCGGGTCAAGGCCTATCAGGTCGCCGGCACCTTCGAGATCGGCATGTACCAGTACGACAGCAGCATCCTCTTCATGCCGCTGCCGGCGGCGCAGCTCTTCTTCCAGAAGCCCGAGGCGGTGACGAGCCTGCAGATCTTCGTCGACGACCCCGACCGCGCCCGCGCCATCGGCTCCGGGATCGCGCAGAAGCTCGCCGGCACGGCGGTCGTCTACGACTGGCAGAGCAGCAACGCTCTCCTCGGCGCGGTCGAGATCGAGCGCAACGTCATGTTCATCATCCTGTCGCTGATCATCCTGGTCGCCGCCTTCAACATCATCTCCAGCATGATCATGCTGGTGAAGGACAAGACGCGCGACATCGCCATACTCCGCACCATGGGCGCGACGCGCGGCATGATCCTGCGCATCTTCATCCTGAGCGGCGCCAGCATCGGCGTGGTCGGCACGCTCGCGGGCTTTGTCCTGGGCATCGTTTTCACCACGTATATCGAGCAGATCCGCCAGTTCCTGCAGCACGTGCTGCACGTCACGCTCTTCAACGAGGCGATCTATTTCTTCACGCAGATCCCGGCGCAGATCGACCCCGGCGAAGTCGCTTCCGTGCTGGTGATGGCCTTCGGGCTCTCCTTCCTGGCGACGCTCTATCCCTCCTGGCGCGCGGCGCGTCTCGATCCGGTCGAGGCGCTGCGCTATGAGTGATCGCCGCGGGGCGGCCGCGGCGCTCGAGCTGCGCGCAATCGTCCGGACCTACAAGCAGGCGGGCGTGATGCTGCCGGTGCTGCGCGGCGTCGCGCTCACGCTCTGGCCGGGCGAGATCGCCGCGCTGGTCGGCCCTTCCGGCGCCGGCAAGTCGACGCTGCTGCACACCGCTGGATTGCTCGAGCGCCCGGATGGTGGCGAGGTGCTGCTGGGCGGGCGCGACTGCGGCGGCATGTCCGACGGGCAGCGCACCGAGATCCGCCGCGCCCAGCTCGGCTTCGTCTACCAGTTCCATCATTTGCTGCCGGAGTTCTCGGCGGTCGAGAACGTCATGTTGCCGCAGATGATCGCCGGCATCGGCAAGGCCAAGGCGCGCGCGCGGGCGCAGGAGCTGCTCGCCATGGTGGGATTGCGCGAGCGCGCCGACCATCGCCCGGCGCGGCTCTCCGGCGGCGAGCAGCAGCGCGTCGCCATGGTCCGCGCCCTCGCCAACAGCCCGCGCGTCCTGCTCGGCGACGAGCCCACCGGCAATCTCGACATCCATACCGCCGCGGACGTGATGGGCGCGCTCATCGACATCGTCCGCCGCACCGGCCTCGCCGCGCTCATCGCCACGCACAACCTCGACCTCGCCCGCCGCATGGACCGCATCCTCTCGCTCGAGGAGGGCGTCATCGTCGAGCGCACCGCCGGTGCCCGCCACGCCGAGGCCGCGCGCTAAGAGCGGCGATGGGCGGGGACAGCCCGCGGCTGTCCGGTTGAGCAACGCCCCGTCTAGTCGTCGTGCCCGGCCTTGTGCCGGGCACCCACGTCTTTTTTCCGCGGGGTGGAAGGCGTGGATGGCCGTGACAAGCATGACAAGCACGGCCATGACGAAGGAGGCGGCGGTCCGTACCGGGGCCGCCTCGCGCTTGACGGCAGGGCCGCCCCGGCCCATATACGCTTGTTGTACGCAATTAGCGTTCACTCTGGGCAGGGAGCGAGGAGCGATGGCGAGCGAGGCACAAAGGGCGGCGAATCGGCGCAATGCGGGCAGGAGCACGGGGCCGCGGACGGCGGCCGGAAAGGCGGCGGTGAGCCGGAACGCGCTCCGTCACGGCCTCACCGCGGAGCAGGTCGTGCTGTTCGACGAGGAGGCGGAGGATCTGGTGCGGTTCCATGACGAGCTGCGCCGGGCGCTCGACCCTGCCGACGAGGTCGAGGAGGAGCTGGTCGAGCGCATCGTGCTTTGCGCTTGGCGCCTGCGCCGGGTCGTTCGCATCGAGGCCGGCCTGTTCAATAGCGCGGCCGACCAGATCCGCCGCTGGGGGAACGAGTTCGGCCTCGGCCCCACCTTCGGCAAGGCGGCATACGACCTCGGCACGGCGTCGCGCTACGAGGCGGCACTCGACCGCTCGCTGCGTCGCGCCTATTCGACACTTGAGCGCCGCCAGGCCCGCCGCCGCGGCGAGCCGGTCCTGGCGCCGATCGCCGTCGATGTCGACGGGCTCGATGCCGAACATGAAAACTACGAAACAAAGCCAATTCCGGCGCCCGAGTCGCCCGCGCGTCCGGCCGCCGCCGCCCTCGATTGCCCGCCGCCGGGCGCCGCGGCAGCGCCGTGATGCCGCGGCAAGCTGCGGCCGACCGGCGCACGACGCGCTTTGCCGTGCGGCCGCCGCCCGCGCCGGGTATCATGGCCGGGACAGCATGATCCGAGCGCTCCGACCCCTCTCTTCGTCATGGCCGGGCTTGTCCCGGCCATCCACGCCTTGGCTTGCCCGGTGCGGGCTCTCGCGGTTGCACCCTTCGACAAGGGCTCAGGGGCAACCGCTGCCGCCCGCCCGCGATCGCGCTGCGCGCGACGCGAGTCGCTAGATGCCCCACGCCGATTTCGTCCATCTGCGCGCGCACTCCGCCTATTCGCTCTCGGCGGGAGCGATCAAGGTCAAGGAGCTGGTCGGGCTGTGCAAGAAGCACGGCATGCCGGCGCTGGCGCTCACCGACGCCGGCAATTTGTTCGGCGCCCTCGAATTCGCGCAGGCCGCCAGCGAGGCGGGCATACAGCCGATCATCGGTTGCGAGCTGGGCCTGCGGCGTGAGAGCGACGGGCGCGCCATCCGCATCGGGCCGGCGCCGCCGCCCGATTCGGTCGTGCTGCTCGCCCAGAACGAGCGCGGCTATCGCAACCTGCTGAAGCTCGTCAGCAAGTCATTCCTCGAGACCGCGGGCGGCGAGCCGCCGCAGCTCGACATCGCCGCGTTCGAGGGATCGAGCGACGGGCTGCTGCTGCTCACCGGCGGGCCGGCGGGACCGCTCGGGCGGCTGTTGCTCGAAGGGCAGGGGCCCGCGGCCGAGGCGCTGCTGGCGCGGCTCGCCCTGCTGTTTCCCGGCCGGCTCTATGTCGAGCTGATGCGCCACGGCCTGGCCGCCGAGGACCGCATCGAGGCCGCGCTGATCGATCTCGCCTATGCCCATGACCTGCCGCTGGTCGCCACCAACGGCGTGTTCTTCGCCACGGCGGAATTCTACGAGGCGCATGACGTGCTGCTGTGCATTGCCGAGGGCACGGTAGTCGGCGAGCCCAATCGGCGGCGGCTGACGCAGCAGCACCATTTCAAGGCGCCGGCGGCGATGCGCCTCCTCTTCGCCGATGTGCCCGAGGCGATCGACAACACCCTCGTCATCGCCCGGCGCTGCGCCTACATGCCCGAGCCGCGCAAGCCGATCCTGCCGCCCTTCCCGACGCCGAGCGGCCGCGACGAGCAGGAAGAGCTGCGCGCCATGGCGTGGGACGGACTCGATCTGCGGCTGCGGACGCAAGTCTTCCGGCCCGGCATGAGCGAATCCCAGCGCGACGAAGCGGCGCAGCCCTATCGCGAGCGGCTCGACTTCGAGCTCGGCGTCATCGTCGAGATGGGCTTCGCCGGTTATTTCCTCATCGTCGCGGAGTTCATCCAGTGGTCGAAGGCTCAGGGCATTCCCGTCGGGCCGGGGCGCGGCTCGGGCGCGGGCTCGGTCGTCGCCTGGTCGCTCACCATCACCGATCTCGACCCGCTGCGCTTCGGCTTGCTGTTCGAGCGCTTCCTCAATCCCGAGCGCGTGTCGATGCCGGATTTCGACATCGACTTCTGCCAGGACCGGCGCGACGAGGTCCTCCGCCACGTCCAGGCGAAATACGGCCGCGACCGCGTCGCGCAGATCATCACCTTCGGCAAGCTGCAGGCGCGCGCCGTGTTGCGCGATGTCGGCCGCGTGCTGGAGATGCCCTACGGCCAGGTCGACCGCATCTGCAAGCTGGTGCCGAACAACCCGGCCAATCCCGTGACGCTGCAGCAGGCGATCGACGGCGAGCCGCAGCTGCAGCAAATGCGCGACGGCGACGAAGCCGTGGCGCGGCTGATCGCCATCGCCATGAAGCTCGAAGGGCTCTACCGCCACGCCTCGACGCACGCGGCCGGCGTCGTCATCAGCGACCGCCCGCTCGACGAACTCGTGCCGCTCTACCGCGACCCGCGCTCCGACATGCCGGTGACGCAATTCAACATGAAATGGGTCGAGAGCGCCGGCCTCGTCAAATTCGACTTCCTCGGCCTCAAGACGCTCACCGTGCTGGCGCGCGCCATGGCGCTGCTGCGCGCGCGCGGCGTCGAGCTCGATGTCGCCAACCTGCCGCTCGACGACAAGCCGAGCTACGCGCTGCTCGGGCGCGGCGACACGGTGGGCGTGTTCCAGCTCGAAGGCGCGGGCATGCGCGACATGCTGCGCAAGCTCGGGCCCGACCGCTTCGAGGACATCATCGCCGTCGTCGCGCTCTATCGCCCCGGCCCGATGGAAAACATCCCGCGCTACATCGCCGTCAAGCATGGCGAGGAGCGGCCGGACTATCTCTACCCGACGCTCGAGCCGATCCTCAAGGAGACGCACGGGATCATGATCTACCAGGAGCAGGTCATGCGGATCGCGCAGGTGCTCAGCGGCTATACGCTGGGCAGCGCCGATTTGCTGCGCCGCGCCATGGGCAAGAAGATCAAGGCGGAGATGGACGGCCAGCGCAAGCTGTTCATCGACGGCGCCGTTTCGCGCGGCGTCGCCGAGCGCGTCGCCGAGCACATCTTCGATCAGGTGGCGAAATTCGCCGGCTACGGCTTCAACAAGTCGCACGCCGCCGCCTATGCGCTGGTCGCCTACCAGACGGCGTATCTGAAGGCCAATCACCCGGTCGAGTTCCTGGCGGCGCTGATGACGCTCGACATGGGCAACACCGACAAGCTCAACGTCTTCCGCGGCGAATGCGACCGGCTCGGCATCAAGCTGCTGCCGCCTGACATCAACCGCTCCGAGGTCACGTTCGCGGTCGACCCCCGGGACGACGTGCCCGGGGGGACGCCGCAGGGCGACGCCATCCGCTATGCGCTTGCCGCCGTGAAGGGCGTCGGCGCCCAGGCCATGCGCCAGCTCGTCGACGAGCGCGAGGCCAAGGGCCCGTTCAAGGATCTCTTCGACCTCGCGCGCCGGCTCGACGTCAAGAGCTTCAACCGGCGCCAGTTCGAATGCCTGGCCAAGGCGGGCGCGCTCGACGGGCTCAACCGCAACCGCGCGCAGACCTTCGCCGCCTGCGACCTGCTGCTGCGCCATGCCGCCGCCGCCGCCAATGAGCGCGAGAGCCAGCAGGTCAATTTGTTCGGCGACAGCGACGGCGATGCCGCGCGCGGCCCGGCGCTGCCGGCGGTGCAGGACTGGCCGCCCATCGAGCGCCTGCAGCACGAGTTCGACGCCATCGGCTTTTATCTCTCGAGCCATCCGCTCGACGCCTACGGCAAGAGCCTGGAGCGCGTCGGCGTGGTGCGCTACGCCGATCTGCCGGCGCGGATGGCCGGCGGCGGCGCGACCCGCTTCAAGCTCGCCGGCATCGTCGTCGGCCGCAAGGAGCGCACTTCCGCGCGCGGCAACCGCTTCGCCTTCGTGCAGATGTCGGATGCGAGCGGCGTCTTCGAAGCGACGCTGTTCTCGGAAGTGCTGGGCCAGAGCCGGCAGCTCCTCGAGGCAGGCCAGCCGCTGCTGGTCACGGTCGACGTCCGCGCGGAGGAGGAGACCCTGCGCCTGACATGCCAGCGCATCGAGGCGCTCGACGGCGTCGTCGCCCATGCCGTGGCCGGGCTCAAGGTCTTCCTCGGCGAGGGCGACGCCTTGGCGCCCTTGCGCGGGCTGATGCAGCGGGAGGCCGGCGGGCGCGGGCGCGTCACCGTGGTGGTCCCGGTGGCGCCGACGCGCGAGGTCGAGATCGCGCTCCCCGGCGGCTTCAAGGTGAGCCCGCGCGTGCGCGCCGCCGTCAAGTCGCTGCCGGGCATCCTCGACGTGCACGACATTTGATGACCTTGGATGGCAGCAATTTTGCGCGATTGCGCGCGTTGCGCGATAGCACACGGTTAAGGATTGGCGTCTAAGGTCGCCGCCATGTCGGAAGACCGGATCACCAACCTCCCATACCTCGTGGCGCAGATCGGCACGTTCCGCAACGAGCTCGAGGAGCGGCGCCGCTTCGCGCGCAAGCCGGTCCTGTGGGCGGCCAGCGTCGAGATCCGCGGCAAGCGCTGCGCGGGGCTGATCGTCGATTTCTCGCCCGGCGGCGCGCGCATCCGCTTCGAGGCCGAGGCCGAGACCGGCGACGAGCTCCTCGTCGTGCTCGATCAGTTCGACACCTTCGGCGCCAAGGTCATCTGGCAGTATGATGGCGAGGCCGGCATCCATTTCGTCGCCGCGCCCGCCGAGGTGGCGGCCCAGGTGAAGGGCGACGCGGAGCCGGTCACGACCTAGCCCAAGCCCACCCCTGGGGCCTTGCCAAAACGCCGCGACAGGCCTATTTAAGGCGCCTCTAAGCAAACCTCACGCGGGGATGCGGTGCCTTTCGCCAAAGGCGAAGGCGGCTGCTCCGGTGTCGACCCCCGGTCGATGTTCCCCCGCGGCGGCCTAACCGGAAAAGGACGACGCGATGGCTATTCCCGAGTTCTCGATGCGCCAGCTTTTGGAAGCCGGCGTGCATTTCGGCCACCACACCCGCCGCTGGAACCCGAAGATGGCGCCCTACCTCTTCGGGGTGCGCAACGGCGTGCATATCATCGACCTCGAGCAGACCGTGCCGATGCTGCATCGCGGGCTGCAGGCGATCCGCGACGTCGCCGCCGGCGGCGGCCGCGTGCTGTTCGTCGGCACCAAGCGCCAGGGGCAGGAGGCGATCGCCGAGGCGGCCAAGCGCTGCGGCCAGTATTACGTGAACCACCGCTGGCTCGGCGGCATGCTCACCAATTTCAAGACCATCTCCAATTCGATCAAGCGCCTGCGCGAGCTCGACGAGCGCATCAACGAGCCGGGCTCCGGCCTCACCAAGCGCGAGCTCCTGGAGCTGACGCGCGACCGCGACAAGCTCGAGCGCGCCTTGGGCGGCATCAAGGAGATGGGCGGGCTGCCGGACATCCTGTTCATCATCGACACCAACAAGGAAGCGATCGCCGTCCAGGAGGCCAACAAGCTCAAGGTGCCGGTGGTGGCCGTGCTCGACAGCAATTCGACACCCGATGGCATCGCCTATCCGATCCCCGGCAATGACGATGCGATGCGCGCCATCCATCTTTATTGCGAGCTGGTGTCGGGAGCGGTGCTTGACGGCCTCCAGGCCGAGCTCGCCGGCAGCGGCGCCGATATCGGCGCGCAGGAACGGCCGCCCGCCGAAACCCCGGCGCCCGAGCAAGCCGTTGTCGAAGCCAGCTCGGAAGAGGCGCAAGCGCCGGCTTGAGTCGCGCCGCGATGGAACGAGGAGCGGCGGCGGCGCGAGCCGCCGTTCTTTTAGGTCAGCACCGAGGGAAAGAGAGAGAATCCATGGCCGAGATCACCGCTACGCTGGTCAAGGAGCTGCGTGAGAAGACCGGCGCCGGCATGATGGATTGCAAGCGCGCGCTGGGCGAGACCGCGGGCGACCTCGAAGGCGCGGTCGACTGGCTGCGCAAGAAGGGTCTCGCCGCCGCCGCCAAGAAGGCCGGGCGCGTCGCTTCGGAGGGCTTGGTCGGCGCTGCGACCCGCGGCAAGGTCGGCGCGCTCGTGGAGATCAACAGCGAGACCGACTTCGTCGCGCGCAACGACATCTTCCAACATTTCGTCCGCACCGTCACCGAAGCGGCGCTCGGCGCGGGCGACGAGCTCGAGCGGTTGAAGGCGACGTCGTTCCCGGGCAGCGGCCGCAATATCGGCGACGAACTCACGCACATGATCGCCACCATCGGCGAGAACATGGCGCTGCGCCGCGCCCGCCGCCTCGAGGTGAAGAACGGCGTCGTCGTTTCCTATGTGCACGGCTCGCTGGCGCCGGGGCTGGGCAAGATCGGCGTGCTGGTGGCGCTCGAATCGACCGGCGACCACGGCAAGCTTGCCGCGGTGGGCCGGGCGCTCGCCATGCACGTGGCCGCGGCCAACCCGCAATTCCTCGACGTCGCTTCGGTCGACAAGGCGGTGCTCGAGCGTGAGCGCGACGTGCTGCGCGAGCAGGCGCGTGCCAGCGGCAAGGCCGACGCCATCCTCGAGAAGATGGTCGAAGGCCGGCTGCGCAAGTTCTATGAGGATGTGGTGCTGCTCGAGCAGACTTACGTCCGCGACCAGGAGAGCCGCGTCAAGCAGGTGGTCGACGCCGCGGCCAAGGAGGTCGGTGCTTCCGTGCGGGTGACGGGCTTCGTCCGCTTCGCCCTGGGCGAGGGCATCGCCAAGGAGCCGTCCTAGAGCGGCGGCCTGGGAGGGAAGACGAAGCCCGGCGCCTCGTGTATCATGCCGCCGCCGCTTCAATGAAGCCGGGAGCGCTATGCCAGCGGATTTGACCGACACACCCTCCGTCTCCCCCAAATACCGCCGCGTCCTGCTGAAACTGTCGGGCGAAGCCCTGATGGGGGATCAGAGCTACGGGCTCGATCCCAAGATCATTGGCCGCATCGCCCGGGAAGTGAAATCGGTCAACCAGCTCGGCGTGCAGATCGCGCTGGTCATTGGCGGCGGCAACATCTTCCGCGGCATCAAGGGTGCGGCCCAGGGCATGGAGCGGGCGACGGCCGATTACATGGGCATGCTCGCCACCGTCATCAACTCGCTCGCCGTGCAGAGCGCGCTCGAGCGCCACGGCGTGGTGACGCGCGTCCTCTCGGCCATCAGCATGCAGGCCGTGTGCGAGCCCTATATCCGGCGCCGCGCCATCCGGCACATGGAGAAGGGACGGGTGGTGATCTTCGCGGCCGGGACCGGCAATCCCTTTTTCACCACCGACACGGCGGCGGCGCTGCGCGCCTCGGAGATGGAGTGCGACGCGCTCTTGAAGGCGACCAAGGTCGACGGCGTCTATTCCGCCGATCCGCTCAAGGACCGCACGGCGACGCGCTACGAGCGGCTGAGCTATCTCGACGTCCTGTCCCGCGACCTGCAGGTGATGGACGCGACGGCGATTTCGCTGGCGCGAGAGAACGGCATTCCGATTCTGGTCTTTTCGATCCAGAATGACGGCGGCTTTGCCGATGTCGTGAAGGGCGAGGGCCGCTTCACCATCATCACCGAATGAGGGTCGAGCCGTGACCGAAGATCCGATCGTCCAAGATCTCCGCCGCCGCATGGACGGCGCTACCGATGTGTTGCGCAAGGAGTTCGCCGGGCTGCGCACCGGGCGCGCCTCGGCGAGCCTGCTCGATCCCGTGCAGGTCGAGGCCTACGGCAATAGCATGCCTTTGAGCCAGGTCGGCACGGTCAGCGTGCCGGAGCCGCGGCTCATCATCGTCCAGATCTGGGACCGCGGCAATGTCAAGGCGACCGAGAAGGCCATCCGCGAGGCCGGGCTCGGCCTCAATCCCCAGACCGAGGGCCAGACCATCCGCGTCCCCATCCCCGACCTCAACGAGGAGCGGCGCAAGGAGCTGACGCGAGTCGCCGCCAAATACGCCGAGCAGGCGCGCATCTCCGTGCGCAATGTGCGGCGCGACGGACTCGACGCCCTCAAAAAGCAGGAAAAAGACCACAAGATCACGCAAGACCAGCACCGCAAGCTGGACAAGGACATCCAGACCTTGACCGACGAGACGATCAAGAAGATCGATGGGATGCTGGCCCAGAAGGACAAGGAAATCCTTCAGGTCTGAGTCCATGGACAACGGCGCTTCCTCTCCCTTGCCGGCACCGCCGGCGCATGTGGCCATCATCATGGATGGCAATGGCCGCTGGGCGAAGTCACGCGGCCTGCCGCGCATCGCCGGGCACCGCCGCGGCGCCGATGCGGTGCGGCGCTCCGTCGCCGCCGCCGCCGAGTTCGGCATCGCCTATCTGACGCTGTTCGGCTTCTCGTCGGAAAACTGGCGGCGGCCGGTCGATGAGATCGACGACCTCATGGGGCTGCTGCGCCATTACCTGCGCGGCGAGATTGCCGAGTTGCACAGCAACCGCGTGCGCCTGCGCGTCATCGGCGAGCGCTCGCGCCTGCCGGCCGATATCGTCACGCTCATCGACAATGCCGAGTCGCTGACCAACGACAATCCGGGGCTGCGGCTGACCATCGCGCTCTCCTATGGCGGCCGTGCCGAGATCGCCCGCGCCGCGCGCGCCGTCGCCGAGGCGGTCAAGGCCGGGCGGCTCGCGCCCGAAGCGGTCGATGAGAGCCTGTTCGCGCGTTACCTGTTCACCGTGGAGATGCCGGATCCCGATCTCGTCATTCGCACCAGCGGCGAGCAGCGCATCAGCAATTTCCTGCTGTGGCAGACGGCGTATTCCGAACTCGTCTTCACCGAGACATTGTGGCCCGATTTCGGCAAGGCCGATCTCGAGAAGGCGCTGCGCGACTATCACGGCCGCGAACGTCGCTACGGCGCGTCCGTTGGATCGCGCTGACGCCAAGCCGAGTTCGCTGCGACTGCGGATCGTCTCCGCTCTGGTGATGGCGCCGGTGGCGCTCGCGGCAGTGTGGCTGGGCGGCCCCTGGCTGTCCGCCCTGGTGCTGCTCGCCGTGGCCGGGATGGGCTGGGAATGGGCGCGGCTCACCAGCGGCGGCGGCTTCGGCGCGACCGGCGCCGTGACGATGGCCACCGGTGTGATTTCTGTCGGCGCTCTATTATTGGGGGTTGACCTCGGTATCGCCTTCGCCCTGGCCCTTGCCGGCTCGGCCACGGTGCTGGCGGTAGCGGCGTTGACCCGGGCCGCGGAGCCGCTCTGGGCGGCGGCGGGCACGCTGTGGATCGCGCTGGGCGCCGCGGCCTTTCTCTATCTTGCCCTGGCGGGCGGCCGCGGCATGGTGCTGTGGCTGCTTGCGGTCGTCTGGGCGACCGATATCGGCGCCTATGCCGCCGGGCGGAGCATCGGCGGGCCCAGGCTGGCGCCGCGCCTCAGCCCCAACAAGACCTGGGCGGGTTTGGCTGGTGGCGTCGCCAGCGCCGTGCTGGCGGGCCTTATCACGGCCCGGCTCGGCGGCGGTCCGGGCGGCGTCATCGCGCTCCTCAGCGCCGGCCTCGCGGTGGTCGCGCAACTCGGCGACCTTGCCGAATCGCTTGCCAAGCGCCATTTCGGGGTGAAGGACTCGAGCAAACTCATTCCCGGCCATGGCGGGTTGCTCGACCGGCTCGATGGCTTGCTGGCGGCAAGCGTCGCGACTGGTCTGGTCGCCCTGCTGCTCGGCAATCCCTATGGCCCGGTCCACTAGCAACAACCCGCGGCAAACCGGCTATTCATATTTTTGACAAATAGTGCGCACAATTTGCTGCTACTCTGGCGGAGCGCTCGTGAACGGATGGATTCCTGACTCATGGCTTGGTTGACCGGCTACATCATCCCCTTCCTCATCGTCCTCACCGTCCTGGTGTTCGTACACGAGCTCGGCCATTACTTGGTGGCGCGGCGCAACGGCGTCCGCGTCGAGGTCTTCTCGATCGGCTTCGGCCCCGAGCTCTTCGGCTGGAACGATCGCGCCGGGACGCGCTGGAAGTTCAGCGCCATCCCGTTCGGCGGTTACGTCAAGATGTTCGGCGATGCCGATCCTGCGTCGATGCCGGGCGATCAGCTCCGCGTCATGACGCCCGAGGAGCGGGCGGTCTCCTTCCATCACAAGCGCCTGTCGCAGCGCGCGGCGGTGGTTGCGGCCGGGCCGCTCGCCAATTTCCTGTTCGCGGTGCTGGTGCTCGCTGTCATCTTCGTCTTCAAGGGCCAGCCCTTCACGCCGCCTGAAGTGGCGCAAGTGCAGCCCAACAGCGCCGCCGCCGCTGGCGGCATCCAACCCGGCGACGTCATCGTCGCCATCGACGGGCGCGCCATTGCGCGGTTCGAGACGGTGATCGAGAGCGTGCAGCTCAATACCGGGACGCCGATGGACATCGTCGTCAATCGCGGCGGCGCGCAGGTGCCGCTGCGGGTGACGCCGCAGATCATCAGCGAGACGGACCGATTCGGCTTCAGCCACCGCGTGCCGCGCCTCGGCATTATCGGCGACAAGATCGATTATGTGCAGCGCAATCCGGCAGGCGCGCTGTGGTACGGCGCCGAGGAAACCTGGAACCTCACGCGCGTGACGCTCAAGGCGGTCGGGCAAATGATCACCGGACGCCGCTCGAGCGACGAGCTGAGCGGGCCGGTCGGCATCATCCGCAAATCAGGTGAAGTTGCGCAGGGCGGCTTCTTCCCGATGCTGTGGTTCGCTGCGGTGCTCTCGGTCAATCTCGGTCTCATCAACCTTTTCCCCATCCCCGTCCTTGACGGCGGTCATCTCCTGTTTTATGCCGCTGAAGCCATTCGAGGAAAACCCCTGGGCCAGCGCGCGCAGGAATACGGCTTCCGCCTCGGGCTGGCGCTGGTGCTGACGCTGATGGTCTTCGCCACCTGGAACGATCTGGTACAGGTGGGACTGGTCGACCTCATCAAGCGTCTGGTCACCTGACCCCCTAGTCGAGGGGAGCACTTTCTAGGCGGGGGGGGTTTTGCGACGGAATTTGGCTGTTGTCGCAGTCTGCGTCGCAGTGGCGGGTGTGGTGGGGACGTCGGCGCTCGTGATGCGACCGGCAATCGCGCAGATCCCGTCCGGTGGCACCATCTCCGAGATCCGCGTCGAGGGCACGCAGCGCGTCGAGCCCGAGACGGTACGCTCCTACATGCTGGTTCAGCCGGGCGATCCCTTCGACTCCGATCGCATCGACCGCTCGTTGAAGAGCCTGTTCGCCACGGGGCTTTTTGCCGACGTGGCGTTGCGCCGCGAAGGCGACACGCTCATCGTCCGGGTGGTGGAGAACCCGATCATCAATCGCATAGCCTTCGAGGGCAACCACAAGCTCAGCGACCAGACGCTCGACGCCGAGGTTCAGCTCAAGCCGCGCGTCGTCTATACGCGCACCAAGGTGCAGAGCGACGTCAAGCGCATCCTCGACGTCTACCGCCGCAACGGCCGCTTTGCCGCCTCCGTCGATCCCAAGGTCATCCCGCTCGAGCAGAACCGCGTCGACCTCGTGTTCGAGATCGACGAGGGGCCGGTAACCGGCGTGCGCAGCATCACCTTCGTCGGCAACCACGAATTCAGCGCCAGCCGTCTGCGCGAGATACTGCAGACCAAGGAGTCGCGCTGGTACCGCTTCTTCAGCAGCGACGACAATTACGATCCCGACCGCCTAACCTATGACCGCGAGCTGCTGCGCAAGTTCTACCTCGCCGAGGGCTACGCCGACTTTCGCGTCGTCTCGGCGGTGGCCGAGCTGGCCCCGGCGCGCGACGGCTTCTTTATCACCTTCACGATCGAGGAAGGCGAGCGCTACCGCTTCGGCAAGATCGACGTCACCAATCAGATCAAGGATGTGAAGATCGACGATCTGAAGCCGCTTGTGACCGTGGCACAAGGCGACTGGTATAACGCCGATCAGGTCGACAAGACCATCGCGGCGCTGACCGAGGCGCTCGGCAACCGCGGCTATGCCTTCGTCGACATCCAGCCGCGGGTCAAGCGCAATGCCGACAACCGCACCATCGACGTGACTTTCGAGATCAAGGAAGGCCCGCGCGTCTATGTCGAGCGCATCGACATCACGGGCAATGTGCGCACGCTCGACAAGGTGATCCGCCGCGAGTTCCGCCTGGTCGAAGGCGACGCCTTCAACACCTCGCGGCTGCAGCGCTCGGAGCAGCGCATCAAGAATCTCGGCTTCTTCAAGAAGACAGACGTCACCACCAATCCTGGCAGCAGCCCCGACAAGACGGTCATCGGCGTCAATGTCGAGGAGCAATCGACCGGCGAGTTCTCGGTCGGTGCGGGCTTCTCGACAAGCGAAGGCGTGCTCGGCGACATCTCGATCCGCGAGCGCAACCTGCTCGGCCGCGGCCAGGATTTGCGCATCGGCACCGTCATCGCGCAGCGCCAACAGCAAGTCGACCTGAGTTTCACCGAGCCCTATTTCCTCGAGCGCAACCTCGCGGCGGGCTTCGATCTGTTCGAGATCAACCAGGACAATCAGCTGATCGGCCAGTTCAACCAGTTCACCGTCGGCGGCAGTCTGCGCATGGGCTATCAGATCACCGAGCCCTTGCGCCAGACTCTCAAATACACGCTGCGCCAGGACACCATCAACAACGTGCAGCCGACGGCGTCGCGCTTCATCCAGGAGGAGACGGGCACGCGCAACACCTCGGCGGTCGGCCAGGTGCTGCTCTATGACAAGCGCGACAACCGCCTCGACCCGAGCGCCGGCTATTTCGGGCAACTCGGCGTCGACGTCGCCGGCCTGGGCGGCGATGTGCGCTATGTCCGCACGCTGCTGACCGGGGGCTATTACTATTCGGTTGCGCCGCAATGGGTGTTGAGCCTGACGGGCGAGGGCGGCTACATCCACGGCATCGAGGATACCGTGCGCATCGAGGACCGCTTCTTTGTCGGCGGCGACAACCTGCGCGGCTTCGCCACCGGCGGCATCGGCCCGCGCGATCTTGCGACCAATGACGCGCTCGGCGGCAACATCTACTATGTGGGCACGGTCTCGCTCGGCTTCCCGGTCGGTCTGCCGCAGGAACTCGGGATAACCGGTCGCGTCTTCAGCGATTTCGGCAGCCTGTTCAACCTGGATGAGAAAGGCGATACAATCGCCGATCCGCACTCGTTGCGCGTATCGGCGGGTTTCGGCGTCTCCTGGGCCTCGCCGCTCGGTCCTATCAAGCTCGACCTTGCCGTACCGGTTAAGAGGGAGTCGTTCGACAAGAAGCAATTCTTTCGTATCGGCTTCGGCACGAGGTTCTAGATGTCCTGTTTCATCCGCCGTATCGTCGCCACAACGGTTGCGCTCCTCATCGCCTTGGCCCCTGCCGGGCCGCTCCGGGCGCAGGCGCAGCCGTTGCCTGCTCCGGTCATCCTCATCGTCGATCTGCAGCAGATCCTCCAGGACGCCAAGGCCGCCAAAGCGGTGCAGGGGGTCATCAACCAAGAATACAGTTCCTACACGAAGGAGGTGGCGCAGCAGGAGGATGAGCTGCAGAAGTCGCGCACCGAGCTGGAGCGCCAGCGCACCATCCTGGCACCGGACGCGTTCAACACGCGGGCACGCGATCTGCAGCAGCGCTATGACGAACTCGGCCAGGTCGTCCAGGGCCGGCGTCAATCTTTGCAGCAGAGCCTCAACGAGGCCATGGTCAAGGTCAAGAATGCTGCGCTCGAGGTCATCGCCGACATGGTGAAGGAGCGGCGAGCCAACCTCGTCATCGAGAAGCAGGCCGTGGTGTTCGAGGCGGAAGGCATGGACATCACCGCCGATGCCATCGCTCGCCTTGATCAGAAGCTCGCCTCCGTGCCGGTCAACCTACCGAAGCCGGATGGCGAGGGTGCAGCCAAACCCGGCGGCGAAAAGAAGAAATAGACGATGGCGGACCCGCGATTCTTTCGTGTCGCCGGTCCCTTCACGGTCGCGGAGATCGCGCGCCGCAGCGGCGCCGCCGTCGCCGGTGCCGGCGAGGCCCAGCGGATTCTGCGCGACGTGGCGCCGCTCGACGCCGCTGGTCCCGACGATCTGACGTTCCTCGACAACCGCAAATACGTGACGGCCTTTCGCGAGACGCGCGCCGGCGCCGCCTTCGTGCAATCGGCGCTTGCGGCGGAGGCGCCGCCTGGGATGACCCTGCTGGTGACGGAGCAGCCCTACCGGGCCTATGCGCTCGCCGCCCAGGCCTTCTATCCGGAGTCGCCGCCCGCGCCGGGCATCGCCGCGAGCGCGGCGATCGATCCGACAGCGCGGCTCGGTGACGGCGCCGCCATCGAGGCGTATGCCGTGATCGGCGCGCAGGTCGAGATCGGGAAGCGCTGTCACATCGGCGCCAACAGCGTGATCGGCCCGGGCTGCGTGCTGGGCGACGACGTGCGCGTCGGCGCCAACGTCAGCATCAGCCACAGCCTCGTCGGCGCGCGCGTCCGCCTCTATCCAGGCGTGCGACTCGGCCAAGACGGTTTCGGCTTCGCCATGGACCCGGCGGGCTTCGTCAAGGTGCCTCAGCTTGGCCGCGTCATCATTGAGGACGATGTCGAGATCGGCGCCAATACGACGATCGATCGTGGCGCCGGGCCGGACACGGTGATCGGCGCGGGCACGATGATTGATAATCTGGTGCAGATCGGTCACAACGTGCAGGTGGGACGCGGCTGCGTGTTGATCGCGCAGTCGGGCATCGCCGGCAGTACGCGGCTCGGCGAACACGTTATCGTCGCTGCGCAGGGGGGGGTTACGGGCCATCTCACCATCGGCAGCGGCGCCCGTATCGGCGCGCAGGCGGGGGTGATGCGCGATGTCGCGCCGGGCGAGAGCGTGGTGGGCGCTCCGGCGGTGCCGGTAAAGGAGTTCTTCCGCCAGGTGGCGACGGTACAGCGCTTGTCGAGGAAGAAGGGTGGTTAGCGAGAGCAAGATGGATACGACTCAGCCCGGCGGCGTCGCCGCCGAGATCGACATCCAGCGGATCATGGAGATGATCCCGCACCGCTACCCCTTCCTGCTCATCGACCGGGTAGTGGATGTAGTGTCCGGCCAGAGCGCCGTCGGCATCAAGAACGTGTCGATCAATGAGGCCTATTTTCAGGGCCATTTCCCCAAGCGTCCGGTCATGCCGGGCGTGCTCATCATCGAGGCCATGGCGCAGACGGCGGCGGTACTCGTGGTGCAGACGCTGGGACCCGGCTCGGAGGGCAAGCTCGTCTATTTCATGAGCATCGACAGTGCGCGTTTCCGCCGCCCGGTCTTCCCTGGCGATCGGCTGCACGTACAAGTCGTGCGCAAGCAGCATCGCGGCAATGTCTGGAAATTCGAAGGCAAGGCGATGAGCGGCGACAAGGTCATGGCCGAAGCCGTCTTCGCCGCGATGATCATGGATAGCTGACATGGATAGGGTCGAGAGGCCGAACATTCATCCGACTGCTGTCGTCGAGCCGGGTGCCAAGATTGCGGCGAACGCGCGCATCGGGCCTTATTGCGTGATCGGCCCCAGGGTTGAGATGGGCGAAGAGGTCGAACTTGTCGCCCATGTCGTCGTCGCCGGCCGCACCAGCATCGGCGAGGGCACGCGCATCTTCCCCTTCGCCTCGATCGGCCACCAGCCCCAGGATCTCAAATACAAGGGCGAGGATTCCGCGCTCGTGATCGGCAAGCGCAACATCATCCGCGAGCACGTCACCATGAACCCCGGCACTGCCGGCGGCGGCATGGTCACGCGCGTCGGTGACGATTGTCTCTTCGCCGCAAGCGCCCATGTCGCGCATGACTGCATTGTCGGCAACCACGTGATCATGACGAACAACGCCACGCTCGGCGGGCACGTGATCCTCGGCGACCATGTGATCATCAGCGGGCTCTCGGCGGTGCATCAATTCGTTCGTGTCGGCCGGCACGCCTTTGTCGGCGGCATGACCGGCGTCGAGCGCGACGTGATCCCATACGGCATGGTGATGGGCGACCGCGCACGCCTGGTCGGGCTCAACATCGTCGGTCTGCAGCGGCGCGGCTTCTCGCGCGACGACATCCAGGCCCTGCGCAGCGCCTATGACATGCTGTTCGCGCAGGACAACGGTACGCTGGCCGAGCGCGTCGCCACCGTCGCCGAGCGCTTCGCCCAGGTGGGTCCGGTCCGCGAGATCATCGAGTTCGTTCGGGCCGAGAATTCGCGCGGCCTCGTGCAGCCGAAGTCGGGGAATGGCGGCTAAGCTCGGCATTTTCGCCGGCGGCGGCGAACTGCCTCTGCGCATCATCGAAGCCTGCCGCGCGGCCGAGCGGGGCGTCTTCGTCCTCGCCTTCGAGGGCGCGGCCGACCCGGCTGTAACGTCGGGGGTACCGCATGCCTGGGTGCGGCTGGGCGCCGCTGGCGAGGCGTTACGCCTGTTGCGTGAGCAGCGCGTCGAGGAGATCGTCTTTGCCGGCAGCGTCAAGCGCCCGTCCTTGCTCTCGCTGCGGCCCGATTGGCGCGCGGCGAAATTCTTCGCCCGCGTCGGCTACCGCGCGCTCGGCGATGACGGCTTGCTGAAGGCGATCATCCGCGAATTCGAGGGCGAGGGTTTTCGCGTCGTCGGCGCGGATGGCATTCTCGGTTCGGCCTTGGCGCCCGTGGGGCCGCTCGGCCGCCACGCGCCCGATGCGCAGGCTGCGGACGACATCGCCCTCGGTTTCCGCATCGTGCGTGCGCTGGGCGCGCTCGATATCGGCCAGGCCGCGGTGGTGCAGCAGGGCCTCGTGCTCGGCGTCGAGGCGATCGAAGGTACCGACGCGCTCATCGCCCGCTGCGCTGGTTTGCGCCGCGAAGGTCCGGGCGGCGTGCTGGTCAAGGCGCCGAAGCCGGGACAGGAGCGCCGCGCCGACCTGCCGACGATCGGCCGGCGCACCGTCGAAGGCGCCGCGGCCGCCGGCTTGCGCGGCATCGCCGTCGAGGCCGGCGCGAGCCTCATCATCGATCGCCCCGCGATGGCCGCTGCCGCCGACCGGGCCGGCCTTTTCGTCGTCGGCATCGCGCCGCCATGAGCGGTGCGCCGAGCGTGCAGGGCGGCAGCCAGCCGCTCATCTACATCATTGCGGGCGAGCCCTCGGGCGATGCGCTCGGAGGTCGCCTGATGGCGGCGCTTCGGGAGCGCAGCCCGAACCCCTTGCGCTTTGCCGGGATCGGCGGCGAGCACATGGCGGAACACGGGATCGATAGCTTGGTTCCGCTGCACGAGCTGGCGATCATGGGCGTCGCCGAGGTGCTGCCGCGCGCGCGCCGCATCCTGCGCCGCGTCGCCGAGACCGTCGCCGACATCCAGCGCTTGCGCCCGGCGGCAGTCGTCACCATCGACAGCTCTGGTTTCACCTGGCGCGTGGCGCAGCGGCTGCGGCGGCAGGGCGAGCGCCTGCCGCTCATCCATTACGTCGCCCCGATGGTATGGGCATGGCGTGGCGGACGGGCGCGGCGCATGGCGCGCTGGTACGATCATCTTCTGGTGCTGCTGCCCTTCGAGCCGCCCTATTTCACGCGGGTCGGCCTTGCCTGCACCTATGTCGGGCACCCGGTGGTGGAAAGCGGCGCCGATCACGGCGACGGCGCGGCTTTCCGCCAGCGCCACGGTGTCCCGCCTGGCGTGCCGCTGCTGACCGTGTTGCCGGGGAGCCGGCGCGGCGAGGTGGCGCGGCTGTTGGCGCCCTTCGCCGGCGCCGTCGCCGAGCTCGCCCGGCGCCATTCCGATTTGCGCGTGGTGGTGCCGACGACGGCGACGGTGGTGGAGACCGTCAGTGAGGCCGTGCTCGGCTGGCCCGCGCCGACCATCGTCCTCCGCGGCGAGCGCGAGAAATACGATGCATTCGCCGCGAGCGACGCGGCCCTCGCCGCCTCGGGCACGGTCGCGCTCGAGCTGGCCATGGCCCAGCTTCCAGCCGTGGTAGCCTACCGCATCAGCCCATTGACCGCGTGGCTGGTGGAGCGCATGGTCAAGGTCAAGTACATGCATTTGCTCAACCTTATCCTGGACCGTGCGGTCGTCCCCGAGCTGCGGCAGCAGGACGTCAACGCCGCGCGGCTCGGCGCGGAAGTGGAGCGGCTCTTGACCGATCCCGCCGCGCGCGAGGCGCAAGTGTCGCAGTGTCGGGACGCGCTGCACCGGCTCGGCCTGGGCGAGCTGTCGCCGAGCCGCCGCGCCGCGGACGAGGTGCTGGCGATCATCGCCCGACATTCGCGCGAGCGGAACCAGACCGCTGCCCGACCGGAAATCGAACGGAGGACGAGATGAATCCGATGACCGCCACCAAGACGGCGAGCGCCGCCGGCGCCGGCGAGGCGCGCATGCTGCACACCATGCTCCGCGTCTTCGACCTGAAGAAGTCGCTCGACTTCTACACGCGGCTCCTCGGCATGCAGGTGCTGCGCCAGCGCGAGGTGCCGGAGGGCCGCTACACCCTCGCCTTCGTCGGCTATGGCGACGAGGCGAGCAGCACGGTGATCGAGCTCACCCACAATTGGGACCAGAAGGAGCCCTATGCGCTCGGCACCGCGTTCGGCCATCTCGCCATCGGGGTCCGCGACGTCTACGCCGCCTGCGAAAAGCTCGGCAAGGAAGGCGTCAAGATCACGCGCGCACCGGGGCCGGTGAAGTTCGGCACCACCGTTATCGCCTTCATCGAGGATCCCGACGGGTACAAGATCGAGCTCATTCAGCGTGGCTGAGGCGGCGCACGGGCCGCGCATCACGACGCGCATCGAGGAACGCGCCGCCGGGCGCATCGCCCATGTCACGGTCGACCACCCGGGCAAGCTCAACATCCTCGATCGGGCGCTCATCGGCGCGCTCGGGAACCAGCTCACCGCGCTCGGCGACGACGAGAGCTTGCGTGCGGTGGTGCTGCGCGGCGCCGGCGAGCGTGCCTTCATCGGCGGCGCCGACATCCGCGACATGGCGGCGCTCGACGAGGGGAGCGCGCGCGACTTCATCACGCTGCTCCACCGCGCCTGCGACGCGGTGCGCCGGCTGCCGGTGCCGGTCATCGCGCGCATCGAGGGCTATGCGCTGGGCGCCGGGCTCGAAGTCGCGGCGGCCTGCGACCTGCGCATCGCCGCGGAGGGCGCCCGCTTCGGCATGCCCGAGGTCAAGGTCGGCATCCCCTCGGTGATCGAGGCGGCGCTGTTGCCGTCGCTGATCGGCTGGGGCAGGACGCGGCGCCTGCTGTTCACCGGCGAGACGATCAACGCGGCCGAGGCCGAGCGTTGGGGCCTCGTCGAGTGCTGCGTGCCGAAGGCCGAGCTCGACGGCGTGGTCGAGCAGGTGCTGGAGGCGATCCTCGCCTGCGGCCCGCACGCGATCCGCTTGCAGAAGGCGCTCATCCGCGAATGGGAGGATCTGCCGCTGTCGCAGGCGATCGCACGCGGCATCGCACGCTTCGGCGAGGCGTTCCAGACGGACGAGCCCAGGCGCATGATGGGTGCGTTCCTGGCGATCAAGGCGCGCCAGAAGAAATAATTCACGCGCGTGGCCGAACAAAGCCCACGGGCATAAGATTTCCGAAAGCTTCCTAGCTCACCCTGGAGGGGCACTGACCACCCTGACCCCGGGAGACCAAGTATGTTTTCGATTAATGCCCGTAAAGTTGCGACGATCGCCCTGGCCGGCGTTTTTGCCGCCGGGATCGGCTCGGCCGCCATGGCCGACACGCAGTGGGACAAGAACCATCCGCGCCGCGACCAGGTGAACGATCGCCTGCAGAACCAGAACAAACGCATCCATCAGGAAGTCAAGGAAGGCGAGATGTCGAAAGCGAAGGCAGCGAAGCTGCATCGCGAAGACAGCGGCATCCGCAAGGAAGAGCGCCACATGGCCGCCCGCCATGACGGCCACATCACCAAGGCGGAGCAGGCCAAGCTGAACCGGCAGGAGAATGCGGTCAGCAAGCAGATCGGCCAGTAACGCCTCGCGCGTGAGAAAAGGGGGCGCAGACGCGCCCCCTATTTCATTTCAGCCGATGGACCGCGTGCTTCAGCGCCGCTTCTCGACGGGCACGTAGTGGCGCAGTGTCTTGCCGGTATAGAGCTGGCGCGGGCGGCCGATCTTCTGGTTGGGATCCTCGATCATCTCGTTCCACTGCGCAACCCAGCCGACCGTCCGCGCGATCGCGAACAGCACGGTGAACATCGAAGTCGGGAAGCCCATGGCGCGCAGGATGATGCCCGAATAGAAATCGACGTTGGGATAGAGCTTCTTCTCGACGAAATACTCGTCGTGCAGCGCGATCCTCTCGAGTTCCATGGCGAGGTCGAGCAGCGGCTCGTCGCGCACGCCGAGCTCGTCGAGCACTTGGTGGCAGGCCTTGCGCAGCACGGCCGCGCGCGGGTCATAGTTCTTGTAGACGCGGTGGCCGAAGCCCATGAGGCGGAAATTGTCGTTCTTGTCTTTGGCGCGGTTGATGAATTCAGGGACGCGCTTCTTGTCGCCGATCTGGCCCAGCATCTTCAGCACGGCCTCGTTGGCGCCGCCATGCGCCGGACCCCACAACGAGGCGATGCCAGCGGCGATGCAGGCGAACGGATTGGCGCCCGACGAGCCCGCCATGCGCACCGTCGAGGTCGAGGCGTTCTGCTCGTGGTCGGCGTGCAGGATGAAGATGAGGTCCATCGCGCGCGCCAGCACCGGATTCACCTTGTACTCCTCGCACGGCACCGCAAACGCCATGTGCAGGAAGTTCTCGGCGTATTTGAGCTCGTTGCGCGGATAGATGAAGGGCTGGCCGAGCGAGTACTTGTAAGCCATCGCCGCCATGGTCGGCATCTTGGCGATGAGGCGGTAGCTGGCGACGACGCGCTGGCGCGCATCGGTGATGTCGGTCGAATCGTGATAGAAGGCGGAGAGCGCGCCGACCACGCCGCACATCACCGCCATCGGATGCGCATCGCGCCGAAAGCCGCGATAGAAGGTCGTCAGCTGCTCATGCACCATGGTGTGCATGGTGATGTCGCGCTCGAACTGCTTCTTCTGACCAGCCGTCGGCAGCTCGCCACTGAGCAGCAGATAAGCGACCTCCATGAAGTCGCTGTGCTCGGCCAGCTCCTGGATGGGATAGCCGCGATACATCAATTGGCCTTCATCGCCGTCGATGAAGGTGATCTTGGATTCGCAGCTCCCCGTCGCGGTGTAGCCGGGATCGAAGGTGAAATGGCCGAGATCGGGATAGAGTTTGCGGATGTCGACCACCTTGGGGCCCAGCGTCCCCGACAGCAAGGGCAGCTCGGCTGATTTGCCGGTCGAGTTGTCGGTCAGCGTGACGGTTTCTTTGGCGGCTTGTGCCTTGGTCTTTGCTGCGGCGGTTTTCGTATCCATCGGCTGCGATCCTCGGCGTTGCGCTGTTGCGCTGCAATATCCCCTCGGCACCGCAGCATAGGCCGCGTGGCGCTGTGAAGCAAACACCGGATGCCGCGGCTGCGGCATTGTTCGCCAGCCAAAAAAACAGGTCCCGATCGGGGCCGGCGGGAGCCGGGGTCAGCCCTCCTTCGCGCCTGCGTCGCGAAGCCGGGCGAGGGTCTCGTCGCGGCCGAGCACGGCCATGACCTCGAAGATCGGCGGCGAGGACGTCGAGCCCGCCAGCGCCGCCCGCAGCGGCTGGGCCACGGCGCCGAGCTTCAGCCCGCGGCCCTCGGCGAAGCCCCGCACCACCGCCTCGAGCGCCGGTGCCGACCAGCCCGCACCGGCCAGGGCCGGGACGAGGTCGGCAAGCAGGCGCCGGGCGTCCTCGCCAAGGAGCGCCCTGGCCTTGTCGTCGATCGCGATGGGCCGGCGCTCGACATAGAAGCGGGCATTGTCGGCGAGCTCGACCAGCGTCTTGGCGCGCGGCTTGAGGCCTGGGATACCCGCGAGAAGGCGCGCCTGCTGCGGGCCGTCGAGCGGCTGGCCGAGCGTCGGCGCGAGCCGTGGCGCCAGCAGCGACGCCAGCCGCGCATCGGGCGCCTCGCGGATGTAATGCCCGTTGAGGTTGGCGAGCTTGGCGAAGTCGAAGCGCGCCGGAGCGCGACCGACCGCGTCGATGTCGAACCACTCGATGGCCTGGGCGGTCGAGATGATCTCGGCATCGCCATGACCCCAGCCGAGCCGCAGCAGGTAGTTGCGCAGCGCCTCCGGCAGGTAGCCCATGTCGCGATAGGCGTCGACGCCGAGCGCGCCATGGCGCTTCGAGAGCTTGGCGCCGTCGGGTCCGTGGATCAGCGGCACATGCGCGAATTCCGGCACCGCCCAGCCGAGCGCGCGGTAGATCTGCGTCTGCCGGAAGGCGTTGTTGAGGTGGTCGTCGCCGCGGATGACGTCGGTGATGCCCATGTCGTGGTCGTCGACGACGACGGAGAGGTTGTAAGTGGGTGTGCCGTCCGAGCGCAGGATGATGAGGTCGTCGAGCTGCGCGTTGGCTACCGTAACGGTGCCCTGCACGTGGTCGTGGATCACGGTCTCGCCGGTCTGCGGCGCCTTCAAGCGGATCGCCGGCTTGACCCCGGGCGGCGCCGCCTTGGGATCGCGGTCGCGCCAGGTGCCGTCATAGCGCACCGGCCGGCCCTCGGCGCGCGCCTTCTCGCGCATCGCCTCGAGCTCGTCGGGCGTGCAGTAGCAGTAATAGGCATTGCCGGTGGCGAGAAGCTGGCGCGCCACTTCGGCATGGCGCGGCGACCGCGCGGACTGCATGACGATGTCGCCGTCCCAGCCGAGCTCGAGCCAGGAGAGACCGTCGATGATGGCGTCGACGGCCTCCTTGGTCGAGCGCTGCCGGTCGGTGTCCTCGATGCGCAGCAGGAACGTGCCGCCGTGATGCTGGGCGAAAAGCCAGTTGAACAGCGCCGTGCGGGCGCCGCCGATGTGGAGGAAGCCCGTAGGCGAGGGGGCGAAGCGGACGACGACGGTCATGACCGGCGCGCTGTCTAGCACATCGCCCGGAGCGCGTCATGGCGGGCGCGACGCGCGGCGAACGGTCAGCGCCGGGCCGCGCCCTCCGTCAGCGGTTCCAAAACGCGGGGCTTCGTTCCGAAAGGCAGGGCCTGGTGCCGGCAGTGTCGGCTGCGTGTCTTGCCTGTTCATTCGCCTTCAGCCCCGGCGCAATCCTGTCGGTCACGCAAATCGCCTGCGCGGTGATCTTGGAAACCGCAAGATACGACGTCGCCTTGGCGCTCTCCGGCTGGTGCTCTTCGGCGTTCACGCGCGCGATGAGCGCGCGCGGGACGATCTTCGCGCCCCGGCTCGATACGCGCCATTCCACCGTGCTGCCGAGCGTCGCAAAATGCTCCGTGACGACCGGGAAGAAATCGAGCGGATGCTCGGATGCGTCCGGCGCCACGATGGTGAGGCTCATGCGGTCATCATGCTCGATGAGCAACAGCGAATATCCGCCGGCGCCTGGACATCGGCTGAAGGCGCTCGCCTCTTCCTCGATGATCTCGATGACCTTGCAGGCAGGCTCCGCCAGGCTGGTGTAGATGCTCCTGGGAGCGTCGGCCGGCTCTGCCGCGGCAAGCCCGGCGGAGGCGCACGCCGCCGCAGCGGTCAGGATCAAAATCGGGAGGCGTCGCATGTCCATGCTGCCATGAGGGGCTTGGCGCGAAAGATCGCGGCGCCAGTATCGCGCGGCGCGCTTAACGACAAATTGAAGCGCGCCGCGCGGGTTGGCGTGGCGTCCAAGCCCGGTGGCGGTCCCGTTCATGACGCAGTTGGGTTCGACGAGTCGGCGAATTACAATCGACGCCATGCAACCGGCGGAAGCCAGCGGCCTCCCCGTCAGCCAGGCGATGCCGAGGCTTCGCCCGGGCGAGGCGCTGCGCTGGTTTGCCGCCAACCTGGTCGCCGAGCGCGAGCGCTGGGCCTTGTGGGTGCCGGTGTTCGTCGGTGCCGGCATCGGGATTTATTTCTGGCTGACCGTCGAGCCGCCGCTGTGGCTCGGCGCCTTCGCTGCCGCCGCCGCCATGGCTGCGGCCGTGGCGGCCGTCCGGTCGCAGCGCCTGGTGCCGCCGGCGGTCGCCGCGGCCGCCATCGCGCTCGGCTTCGCCGCGGCGCAATTCCAGGCGTGGTGGGTGGCCGCGCCCATCCTCGAACGCCGCATCGGGCCGGTGGCCATCGAAGGCCGCCTCGTCGCCGTAGACCCGCTGCCCGAAGGCACGCGCCTCATCATCGAGCCGCGCCAGGTCGGCCGGCTCGACGCACGGCATCTGCCGGCGCGCATCCGCGTGCGGTTGCGCCAGGACCCTGATGGCCTCGTGCCCGGCGAATGGCTGAGGCTCAAGGCCATGCTCCTGCCGCCGCCCGCGCCGGCGATGCCCGGGGCCTATGACTTCCAGCGTCGCGCCTATTTCGATCGACTGGGCGCGGTGGGCTTCGCCGTCGGCGCGCCCGAGCCCATCGCCGCGCCGCCAGGCCTCGGCGCCAGCCGCTGGCGCAGCGTGGTCGAAGCGGTCCGCGCCACCGTCACGCAGCGCATCCGCGCCGCGCTGCCGGAGCCGACCGGCGCCATCGCCGCGGCGCTCATCACCGGCGCGACCCATGCGATCCCGCCCGAGGATGCCGGCGCCTTCCGCGATGCCGGCCTGGCGCACATCCTGGTCATTGCCGGGTTGCATATGGGGATGGTGGCGACGGCCGCTTTCTTCGCGCTGCGCGCCGGCCTCGCCTTGATCCCGGCGATCGCGCTCAATCATCCGACCAAGAAATGGGCGGCGGGGCTGGCGTTGCTGGTGACGTTCCTCTACCTGCTGCTGTCGGGCGCCACGGTGCCGTCGCGGCGCGCCTTCGCCATGACCGGGCTGGTGCTGCTGGGCGTGCTGGTCGATCGGCTCAGCCTGTCGGCGCGCGCCATCGCCTATGCCGCGCTCGCTGTCATGCTGCTGACGCCGGAAAGCGCGGCGGGGCCGAGCTTCCAGATGTCCTTTGCCGCCGTCGCCGGCCTCATCGCCTTCTACGAGGCGATGCGCGGCAAGCTCGGCGAATGGCATTCGCATGCCGGCAAGCCGCGCCGCGCCGGCCTCTATCTTCTCGGCATCGCCTTCACGACGGTGATCACGACGATCGCGACGATGCCGTTCACCATCTACCATTTCAACCGCTTCCCGCTCTATTCGGTGGCGGCGAACGCGATGGCGGTGCCGATCACCGGGTTCTGGATCATGCCTTGGGCGCTCGTCGCCTGCCTGCTCATGCCGTTCGGTGCCGAGGCGCTGGCGTTGAAGCCGATGGGGTGGGGCATCGATGCGGTCGCCGCCATCGCGCATGCCGTGACGTCCTGGCCTGGTGCGGTACTGACGGTGCCGAGCATGCCGCCCGAGGCGCTCATCCTGTTGAGCCTCGGCGGCTTGTGGCTGTGCATCTGGACGCGGCGCTGGCGCTGGCTCGGCCTGGCGCCGATCGCCGCCGGATACGTCGCGCTCGCGTTGGTGCGCCCGCCCGACATCCTCGTCGCCGGAGATTCCGCGCTCGTCGCCGTTCGCGCCGCCGACGGCAGCTATCTCCTGTCGACGGCGCGCCACGCGAAGCTCGCGGAAGAGACCTGGACGCGGCGCACCGCGGCGGAGACCGGCCCGGCCTGGCCTGCGGCCGGGGTCAGCGTGGACGGCCGCCTCCGCTGCGATGCGCAGGGTTGCCTCTATCGCGCCCATGGCCGCACCGTGGCGCTGATCCGCGACGGCGCGGCGCTGGCCGAGGATTGCGGCAGCGTCGATCTGGTGGTGAGCCCGGTCGCCGCGCATCGCGCCTGCCGCGGCCCTCTCGTCATCGACCGCATCGACACCTGGCTGAAGGGCGGACACGCCGTCTGGCTCGATGAGGATCGCCTGCGCGTCGAAACGGTCGGCGACTGGCGCGGCGTGCGTCCCTGGTCGCCGCCGCCGGAGCGCACCGCGCGCAAGGTCGAGCCTCAATGACCAGGTCGAGTGCGAGCCGCGCCCGCGCTGCTTGACCGGCCTTTCCTTTCAATCATAAGCTTCATCGGCGAGAGAGACGCCCGCCTGTCGGTTCATCTCGCCATGGGGGACTACAAAAAACAAACAGGGGTGCTCCTGCGCGCCCATACCTGCCGGTCTACGGCAGAACCTTCGGAGGAAACCACAATGAGGACTCGGCTGCATTGGCGCCGGACCTGCTCGGCGGGGCTCGCGCTCGCCGCCGGCGGCGCACTTCTCGTCGGCTTCGCCCCGCCCGCAGCGGCGCGCATCACCGGCATCACCATCAGGACGACCACGTCGCCGGCCTTCGGCGGCGCGCCCTTCGGCTCGGTCGGCCAATATGAACAGCTCGACGGGACGGCAACGGGCGAAATCGATCCCAAGGATCCGCTCAACGCCGTCATCCAGGATATCGAGCTCGCGCCGCGCAACGCACGCGGCATGGTCGAGTACGCGATGGACATCTCGATCCTGAAGCCGATCGACACCAGCCGCGGCAACCACACGATCCTCTATGACGTCGTGAACCGCGGCAACAAGAGCTTGCCGGCGCTGAACATCGGCACCACGACGGCAAACCCGGCAGGAGACGGATTCCTCGAGGCCCGGGGCTACACGCTGGCGTGGAGCGGCTGGGAAGGCGACGTCACCACCGGCATCAAGATAGTCTTGCCGGTCGCGACGAACCGCGACGGCTCGCCGATCACCGGCCGCGTCCGCGCCGAGTACATCCTCAACGCCACCCCCGCCGGCACCGTCGACGTGACGGCGCCGCCGGCTTACGAGGCGGTGAGCACCGACAACAGCGGCGCCACCCTGACGCAGCGCGTCCATCAGGACGACGCCAAGCAGATCATCCCCGCCAGCCAGTGGGCCTTCGCCGATTGCACGGCGACGCCGTTCCCGGGCGTGCCGAGCACCAAGAAGGTGTGTCTCCTAGGCAATTTCGACACCAACCACATCTACGAGCTGGTCTATACGGCGAAGAACCCGACGGTGACCGGCATCGGCTTCGCCGCGACGCGCGACTTCGTGGCCTTCCTGCGCAACGAAAATGACAGCCGGCGCCATCACGGCCACGATGGCGAGGACGGCGATCGCGACCGCGACGACGACCACGATCGGGGCCATGACGGGCAGGCCGCGGCGCCGCCGACGCCGCCGAACCCGCTGGGCAGCTCGATCCAGACCGCGATCATCTATGGCTCATCCCAGAGCGGGCGCTGGATCCGCACCTTCCTGCAGCTCGGCTTCAACGAGGGCATGGACGGAAGCAAGGTGTTCGAGGGAGCGATCCCGCACAAATCCTCCAACCGCGGCGCCTTCAACGTCCGCTTCGCGCAGCCGACGCGGTTGTCGGGGACGCAGCACACCGAGAAGCAGTTCCCGGGCCAGGAAACGCCGCAGAGCTGGGACGAGAGCCACGATCCGATCGCCGGCATCACCGCCGGCCAGCTCGAGCGCTGCCGCAAGAGCGAGACCTGCCCGAAGATCACGGCGACCGTGACCGACACCGAGTACTGGCAGTCGTTGATGTCGCTGAACACGACGGATGCCCGGGGCAGGCACGATTTCGCGATCCCCGGCAATGTCCGCATCTACCATTTCGCGGGTACGCAGCATGGCGGCGGCGATCCCTTGCAGGCGGTGACGGTGGTGCCGGCCGCGCCCCGGAACTGCCAGCTGTCGACCAACCCCAACCCGTTCATTCCGGGGCAGCGGGCCCTGTTGGTGGCACTCCAGCAGTGGATCGTCGACCGGCGCGAGCCGCCGGCGAGTCTCTATCCGTCGCTTGCTCGCCACAGCCTCGTGCCGGTGAGCCAGATCCATCAGCCCTTCGTTCCCGCGGTGAATTTCACCCTGGCCGGGGTCGCGGCGCAGCGCTTCCACCTCGACCGCGGGCATCGCTTCGATGAAGAGGATGTGTCCGGAATCATGGCCGAGCCGCCGGTGGCGGGCGAGGGCTATGCCCTGCTGCTGCCGGCGGTCGACGCCGACGGCAACGACATCGACGGCTTGCGCAACACCAACATGGCGGCGCCGCTCGGCACCTACACCGGCTGGAACCCGCGCAAGGCAAACTTCAGCGAGGGCGATGCCTGCGACCTGACGGGCGGCTACATCCCATTCGCCAAGACCCCGGCGCTGCGGGCGGCCGGCGACCCGCGCCCCTCGCTCCAGGAGCGCTATCCGACGCATGCCGCCTATGTCGCCAAGGTCACGGCGGCGGCGAACCAGCTGGTGCAGCAGCGGCTGCTGCTGCAGCAGGACGCCGACCTCATCATCGCGCAGGCCAATGCCGCTGCCGTCCCCTGACGGCGGCGGGTGAACGACAAGAACAGTCCGCGACGCGTCAACGCCAACGGCTCCCAGCCCAACCGGTGGGAGCCGTTTCTTATTGCGCGAGCGCTCCTTCTTCGTCGCCGCGGAGGGAAGTGCTACAGGTGGAGCGAGCGCCGGCGGCGCCGGGATGTTGCGGTCGGGCATCCCGCGTGACGGCAAGGCGGCAAAATTCCGCAGGAACCCGCGCTCGTCGGCGGCGATCCGGAGCTGCGTGCCCAGGCAAAGTGTCACGTGAAACCTATACATGCGTATAGCACTTGGACCATTTCGCGGCGGCAGCGGACAAGATTCGCACCACGCCGCGGACCATGTCAGCTCCAGAGCGAATGACGACACCACCACGCCGCTGGCAGCCGGATGGTAGCGGGTTCATAATGCCGGTCGTCCGGTTCCCGGGGGCTGCATGGATGGGCGATGTCGAGTTTCAACGTAACCACCCAGGCGAACGCGCACCCGCCGCACCTTGTCCGGCCTTGCGACACCTGCAAAGCACGCGATTATTCCGCCTGCGCGCCGCTCAATGCGGAGGAACAGAAGCGGCTGGTCGCGATCATGAGGATCGTCGAGGTCGAGCCGCACCGCGCCATCTTCGACGAGGCCGAGCCCGCCGAGAATGTCTACAACGTCACCGCCGGCGCGGTGAAGATCTACAAGCTCCTGCCCGATGGCCGGCGCCAGATCACCGGATTCTTGTTTCCGGGCGACTTCCTGGGATTGACCCACAACGAAGCGTACGCCTACAGCGCCGAGGCGCTTGCGCCGACCAAGCTGTGTCGCTTCCCGCGCCGGAAACTCGAAGGTCTTCTCGACGAGATTCCGACGCTCGAGCAGCGCCTTCTGGGCATGGCGTCGCACGAGCTGGCGGCGGCCCAGGATCAGATGCTGCTGCTGGGCCGCAAATCGGCGCGTGAGCGGATCGTCTCGTTCATCCTCATGCTATCCGACGCGGCCGTCCGCCATGGGGAGCCCGCCGACCCGGTGTTCTTGCCGATGAACCGCAGCGACATTGCCGATTATCTCGGCCTGACCATAGAGACGGTGAGCCGCTTCTTTACCCGGCTCAAGACCCAAGGCTTGATCCAGCTGGTCGATGAGAGGCGGATCCGGCTGGCCAGGCCGGAAGCCTTGCGCGAAATCGCGGCGGGCTTCTAGCGGCAGATCGCACTTGCTGCGAGACGCGGTTCACGCGACAGCGGCGAGGGCGGTCCCACGCCATAGGTAACACGGCCGGTATCAAGGGCGAGCGCGGCGAGATATCCTGTTCGAGGCTATGCGCGTCCTGAGGATGGTCGCGTCACGCGGACGACTGGGGCGGGGGTCGCGATGGAAAATCCGACGCGCGAGACTGCGGCCGTGCTGTTTCTCGATCTGCAGGACGAGATCGTCAAGAACAGCCGCACGCTGCCGGTCGAGCGGCTGCGCCGCACGGCGGGCGCGCTGGCCAAGCTCGCGGCGCTGCACAAGCTGCCGACCTTTCTCTCGGCGGTGCCGCCGGGCGGCGCGTTCCTCGCGAGCGTGCTGCAGCCGCTCAACCATCCGCAGCCGCGCCTGCGCACGCAGACGACGGCGTTCGCGGATGCCGGGCTCGTCGCGGCGCTGCGCGCGAGCGGTCGCCGCGTGCTCGTGCTCGCCGGCGTCGCCAGCGAGATCGTGGTGCAGCGCACCGCGCTCGATGCGCTGGCCGCCGGCTACACCGTGCAGGTTGCCGTCGATGCCTGCGGCGGCGTCGATGCCCGCACCGAGGACGCGGCGTGGCGGCGCATCGGCGCCGCCGGCGGCGTCACCACCTCGGTGACGACGTTGGCGGCGGAGCTCGCCGGCGATTTCACCACCGAGCTCGGCGGCGCGACGCTCGGCATCGTCTATGAGACGATCGGCGGCTGAGCCCGTGGCCGGCGTCTCACCCGCGCAGGCGATGATCACCGCGATGATCACGCCGGCCTTGCTCATCCTGGCGTCCGCCTCGC
>WNFA01000236.1_pt1 | contig 79289 bp, 78 predicted proteins | sample 5400481 | NCBI WGS metagenome assembly WNFA01 (sample SAMN13153340, study PRJNA577476) | soil metagenome | isolation source: 120 cm saprolite under Douglas fir tree site 2 hole 1 replicate 2 | place: USA:California | collected 2015-04-18 | reverse complement strand
CCGCGTCTAGCAAGCTGACGCATCGCTGTTCGGCGATGCGCCCGCGAAGCTTTTCCGCCTTCGCCAGCATGGTTCGTGGCGTGCCGTTCTCGACGGCAGCGACGAACTACTGGGGGCAGGATGGTCGCTGGCAGGGGAGTCTATAAAACCTCACTCCTTCCCTGCCCGATATGGGCAATTGAATCCGCTTGTTCATACAGGCGGAAACGCGGATGGGAAGAGACATGTCGATCTTTAATCACGGCAAAGGGGTTGGCTTCGTCAGCCGCGCCCTCACCGGCGCGACCTTGGTTTTGGCTGCAATGAACGTAATGCCGGTCCGAGCGATGAGCGCGCCGCAGGACTATCGGTTCGAAATCGCCGGCGCACCCGTGAAATCGGGGAAGGCGACGGTCATCAAGGTGCGCCTTGTCCACGTTCCGGACGGCAAGCCCGTGTCGGGCGCCATCATCACGCAAACGAGGTTCGATATGGGGCCGGAGGGCATGGCCACCATGACGGCGCCGGCGAAATCGTCGCTGGCCGATGAACCCGGACTCTACCAAATCGAGGCCGAACCTTCGATGGCCGGCAAGTGGGGGTTGACCCTGGGTGCGAAGGTCCAGGGCGAGGCACAGACGGTGACCGGCACCGTGGTCGTCGCGGTCCCGAAGTGAGATGGGCGCGCTCATGATTGCGACGGCCGAGCGAAAGCTCGGCCGCGCCCTCGCCATAGGGATCGCGACGGCGATCCTGGCTGCCGTCGTTCCGTCTCAGCGGGCCTGGAGCTCTGAGGCGGTCCCGGGTGCCACGGTAGACGAGCTGCTGGCGCTGGTCAGAAACTTCAACCCGGACCTCGCAGCGGCGGCTCTGGAGGCCGAGGAAGCAACGGCGAAGATCGTGCCTGCTGGCGCGCTCGACGATCCGATGGTGAACCTGTCGCGCGACCAAGGCTTTCGCCAGACGCTGTTCTCCATTTCCCAGGACTTTCCCCTCTGGGGCAAACGGGAGCTTCGCAAGGATGTGGCAACTGCGAATGCGCAAGCCGCGCGACTCCGCGAGAACACCGTTGCAACGGAACTTGAGGAGCGGGTGAAAGTCGCCTTCGCGCAATATTATGAAGCCGCCCACGCCATCGGCGTCACCCAGGACATCCATGAGCTGCTCCGCGCAGTCTCGGGCACCGCGCGTGAGCGCTATGGGCGGGGACTTGCAAATCAGTCAGATGCCATCAGGGCGGAGCTCGACCGGACTCGCCTCGAGCTCCAGCTTTCCATGCTTGAGCAGGCCGAGCAGACTTCCAAGGCGAAGATCAATGCCCTGATTGCCCGTCGTGCAGACGCGGCACTGGCTCCGCCTATGGTGCTCCGCAAGATGCCGCCGGCGGCATCGCTGGCACTAGGCGAGCTCATAGCGCGGGCGCGCGACAGCAACCCTATGCTCGCGACGTCGCGGGCCGAGATTGCTGCCGCCGAAGGCGAGCGCAAGCTCGTGGGCAAGAGCTGGTACCCAGATGTGACGGTAAGTGTCGGCGGTGATGATCTGCCCGGCCAGTCGCCGCGACCGATGGTCGGCGTCGGAATCAAGATTCCGTTTCAGTGGGGCGTGCGCGAGGCGCAGGCGCATGGAGCAACTGCAAAAAAGGGCGCGGCACAGTTGCGTCTCGACGGCGCATTGATCCAGATCGAGAGCGAACTCAAGGCAGCGCTTGCGACGCTCTATCGGGCGTCACAGACGGAAGATTTGATCAAGACGACGCTGACCCCACAGAGCGAAGCCGCATACCGCTCAGCGCTCTCATCCTACCAGCTGGGCCGCGGCGATCTAACTCCCATCTTGGAAGCGGTCCGCCAACAGCTCGATATAAGACTCGAACTCCTGCGAGTCGAAACCGACGCACAGACCGCCTTCGCCGCGATAGAGCGCCTTGCAGGAGGTAGTCTATGAAACGCGCCTTCTCCGCCGTCCTGCTGCTCGGCGTCGCCTTGGCTATCGGGGCTGGCGGGTACTGGTTCGGTCACCGGAGCGCTGGCTCCAACTCGCAGATGAGCACGACGGCGGCGACGGAGCCCGCCCCTGCGCCGGCCTCTGGTTCGTCACCGGAGCGCAAGATCCTCTACTACCGCGACCCCATGGGTAAGCCGGATTACTCGCCCGCGCCCAAGAAGGACTCGATGGGGATGGACTATATCCCTGTTTACGACGACGAAGCGACGGGCGTGCCGCCATCCCAAGCCACAGCGAAACAGCAAGGCAAAGGCAAGCTTCTCTATTACCGGAATCCGATGGGCCTTCCCGACACATCCGCCGCGCCCAAGAAGGACTCGATGGGGATGGATTACATCCCCGTCTATGAAAATGACGAGGCCGATGGCAGCGGCACAGTCAAGGTCAGCCCGGCCAGGGTGCAGATGCTCGGTGTGCGCAGCGAACCGGCCGAAATGCGTAATCTCGCCCGCACGGTCCGAGCCGTTGGCACGGTGCAGCCAGACGAGCGCAAGCTCTTCGTCGTCAACACCAAATTCGAGGGTTGGATCGAGAAACTGCGCGTCAACGCCACCGGCCAATCAGTGCGACGGGGCGAGCCGCTGATGGAAGTGTACGCACCGGAGCTCGTCGTGGCCCAGCAGGAGTATCTCCTGTCATGGCGTTCGCTGCAGGATATGAGCGGCGCGCATGCCGAAGCCCGCGCGTCATCCAGGCAGCTTGCCGACGCGGCGTTGCAACGCTTGCGCAATTGGGACATTTCCGATGATCAGATAAAGCTGCTTCAACGCAGCGGCACGATCACCCGCACCTTGAAGCTGCGTGCACCCGCCGACGGCGTTGTGATGGATAAGACGGCCGTCGAGGGAATGCGCTTCATGGCGGGCGAACCCCTCTACCGCATCGCCGACCTCTCGACCGTCTGGCTGATCGCTGACGTGTTCGAGCAGGATCTCGGTGTGTTGCGCGATGGCCAGGAAGCGAAGGTGACCGTCAATGCCTACCCTGGAGTAAATTTTCCGGGCAAGGTGGATTTTATCTACCCGACTGTTGCACAGGAGACCCGGACCGGCAAGGTACGGATCGTCATCGCCAATGGCGATGGTCGGCTCAAGCCCGGCATGTATGGCGACGTCGCGCTGGAAGCCCCGCTTGGCAACGGCGTCGTGCTCGCGATTCCCGACTCTGCGGTCATCGACAGCGGCGCCCGCCAGATCGTCCTCGTCGATCGCGGCGAGGGGAAATTCGAACCGCGCGAGGTGAAGCTCGGCACGCGTGCCGACGGATACTACGAGGTGCGCAGCGGCCTCAAGCCGGACGAGATGGTGGTGGTGACCGCCAATTTTCTCATCGATGCCGAGAGCAATCTGAAGGCAGCCCTAAAGTCATTCACCGCGCCGGATGCGGGTAGCAATACTCAACCCAACGCTTCTTCCGGCGCGGCGGGAGGGAAATCGTGATGGATCGCCACGCCGAGACCGCAGGTCACGAAGAACAACAGTCGGCATTGGGCAGCGTTATCCGTTGGTCCAGCCGGAACATCCTCCTCGTCCTCATGGCAACGGTCTTCATCATCGTCGCGGGCACCTATGCGGTGCTGCGGACCCCGCTTGACGCCATTCCCGATCTCTCCGATCCGCAGGTCATCGTCTACACAGAATATCCCGGCCAAGCGCCGCAGGTCGTCGAAGACCAGGTCACCTATCCGCTCACCACGGCGCTGCTCGCGGTGCCTCGCTCAAAGGTCGTGCGCGGGTTCTCGTTTTTTGGCGCTTCATTCGTCTATGTCGTTTTCGAAGACGGGACAGATGCGTATTGGGCTCGTAGCCGAGTGCTCGAGTACCTCAATTTCGCCCAGAAGCGCCTACCGGCGGGGATCACGCCGTCGCTGGGACCCGATGCGACCGGCGTTGGTTGGGTGTTTCAGTATGCCGTTCTGGGCGCCAAGCGAACGCTGGCCGAACTGCGTACGGTCCAGGACTGGTCCATCCGGTATCAGCTGACAAAGGCGGAGGGCGTGGCCGAAGTCGCCAGCGTCGGCGGCTTCGTGAAGCAATATCAGGTGGTGGTCGATCCGACGAAGCTCAGGGCGTACGGCATCCCGCTCTCCACCGTCACTGACGCCATCCGCTCCAGCAACAGGGACGTTGGTGGCCGCGTCGTCGAGATGAGCGAGAGGGAGTACATGGTGCGCGGCCGCGGGTATCTGCGCGGCGCGCCGGATATCGAACAGATCGTACTGAAGACGGACAAGGGCACCCCGGTCCTGCTCAAGGAGGTTGCGCGCGTGGAACTCGGTCCCGACGAGCGGCGCGGCCTGACCGAGCTCAACGGCGAAGGCGAGGTGGTGAGCGGTATCGTGCTACAGCGCGATGGCGCCAACGCTCTGAGCGTGATCAAGAACGTCAAGGATAAAATCGCGGAAATCGCCAACAGCCTGCCGGAAGGCGTCAAGATCGTGCCGGTCTACGACCGCTCCGACCTCATCTACCGCGCAATCGACACGCTGAAGCACACGCTCCTGGAAGAGAGCGTCATCGTGGCGCTGGTGTGCATGATTTTCCTTCTGCATGCCCGCAGTGCGCTCGTGGCGATTGTCATGTTGCCGGTGGGCGTGTTGATTGCGTTCATCGTCATGCATGCTCTCAAGATCACGTCCAATATCATGAGCCTTGGCGGCATCGCGATCGCCATCGGCGCCATGGTCGATGCCGCGATTGTCATGATCGAGAATGCGCACAAGCGTCTCGAGCGGGCGCCACCGGGTACGCGGCGCAGCGAAACCCTGATCAAGGCGGCGATCGAGGTAGGGCCGGCGCTCTTCTTCAGCCTCCTCGTCATCACCGTCTCGTTTCTGCCGGTATTCACGCTAGAGGCGCAGGAGGGGCGCCTCTTCAAGCCTCTCGTGTATACTTACACCTTCGCTCTGGCCGGTGCGGCCCTGCTTTCCGTGACGCTGGTGCCGGTGCTGATGATGCTGTTCGTGCAGGGCCGCGTCATGCCGGAACAAAAGAACCCGTTGAACCGCTTTCTGATCTGGATCTATCGGCCGGTCATCAACGTCGTGCTGCGCTGGCGCAAGCTCACTATTGCTCTCGCCGTGGTCGCCCTGGGTATTTCCGCCTATCCGATGACGCATGTCGGCAGCGAGTTCATGCCCACCCTCAACGAGGGCACTCTTTTCTACATGCCAGTCAGTCTGCCGAGCATGTCGATCACCAAGGCCGCCATGCTGCTCCAAACCCAGGACAAGATCATCAAGAGTTTTCCGGAGGTGGCATCGGTCTACGGCAAGGCCGGGCGGGCGAACACGGCAACCGATCCGGCGCCTACCGAGATGTTCGAAACGATCATCAACCTGAAGCCGGAGAGCGAGTGGCGGCCGGGGATGACCACGGACAAGCTGGTCTCCGAAATGAATGCGGCACTGCAGTTCCCGGGCGTGAGCAACGCATGGACCATGCCGATCAAGGCCCGTATCGACATGCTGTCGACGGGCATCCGCACGCCGGTCGGTATCAAGGTGTTCGGCCCTGATCTCGGCGAACTCGACACGGTCGCGAAACAGATCGAGTCCGTTGTGCGGAAGGTCCCGGGTACGACGAGCGCTTTCGCGGAACGTGTCGGCGGCGGCTACTACGTCAACATCGAACCCGATCGGGCCGCGCTCGCACGTTACGGTCTGCGCGTCAACGATCTCCAGGAAGTCGTGCAGACCGCGCTTGGCGGGGAAACAGTAACGACGACAGTCGAAGGCCGCGAAAGGTTCAGCGTCAACGTGCGGTATCCGCGCGGCCTGCGCGATGACCCGCAGGCCATCGCGAGCGAAGTGCTGGTGAATGCCAGCAATGGCACCGCGATCCCACTCGGGCAGGTCGCGTCGATCAGCATCGCGCAGGGGCCGCCCTCGATCCGCACCGAAAATGCGCAGCTGGCGGACTACATCTATGTTGATATGCACGACCGCGATCTCGGCAGCTACGTCGCCGATGCGCAACGGGCGGTGCAGGACCAGGTGAAGCTTCCTGCGGGCTACCACATCGAATGGAGCGGTCAATTCGAATATCTGGAACGGGCCAAGGCGCGGCTCGAAATGGTCGTGCCGCTCACCCTCTTCATCATCTTCATCCTGCTCTACCTGAACTTCAGGCGGCTGACCGAGACGCTGATCGTGATGCTCTCTGTGCCCTTCGCGCTCACGGGTGGGTTGTGGCTCATGTATCTCATGGGATTCAATATGAGCGTCGCCGTGGCGGTCGGCTTCATCGCCTTGGCCGGCGTCGCCGCTGAGACCGGCGTCGTGATGATCATCTATCTCGACCACGCCTTCACAGCGATGATCCGTCGGCGCCGGGAGGAGGATCGCCCGATTACGGCGCGAGACCTTTACGCCGCCATCATGGAAGGTGCTGTGGAGCGCGTGCGGCCCAAGATGATGACGGTGGCAGCCATCATGGCCGGCCTCTTGCCAATCCTCTGGAGCACGGGCACGGGCTCCGAGGTGATGCAACGCATCGCCGTCCCGATGGTGGGAGGGATGATCTCGTCGACCGTCCTCACGCTCATCGTCATCCCGGCGATCTATGCGCAGGTGAAGATGCGCATCGTCCCATCGCGGGCCAGGGCGGTCGGAGCGTCTGAATTCGAACCGGCAGAATGAACTGACGTGGGGGACCGCAATGGCGAACGACATGATGAACGACATGATGATGGGCGGGATGACGTGGGGCATGGGGATATTGGGCATCCTCTTGGTCATCGTGCTCATCCTCGCGATTGCGGCGCTGGTCAAATATCTATTCTTCAGCCGCGGAGGCTTATAGCTGCACGCGCCCAAACCGCGGGAAATCTGATGGAGGACGGGCATGCTTCGTCGGATTCATTGGGTGCTGACGCGACTTCTGACGTCTGCCTTGGTTGCTATCGTTGCACTCGGATTGGCTATGCGGCCCTCCACGGTCGCTTGGGCATCGGTGTCATGCGATGGCATGGCTATTTGCGACCCGTGTGACCTCATGCCAGGAGGGTGCACGCATGCACTCGCCTGTCTCAAGGTCATCCCGTCTGAGAGCGCTGCGCAGATCTCCGATCCCGGTCGTAACGAACGCGTGTGGACTCCAGCATCTCACCACCTCGCTGGTGTTGAGGTGCCCCCCGAACAGCCGCCGCCGATCGTCGTACGAGAAAGCTCCTGACTCAGGTTGGTTCTGAGGAGGGGGCGGAGAAATTCAGTACCGATTGGTTGACGCAACCTACATGCAGTTTGGAGGAGACCGATGAACAAGATGCTATCCGTCACCATCGCGGGGGCAACTGCCGCTTTGCTAGCCGCCTGCAGCACTCAGCAAGGTACATTGCCTCTAAGACAAACGCCTCAGCCGAAGACGCACGTCATGGACCAGCAGCGCGATCCAACCAATGGCCGCCCCAATGGCGCCGGCCAGCCAGTTGATTCCGTGACAGGAATATGGCTGGGAGAACAGCGTTAACCGCGTCGCCTGATGCTCTCGAGGCAGCGCCCGCGCGGGCGCTGCCTCGCGGAGAGTGACAGCAAGCCACACGGATTATTCAGAGGAGGCGACACATGCTCGCTAGAATCAACGAAGCGCCGCAAGATTATAACTGAGCGGCACGGTGCAAGTACCGCGATCTGTCGAGCGCTTTTGGCCATGCGTCGGGGCACGATCGCTTCGGCGATGACAATGATGGGGCTCTGGACCGGCCGCGGCGGGTCGTAGTACGCCGTCCGGATCTGCGGCTCGTTAAGGCGCCCTCAGGCCCCGTCGATGCCGACGAATTATGCAGAACGAGCAAAAGCCGCCCAAAAAATAGGCGCCTCATAGCGGCTCGATGGTCTTTCAGTGCCTGCCATGCGCGGGTACTCGATGGCATACCACTTGCATTCTGAGCCGTTGCAGGCATCGGGGAGTGCGATGCCCGTGGCTTGCTGGCTGCTGGAGAGGCTGCGGCCCAATGCCCTGACAAGAACCTCAGAAGGACTTAGAAAAATGCGCCGGATCTTCGCCCCCGCCACTGCTGCTGCGATCTTCGCCGCCGTCGCGCCGCTCGCGAGCAGCCCGCCCGCACACGCCCAACAAGCCCCAGCCGCCGCCCCGGCGGCGACCGACCAACAGCCGGCGAGCCCGCCGACTTCACCCCTGACAGTGCCGGGGATAACAGGTCCTCTGGCGTACAACCCAACTCCTGCGAAATTCGGCGCGGGGCCACTCGGCGATGTGTACGTATCGGGCGTCGCTAGCGCTCTCGGACAATGGCAGAACAGCGTTTTTCCGGGAGATCGCCGTTTTCAAGCGGACGTGAGCAATGGTCAGGTCTTTGTTCAGAAAATCGATGGCCTGGTCCAATTCTTTGCCCAGGCCGGTGCGTACTCCCTGCCGGACCTCGGTGTACCCTATGTGCGTGCTGCCAAGGCGACCAACGCGTTCTACGGAGCGCTTCCTCAGGCCTTCCTCAAGCTCGCTCCTACGGATAATTTCTCGATCATGGCTGGCAAGCTTCCGACTCTCATCGGGGCCGAGTACACCTTTTCGTTCGAGAATATGAACATCCAACGCGGGCTCCTGTGGAACCAAGAAAACGCGGTAAATCGCGGTGTTCAGGCGAACTACACGCTGGGGCCCCTCGCTTTCGCTCTGGGTTGGAACGACGGGTTCTACTCCAACCGCTATAGCTGGGCTTGGGGGTCGGTGACCTATACCGTCGATCCCGCCAACACGGTCAGCTTCATCGGCAGCGGCAATACACGGCACACCAACGTCGCGACCACGGCGACGCCGTTATTCCAGAACAACGAGCAGCTTTATAACATCATCTATACACACACTTCCGGACCGTGGACCATCGAGCCGTACCTGCAATACACCTTCGTTCCCAAGAGCCCCGTGATCGGCACGACACAGGACGCAGCGACCTACGGCGCCGCCCTGTTTGTAAATTACGCGTTCGACGGCAGCTTCGGGGGAATCAACTTAGCTGGCGTCAGCCTGCCTGTTCGCCTGGAGTATATCGGCTCGACGGGCAGCACCACGAAAGGCGCGCCCAGCCTGATCTACGGTCCGAGCAGCAATGCATGGTCGATCACGGTGACGCCCACCTATCAGTACAAAGTGTTCTTCGGGCGCGCCGAGTTCTCGTACGTCAAGGCGAATAACATAACCAATGGATTCGGCCTTGGACCGACCGGCACCAATGACTCGGAGACCCGCGTGTTGCTCGAAACGGGAATGTTGTTTTGAGCTTCCGAGGCGGATTTTCGTGACGCGGCGTCGTGCGCAGGCGCGACGCCACGCCGCTCGGAAGGCCGGCCGCCGCGCGACGATTCAGCGCGGCGGGCGCACTTCCACGCCGTAGCGCGCGTAGATGCGCTTCACCGTGCCGTCCGCGAGCAGCCGGGCCATGGCGTCGTCGATCGCCTGCTGCAATTCCGGGTCGGGCCGGCGCATGCCGACGGCGACGTTCCAGGAGAGATCCGGTTCGCCGTCGAAGGGATAGATGAGCCGCACCTTCTGCTTGGGATGGATCAGGTTGTAATAGCCCGCCGAAGTCGGCGTCACCGCGGCGGCGTCGATCTCGCCATTGCTCAGCATCGCCAGCATCTCGTCCTCGAACAGGCCGGGCACCAGCTCGGCGCCGCCCTGGCTGAGCTTCATGGCGGCGATCGAGCTGGTGAGGACGCCGACCTTCCGGTGCGCCGCGGTGAGGTCGTCGAGCGAGCGGATCGTCATGTCGTCGCCGCGCATGGCGATCGCAACGCCGCTGCGGCGATAGGGCTTCGATATCCGCAAGCCCGATTCCGCCTGGGCCTGGCGGTCGGCGATGCTGTCCATGACGATGTCGCAGTCGGCGCGGAAGATATCGTAGCTGGTGATGACCCAGTTCTGCGTCAGCGCCACGCCGAGCCGGCGCGCAAGGGCCTGGGCGAGCTCCACCTGGAAGCCGTGCCGGCTACCATCCTTGCTGGCGAAGGGCAGCGAGTTGGGATGGGCGCACAGCACGATGGTGCCGCTGTCCTTGATCTGGGCCAAGGCGCGCGCTACAGCCGGGCTGCCGGCGAGCAGCACGAGGGCGAGGAGGGCGGCGAGGCCGGCGGCGGCGCGTCTGGCGGGCACGGGCGGGTTCCTTCAGTCGCTCTTGAGATGGCGGATGTAGTGGATGATGCCTTTGATCTGCGTCTCGCTGAGCGAGCCCTCGAAGGCCGGCATCGCGCCTTCCTTGCCCTGCTTGATGCGGTTGGCGATGAAGGCATCGCTGCGCTTGGTGTCCGCGAGCTTGGGCCCTTTCCCGGCCTGGCGCCCGCCATTCTGGTGGCACCAGCCGCAGGTGGTGGCGAAGAGTTCGTTCACCTGCGCGTCGCTCATCGGCTTCTCTTTGCGGGCGGCAAAGGCGGCCGGTCCGACCAGGCATGCGGCGAGGACGCACGCGGCGATAACTTTATTTGGCATCGTTCCTCCAACTCGAAAGGGCGGGGCAATGGCTTGCCCCGCCCTTTCCAACGCTTGCCGACGGGTTATTTCAGCGCGTAGACGATGAGCGCGCCGCTGTCCTTCGACATGCTCTTGAACGGCTCGCCGAAGGCCGCGCCATAGTCGTCCGTGGCCATGCCGCCCCAGCCGGCGACGACGGCGACGTACTGCTTGCCGTTGGCGCTGTAGCTGATGATGCCGCCGTCATGCCCGACGCCGTCGGAATGCGACCACAGCTCCTTGCCGCTCTGCGCGTCGTAGGCGTGGAGGACCCCCTCGGCATCCGGCACGAAGACGAGATTGCCGGCGGTCGCGAGCACGCTGGCCAGGGGCGGTACGCGATACTTGACCTCCCACTTCTTCTGGCCGGTCACGGGGTCGCGCGCATCGAGGTGACCCCAGGGCTTGTCGCTGCCCGGCGGTGCACGGAGCGTGAAGTTGGCGCCGATATTGAGCTGCGCCTGCGGCTCGAGGATCGGCCTGGTCTTCACCACCTCCATGTCCTGACACCACTCGTTCGCGATCTTGTAATAGAGCCCGGTCGCCGGGCTGTAGGCGCCCGTGTTCCAGCTCACGCCGCCCGCGATGTACGGGCACAGCGGCTGATCGACCTTGCCCGCCGTCAGATCGCGGCGGCCGATGAGCGCGCCGGTCTTCGGGTCGATGTTCTTGACGAAGTTGCTGTTCTCGGTGATGCGCCAGACATTCTGGACACCAGCATTGGCGCGGTCATAGACGAAGATGTAGCCGCTCTTGTTGGGGTGCACGACGAGCTTCTTGCCGTCGCGATCGATCATCACGAATTCGCCGACCGCGCTGTCGAAGTCCCACGCGTCATGCGGCAGCTCCTGATGATAGAATTTGAGCTTGCCGGTGTCGGGGTCGAGGGCGATGACCGAGGTGGTGTAGAGGTTGTCGCCGGGACGCGCGCCGCTGTGCTGGAAGTCCGGACCCGACCAGTCGTAGAGCGGCGCCGGATTGGCGGTGCCCCACCACACTGAATTGGTCTCGGCGTCGTAGGTGCCAGGCATCCAGCCGCCGCCCCCGCCGGTGCGCCAGGAGTTATTACCCCATGTCTTCATCCCTTCGGGCGTGCCCGCGACGGTCAGGAATTCCCATTTCTTCTGGCCGGTATTGGCGTCGACACCGAAGATCGGCCCGCGATACGGCCATTCGCCGCCCTGCGCGCCGATGATGACCGTGTTCTTGACCATGAGCGGCGCACCGGTGAAGCCTACGGTCAGCTTCTTCGAATTGATCAGCTTGGTCTCCCAAGCGAGCTTGCCGGTCTTCTGGTCGATGGCCATGAGGCGACCGTCCATCGTGCCGACATAGACCTTGCCCTGGCCGAGCGCCACGCCGCGATTGTAGGGCGTATGCGTCTGCTTCTTGATCAGATCCTCGTCGAGTTCGGGATAGAACGCCCAGATCACCTTGCCGCTGGCGCCGTCGATGGCGAAAACGCGGCTGTACGAGCCCGAGTAATAGAGCACGCCGTCCTGCACCAGCGGCATCGACTGCACGCCGCGCACGGAGCGTCCGGGGAAATGCATCCAGGCGACCTGGAGATCCTTCACGTTGCCGCTGTTGATCTGGTCGAGGCTGCTGAAATGGTAGGATTTGTAGGTGCCGTGATAAGTGGGCCAGTCCTTGCCGCTGGCTCCGTCGCTGGGCGTCGCCATGGCGGTGCTGGTCGCCGGCATCGAGCCGCTCGTATTCGATTCCGAGCTGCACCCGCTCGCCAGGGCCGCCAAGCCCAGCGCCAGCGGAAAAGCGAATCCTCGACACATTTCGCGCATTGCCCTCGTCTCCTCCTGTTGTCGCGGCAGTGATGGACGCCGCCTTCGTTCCGGATCGATCCGCTCTAAGCCGGTCGCCCGATCGGCGACAGAATAGTCGCCCCGCCGCTCGCCGTCGACTGGCTCGTTAATGCCGCTTACACCGGACCATAGCTGCGATCCAGTTCGACTTCGATGAGTCCCGGCCCGCCAACGGCGAGGAATTTGCGCAGGAGATCGACCGCATCTGCCAGCGTCGTCGCTCGCCCGGCCTCGAGCCCGAGCGAGCGCGCCAGGCCGACATAATCGATCGCGGGGTCGGTGAGGTCCATGCCGACATAGCGGTCGGTCTGCGCGGCGAAGCCCTTCATGGCGTTCACCCGCTGCTTGAGGATGCGGTAGGACCGGTTATTCAGGATCACGAACACGACGCCGACGCGGTCGTGGGCGGCGGTCCATAGCGCTTGGCAGGTGTACATCGCGCTGCCGTCGCCGATCAGCGCCACCACCGGCCGCTTCGGCAGGGCCAGCTTCACGCCGATGGCGGCGGGCAGGCCCCAGCCGATGCCGCCGCCGCGCAGGCCGAAGAAGCTTTGCGGATCGTCGCTGCGCAGGAGCTGCCGCAGCCCCGGCGCGGACGAGATCGCCTCCTCGACCACGACGACGTCGCGCGGCAGCACTTCGGCAATCGCCTGCCACAGCGCCAGCGGTCGGATCGGCGTCTTGCCCGCCTCGGCGCGCGCCTTGGCGTGGAGCGCCGCGCGCTCGGCGGCGATGGTGGCGCGCGCCGCGTCGAGCCTTGTTCGCGCCTGCGCTTGCTGCGCCGCGTTCATGCCCTCGCGCAACAACGCCGCAAGCTCCGGCAGCGTCGCCTTCGGATCACCGAGGATCGCCGCGCGCGCCGCGAAGTTCTTGCCGAGCTCCCACGGATCGGTGTCGATATGGACGATCGCCAGCCCTTCGGGCACCGGTTCGACCTCGGACGGCAGCGACAGCGTAAAGAGATCGCCGCCGACCGAGAGCAGCAGATCATGCTGCTGCAGGATGGCGCGGATTCCCGGCGCCAGGCGCGGCATGGCGCCGTGGAACAGCGGATGCGAGGATGGGAACGAGGCGGTGTTGGCGACGCCCTCGGCATACACGGGCGCGCCGAGCAGCTCGGCGAGCTGCGCCAGCTCGGCGTGGGCGCCGCTCTGCGCAACCGCGTCGCCGGCGACGATCACCGGACGCTCGGCGACCGCGAGCAGCTGCGCCGCGGTCTCGAGCACAGCGCGGTCGCCGCGCAGGCGGGACGCCACCCGCGTCGGCGCGCCGAGATCGATGTCGGCCTCGGCATTGAGCACATCGGCGGGCAGCGACAGGAACACCGGACCGGTCGGCGGCGCGAGCGCGGTCTTGGCGGCGCGGTGGATGGCGCGCGGCAAATCTTCGACGCGGCGCACTTCGGCCGACCATTTGACGAAAGGCCGCGCGATGGTCGGCAGGTCGGCCCACAGGATGGGCTCGCTGAAATTGAAGCTCTGATCGTGCTGCCCGGCGGTGAGCAGGATGGGCGCCGCTGCCTTCTGTGCGTCGTAGAGCATGCCCAGCGCGTTGCCGAGCCCCGGCGCGACATGGACATTGGCGACGGCGAGCCGGCCCGAGGCTTGCGCATAGCCGTCGGCCATCGCCATCACCGCCGCCTCTTGGAGCCCGAGCACATAGCGCAAGCCGGTCTCCACCGCGAGCGCGTCCATCAGCGGCAGCTCGGTGGTGCCGGGATTGCCGAAGAGAATTTCGACTCCCTCCTGCTTGAGCAACGCGAGGAACGCACGCTTTCCCGACATCATGGCCATGCTTCCTCACTCCCTTTCCGGCGCGATTTTGCAACGATCCTAGCCGCGCCGTGGAGGGCCATCCAGCAGGCTTTTTCCGCGCTCTCGATGCGACACTGCCCGCCGCGCGGCAGGGCGTGGCGGGCAGTGCGTGCGACGGAACCTTGGGTCTAGCGGCCGAGCATCCCGGAGACAAGCGGCCCGACATCCGGTCGCGGCTTTGCCGCGACCGCAAAGCGGGTGAAAGGATAACGCGCGCTCAGATCGCTTCCTTGAGGTCCTTGGCGGCGCGGAACGCTACCTTCCTGCTCGCCTTGATCTTGATGGCCTCGCCGGTCGCGGGATTGCGCCCCATGCGGGCCGCGCGCTTGCGCACGACCAGGATGCCGAGCCCGCCGATGCGGATCCGGTCGCCCTTCTTGAGGTGCTTCACGACGAGATCGACCATGCTGCCGAGCACGGCTTCCGCCTGCTTCTTGGCCATCTCGTGATCTTCGGCGACCCGGGCCGCCAGGTGCTTCAAGGTCACCGTGGACGATGTTCCCGCCTTTGCCGGCTTCTTTGCTGCCATGGGTATCGGACTCCCTCTTCTGTTCGAAGGCCAACGGCTTTCGCAGGGCTACAGAATCACGCTCAACGGCGTAAAGCAAGCGTTTGCATGCCTCGGCGAAGTAAATCGCAGCATGTTGCCATTTTCCGGCCACAGCAGGAAATGCCCGTCTGGCCGCTGTTCCCGCTGATGTCGCCAGGAGGATGCGCCGACCTGGACGGCACCGGATGGCGGCAGCGCCGATGTCGCATCGGTACTCGCGGCGCAGTGCCGAGGAATAGGCGGCGATGATCTCGCCGATTACCGGATGGTGCAGCGCGGGACGCGCGTCGAGACAGGTGCGCTACACGCGAAAGCGTCCGCTCTACTTGTCTTCAACTTTACAAAAAAGGAAATCTTAACTTCTTGACGCGACTCTGGGCAGCGTACGCAACCTCTGGGAGACTCTTTCGATGGCTATCAAGAAGCACAAGACCGCGCTGAAGACGCGCCGTCGTCGCCGCAAGTCGAAGGCGGCGTCGGCGATGCCGATGCGTAAGACGGCGCGCCGCACCAAGCGCGCGCGCAAGACCAGCGGCCGCAAGACCGTTCGCCGCGCGACCAAGGCGCGTCGCTCGGTGAAGCGCCGCTAAGTCGCACGCATCGATTTTCTCCGTCGCAAATTGCCCGGCGCCGACGCTTCGCAGCAGCGGCGCCGGGCAGTTCGTTTCCGGAGACGGGCATCCTCGCACCGGCGATGCACGCGCCGCCCCCGCGATGCGAGAAGCTAATCCAGCACCCGAAAGCCCTGCGCCTCGAAGAACCGCCGCGCCCTCGGCGATTCGAGAAACGCCAGAAACGCCGCCGCCGCCGGGCTTTTGCCCGCGGCGGTCAGTGCGATGGGATAGCGGATCGGCGGATGCGACTCCTCGGGGAAGACACCGACGATCTTGACGCCCGCCTCGGCCGCGGCGTCGGTCGCGTAGACGATGCCGAGCGGCGCCTCGTTGCGCACGACGTAGAACAGCGCCGCGCGCACATTCTCGGCGCGCGCGACTTTCGGCTCGACCGACGGCCACACGCGCAAATGCTCGAGCGCCGCCTTGGCGTATTTGCCGGCGGGCACGCTGTCGGGATCGGCCATGGCGAGGCGTCCGTCCGCGAGCAGCGCCGCCAGCGGGAAGTCGGGCGCGATGGTGACGGCGACAGTGCTCGAGGCGGGCGCCACCAGCACGAGGCGGTTGGCTAGGAGGTCCTTGCGCGTCGCGGGGTTGATGAGGCCCTGCCGCTGCGCGTAGTCCATCCAGTCCTGGTCGGCTGAGACGAAGATGTCGGCCGGCGCGCCGCTCTCGAGCTGCTTGGCCAGTGCGGAGCTTGCGGCATAAGAGATGCGGACCAAATCGCCGCCCGGCGGGCGATAGGCGGCGGCCGCGTCGTCGAGCGCATTCTTGAGGCTGGCCGCGGCAAAGACGAGGACATCCGCGGCGGCGGCAGGCGCCGCGCCGAGCATGACCAGGGCGAGCGCGGCGAGCGCCAGACGCCGCGCCCCCGACCACGCCGCTCCCCTCATTCGTGCCAAGGCGCAGGCTCTCCTCGGTCCAATCCACCGGTCGACGCCACTTGTCTTGTCGACGCTCAGGCCCTAGGTTTAACGCCGTCCCGCAACCAACGAAAGGAGGTGATCCCGTGTCTCATTGTCAAAGACTGCGGTCGGATACCGTCGCGACCGGGATCGCTGCCGATGCAGGGATCGCCGTCGCCTAGCGCGATGTGTCGCGGTCGCTGACTGGCCGCTTTCTGACACTGGGAAGGGCCGCCCTCCGGGGCGGCCCTTCTTCCGCGTGGGCATGTCTTCTATGGGCGCACGTCTCTCCTCATGAGCCTCGACCGGCGGCGAGCGGCGATTTCGCTGGCCGGCTTTTGCGCCTTTCTCGATCTCTATGCGCCGCAATCGGTGCTGCCGCTGCTGGCCCAGGAGCTGGGCGCTGGCGCCGCCGACATCAGCCTCGCCATCAGTGCGACGACGCTCGCCATCGCGCTCATCGCACCGTTCATCGGCACGGTCGCCGACGTGCTCGGCCGCAAGCGCGTCATCGCCGCTGCGATGTTCGCGCTGGTGGTGCCCACCATCCTGGTGGCGTTGGCGCCGGATCTGCGCGCGCTGGTGCTGTGGCGCTTCGTCCAGGGGCTGTTGCTGCCGCCGGTCTTCGCCGTCGCAGTCGCCTATGTCGGCGAGGAGTTTCCGCCAGCCGAGGCCACCGCCGTCACCGGCATCTACCTCTCCGCCAGCAGCTTCGGCGGGTTCTTCGGCCGCTTCCTCACGGGTCTCCTCGCCGAGACGATCGGCTGGCGCGGCGCGTTCCTGGCGCTGGCAGTCATTACCCTGGCCTGCGCCGCGGGCGTCGCCGCCCTGATGCCGCGCGAGCGTCATTTCCGCCGCGCCGACGGCATGCTGACTTCGGCGCGGCAGATGCTGCGGCATCTGCGCAACCCGCAGCTCGTAGCGACCTACGCGGTGGGGTTCGGCGTGCTCTTCGCCTTCGTCGCCACCTTCACCTACGTCAATTTCCATCTCGCGGCCCCGCCCTTCGATCTGTCGCCGGCGCAGCTGGGCACGATCTTTGTCGTCTATCTCATCGGCGCGGCGCTGACCCCGCTCACCGGGCGCTGCGTCGCGCGCTTCGGGCGCCGGCGTCTCGTCATTGGGCTGATCGCGCTGTGGATGGCGGGGCTCGCCCTCACGCTGGTGCCGACCTTGCCCGCGATCATCGCCGGTCTGGCATTCAGCACGGGCTGCGGCTTCATGTGCCAGGCGGTCTCCACCGGCTTCGTGGCGATTACCGCCCAGGAAGGGCGATCCTCGGCGGTCGGGCTTTACGTCACCTGCTATTACATCGGCGGCAGCGCCGGCGGCCTGCTGCCGGGCTTGGCCTGGAACGCCGCCGGCTGGCCCGGCTGCGTCGCCATGGTGATCGCGGTGCTGCTGCTCATGGCGGTCACCGTGAACTTGACGTGGCGCGGGCACGGCAGGGCGGCGCGATAGCGCCGCCGCCCGGCGCCGCTACTGGTGGCGCCAGCGCTCGACGATCTTGCCGATGAAGTCGCGGCCCTTGACGTCCTTCTGCCACGCCTCGGGGAAGTTGGCGGCCTCGCCCTTGGGGCGGTGGTTGGGCGCGAGGTCGGAGAAGCGGATGCGCATGGGATGCGCCACGCCCTCGCCGACGACGATCGCCTCGCGCTGGCGCAAAGTCGGCAGCACATTGAGCAGGCCGGCCGCGTCGTCGGGCAGCATGCTGCGTACGAATTTCTGGTCGCGCTCGTTGTTCATGCGCAGCGCGAAGATGGTGCTGCATTGCGACAGGATGGCCTCGGAGAGCTCGGCCGGACGCTGGGTCACCAGGCACAGCGAGACGCCGTATTTGCGGCCTTCCTTGGCGATGCGCGAGATCGAGCGCCGCGTCGGCTCGAAGGACTGGCTCTCGTCGCGCGGGATATAGCGATGCGCCTCGTCGCAGACGAGGAGGATCGGGATCGCCTCCTCGCGGTCGCTGTGCAGCGCGAAGTCGAAGATCAACCGCGCCAGCACCGAGACGACGACGTTGACGATCTCCGACGGCACGGCGGAGATGTCGAGGATGGTGATCGGCTTGCCGCTGACGGGGATGCGCAATAACAGCGAGATGATTTCGGTCATGTTGTCGCGCACGGTTAGGCCCTCGAACATGAAGTCGTAGCGGGGGTCCTTGCGCAGGTTCTCCATCGTCGTCATGAGCCGCAGATAGGGCAGCGAGCTGTCGGGCCGATCGAGCTTGCCCATGGCGTCCGAGATGCGTTGCAGCACGCTGGTCAGTCGATAGGGCGTCGGCGTGTCGACGGTTAGCGCCGCGACGTTCGCGCCGGCGCCGAGGAAATCCTGCTTCGCCGCCACGATCACTTCCTTGAGGATCGGCGCCTCGCGGCTGCGCGCGACCGGGTCGCTGCTGCACAGCACCTCGACGATCTCCTCGAAGCTCAGCAGCCAATAGGGCAGCTGCAGCGTGTCCGGCGTGATCACCTCGGCGATGTCGTCGAAAGCGGTGGCGTATTCGCCATGCGGGTCGAGCATCACCACGTGGCCGTTGGGATGTGCGGTGAGCAGCGTGCGCAGGATGAGCGTCAGGGCGCAGGACTTGCCGGACCCGGTGGTGCCGACGATCGCCGAATGCTTGGAGAGGAATTCCTGCGACATCAGATAGGCGGGCGTATCGGCATCCTGATGCAGCGAGCCGATCTGCAGCGTCCAGCTGTTGGGCTTGGCATAGATGAGCTTGATGTCCTCGGCGGTCGCGGTGAACACCGGCGCGCCCAGCACGGGATAGATCGAGATGCCGCGGGTGAACCGCGCCGATGCGTCGCTCGCGCGCCCGGTGAGTTCGCCGAGCAGGTCGATTTCGGCGACGGCAATCTGCACATCTGTCCCGGCATATTCGAAATTCAGGCGGTCGATGAAGCCGAACGCGGACGAGCTCAGGGTCGGCACCTTGACCAGCGCGCCGATCTGCGCCGTCGTGTAGGCGGCATCGGTGCCGTCCGGCGTCGAGGGGCCGAATATCAGGCACGACAGCTTGAAGCCGGACACCGACGTGACCACGCCGATCTGTCCAGGTGCGCGCTTTGCCGGCGCCCGCGCCGGCCTGGCGACTTCGCTACCGTCCATAGTTCCTCCTGCATCGACTGATGAGCCAGGAGGCTAGGCGAAAATCCCTGCCTAATCCTTTCCTGAGGTGCGGCCACGGCGGATGAGACCGAATTTCCCGTGGAAACCGCGAAAATACGCGGCGTTTTGCTGCAACCCCCATAATGAGAGGTGGGCCGCCAGCATGCTAGCGCGCCGCGGGCACATCGTGCCGGGCGCGCCACGCGGCACGGATCGCGTCGGTGGTCTGGCGCGAGCCGTCGGGCGACCATCCCGGCTGGCCGAAGACGTAGGCGAGCCGCGCCCGCCACGACGGCGCCTGCGCCAGATCCTTGGCGATCGCCACCCATTCATGAAAGGCGATGCGCAGCGGGTTGAAGGTGCCGATGTTCTTGACGATGCCGTAGCGGCACGGCTCGCGCTCGTCCTCGGCGACGAAGCTGCCGAACAGCTTGTCCCAGATGATGAGCACGCCGGCATAGTTGCGGTCGAGGTAGCGTGGGTTGGTGGCGTGGTGCACGCGGTGATGCGAGGGCGTGTTCATCACTGCCTCGAACCACCGGGGCAGGCGCCCGATCGCCTCGGTGTGGATCCAGAACTGGTAGACTAGGCTGACGCCCTTCTGGAAGACGATGAGCGCCGGCGGGAACCCCGCGAGGGCGAGCGGCAGCCACAGCACCCATTGGAACAGCCCGCCCGTCCAGGTCTGCCGCAGCGCGGTCGAGAGGTTGTAGTGCTGCGAGGAGTGGTGGTTGATGTGCGCCGCCCACCAGAAGCGGCTGCGATGGCTGAGCCGATGGAACCAGTAGTAGGTGAAATCCTCGGCGAAGAGCACGAGCAGGAAGCTCCACCACGCATATCCCGGATCGAGCAGGCGATACTGGTAGACCCGGTTCGCGGCGACATACGTTGTGGCGGCGAGGACGAGGCCGAGGACGAGATTGCCGAGCCCCATCGCCAGCGAGGCCGCGGTGTCGCGGATTTCATAGGCGGGTTGGCGGCGCAGCCGCGCGACGCCGATCTCGATCAGCACTAGCAAGATGAAGGCGGGGATCGCCAGCTGCACGGGGTCGCCGAGCTTCGGCTCGAGCGTCATGCGGCATCCGCCGCCACGGGCAGCCGCGCCTGCCACCGCGCGGCCTCGGCCGATGACAGCCGCAGCGCGAAGCGGCCATGGGTGAAATCGCCGGTGTCGATGACGAGGCACACGCCGTCGCGCATCGGCTCCTGCGAGTGTCGCCGGATGTCGCGCGGGGCGAGCGGGCGCACGACGACCTTGTCGCCGGCGGCGAAGATCAGCGCGAGCGACGCGCCGTCGGCCGTCGCGGCGATGGCGGTCGCGGCATCGGCGTCGATGCTCACCTCCGCCGCGGCAAAGCCGGGCAGGTCCTCGTCGATCCGGCGCAGCACCAGCGCGCGGTCAAGCCGCGCCCGGCGCGCGCCGCCGGTGAGCCACACCGCTGCGAGGATCAGCGCGATGCCGACCAGGGGGATCAGCATGGCGACGGGGTTCGTCGGGTCCATGGGCCGAAGTCTATCGGAGCGGTGCCGCGTCCGTCGAGCTTGGCGCCGGCGGCCACGCCTCGGCGAGGCCTTGCGCGAAGCGGAGAATGCGATGGCCGGCCTCTTCGAGACGGGCGTCCTCGCTGCTGAGCGACAGGCGCAGGTGGCCGGTCGCGCTCGGCCCAAAGCCGTCGCAGGGCAGGGCGGCGACCGCCTCCCGCTCAAGGAGATCGCGGGCGAATTCCTCCGCGCTCAACCCGGTGGCGCGGATGTCCAGCAGCACGAACATGCCGCCCTCGGGGAGCGCGACGCGGCAATGGGGTGCCGCCTGGAGGATGCCAACGAGGAGCGCGGCGCGGCGCCGATAATCCTCGCGCAATGCCGCGACCTCGGGCAGGTCGCGCTTGAGCGCGACGAGCGCGCCGTCCTGGATGAAGGGCGGCCCGCCATAGAGCATGCACAGCACCAGGTTGAAGAGATGGCCGGTGAGCGCGGCCGGACCGACGATCCAGCCAATGCGGAACCCGGGCATGGCGTGCGACTTGGATAGGCTCGATACGACGATGGTGCGCTCGGCCATGCCGGGCAGGCTCCAGGCGCCGATATGCGGGCGGGCGAAGGCCAAATCCTCGTAGACCTCGTCCGACAGCAGCCACAGATCGTGGCGCCGGCACAGCGCCGCGACCGACTCGATCTCGCTACGGCTCAGCACGGCCCCGGTCGGATTGTGCGGGCTGTTGATCCACAGCACGCGCGTGCAGGGCGTGATGGCGCGGGCCAGCGCGTCGAGATCGGGATGGAACCCGGTCTCCGGCCGCATCGGCACGTTGACCAGGCGCGCGCCGCTCGCGCCGACGACCGCCTCGTATGTCGCGTACATCGGCTCCGGCACGATCACCTCGTCGCCCGCGCCGGCGATGCATTGCATCGCGCAATAGAGCCCGGCCTGCGTGCCGGGGACCACCGCGATGTTGTCGGCCGTGCAGGGCTGTGCGCTGCGGCGGGCGACGCGCGCGGCGATGGCGGCGCGCAGCTCCGGCAGGCCGATGATCGGCGAATATCCCGTGCGGCGCCGACGCAGCGCCTCGACGGTGGCGTCGATCACCGCTGCCGGCGGCGCCTGGTCGGGGTCGCCGACGGTGAGGAGGATGACGTCGCGCCCGGCGGCGCGCTGCCTTGTAGCGTCGAAATGGACGCGCCAAGCATCGGCGCCCTTGCCGGCGACGCGCTCGACCAGGGGCGAGAACCGCATGCTGTTTTCCCTCATGCCCGCGCCGGGAGGCATACTGCGCCGGCGCGCCCAGGGCAAACCGTGGCATCCGCGCCGGCCGAGGGGCGTGCTAGGCTTGGGGCGAGGGATCGGCGGAGCGGGACATGAGCAAATGGCGCATCGGCGCGGTGACGGTCAGCAAGATCGTCGAGCTCGAATTGGGCGGCGGGACGCGCTTCATCCTGCCGCAGGCGACGCCGGAGACAGTGCAGCCGATCGCCTGGCTCCGTCCGCATTTCGTCGACGAGAACGGTAAGCTCCGCATGGCCGTGCAGGCGCTCGTGGTGGACACGCCGACGCGACGCATCATCGTCGATACCTGCCTCGGTAACGACAAGGAGAACCGGCCGATTCCGCGCTGGAACAAGCTGCAGGGCCCGTTCCTCGCCGACCTCGCCGCGGCCGGCTATCCGCGGGAGTCGATCGACACCGTGCTGTGCACGCATCTGCATGTCGATCATGTCGGCTGGAACACCATGCTCGTCGACGGACGCTGGGTTCCGACATTTCCGCGGGCGCGCTACGTCATGGGCCGCGTCGAGTTCGAGTATTGGCGGACGCAGCGCGACCACGAGCATCACCGGCCGATCTTTGCCGATTCGGTGGCGCCCGTGTTCGAGGCCGGGTTGGTCGATCTCGTCGAGACCGACCACCGAATCTGCGACGAGGTCACGCTCATGCCGACGCTCGGCCACACGCCCGGCCATGTCAGCGTGCGCATCGCGTCGCGCGGCGAGGAGGGGCTGATCACCGGCGACTTCATCCATCACCCGTGCCAGATGGCGCATCCCGAATGGTCCTCTACCGCCGATGACGATCCGCGGCTGGCCGAGCGCACGCGGCGCGACGTGTTCTCGCGCCTCGCCGGCACGTCGGTGCTGCTCCTCGGCACGCATTTCGTGGCGCCCACCGCCGGACGCGTGGTGCGTGACGGCGACGCGTTCCGCCTCGTCTAGCGTTCGGAATCAGGGATGCCCGATACCCGCTGGTGAGGCGGCTTCGCGTGGGCAGACGAGAGAAGCCCCGTCGCGAGGACGGGGCTTCTTGCCGAGGGGAACATCAGCGACGTGCTTGGCCGTTAGCGGATCGGGAAGACGAAGTTGAGCGAGGGCGGCGCGACATATGCGGGCGCCGGCGGCGCGTAGCGGTAGCCGTAGCCGTAGCGCGGCGCGGCGTAGGCGTAGCGCGGCTCCCAGCGCTCATGCGCGCGCCACACCGGCTGGCGGACATCGCGACGGTCCTGGTGCGAATAGGCGTCGCGACGGTCCTGGTGTGAATAGACGTCACGGCGACCCGGCTGCCAGTAGTCGGCGGCCAGCGCCGGCGCCATGGACGCGCCGCCGACCGCGGCGGCGAGGCCCAGACCCAGCGTAGCGTTGCGGAGGATGCGGCGGAAATTGGTCGACGACGATTTCATGGGGCTCTCCTTATGGAGGCGTTCATTGGCCTCTGCTTAATGATAAGCAAGCTTATCTTTCCTCATCCCCATTACAAAGAATTCACCCGGACACCGCAGAAAACCGCGGAATTGTCGGCGAATCTTGGCATCAGATGAAACCGCCGGTGGCGCGCGCGGCGGTGCTCCGCGCGCTCATACGTCGAGGTTGGCGACCTGCAGCGCGTTGGCCTGGATGAAATCGCGACGCGGCTCCACCAGATCGCCCATCAGCGTCGAGAAAGTCTCCTCGGCGAGATCGGCGTGCGGCACCTTGACCTGCAGCAGCGTGCGCACATCGGGGTTGAGCGTGGTCTCCCAGAGCTGCTCCGGGTTCATCTCGCCGAGGCCCTTGTAGCGGGCGATGTCGCCCTGCTTGGGCCCGAGCTCCATCACCGCCTCGACCAGTCCCGTCGGGCCGGTGACGATCGTCTCCTTGTCCTTGGCGACCAGCTTGCCCGGCTTCTGATAGACCTCCTGCAGCGCGCTCGCGGCCTCGACGAGGCGGCGCGCCTCGGCGCTGCGCAGCAATGCGGCATCGAGCACGCGGCGCTCGGTGACGCCGTGGCGCGTGCGCGTCAGCACGAAGCCCTGGCCAGCGACGACCTCGCCGCTCCAGCCGCGCTCCCCCTCGGGCGCGAGCTGGTCGAGCCGCGCCGCGAGATAGCGCGCCGCCTGCTGTGCCCGCGCCTGATCGTCGAGCAGCGCCGGGTTGAGGATGCCGGCGATCGCCGCCTGCTCGACGATGGTGCGGCTGCCCACCTTGCGCAAGAGCGGCTGCAGCAGGTTGCGCGCGTGCCGCGCGCGCTCGACGAGATCCTTGAGGTCGTTGCCGGCGCGCTGCACGCCGTCATGCTGCACGAACACCGCGTCCTTGATGCCGGAGGTGATGCGGTATTCCTCGAGCGCGCTGTCGTCCTTGAGATAGACCGCCTTGTTTGCCCCGCGCTTCACCTGATAGAGCGGCGGCTGCGCGATGTAGAGATAGCCCTTGTCGATCAGCGCCGGCATCTGCCGGAAGAAGAAGGTCAGCAGCAGGGTGCGGATATGGCTGCCGTCGACATCGGCGTCGGTCATGATGATGATGCGGTGATAGCGCGCCTTCTCCGGGTCGAACTCCTCGGGGCCGATGCCGGTGCCGAGCGCGGCGATGAGCGTGCCGATTTCGGCCGAGCTCAACATCTTGTCGAAGCGCGCGCGCTCGACGTTGAGGATCTTGCCTTTGAGCGGCAGGATCGCCTGGAAGCGCCGGTTGCGCCCCTGCTTGGCCGAACCGCCGGCGCTGTCGCCCTCGACGATGAAGATCTCGGACTTGGCGGGGTCGCGTTCCTCGCAATCGGCGAGCTTGCCCGGCAGGTTGGCGATGTCGAGCGCGCCCTTGCGCCGCGTCAGGTCGCGCGCGCGCCGCGCCGCCTCGCGCGCCGCGGCGGCCTCGACCACCTTGGCGACGATGCGCTTGGCGTCGGCCGGGCGCTCCTCGAACCATTGCTGCACCTTGTCGCCGACCACGCCCTCGACCACCGGACGCACTTCGGAGGAGACGAGCTTGTCCTTGGTCTGCGACGAGAATTTCGGGTCGGGCACCTTGACCGAGAGGATGCAGGTGAGGCCCTCGCGCATGTCCTCGCCGGAAAGCTGCACCTTCTCCTTCTTGGCGATACCGCTCGCATTGGCGTAGTTGTTGACGCTGCGCGTCAGCGCGGCGCGGAAGCCGGCGAGATGCGTGCCGCCATCGCGCTGCGGGATGTTGTTGGTGAAGCACAGCATCGTCTCGTGATAGCTGTCGGTCCACTCCATCGCCACTTCGACGATGATGCCGTCCTGCTGCGCGGAGAAGGAGATCGGCGCGCCATGCAGCACCTGCTTCGAGCGGTCGAGATATTTGACGAAGGCCTCGAGGCCGCCGTCGTAATGCATGGTGACCTGCTTGGGCTCGACGCCGCGCGTATCGGTCAGCGTCAGGGTCACGCCCGAATTCAGGAAGGCGAGCTCGCGCAGCCGGTGCTCGAGCGTTTGGAAATCGAACTCCGTCTTGGTGAAGGTGCGCGTGCTCGGCAGGAAGGTGATCTCGGTGCCGGTCTTGCGCGCGCCCTTGCCGTCGCCAGGGAGATGCGGCGCCTCGCCCACCTCGGCGAGCGGCGATTCGGGATCGCCGTCGAGGAAACGGATGAAGTGCTCCTTGCCGCCGCGCCAGACGCGCAAGTCGAGCCGCGAGGAGAGCGCGTTCACCACGGAGACGCCGACGCCGTGCAGACCGCCGGAGACCTTGTAGGAGTTCTGGTCGAACTTACCGCCGGCGTGGAGCTGGGTCATGATGACTTCGGCCGCCGAGACGCCCTCCTCGGCATGGACGTCGACGGGAATGCCGCGGCCATTATCGGCGACGGTGACCGAGCCGTCGGCATTGAGGGTGACGTCGATCGTGTCGCAATAGCCGCCCAGCGACTCGTCGATCGAATTGTCGACGACTTCGTAGACCATATGGTGCAGGCCCGAGCCGTCATCGGTGTCGCCGATATACATGCCGGGGCGCTTGCGCACGGCGTCGAGGCCGCGCAGCACCTTGATCGATTGCGCGTTGTACTCGCCCTCAGGAGGAGGAAGTATTGGATCGCTCATAAATCACTGTCCTTGTGCGTCAGCCCGGCGCGATCACGGCATCGGCCACGCTGAAAAACTGTCCTGTTCCCTCGAGCGCGGCGAAGAGCGCCGGATCGGTGCCGGTGAGCCAGGATTGGGCGCCGAGCGCGACGATCTCGCCGAACAGCGCGGCGCGGCGCTGGCCGTCGAGATGCGCGGTCACCTCGTCGAGCAGCATCACCGGCGGCGCGCCACGCAGCTCGGCCTGGAGCCGCGCCTGCGCCAGCAGCACCGCGACGAGTAGCGCCTTCTGCTCGCCGGTCGAGCATTCGGCGGCGGCCATTCCGGTGCCGGCATGCCGCACGCCGAAATCGACGCGATGCGGCCCGACCGTGGTCGTGCCGCTCTCGGCGTCGATCCGTCGCGACGCGGTGAGGCGGCGCCGGAGCTCATCCTCGGCGGCAAGCGCCGGCATCGCCTCGAGCCAATCCTCGACCGTGCCCGCGAGCGTCAGCCGCGCGCCGGGGAAGGGCCCGCGCGTCTCACCGGAGACCACATCGAGACGTACCGTCACCTCGCGCCGCGCCGCCGCCACGGCGATGCCGTGCTCGGCCATGCGCTCCTCGAGCGCACCGAGCCAGACCGGGTCGGCCGGCCCGTCGCGCAGAAGGCGGGCGCGCTCGCGCATTGCCTGCTCATAGGCGCCGACCCGCGCCGCATGCGTCGGGTCGAAGCCATAGACGAGACGGTCGAGGAAGCGGCGCCGCGCGGAACTGCCCTCGAGGAAGAGCCGATCCATCTGCGGCGTAAGCCACACCAGGCTCAGATGCTCGGCCAGCGCGGCATGGCTCTTCGCCGGCGCGCCGTCGATGCGCAACAGGCGCCGCTCGCCGCTCTCGCTCGCGGCATCGCGGCCGGTGCCGATCTGCACCGATCCGTGCGGCGTGGCGACGGCGGCGGCGATCGCCCAGGCGCCCGGCGGCGCGTCGCTGGGGCGGGCCGGCGGCACGCGGCGGTCGATGTCGGCGAGCCGCGCGCGCCGCAAGCCGCGGCCCGGCGCGAGGAACGAAATCGCCTCGAGAAGATTGGTCTTGCCCGCGCCGTTCGCCCCGGTCAGCACCACCGGCCGCTCGTCCACCGCAAAGCGGAGCGAGGCATAGCCGCGAAAATCGGTGAGCATGAGACGCGAGACGGCGGAGCGGGCAGGGGCTGCGGCACCCCGCGGCCGCCCTGGCACTGCGCCTGACGCCATAGCCCTTATATGGGGATTTCCGTCCCCTTCCGCCAGCATCCGCGAGGAAATGGCCGCCTCGTCGCGCACTCTCAGACGCGCATTGGCATGAGCACATAGAGCGCGCTGCCGTCGGCGGTGTCGCGCACCACGGTGGGCGAAGCGGCGTCGGCCATGGCGAACCGCGCGCCCTCGCCCTCGATCTGCTCGGTGATGTCGAGGAGATAGCGGGAGTTGAAGCCGATCTCCAGAGGCGAGGCGCTGTAGCGCACCTCGATTTCCTCGGTGGCGGTGCCGTTCTCGGGGCTGGTCGCCGAGAGCATCAGATTTCCGCGCTCGATGGTGAGCTTCACCGCGCGGCTCTTCTCGGTCGAGATGGTGGAGACGCGGTCGACCGCCTCGGCGAAATCCTTGCAGACGACCTCGAGGATCTTGTCGTTGTTCGCCGGTATGACCCGGTCATAGTCCGGAAAGGTGCCGTCGATGAGCTTCGAGGTGAGCACGGCCGTGCCGAAGGTGAAGCGGATCTTGGTGTCGGATAGGGCAACCGCGACATCCTGGTCTATCTCGTCGATGAGCTTGCGCAGCTCGGTCACGGTCTTGCGCGGCACGATGACACCAGGCATGCCCGCGGCGCCTTCCGGCAGCGGAATTTCCATCCGCGCCAGCCGATGCCCGTCGGTCGCCACCGCGCGCAGCATGTTGAGGTCGCTGCTCTTGGCGGCGTGGAGGAAGATGCCGTTCAAGTAATAGCGCGTCTCCTCCGTCGAGATGGCGAAGCGCGTGCGGTCGATGAGCCGCTTCAGGTCCGTCGCCGGGAGGGTGAAGCCGTGGGCGAGCTCGCCGCCAGCCATCAGCGGATAATCCTCGGGCGGCAGGCAAGCCAGCGTGAAAGTCGAGCGGCCCGAGCGCACCGTCATCGAGCCTTTGTCACCCGCTGATTCGATCTCGATCTGCGCGCCCTCGCGCAGCTTGCGCACGATGTCATAGAGCGTGTGCGCCGGTGCCGTCGCAGCGCCTTTGCGCGCGCCCTGCGCGGCGACCGAGGCGACGATCTCTAGATCCATGTCGGTGGCCGACAGCGAGAGCTGGCCGTCCTCGGCGCGCAGCAGCACGTTCGACAGGATCGGAATGGTGTTGCGCCGTTCGACGACGCTCTGCACGTGGCCCAAGGCGCGGAGCAGCGCGGCGCGTTCAATGGTCAGTCTCATGGTGGCGAGTTCACGCTCGTTGTGGCGGTGCTTGATCCCTGAAAAGCCCTCGGAACGCCCCGAAACCCCGGGAAAACCCGCGCCGCAGCGGCCTGGCGGCACCCGTGCGGAACGGTAGAGGACTATAGCACAAGGGTGAGTCCGGCGTACACATCGGCGGCGCTGCGCAAAGGGCGGAAAACTGGCGGGATTCTGCCGCGAACTGAGCACCGGTGCAGGACCGCGACAACGGCGTGGAACGGCACCGGCGCGCGGTGGTGGCGCGCCCTTCGCGGGAATTCGGGCGGCGCCGCCGGCGGCTCGATCATTCAGCCGCGGTGAACAGTTCATTCTTAACTCCGCGCATTATCGTTTCGCGGCTCCGGGATCATGTTCCCGTCATTGCACAGCGCGGGTCGCCGCGACCTTCGCCTCCAGCAGGAAGGGAGTACCGACAATGTCCAACACGCTTCGCATCAGGAGCCTCGCCCGCGCCACCGCGCTGTCCTTGGCTCTCATCGTCCCCGTGGCGGCGACGGCTTACGCCGGTGACGAGTATGGCACGCAGCACGAGACGGTGATCAGCCAGGCGGCGGCGTCGATCCCGACCGCCCCGCTCAGCGTTGCGCAGTCGAACGCGCTCAGCGACGCCTTCAAGCTCGGCCAGAACGACGCCTTCGGAGCATCGCGCTCGTCGCAGCTGGCGCCGGCGGGACAGAGCTACATGGGCCGGCTGGCGTCGAGCTCGGCCGCGGTGACGGGCAAGCGCGACCTGGTCGGCGCCGGCGGCGCCCAGGACGCGTTGGCCAACGCCATCTATCACCCCGGCAGCGGGACCGACTGGTAATGCGAGCAGCGTAAGCCGGCGCCCCGAGGGCGCCGGCATGCCCGCGCGAGAGCAACCATGACCCCCTTGCCGCAACATTTTGGCCTGATCAGGCTCGCATCGGCAGCTGCCGGCGCCGCCCGAGGCCGGATCGCTTATTTCGTCGCCAACGGGCTCGATCCGGCGCAGGCGCGGCGCGAGGCAGTGGCGACGATCGGCCGTGCGGTCGGCCATGAGGCTTCCGTCATCGGCTCCGCGGACATGCTTATTCTGGTAGGCGCCGTGCTCATCCTGGCGTTGGCGGTCATGCTCGGCCTCAAGCGCGTGCCTTATCTTGAGCCCGCCGGCGCGAGCTTCGCCGCAGTTGCCGCAGCGCGCCCGCCGCAAGCCAGCCGCTGATCGGCATGGCCGCGGACGAGCCCACCCTCACGTCTCCAGCATGCGGCGCAGCAGCTCGACGTCCTCCGCGAGCGTGCGGTCGATGGCGCGCAACTCCTCGATCTTGCGCACGGCATGCATGACCGTGGTGTGATCGCGGCCGCCGAACTTGCGGCCGATCTCCGGCAGCGAGCGCGGCGTCAATTGCTTGCACAGATACATCGCCACTTGGCGCGGCCGGGCGACGGCGCGAGCACGGCGTGCGGAATGCATGTCGGCGAGGCGGATATTGTAATGCTCGGCGACGCGCTTCTGGATCTCGTCGATCGTGACACGCCGGTCGTTGGCGCGCAGCAGATCGTGCAGCACTTCTTGCGCGCTCTCGATCGTGATGGCACGGCCGACGAGCTGTGCATGGGCGCAGATGCGGTTCAGGGCGCCCTCGAGCTCGCGCACGTTTGAGGTGATCTTGTGCGCGAGGAATTCAAGCACCTTTCCCGGAATCTGCATGCGCGCCGCGTCGGCCTTGGCCTGAAGGATGCCGAGGCGCAGCTCGTAGGTCGTGGGGTGAAGATCGGCGACCAGCCCCCAGCCCAGCCGCGAGCGCATGCGCTCCTCCATCCCCTCGAGGTCGGAGGGCGATTTGTCTGCGGAAATGACGATCTGGCGGTTCTGGTCGACCAGGGCGTTGAAGGTGTGGAAGAATTCCTCCTGGGTCGAGTCCTTGCCGCTGATGAACTGCACGTCGTCGATCATCAGCACGTCGACCGAGCGGAACTGCTCCTTGAACGCCATCGTGTCCTTGAAGCGCAGCGCGCGGATGAACTGGTACATGAACTTTTCGGCCGAGAGATAGATCATCTTGCGCGAGGGGTCATGCGTGCGGATGTGCCAGGCGATGGCGTGCATCAGATGCGTCTTGCCGAGCCCGACGCCGCCATAGAGGAAGAGTGGGTTGAACGGCACCGAGCGGTTGACGCCGACCGAGGATTCGGCAACGCGCCGCGCAGCCGCGTGCGCCAACTCGTTCGGCTTGCCGACGACGAAATTCTCGAAGGTGAAGCGCGGATCGAGCGGCGCGCTCATGTCCTTGTCTTCGCCGGCCTCGGCGGCGCCATCGCGCGCCCCGCTGTCGCGCGGTTCTTTCCCACCGATCATGGCGGGCGCCGCGACTTCGGCCACCGGCATGCCGCCGCCGCTGACGAAGATATCGATGGCGGCGATCGCGCCGTTCTCGCCGTTCCACAACGCGCGGATGCGATCGGCGTAATGCGCCGCGACCCAGTCGCGCAGAAAGCGTGTGGGGACGCCGATGCGCACGCGGCCGTCGCTCACCTCGGCGAGCGTCATCGACTTGAGCCAGCTGCGGAACGCGGCTTCGCCGAATTCGTCGCGCAGCCGGCCGCGCACGCGCGCCCACTGTGCCTGGACGTCGCCGCCCGTCGTCATCGTCTGAGCCATGCCCGTCACTCCCCCAGGCAAAGGGCGCGTCTGCGGCGATTGCCGCACGGCGCGGCTGTTGTCGTTGAATATCGCCCGCTGTCGCGAGCCTTCCCGAACGTCGTCTTGGAGTGACCCCGCGGCAGGTGTCCTGACCGGCGCCGCGCCGCCGAAATCGATCGTGCTTCCACCAACGTCCCCCCAACACTACGCGCAACGAGGCGCGTAAGTCCCCTCTTTTCGACGCAAGAGGTTTAACTCCTCCGTCGACCCCGGTGCGATAGGTAAGCGGTTACAGTCGGGTGCTAACCTTGTACTTACTCGCCCACCGCTAAACGCTTATTAGCATTGGTTGGCGCATCGCGTGCGAACGAAGCGACGAGGTCGTGACGCCGATGCCGCCTCCTGAAAAGAATGTATATAAGCGCACGCGCCACTGGCAATATGACCGAAAGGTGAACGTGCCAGATTCTTTTCGACCGGTGGCACACGCGTCGCGCCGCGCGATGCGTGCGTCGCGCGCAGCCAAACAACAAAAAGGGCCGCAGCTCCGGGGCATGCGGCCCGACCTTCGCGCGATGCAGCCGCTCTACAGCGCTTTGATGCGCGCCGAGAGCCGCGACAATTTACGCGCGACCGTGTTCCGGTGCAGCACGCCCTTGAGCGCGCCGCTCTGCAGCTCGGGCTGCGCCGCCGCCAAGGCGGCGCGCGCCGCCTCCTTGTCGCGCGTGGCGATGGCCGTCTCGACTTTCTTGACGAAGGTCCGGATGCGGCTCAACCGCGAGCGGTTGACCGCGGTGCGCCGCGCGGTCTGGCGGATGCGCTTTTCTGCCGAAACGTGAGTGGCCATCGGAGGATCTGCCGTCTTTCCGTCCTGATCTCGGGAAGCGGCGCTTATAGCCGCAGGCCGCGCGCTCGTCAAGCGCTGGCGGCCGTGCCCGCGTTAACTTTCACCGGTTCTTGAAGACGGGCTTGCGCTTCTCGACGAAGGCGGCCATGCCCTCCTTCTGGTCCTCGGTGGCGAAGAGCGAATGGAAGACGCGGCGCTCGAAGCGTACGCCTTCGGCCAGCGTGGTCTCATAGGCGCGGTTGACCGCTTCCTTGGCGATCATCACCGCGGGCCGCGACATCTCGGCGATGCGCCCGGCCACGGCCAGCGCCTCGTCGAGCAGCTTCCCGGCCGGGACGACGCGGCTCACCAGGCCGCTGCGCTCGGCCTCGGCGGCGTCCATCATGCGGCCGGTGAGGACCATGTCCATCGCCTTGGCCTTGCCGACGAAGCGCGTCAGGCGCTGCGTGCCGCCGGCGCCGGGGATGACGCCCAGCGTGATCTCGGGCTGTCCGAACTTGGCGGTGTCGGCGGCGATGATGGTGTCGCACATCATGGCGAGCTCGCAGCCGCCGCCCAGCGCATAGCCGGCGACGGCGGCGACGATCGGCTTGCGGCAGGTGGTGACGCGCTCCCAGCCCACGGTGATGAAATCGGCGAGATAGACGTCCATGTAGCTCCGGCCCGACATCTCCTTGATGTCGGCGCCGGCGGCGAACGCCTTGTCGCTGCCGGTGATTACCACCGCGCCGATCGTGTCGTCCGCCTCGAAGGCATCGAGCGCCGCGCCCATCTCGCGCACCAGCGCATCGCACAGCGCGTTGAGCGCCTTCGGCCGGTTCAAGGTGATGAGACCGACCGCGCCCCGCGTCTCGACCAGGATGTTTTGATTGCTCATCGCCGATTGTCTCCAGACATAAGGATTGAGTGGGCCGCTAAAGCGGCGACAGGCTGAAGCCGACGGTGAGGTCGCCGTCACGGCCATGGAAGTCGAGGCGCAACAGCTCGCCCTCGCGCCGCCACGCATTGGCGCCGGCCGATGTCCAGCCGAGCTGCGGCAGAGTGGCGCCGTAAAACGATTGCACCGCGCTGCGGCTGACTTTGCCGCTGGCCTGCGCCTCGACGATGCGGCCCTGCGGCTTGTCGAAGACGAGAGACGAGCCGGCCACGGCGGCGAGGCCGGGCATCAGCGGCAAATCCTCGGTGCCGTCGACGAACGCGCCGGCGAGCGCCGCGCCCGCCGGCGCGAGCAGCGCGAGGATGAAGGCAAACCGCCGCAGCATCGCTCCCAAACCTAGCCTCAGCGCTGGCGCTTGGCACAATAAAAAGACGACCGCCCGCCCTGGACGATCCGCCTGATGCCGCGGGCACAGTCGCATCGCGGGCAGGCCTCGCCCTCCTTGCCGTAGACCGCCCAATGGTGCTGGAAATATCCGAGCTCGCCCGTGGCCTGCACGTAATCGCGCAGGCTCGATCCGCCGGCGGCGATGGCGCGCTCCAGCACGTCGCGGATGGCGCGCGCGAGCCGCTCGGCGCGCGGCCCACGGACGGTGCCGGCCAGTCGCCGCGGCGACAGCTCGGCCCAATACAGGCTTTCCGACACATAGATGTTGCCGAGCCCGGCAACGACGCGCTGGTCGAGCAGCGCCGCCTTGATCGGCGTCGCCTTGCCGGCGAGCAGCGCCGCCAGCGTCGGCCCGTTGAAGCCGTTGCCGAGCGGCTCCGGCCCGAGATGCACGAGCAGCGGGTGGCGCGGCAGATCGTCCTCGCTGGTGTAGTCGAGCATGCCGAAGCGGCGCGCATCGTTGAAGCAAAGTGTGGTGCCGTCATCGAGGGTGAAGACGACGTGGTCGTGTGGGTCGGGCGGATCGCTGCTGCCCGGCTCCGACACTACTAGGCGGCCTGACATGCCCAAATGGGCGATGAGCACGCCGCCATCATCGAGATGGACGAGGATGTATTTGGCGCGGCGGCCGAGACGCGTCACGCGCCGGCCCTCGACACGCGCGCGCAAGCCCAGCGGGAGCGGCGTGCGCAAATCGGCGCGGTTGAGCGCCAGGCTCGCGATCCGGCGGCCCTCCATGCGCAACGCCAGGCCGCGCCTCACGGTCTCGACTTCCGGCAATTCGGGCATGGGTCGGGTGGCGCTCCAGGGGTCTGCCGCGCTATGTTGCAGCACATGGCGGGCAGCGAGACAAGCGGCGAGGCGGATTTCGGTTACCGCCGGGTCAACGCCGAGGAGAAGCCGCATCTGGTGCGGCAGGTCTTCGACAGTGTTGCCGACCGCTACGATCTCATGAATGACCTGATGAGCGGCGGCGTCCATCGCCTGTGGAAGGCGGAGCTCATCGACCGCCTCGGGCCGCGGCCCGGGCAGCTGCTGCTCGATGTCGCCGGCGGCACGGGCGACATCGCCCAGCGCTTCCTCGATCGCGCCGGCGCCACCGCCCGCGTCGTGGTCTGCGACATCACCCAGAGCATGCTGCGGCGGGGGCGCGACCGCGCCATCGACCAGGGGCGCGTCGCCGGCATCGACTGGGTATGCGGCGATGCCGAGCGCCTGCCCGTCCGCGACGCCAGCATCGACGCCTACACCATCGCCTTCGGGCTGCGCAACGTGACGCACATCGCCGCGGCGCTCGCCGAGGCGCGGCGCGTGCTGAAGCCGGGCGGCCGTTTCTTCTGCCTCGAGTTCAGCCGGGTCGAACCGCCCCTGCTGCGCCCGCTCTACGATCTCTATTCCTTCACCGTGCTGCCCGGTCTCGGGCGGCTCGTGGCCGGCGACCGCGAGGCTTATCAATATCTCGTCGAAAGTATCCGTCGCTTCCCGCCGCAGCGCGAGCTCGCCCGGATGATAGAGGATGCCGGCCTCGAGCAGGTGCGCTTCCGCAATCTTACCGGCGGCATCGCCGCGCTCCATTCCGGCTGGCGGCTTTGACGGGCTAGGCGATGCTCGCCGTGCTGCGTGCCGGCCGCAACGTGGTCCGGCTCATCGAGATCGCCTTCATCCTGGCGCGCTACGACGCCCTGTTTCCGCTCGAGCGCATCGTCGGCCTGCGCTTCGCGGTTCGGGCACTGGGCGTTGTCCGCCGGCGCGATGCCGCGCTGGCGCGGCTGCGGCCGGGTCAGCGGCTCGCCGCGGCGCTCCAGGCCATGGGGCCGAGCTTCATCAAGCTGGGCCAGGGGCTGTCGACGCGCGCCGACCTCATCGGCGAGGCGGTGGCGACCGACCTATCGAGCCTGCAGGATCGCCTGCCACCCTTCCCGGCGACCGAGGCGCGGGCAACCATCGAGAGCGAGCTCGGCCAGCCCGTCGAGTTCCTCTACCGCCGGTTCGAGGACACCCCGGTTGCGGCGGCGTCGATCGCCCAGGTGCATCTCGCCGTGACCTATGAGGGCGAGGTGGTGGCGGTCAAGATCCTGCGGCCGGGCGTCGCGGCGGCCTTCGCGCGCGATCTCGATCTCTTCCTCTGGCTCGCCCGCCTGGTCGAACGGACGCAGCCGGGGCTGCGCCGTCTGAAGCCCGTGGCCGTCGTCAACACGCTGGCGGAAACCGTGCGGCAGGAGATGGATCTGCGCTTCGAGGCGGCCGGCGCCTCGGAGCTGCGCGAGAATTTCGCCGATGACCCGACCTTCCGCGTGCCGCGCGTCGATTGGCTGCGCACCAGCGAGAGGGTGCTGACGCTCGAGCGCGTCAGCGGCATCCGCGTCGACGATCGCGCGGCGCTCATCGCCGCCGGCCACGACATCCATGTCATCCTCGCGAACGCCGCCGGCGCGTTCTTCAACCAGGTGTTCCGCGACGGCTTCTTCCACGCCGATCTGCATCCGGGCAACCTCTTCATCGAGGCCAAGGGCGCGATCGTCGTCGTCGATTTCGGCATCATGGGCCGGCTTGACCGCAAGACGCGCTACTACCTCGCGGACATGCTGCTGGCTTTCCTCCAGGGCGACTACCGGCGCGTCGCGGAGGTGCATTTCGAGGCGGGCTACGTGCCGGCGCGCCAGTCGCTCGACACCTTCGCCCAGGCCTGCCGCTCGATCGGCGAACCGATCCTCGGCCGGCCGCTGCACGAGATCTCGCTGGGCCGGCTGCTGGCGCAGCTCTTCCAGGTCACCGAGCAGTTTCAGATGGAGACGCAGCCGCAGCTCCTGCTGCTGCAGAAGACCATGGTTCGAGCGCCTGCCGGCGCTGATGAACGACATCCAGCGGCTCGGCGGCGCCATCACCGAAGGCGGCGGGCTGCCGCTTCATCCCGACACCGTCGCCGAGATCGCCCGGCGCGGCGCGATCGAGCTCTTGGGCCTGCCGCTGTGGATCATCGCCCTGGCCCTCGCCGCGATTGCGGTCGCGATATGGTAAACGCGGCTCGGCTTGCCTCGACGGCCGCGCCGCCTGTATCGTGGCAGCACCTTTTCCGGAGGTAATCCTTGCCGCTCCAGGGCCGGCGGATCCTGCTGATCATCGCGGGTGGCATCGCCGCCTATAAGAGCCTCGACCTGATCCGCCGCCTGCGCGAGCGCGGCGCGCTGGTGCGCGTCGTCATGACCGAGGGCGCGCAGCATTTCGTGACACCGCTCGCCGCCGCCTCGCTCAGCGCCGAGCGCGTCTATACCGATCTCTTCTCGCTCACCGAGGAGAGCGAGATGGGGCATCTGCGCCTCGCTGGCGAGGCCGACCTCGTCGTCGTCGCCCCCGCGACGGCCGATCTCCTCGCCAAGATGGCGGCCGGGCTCGCCGACGATCTCGCCTCGACCGCGCTTCTCGCCACCGACAAGCCGATCCTCGTCGCGCCCGCGATGAATTTCCGCATGTGGGAGCACGCCGCGACCCGCGCCAATCTCGCGCTCCTGGAAAAGCGCGGCGTGCGCCGCGTCGGTCCCGCTGCCGGCGCGCTGGCCGAGGGCGAGATCGGCATGGGCCGCATGGCCGAGCCGCCGGAGATCGTCGCCGCGGTCGAGCAGCTGCTCGGCGCCGGCGGCATCCTCAAGGGCCGCCGCGCGCTCGTCACCAGCGGCCCGACGCATGAGGCGATCGATCCCGTGCGCTACATCGCCAACCGCTCCTCGGGCAAGCAGGGCCATGCCATCGCCGCGGCGCTGGCGCGTCTCGGCGCCGATACCGTGCTGGTCTCCGGGCCGACCGCCGAGCACGACCCGCCGGGCGTGACGGTGGTGCATGTGCAATCCGCCCGCGACATGCTGGCGGCCTGCGAGAAGGCGCTGCCGGCCGATGTCGCGGTGTGCGCCGCCGCCGTTGCCGACTGGCGCGCCGAGGCGGCGCCGCAGAAGCTCAAGAAGAAGAACGGCGCGCCGCCCGCCCTCAAGTTCGTCGAGAACCCCGACATCCTCGCCAGCTTGAGCAAGCCCGGCAATCGCCGCCCGCGCCTCGTCGTCGGCTTCGCTGCGGAGACCGAGAAGGTGGTCGAGCACGCCAAGGCGAAGCGCGCCCGCAAGGGCTGCGACTGGATCCTCGCCAACGACGTGTCGCCGGCGACCGGCACCTTCGGCGGCGATGCCAACACCATCCACCTCATCGACGAGGCGGGCGTCGAGGATTGGCCGCCGCTGTCGAAGCGCGACGTCGCCGAGCGCCTGGTGCAGCGCATCGCCGCCTTCCTCGAGCGCAAGGCGGCGGAATGAGCGGCGGCGCTTCCGGCCCGGCGGGCTGAGGGCCATGCTGCGGCTCAGCAAGAAGCTCCTCTTCGCCATCGAGGCGGTGCTCGACATCGCCTACAACGCCAGCACGCTGCCGGTGCAGTCGAGCGAGATCACGCGTCGCCAGGGCATCCCGCGCCGCTATCTCGAGCAGGTGCTGCAGCAGCTCGTGCGCGCCGGCGTGCTCTCGGGCGTGCGCGGCCCACGCGGCGGCTATCGCCTGGCGCGCGAGCGCCGCCGCATCAAGGTCGGCGAGATCGTCCGCGTCGTGCGCTCGCTCGAGAGCGGCGAGGACCCGATCGAGGGCGAGGGCGGCGCGGAGCTCGGCCGCAAGGTGGTGCGGCCGCTCTGGCTCGAGCTGCAGGACGAGGTCATGCAGCGCCTCGACAGCGTCACCATCGAGGATTTGTGCAACCGCGCCCACAAGGCCGGCGTCGCCGGCGAATACGCGGCGCGGTTCGATTACACGATTTAGCCGCGGCTGCCTCATCCGAGCAGCTGCGCGTAGCGCCGGGTCGCGGTGCCTGCGATTGCCCAGCCTGGGAAAACCGCCTAGAACCCCGTGGTTCGGCAAACGCAGACCGGCGGGAGAAGGCGATGGCGCAGGCGCAGAAAGAACGACCAGAAATCGCCGTGACCGGCGAGTTCCGCGGGCGGGTCTATGACAGCATCATCGACACCATCGGCGCCACGCCGCTGGTGCGCCTGGCGCGGCTCGCCAAGGCGCACAACGTCAAGGCCGACATCCTCGGCAAATGCGAATTCTTCAATCCGCTCGCCTCAGTCAAGGACCGCATCGGCTTCGCCATGATCGACGCGGCGGAAAAGGCGGGCAAGATCCGGCCGGGCAAGACCGTGCTGGTCGAGCCGACCTCCGGCAACACCGGCATCGCGTTGGCCTTCGTCGCGGCGGCCAAAGGCTATCGCATCGTCCTCACCATGCCCGACAGCATGTCGGTCGAGCGGCGCAAGATGCTGAAGCTCTTGGGCGCGGAGCTCGAGCTGACGCCGGCGGCGCAGGGCATGCGCGGCGCCATCGCCCGCGCCGAGGAGCTGCTGAAGAGCTTCCCCGACAGCTTCATGCCGCAGCAGTTCAACAATCCCGCCAATCCCGAGGTTCACCGCCGCACCACCGCGGAGGAGATCTGGAAGGACACCGGCGGCAAGGTCGACGCGGTGGTTTCCGGCGTCGGCACCGGCGGCACCCTCACCGGCGTCGGCGAGGTGCTGAAATCGCGCAAACCCGAGCTCAAGATGATCGCGGTCGAGCCTGAGGACAGCGCCGTGCTCTCGGGCGGGCCGCCTGGGCCGCACAAGATCCAGGGCATCGGCGCGGGCTTCGTGCCGGCGATCCTCAACACCAAGCTCATCGACGAGACCGTGCGCATCGCCAACGAGACGGCGTTCCGCTTGGCGCGCGAGGCGGCGCGCATCGAGGGCATCCCCGTCGGCATCTCCTCGGGCGCCGCGATCGCGGCGGCGCTCGAAGTGGGTGCGCGGCGCGACATGGCCGGCAAGATGATCGTGGTGGTGCTGCCGAGCTTCGCCGAGCGCTATCTCTCGACGGCGCTGTTCGAGGGCATGTAAGGACGGCGCGAGATGGCGCTCACCGAGCAGCAGTTCGAGCGCTACGCCCGCCACCTCATCCTCGACGAAGTCGGCGAGGAGGGGCAGGCCAAGCTCATGGCCGCGCGCGTGCTCGTCGTCGGCGCCGGCGGGCTGGGCTCGCCGGTGCTGCTCTACCTCGCCGCCGCCGGCATCGGCACGCTCGGCATCGTCGATGACGACACGGTCGACCTCTCGAACCTGCAGCGCCAGATCGTTCATCCGACCTCGCGCATAGGCGCCGCCAAGGTCGAGAGCGCGCGCGCCACGATCGCCGCCGTCAATCCCGAGGTGCGGGTCGAGACGCATGCGCAGCGCCTCGACGAGGCGAACGCGGCCGCGCTGGTCAAGCGCTACGACCTCGTCGCTGACGGCAGCGACAATTTTGCGACGCGTTATCTCCTCAACGATGTCTGCTTCGCCGAGCGGCGCACCTTGGTCGGAGCGGCGCTGTCGCCCTTCGAGGGGCAGCTCTCGACCTTCAAGGCCTATCTCGGGCCGCCCCATCCCTGCTATCGCTGCCTCTTCCGCGAGCCGCCGCCGCCCGACCTGGTGCCGCGCTGCGAGACCGCGGGCATCCTGGGCGCGGTCGCCGGCGTCATGGGCACGCTGCAAGCGACGGAAGTGCTGAAAGAGGTGCTCGCCCTGGGCGACAGTCTCTCCGGCACGCTGCTCATGTATGACGCGCTGCGCGCGGACTTTCACAAGATTACGCTGCCGCGCGACCCGGACTGCCCGACCTGCAGCCGCCGGCCCTGACGCCGGCTCGCGAAACTTCACCCTTGCGCCTGCTCCAGGATGGCGCGCACCCGTTGCAGCAGCGCGTCGCTCGCATCGCCCTCGGCGAGCAGCCGTTGCAGCGCGAGGTGAACCGAGCGCGTGTTGGCAGCGGGCGTCCTCGCGCGCGGCTCGCACCTCGGCCAGCAACTGCTCCATGCGGAACGGCTCGTGCAAATGCCGGCACGCCAAGCCTTCCAGCGTCGCGGTCATGGCCGGCTCGCCCGTCATCAGCACGACGGGAATGCCGCGCGCGCAGGCATGCGCCGCGAGCTCCAGACCGTGCATCCCCGGCATCACCAAATCGAGCACGACGAGGTCCGGCGCGTCGCTGTCGAAGCGCGCAAGCGCGTCGTCGCCGGTCGAGGCGCCGCTCACCCGGAAAGCACCGTCCTCCTCCAGCGCTGTCTGCACGATGCTGCGAATGGCCGGCTGGTCGTCGATCACAAGAACGTGCGGCATTGCCCGCACCCCACAATGCAGGTTGAACAGTCGTCGCCTCCGGCGAAGCGGCGAAGCAATATCCGTAGGTAAGCAGATTGTGTTTCGCGCAGGGGTGGCAATTAAATGGTCTCAATGCGCGGGGGGCGCACGCGACCGGTAATTGCCTAGAAACATCGCAGACGGTGCGAATTTACTTAGATGAACCTCAAAGCATCGTCTCGAGTACGCGGTCGGGAGGGCGGTGGCCGTCGGCGAAGGTCTTGATGTTGATGATCACCTTCTCGCCCATGTCGATGCGGCCCTCGAGCGTGGCCGAACCCATATGCGGCAGCAGCACGACATTGTCGAGCTTGAGCAGCTTCGGGCTGACCGCCGGCTCGTGCTCGAACACGTCGAGCCCGGCGCCGGCCAGCTCGTGGTTCACCAGCATGCGCGTCAGCGCATCCTCGTCGATCACCTCGCCGCGCGAGGTATTGACGACGACCGCGTGCGGCCGCAGCAGCTTCAGGCGGCGCGCCGAGAGCAGGTGATATGTGGCCGGCGTATGCGGGCAATTCACTGAGAGGATGTCGACCCGCGCCAGCATCTGGTCGAAGCTCTCCCAATAGGTCGCCTCGAGCTCGTGCTCGACCTCGTCCGGCACGCGGCGGCGGTTGTGGTAGTGGATCGAGAGGCCGAAGCCGCGCGCGCGGCGCGCGACCGCCTGGCCGATGCGGCCCATGCCGAGGATGCCGAGCCGCTTGCCCCACAGGCGATGCCCGAGCATGAAGGTGGGGCCCCAGCCCAGCCACTTGCCCTGCCGGATGAGTCGCTCGCCCTCGCTCAAGCGCCGCGACGCGGCGAGGATCAGCGCCATGGTCATGTCCGCCGTGTCCTCGGTGAGGACCGCCGGGGTATTGGTGACGGTGATGCCGCGCGTGCGCGCCGAGGCGAGATCGATATGGTCGACGCCGTTGCCGAAGGAGGCGACGAGCTTGAGCCGCGGGCCGGCCTGCGCCAGCACCGCCGCGTCGATGCGGTCGGTGATGGTGGGCACCAGCACGTCGCCCTGCTGCACGGCGGCAACGAGTTGCGCCTGCGTCATCGGCGCGTCGTCGAGGTTGAGGCGCGCATCGAAGAGCTCCATCATGCGCGTCTCGATCACGTCGGGCAGCTTGCGCGTGACGATGACGAGCGGCTTCTTCGGCGACATTGGCTCCCTCGCTCCGGGCATCTCTCGGCCGGCTAACCCATGGCCATACCAAGCGGCGCCGCGAGTGTCCAGCCCGCGGCGGCGCCGACGCTTGACCGGCGGAGTCGAGGGGATTAGAGCATGAAGCCGTGTTGTGCGTCTCGCGGCCCCGTCGAGCACCTTCTGGCGCGCGCTTGCGGCTAGCGGCCGCAGCCATTCTCGTGCTGGTGGCGGCGAGCGGCCGCGCGGCGGAGAAGCAGCTGCCACGCTTTGTCAGCCTGCGCGCCGACGAGGTGAACCTGCGCACCGGCCCGGGAGAGCGATACCCGATCGACTGGGTGCTCGTCCGAAAGGGTCTGCCGGTGGAAATCGTCGAGGAGTTCGACGTCTGGCGCAAGATCCGCGATTTCCAGGGCAGCGAGGGCTGGGTGCATCAGCGCATGCTCACGGGCACCCGCAGCGTGCTGGTCGAAGGCGCGGTCCGCGTCCTCCACGTGCAGCCGGACCAGGCTTCGCCGGCGGCGGCGCGCGCCGAGGCGGGAGTCGTCGCCCGCCTGATCGAATGCCGCGGCCCCTGGTGCCGCGTCGAAGCGCAGGGCATCAAGGGCTGGCTCAAGCGCGACGAGATCTGGGGCGTCTATCCCGACGAAGCCGTGCAATAGCGGAGGCTCATCCTTGCGCTTGCAGACGATCGAGGCCTATGTGACAGCCGATCTCAGCGAACCATTTCGAGATCGCCGCGCATCCCCGCGCGGCGCGGCGAGCCGTTCCTGCTGCTCTCCGACGGGTTCTATCGGCTGGTCGATGTCTACCGGCGCTACGGCTACGACACGCTTCTCGCCGCCGCGGAGACCTCCGGCCTCGCGCCCCTTCTCGACGAGCTGCGCGCGATCGAGGCCGGCGACGCCGCGTGCCGCCGCCATCCGCGGCTCAAGCCGCGCGACGACGCGACGGCGGTGCTGGTGAGAATCGCCGTCGCAAACTGACTTGCAGGAGGGTGACCGATGGGACGCATGACGGCATTGGCGGTCGTGATCGTGATGGCGATGGCGATCATGTCTTCATCCGAGGCGGCCGCATGTTTCCTCCCGCCCGACGACCAGCGGGTCAAACCAGAGCAACTGGTGGCGCGCACCGGCCGGATCGCGCTCGCCAAAGTTGTCGCGATCGAGCCGGTAGACCAAGGTGTTCGCTACCGTTTTCAGCGTGTTGAGGCGCTCAAAGGCGTGGTGGCTTCGACCTTCACCATTGATGGCGAGCGGGAAATGGCGCAAAGCGACGATGATTTTCACGGCCACCGCGACAATGCTTCCGGGCAGGTTATCGGTGGCCGAACGCCGAATTGGCCGGATTGCGCGATCCATCCTTCTTTCCAAGAGGGCGGCCGCTATCTCGTGTTCCTGGATCGGCCATACCACCCCTGGAGCTTCGAGCGGATCGTTGTCGACGATGATCGCTGGCTCCGCGAGGTGCGCCGCCTGACCGGTCGGCAATAGTCCGATATGCTTTTATCGGGCGCGACCTAGCTGAAATCCTCGGCAAGCGCAGCGCGCACGGATTCGGGCATCACCGCCATGTGGCCGTAATTGGCGTGATCGATGCCGACGACGACCGGTGCCATCTGGGGGCCGCATCATGAAAGCCGAGTACCTGAGAAGACTAGAGGTGCTGCTGGAGGTGGCCTACCCGACGCTCGCAACGCGCCACAGGATAGATTTCAAAAGCTGTTTTGGTGCCGTGGCCGGTTATGTAGACGGGAATATATTTGTCTCGTGCGGTAGATTTGGCGTGGCACTAAGATTACCGCCAAAGACCCTTGCAGAGCTTTTCAAGGAAGCGGAAGTTTCGCCGCTGAAATATTTTCCGAATGGCCACGTCAAAAAAGAGTATGCCGTCATTCCCGAACGCATAATCGGGGACCAAACCCGTCTCAAGAGCTTGTTGGTCAAAAGCGTCAGATATGCCTCATCGGCGTGAAGTCGGACTAGGCACGCCTCATCCGAAGTCCGTCAACGGCCGATGCGGCAAATCAGCCGAGATCCTCCGTCAGCGCGGCGTGCATCGCTTCCGACATCACCGCCATGTGGCCGTAATTGGCATGATCGAGGCCCACCACCACTTGCGCATTCGGTGCGCGGAAGGCGGCCTTCTGCTGGGCGCTGAAGGGAAAGCGCAAAAACTGCACCGCGGACGCCTTGCCTTGCGGGCTGGTGTTCTCGCGCGACGGATCGGCGATGCCGGCGACGCGCTCGCCGCCGATGGTGAGGAACATGCGGTGCTCGATCCCGCCGAGGCGCGCAAGCGCCTTCTCGCGCTGCACCGGGTCCCCGATCTCGATCATCACGGTGGCGACGAGCTCGTCGCCTTGCGGCACAAGCGGGTTGTAGGCGGCGAGCTCGTCGGCGATCTGCGCCTCGCCGCCGCGCTCGATGTAGAGCATCTCGTGCACCTGGTGCCACATCGTGTCGTAATTCTCGAAATAGAAGGCGCAGAACGGCCCGACTTCGATGCGGCGGTCGCGCTTGATCTCGCCGATGCGGCGGCGGTGCTCGCGCCGGTCGCGCGCATATTGCTCGATCGGCAGGATGTCGGCGCGGGTGAGATCATGTTTCGCGGCCACGGATCGCTCCTCAGCGCATGAGCCCATAGGCGCGGGCGAAGAGCTCGATCGGATGGAACGCCTCGGCGGGGGGCTGGCTCTCGCCGTCCGCCATCGCCATACCCTGCAAGATGTGTGTCGCCGCGAGCGGGCATTCCGAGGCGACGAAGGCCTTGGCGTTCGTCGCCGCCTGGCGCGCCACCGGTTTTCCCACCTTGAGAGCGACGGCGAAATTCTCCTTGAGCACGCCCCAGCTGCCGCCATGGCCCGAGCAGCGCTCGATCACCGCGACATCCGGCTGCGGCACCAGGCGCAGCATCTCCGCCGCCTTGGCGCCCATGTTCTGCGCGCGCGCGTGGCAGGCGAGATGCAGCGTGACCCCGCCAGGCAGTGTCTGCAGTCCGGGTGCGAGACCTTCCTTGCGCGCGATGTCGACGACGTATTCGCTGATGTCGAAGGTAGCGTGCGCCAGCCGCTCCACCGCCTTGTCATCCGGAAGGATGAGCGGCCATTCGAATTTTAGCATCAGGGCGCAGGACGGCACCAGCGCGACGATGTCATAACCCTGCTCGAGGTAAGGTGCGAGCGCCGCGGCCACGTTGCGCGCGCTCGCGGCGACGCGGGCGACGTCGCCCTGCTCGAGATGCGGCATGCCGCAGCAACCGGGATAGGCGACTTCGGTGGCGATGCCGTTCTTGGCCAGCACCGCGCGCGTCGCCTCGCCGATGCGCGGGTTGTTGTAATTGACGAAGCAGGTGGCGTAGAGCAGGGCCTTGCGCCCCTGCGCCGGCGCGCTCGCATCCACCTCGGGCGCGTCCGTCTTCGCGCGGGTGACGAAGGTGCGGCCGTGGAACCTGGGCAGCGCCGCGCGGCGGTCGATATTCGCGATCTTCTCCAGCGCCGGCCGTGTCGCGCTGTTCTCGACGTTGGTTGCCCAGTTCACCACCGGCGCTGCTGCTCCGGCGAGCTTGCCGTTGCGATCGGTCTCGACCAGCTGGCGCTGCGTCCAGGAGATCTTGCCCTCGCGGAAGTCGGCGGCGCGGTAGCGCAGCATCAGATGGGGGAAGTCGAGGTTGAACTCGTGCGGCGGCACATAGGGGCACTTGGTCATGAAGCACATGTCGCAGAGCGTGCAGGCCTCGACGACCTTGGCGTAATCCTTGACGTCGACCGCGTCCACTTCGCCGGTCGCGGAATTGTCGACCATGTCGAACAGCCGCGGGAAGCTGTCGCACAGGTTGAAGCAGCGGCGGCAGCCGTGACAGATGTCGAAGACGCGATGCATCTCCGCGTCGATCTTGGCCCGGTCATAGAAATCCGGGTCCTGCCAATCGAGGGGATGACGCGTCGGTGCGTCGAGACTGCCTTCGCGCATGTCCTCAAGCTTCCTCGGTACGCGCCTGGAGCGCGAAGGGGCGCCGTGTGCGCCCCTTGCATCTCTCAGGCATCAAAGGGGCAGCTCAGACGAGCTGGTCGAGCGCCTTCTGGAAGCGGCCGGCATGCGATTTCTCGGCCTTGGCCAGTGTCTCGAACCAGTCGGCGATCTCCTCGAAGCCCTCGTTGCGCGCCGTGCGCGCCATCCCCGGATACATGTCGGTGTATTCGTGGGTCTCGCCGGCGATCGCCGCCTTGAGGTTGTCGCCGGTCGGGCCGATCGGCTTGCCCGTCGCCGGATCGCCCACCTCCTCGAGGAATTCGAGATGGCCATGTGCATGGCCCGTCTCGCCCTCGGCGGTCGAGCGGAACACCGCGGCCACGTCGTTGTAGCCCTCGACATCGGCCTTCTGCGCGAAATAGAGATATCGCCGGTTGGCTTGGCTCTCGCCGGCGAAGGCGGCCTTCAGGTTGTCTTCGGTCTTCGAACCCTTGAGTTTGGCCATGAGTTCCCTCCTCTTCCGCCACCAATTGGGTGCCATGCGCGACGGCACGGCGCCCGTCCCTTATGGACCCGGCGACAGCACGTGTCAATAGATTAGAAACGTTCTAGAGCAGTGATTTCAGATGCCCGCGAGCGCTGTTGCGGCGCTCACTCGGCGGCGCTCGCGACGCGGATGATGACGTCGACGCGGCGAATAGCGGTGCCGGCGGGCGGTGTGGGCAGGCTGGTCACGCCGATGCGGTCGCTGGGGATGTCGAGCAGCTCACCGCTGTCCTCGAAGAAGAAATGGTGGTGATCGCCCACATTGGTGTCGAAATAGGAACGGCCCGGATTAACCACGACTTCGCGCAGCAAGCCGGCGGTGACGAACTGGTGGAGCGTGTTGTAGACGGTGGCGAGCGAGACCGGCACCGACGCGGCGACCGCCTCGCCATGCAGCTGCTCGGCGCTGACATGCCGGTCGCCCTGGTCGAAGAGCAGGCGTGCGAGCGCCAAGCGCTGCCGGGTCGGGCGGAGCGCTGCCGCGCGCAGCAGCTCGAGAGCATTGGCGAAGGGACGTGCGCTCATGGCGGTTACCAGGTCAGGCGTTCTTAAAAGTCGGGCGAACAGCGCAATTTTAGCTCAGAGCGCCCCCGCATCAAAGGAAGAACTGGCCGCCCCGTCAGTTGCCGGTTTGCAGCCGCTCCACCAGCTCGCGCACCGTGGGGATGAAGCCGTTCGCGTAATACGGGTCGCCGGCGAAGCGGTAGGCGTTATGCCCGGCGAACATGAGCTGGAATTCGACGTCCTCGGAGTGGCTGATCTGCTGCAGGGTTTTCTGGATGCAGAAGCTGCGCGGGTCGGCCTTCTTGCCGGTCGTGCCCTCCTCGTTCTGCGCCCAGTTGGAGAACTGGCAGGCGCTGAGGCAGCCCATGCAGTTGATCTGGTCTTCGCGGATCTCGAGCGCCTTTTCCGGCGACACGAAAACGAGGGTCGAATCCGGCGTGCGCAGCGCCTCGGTGAAGCTCTGGCTGATCCAGGTGAGGGCACGCTCGCGGTCATGCGGCGTCAGATAGACGACGCGCCGGCGGGCGCCGACTTCGAGCGGTGCCAGGTGGTCGCCCACCGGCTCGACCGAATAGGCCACCTGGCGCTCCGAGCGCGCCTGCAGATCGTTGAGGAAATTGTTGCGCACCGCCGAGGAATAGAAGCCGGTCGGGCTGAAGCGGTTAAGGTATACGTCGTCCTCCTTGAGGGTCAGCAGCTTGCGCTTCCACGCGTCGGAGATCGGGCTCTCCTTGGTCAGGAGCGGCCGCGTGCCGAACTGGAAGGCAATCGGCCCGACCTCGGGATTGTCGAGCCAGTCGCGCCATTCGTTGAGGCACCAGACGCCGCCCGCCATGAAGATCGGCGTGGCGGCGAGGCCGAACTCGAGCATCAGGCGGCGGAGCTCGGCGACGCGCGGCAGCGGCGGTTCGGGCCTCTCCGGGTCCTCGCTGTTCGACAATCCGTTATGCCCGCCCGCCAGCCACGGATCCTCATAGACCACGCCGCCGAGCCAATCGCGGAACTTGTGGTAGGCGCGCTTCCACAGCGCGCGGAAGGCGCGCGCCGAGGAGACGATCGGATAATAGTGGACGCCGTAGCTGGCGCAGATCTCGGCGATCTTGTAGGGCATGCCGGCGCCGCAGGTGACGCCGTGGATGAGCCCGCGAGCGCCTTCGAGGACACCGTGCAGGATGCGCTCGGCCGCCGCCATCTCCCACAGCACGTTCATGTGGATGCGGCCGTCGCCGTTGGAGCGCTCATGCGCGACGCGCGCCTGATGAATGCCGCCCGCGATCGAATAGGCGATCAGCTCCTCGTGCCGCTCGCGCCGCGTGCGCCCGTGATAGAGCTGATTGACCGGTTGGCCGTGCGCATCGCAGCTGTCGGCGTTGACGCCGGAGAAGGTGCCGACGCCGCCGCACGCGGCCCATGCGCCGGAACTCTCGCCGTTGGACACGGAGATGCCTTTGCCGCCCTCGACCAGCGGCAGCACCTCGCGGCCGGAAATCACCAGTGGTTTAAGTTCGATCACATTTCCCAGCCTTCCCCACCTGCGCGCCGGGCGCCATCGGACCACGCTATATGTATCAATCGGATTAACGAAATCAAATGGCTTCGCCGGCGAGCCCTCCGGCGACGCGGTCGGGGCAGTCGCTGAAGACGGAATCGACCCCCCAGGAGAACAGCTCCCGCGCCCGCTGCGGCAAATTGACGGTGTAGGCGAAGAGCGGCAGCCCGGCGTCGCGCACGACCTCGACCGTCGGCTGGTCGAGCCGGCGCTGGTCGGCATGCAGCATGGCGCAGTCGAGCGCTTCGACCTGGCGGCGCCAGTCGCGCGGCAGGGTGCCGACCAGGAGGGCGCGAGCGAGATGCGGCGCCACCTCGCGCGCCGCTGCAAGCGCGGCCGGCTTGAAACTCGATAGCACAGGCGGCGGCAGCGCGGCCGGCCAGCGCTCGGCGAGGACGGCCGCAGCGGTGCGCCCGGTCGCGGCCTCCGCGCCCGGCGCCGACTTCATCTCCACCACGGCGCCGAGATTGAGCTGGGCGAGAAGGCCGATGGTCTCCTCGAGGCTCGGCACGGGCTGGCCGGCGAAATCCGGCCCGAACCACGTGCCGGCATCGAGGCGGCGGACCTCGTCGAAGGTCAGGCGCGACGCGGGCCCGTGGCCGTTGGTCGTCCGGTCGAGCGTATCGTCATGCAGCAGGATGCAGCGGTCGTCGCTGGTCAGGCGCACGTCGAACTCGACCCATTCGACATTGAGCGCCGCCGCCATGCAGAACCCGGCCAGCGTATTCTCGGGCGCCGCCAAGGCTGCGCCGCGGTGGCCGATGATGCGTGGCCACCGCCGCCCGGGCGCGGTCATCGATGCCGATCTGGCTCAGGTCGCCGCTTTGGCTTCCTGCCGCTTGGTGCCGATGTCCTCGCCGGTCGCCTGATCGACCTGCTTCATGCTGAGTTTGACCTTGCCGCGATCGTCGAAGCCCAGCACCTTGACCTTCACCTGGTCGCCAACCTTGACCACGTCGGTGGTCTTGCCGACGCGTTGCGGCGCAAGCTCGCTGATATGGACCAACCCGTCGCGGGCGCCGAGGAAATTGACGAAGGCGCCGAAATCGACGGTCTTCACCACCTTGCCAGAATAGATCACGCCGACCTCGGGTTCGGCGACGATGCCGCGAATCCAGTCGATCGCCGCGCGCGAGGCGTCGGCGTCGACCGCGGCCACCTTGATCGTGCCGTCGTCCTCGATGTCGATCTTGGCGCCGGTGACCTCGGTGATCTCGCGGATCACCTTGCCGCCCGAGCCGATCACTTCGCGGATCTTGTCCTTGGGGATGGTGATGGTGGTGATGCGCGGCGCATTGCTGCTGACCGCCTCGCGCGCTCCCGTCAGCGCCTTCCCCATCTCGCCGAGGATATGGAGCCGCGCGCCCTTGGCCTGGCCGAGCGCGATCCTCATGATCTCCTCGGTGATCGAGGTGATCTTGATGTCCATCTGCAGCGCGGTGACGCCCTGCTCGGTGCCGGCGACCTTGAAGTCCATGTCGCCCAGATGGTCCTCGTCGCCGAGAATGTCGGACAACACGGCGAAGTCGCGGCCCTCCTTGATGAGGCCCATAGCGATGCCGGCCACTGGATTCTTGAGCGGCACGCCCGCATCCATCAGCGACAGCGAGGCGCCGCACACCGTGGCCATCGAGGACGAGCCGTTCGACTCGGTGATCTCCGAGACGACGCGCACGGTGTAGGGGAAGCCCTCCTTCTCCGGCAGCAGCGGATGGACGGCACGCCAGGCGAGCTTGCCGTGGCCGATCTCGCGACGCCCCGGCGAGCCCATGCGGCCCGCCTCGCCCGTCGAATAGGGCGGGAAATTGTAATGCAGCATGAAATGCGAGCGGTACTCGCCCTCGAGCGCGTCGATGATCTGCTCGTCCTGCCCGGTGCCGAGCGTCGTCACCACGATCGCCTGCGTCTCGCCGCGAGTGAAGATCGCGGAGCCGTGGGCGCGCGGCAGCACGCCAACCTCGCAGACGATGGGGCGGATGGTCTTGGTGTCGCGCCCGTCGATCCGCGGCTCGCCCTTGAGGATCGCGCCGCGCACGATGTCCTTCTCGATCTCCTTGAACGCCTTCGCCGCGATCTGGCGCTGCGCGTCCTCGGGGAAGAGCGCCTCGAGCCTGGCCTTGGCCGTGTCGATCCGCTCGGTGCGCAGCTGCTTCTGGCGTTCGCGGTAGGCCGCGGCTAGGTCGGCGCTCACGGCTTGGCGCACCTTGCGCTCGATCTCCTCCGCCTCCGGCGCGGGCGGCGGCAGGTCCCATGGATCCTTGGCCGCGGCCTCCGCGAACTCGATGATCGCCTGCAGCACCGGCTGGAACTGCTGGTGGCCGAACATGACGGCGCCGAGCATGACGTCCTCTGAGAGCTCCTTCGCCTCCGACTCCACCATCAGCACGCCTTCTTGGGTCCCGGCGACAATGAGGTCGAGCTGCGAGTTCGGCATCTCCTCGAGCTTCGGGTTGAGCACGTAGCGGCCGTCGATGTAGCCGACGCGCGCGCCGCCGATCGGCCCGACGAATGGGATGCCCGACAGGGTCAGCGCCGCCGAGGCGCCGACCAAGGCGACGATATCGGGGTCGTTCTCGAGATCGTGCGACAGCACGGTGCAGACGACCTGCGTCTCGTTGCGGAAGCCCGGAGCGAAGAGCGGGCGGATCGGCCGGTCGATAAGGCGCGAGGTCAGCGTCTCCTTCTCCGAAGGACGGCCCTCGCGCTTGAAGAAGCCGCCGGGGATCTTGCCAGCGGCGAAGGTCTTCTCCTGGTAGTTGACGGTGAGCGGGAAGAAATCCTGCCCCGGTTTCGCCTGCTTGTTGGCGACGGCGGTGCACAGCACCGTCGTCTCGCCGTAAGTCGCCATCACGGCGCCGTCGGCTTGGCGCGCAACCTTGCCCGTCTCGAGCACGAGGCGGCGGCCGCCCCACATCAGCTCTTTGCGGTGTACTTCGAACATCTCTCTCTTCCTTCTTCAGAAATGCCTATGGGGCGCGGCACGACCGGCCGTCATGGCCATCGCTGCGGCGCGCCCGGAATGGACTAGCCATGATTTGGCGCCGCCGCCGCGGCGTGAAAACCCTGGCACAGAATGCAGATGGCCGGTGGTCCCGATCCGCCGCCGGCCGGCGGCCGGGCTCAGCGACGCAACCCCAGGCGCTCGATCACCTGTTCGTAGCGACCGGGGTCGGAGCGCTTCAGATAATCGAGTTGGCGACGGCGCTGGCCGACCATGACCAAGAGGCCGCGCCGCGAATGGAAATCCTTGGGATGCGTCGCCAGGTGATCGGTGAGGTTCTTGATGCGCTCGCTGAGGATCGCGACCTGCACTTCGGGCGAGCCTGTGTCGCCGTCCTTGCGGGCGTACTCCTTGACGAGCTCCTGCTTGCGCGCGAGCGCGATCGACATCGGGTATCTCCTGCTGGGTCAAAGGTTTAGAACACGCACCGGCCGCAACCCACCCGCTGCCACCTCGACCAGAGCCACCAGCTTGCCGCCGATGGTGGCGCAGAGCGTTGCGCCGTCGCCGAGTTGATCGATGCGCGCCCGATCGGAGGGCTGCAACGGCGTCACGGTCTGGCCGCAACGCAAGCGGTGGGCCTCGGCTTCCGTCAAGGCCAGCGCCGGGATGTCGTCCAGCGCGGTCTCGATCGGAAGAAGGTGCCCGGAAGCGCGGGCACTATGCCCCAGCGCCGCAAGTTTATCCAGGGAAATCGCGTCCGCGATGGCAAAGGGGCCGACGGACAGACGGCGCAGCGCGGTGACGTGGGCGCAGGTGCCGAGTGCCGCGCCGAGGTCGCGGCCGAGGGCACGGACATAGGTGCCCTTGCCAACCACCGCCTCGAACTCGGCATGATCGGCGTCGGACTGGCCGAGACATCGAAGCGCGTCGATGCGCACCGGCCGCGGCGCCAGCGCGACGGCGATGCCGTCGCGCGCCAAGTCATAGGCGCGCTCGCCACCAAGCTTCAGCGCGGAAAAGGCGGGCGGGCGCTGGATGACGTCGCCGATGAAGCGCGGCAGTGCGCGCGCGATCGCCGCGGCGTCGGGCCGCACCGGGCTCGTCGCGGTGACCTTGCCTTCGGTGTCGTCGGTATCGCGCGCCTCGCCCCAGCGCAGCGCGAAGCGATAGATCTTCCGCCCCGCCATGGCCCACGCCACGGTCTTGGTGGCCTCGCCCAGCGCGATCGGTAGCACGCCGCTGGCAAGCGGGTCGAGCGTGCCGCCATGCCCGGCCTTCTCGGCATCGAGCGCGCGCCGCACCGCGGCCACGGCGCGGCTCGAGGTCATGCCGGGCGGCTTGTCGAGAACGAGCCATCCATGGAGCGGCACGCCGCGCCGCCTATGCGCCATCGCCGTCGGGCTCCTCCGGCGTATCCGCCTCCGGTGGCGCCAGATCGCGCTCGACTTCGGCCCGGTGCAGCAGCTCGTTTATACGGCTGGCATGGTCGAAGGAGGTGTCTAGAGCGAAGGCGAGCCCGGGCGTGAAGCGCAGCGGCACTTCGCGCGCGAGCTGCGCGCGCAGATAGCCAGCGCTGCGCGTCAGCGCCGCGATGACTTCGGCGGCATGGCGCCCGCCCAGCGGCATGACGTAGGCGACGGCGTTCTTGAGGTCCGGGCTGACCTGCACCTCCGTCACCGTCACCGTAACGTCCTGCAGCGCCGGATCGCGCAAGTCGCCGCGCTGAAGAATGTGCGCCAACGCATGGCGCAGCTCCTCGCCTACCCGCAACTGTCGCTGGCCCGGCGCGTGGTTTCTCTGGTGCTCGCGTTTCATGATTGGTTGCCGAGATTCCGCTCGTCGACTGCATCACTGCTTCGGGTCCCTGCGAGACGATGCTTCGCGGGCTCCCCCACGATGAGGATATGGAGCGCTTGGTATCTGCCATCGCGGGCGCGCTGCGGCTCGGTCTCACGCCGGCAATCCGTCCGATCGCTCTGCGATCCGACTCGATGCATTCCGCGCCGCGCTACAGCGCGCGGGCGACCTCCTCCACTTCGAAGCACTCGATGGTATCGCCGACCTGAATGTCCTGGTAGTTCTCGAAGGCCATGCCACATTCGAAGCTCTCGCGCACCTCGCGCACCTCGTCCTTGAAGCGCTTCAGCGTCTTGAGGCTGCCCTCGTGGATGACGACATTGTCGCGCAGCAGGCGGACGCGCGCGCCGCGGCGCACCACGCCCTCGGTCACCATGCAGCCCGCCACCTTGCCGGCCTTGCTGACGGTGAAGACCTCGCGGATCGTGGCATTGCCGAGGAAGCGCTCGCGCAGGCTCGGCGCAAGCAGACCCGACAGCGCCGCCTTCATGTCGTCGATCACGTTGTAGATGATCGAGTAATAGCGGATCTCGACATTATCGCGCCGGGCCATGTCGCGCGCCTGCGGGTTGGCGCGCACGTTGAAGCCGATGATCACCGCGTTCGACGCCTTCGCCAGGATGACGTCGCTCTCGTTGATCCCGCCCACCGCAGCATGCAGCACGCGGACCGCCACTTCGGTGGTGCCGATCTTGTCGAGCGAGGCGGTGATCGCCTCGAGCGAGCCTTGCACGTCGGACTTGACGACGACGGCGAGCTCCTTGGCGACGCCGGCGGCGATTTGCGAGAACATCTGCTCGAGCGTGCCGCGGGCGCCGGCCGCGGCCTGCTGCTCGCGCCGGCGGCGCTGGCGATAATCGGCGATGTCGCGCGCGCGCGTCTCGTTCTCGGCGACGATGAAATCGTCGCCGGCCAGCGGCATACCGTTGAGACCGAGCACTTCGACCGGTGTCGCCGGACCCGCCTCTTTCAGATTGTTGTTGCGCTCGTCGATGAGCGCGCGCACGCGGCCCCATTCGCTGCCGGCGACGAAGATATCGCCGACATGCAGGGTGCCGCGCTTGATCAGCACGGTCGCGACCGGGCCGCGGCCGCGCTCGAGCTTGGCTTCGATGATCGTGCCCTCGGCCGGGCGGTCCGGATTGGCCTTGAGATCGAGGATCTCGGCCTGCAACAGGATGGCCTCCTCGAGCTTGTCGAGGCCGGTCTTCTTGGTGGCGGAGACCTCGACGTCGAGCACGTCGCCGCCGAGCTTCTCGACCACCATCTCGTGCTGCAGCAGCTCTTGGCGTACGCGGTCCGGGTTGGCGTCGGGCTTGTCCATCTTGTTGATGGCAACGATGATCGGCACCTTCGCCGCCTTGGCGTGGCGGATCGCCTCGACCGTCTGCTCCTTGATGCCGTCATCGGCCGCGACCACCAGCACGACGATGTCGGTGACGTGCGCGCCCCGCGCGCGCATCGCGGTGAAGGCCTGGTGGCCCGGCGTGTCGATGAAGGTGATGCGCTGGCCGCCTTTCAGCTGCACCTGATAGGCGCCGATATGCTGAGTGATGCCGCCGGCCTCGCCGCTGGCCACGTCGGTATGGCGCAGCGCGTCGAGCAGCGACGTCTTGCCATGGTCGACATGGCCCATGATTGTGACGATCGGCGGCCGCGAGGCGAGGTTCTCGTCGACATCGTCGTCGCCCTTGAGGCCGATCTCGACATCCGATTCGGAAACGCGTTTGATCTTGTGGCCGAACTCGGTCACCAGCAGCTCGGCCGTGTCGGCGTCGATCGCCTGGTTGATGGTGGCCATCACGCCCATGCGCATGAGCGCCTTGATCACGTCGGCGCCGCGCTCGGCCATGCGGTTGGCAAGCTCCTGCACCGTGATCGTCTCGGGCACGACGACGTCGCGGACGATCTTGATCGGCTCCTGCTGCGCCTGAAGCAGGCGCTGCTTCTCGCGCTCGCGGGCACGGCGCACCGAGGCGAGGCTGCGCATGCGCTCGCCATCCTCCTCGTTGAGCACCTTGGTGACCGTGAGTTTGCCGGTGCGGCGGCGCGGCTCGTCGCGGCGGGCGGGCGTCGGCGCCTTCTTGAGGTCGGCGCGCACGCCGCGCCGCGGCGTCGACTCCTCCTCGACTTCGTCCTCGGCCTTCACCTTGCCGGCCGCGGTCAGCGCCGCGACCTTGTCGGCGGCCGCCTTGCCGGCGCGCTCCGCCATCTGGCGGCGGGATTCCTCCTCCGCTTTGCGCTTGGTGTCCTCGTCCGTCTTGCGCTTGGCGTCGTCGTCGACCTTGCGCTTGGCTTCATCCTCGACCCGGCGACGGCCTTCTTCTTCGGCGCGGTGGCGCGCCTCCTCGGCACGGCGCGCCTCTTCCTCGCGCTCGCGGGTGGCGTCGATGACGGCCTGCTTGCGCGCATCCTCGTCGGCGCGGATGGCACCCTTCAGCGCGCGCACGCGGCCGGCGCGCTCCTCCGCGGTGAGGCCGCGCGGCAGCACCATCGGGCGCCGCGTCGGCTGCGTCGCCGGCGTCGCCGAGGTCGCCCCCGGCTTCGTCGCTTCGCTTGGTGGCGGCGCGTCGGGCCGCTCGGCCGGGCCTAGCGGCACAGCGCGCTTGCGGCGCACCTCCACCTGGACCGTCTTGGAGCGGCCATGCGGGAAGCTCTGCCGCACTTGGCCGGTCTCGATCGGCTTGCGCAGCTCGAGCCGGCTGCCGCTCGGGCGACCCAGGCTCAGCGGGCGTTTGGTGTCGTGATCGCTGTTATCGGTCATCGTTACTCGGTACCGTCACTCGTTCCTGGGGCTGCGGTCGTGCCGCATCCGAAAATTGTTCCGCAGGGCGCTGGCGAAACCCGGCGAGCCGCATCGCATCACCGACGAACATCTCGCCGAGCCGCCCTGCCGCCAGCGCCGCATGCACCACATGCTCGCGCCCGAAGGCCGCGCCTAGCTCGGCGCTCGTCAAGCACTCGACCAGCGGCAGGCCTGGTGCGGCAACCTTGAGCTTGCCGCGCCCGTCAGCGGCGCCGTCGGCTGCGGCGACCAGCACCGCCGCCTTGCCGGCCGCCAGCGCAGCCTGCACCTTGACGAAACCCATGACCGCCTGACCGGCCCGTCGCGCCAAGCCGATGTGGTCACGGCAACGCTGCGCCAACAAGGCTTCGACGCGATCGGCCAAGCCATCCTCGACGATGACTGCCTGTCGCGCCGCCCGGGCGAAGAGCCGCTTGGTCACTGCTGCGACCATTATATCGCGCCGCGCCGTTAACCACAAACCTCGGCCGGGCAGCCGACCCGCCACATCCGGCACCAACTTGCCGTCCGGCGCGATGACGAAGCGGAGAAGCTCAGCTTTGGCGCGACTTTCGCCGCTGACGAGGCAGCGGCGCAGCGGCCCGCTCTCGGTGTCCTCGTCGTGCTGCCTCGTCGCGGCCACCCTTTGACCCTACTCCACTGTCGCCGCGCCGCCTGCGGTGCCGGCGCTTTCGTCGGCAAACCAGTGGGCGCGCGCTGCCATGATGATGGCGTTCGCCTGTTCCTGGTCGAGCTTCACCGTCGGCTGCGCCATCTCGACGAGCTCATCGCCGGCGAGATCGGCCAGGTCGTCGAGCGTCTTGACGCCTTTCTCTCCGACCGCCGCCAGCAGCGCCGGCGTCACGCCGGCGATGGCGGCGATGTCGTCGCTCACGCCCAGCTCCTTGCGGCGCGCCTCGAGCTTGACGTTCTGCTCGTCGAGGAAGGTGCGCGCGCGCTGCTGCAGCTCGTTCGCGACGCCCTCGTCGAAACCCTCGATACCCGACAGCTCGTTGAGCGGCGTGAAGGCGACTTCCTCGACCGAGGTGAATCCCTCGGTGACCAGCAGGTGAGCGATGACGTCGTCGACGTCAAGCGCGTCGATGAACATCTTGCTGCGCGTGCGGAACTCCTCGGTGCGGCGCTCGCTCTCCTCGGCCTCGGTGAGGATGTCGATGTCCCAGCCGGTGAGCTGCGAAGCGAGACGCACGTTCTGCCCGCGCCGGCCAATGGCGAGCGAAAGCTGCTCGTCCGGCACCACCACCTCGATGCGGCGCTGCTCCTCGTCCATCACCACCTTGGCGACTTCGGCGGGTGCCAGCGCGTTGACGACGAAGGTCGCGGGATCCTGCGACCACGGAATGATGTCGATCTTCTCGCCCTGCAGCTCGGCGACGACGGCCTGCACGCGCGAGCCGCGCATCCCGACGCAGGCGCCAACCGGATCGATGCCGCTGTCGTTGGAGATGACGGCGATCTTGGCGCGCGAGCCCGGATCACGCGCGACGGCACGAATCTCGATGATGCCGTCATAGATCTCCGGCACTTCCTGCGCGAAGAGCTTGGCCATGAATTGCGGATGCGTGCGCGACAAGAAGATCTGCGGCCCGCGCACTTCCTGGCGCACGTCGTAGATGTAGGCGCGCACGCGCTCGCCCTGGCGGAAGCTCTCGCGCGGCAGCAGCTCGTCGCGGCGCAGGATCGCCTCGGCGCGGCCGAGATCGACGATCACATTGCCGAACTCGACGCGCTTGACCAGGCCGTTGACGATCTCGCCGACGCGGTCCTTGTACTCGCTGAATTGCCGCTGGCGCTCGGCATCGCGCACTTTCTGCACGATCACCTGCTTCGCGGTCTGCGCGGCGATGCGGCCGAAATCGATGGGCGGCAGCGGGTCGGTGATAAAATCGCCGACTTCCGCCTCGGGGTTGAGGCGCTTGGCCTCGCCCAGCGGAATCTGCGTCGCCTCGTTCTCGACGGGATCGGCGACCTCGCGGAAGCGCATCAGGCGGATCTCGCCGTTCTTGCGGTCGATCTCGGCGCGGATGTCGTATTCCTGGCCGTATTTGGAACGGCCGGCCTTCTGGATCGCCTGCTCCATCGCCTGCAGCACTTCGTCGCGGTCGATCCCCTTGTCGCGGGCGACCGTATCGGCGACTTGCAGCAGCTCGGGCCGGGCGTAGGTGACGCTGGTTTGCATGGTGTTGACCATCTCTTCAGGCAGTCCTGCCAAGGGGTGGCGCCGGGGCGGCGGCGAGCAATTCGTCGGTGAGCACGAGCTTGGCCCGGGTGATTGCCGGAAACGGCAAAGCGACCGGCTCGTCGTCGACGACGAGTCGCACCTGATCGCCATCGATGCCCTGGAGCCGCCCGCGGAAACGCTTGCGGCCGTCGACCGGCGCGTTGAGTTCGACCCGCGCCTCGTGGCCGGCGAAGCGCGCGAAATCCTCGCGCTTCACCAGCGGCCGATCGATCCCAGGCGAGCTCACCTCGAGGAGATAGGCACCGTCGATCGGATCGGCGACATCGAGCAGCGCCGAGACGGTGCGGCTGATGTCGGCGCAATCCTCCACGGTCATCGCAGCGTTGTTGGCGCGCTCGGCCATGATCTGCAGCGTCGCGCGGCGGCCGCCGGTGATGGCAATCCGCACGACGCGGTAACCCATCGCCTCCAGCGAAGGCGCGATGATCGCCTCAATCTTGCTGGTATCCAAGAACGCTCCCGTTACCCGTCGTCTGAAAACAAAAAAGTGGGCCGCTGGCCCACCCTTTGAAGGTCCGAATTATCGGAGCCTATGGGACTTTTTTGCGGAATATAATCATTTCCCCGGCCGCCGCAAGGCTCAAACCGTCGGCCCGGAGCGTGCCGCGCGCGGCCGCCGCCGGAAGCGCAGGAAGGCCGGCCGCCGTCCGGCGGCGAGGGCCTTTTGCTCATAGCGCGTTGCCGGCCAGTCGGGCGGTCGCTCGCGCCAATCCTGCGGCCGTCGCGCCTGCCATTCGAAGGCGGCATGCGCCGTCGCCCGCTCCAATATCCAGCGCAGATAATCCATGTCGTCGGTGGCGAGCCGCAGCTCGGCGCCGTCGCGCATGGCATGTGCCAAGGCGTCGAGCGTCGCCGTGGCGACGAGGCGACGCTTGTGGTGACGCAGCTTGGGCCAGGGGTCGGGAAAGAGGATGAACACGCGCTCGAGCGAGGCTTCGGCGAGCGCCCCGAGCAGCGGGCGCGCATCGTCGATCAGCAGGCGCAGATTGGCGAGGCCCAGGCGCTCGATTTCGGCCAGCAGCTTGACCACGCCGTTCTCGAACACCTCGCAGCCGATGAGCCCGTGACCCGGGTGTCGCGCCGCCTGCGCCGCCAGATGCTCGCCGGCCCCGAAGCCGATTTCGAGCCACACCGCCTCGACCGGGCGGTCGAACAAGCGGCGCGGGTCGAGCGGCCGCTCGCAGGGCAGCGCGAAGCGCAGCCGCGGCAACAGCGTGTCGAGAAGGCGGCGCTGTCCGGGACGAAGCTTGCGGCCGCGGCGGCGGCCGTGCAGCAGCGGCCGGCGCGCGCCGACCCCGGCGTCGCTCAGAACGCCGCCCGCAGCTGCGGCACGAGGTCGAGGCGCTCCCACGAGAAGCCGCCATCGGCCTCGGGCGCGCGGCCGAAATGCCCGTAGGCGGACGTGCGAGCATAGATCGGCTTGTTGAGGCCGAGATGGGTGCGGATGCCACGCGGCGAGAGATCCATGAGGTCCTGCAACACGCGCGACAGCTTGTCCTCGTCGACCCGCTCGGTGCCGCCGGTATCGATGTAGACCGAGAGCGGCTTGGCCACGCCGATCGCGTAGGAGAGCTGGATCGTGCAGCGCTCGGCCAGACCGGCGGCGACGACGTTCTTGGCGAGGTAGCGCGCTGCATAGGCGGCGGAGCGGTCGACCTTGGTCGGGTCCTTGCCGGAGAAGGCGCCGCCGCCATGCGGTGCGGCGCCGCCATAGGTGTCGACGATGATCTTGCGTCCCGTGAGCCCGGTATCACCGTCCGGCCCGCCGATGACGAAGCGCCCCGTCGGGTTGACGTAGAAATGCTCCTCGTCGCACATCCAGCCTTGCGGCAGCACGTTCAGCACGTGCGGCCGCACGATCTCGCGCACCTCGTCCTGGTCGATGCTCTGCGCGTGCTGGGTGGACACCACCACCGAGGTGGCGCGCACCGGGTTGCCGTTGACGTATTGCAGGCTCACCTGGCTCTTGGCGTCGGGCCCGAGCAGCGGCGCCGCGCCGGAATGGCGGGCTTCCGCGAGGGATTTCAGGATGGCGTGGGCGTAATAGATAGGCGCCGGCATCAGTTCGGGCGTCTCGCGGCAGGCGTAGCCGAACATGATGCCCTGGTCGCCTGCGCCCTCATCCTTGTTGCCGCCGGCGTCGACGCCCTGGGCGATGTCGCCGGATTGCTTGTGCAGGTAGCACGAAATCTCGGCATGGCGCCAATGAAAGCCTTCCTGCTCGTAGCCGATGTCCTTGATGGCGTGCCGCGCCGCCTCGATCAGCAGTTCCTTGGTGACCGCATCCGGGCCGCGCACCTCGCCGGCCAGCACCACGCGGTTGGTCGTGGCCAGGGTCTCGCAGGCGACGCGCGCCTGGGGGTCGGCGGCCAGGAAGGCGTCGACCACGACGTCGGAAATGCGGTCGCACACCTTATCGGGATGCCCCTCCGACACCGATTCGCTGGCAAAAACATAGTCGCGCTTGGCCACGGTCCTGCTCCCCTTGCCTCGGCCGCCCGGGTTCGGGAGCCGCCATGCCGGGATTGATGAACGCATTTCCGGCAAGACCGCTCCCGCCTTCTCGCGCGTCAATGCTCGGGGCGACGTGTGGCAAGCCGCCACCGCGCCGTCAAGCATTTTCAGAGACCTGCGACCGCCGGCGTCAGGCGTTGTTGCTGCAGGCGTTGGCGATCGCCTTGGTGAGATCGAACAGCCGCCGCCGGATCTGCATGTCGGGGATGCGGTAATAGGCGCGCACGAGCTCGAGCGTCTCGCGCCGCATCATCGGGTCCGGCTCGTAGCCGCCGTTGCCTAGCTCGCGTCTACTGGGGTCGCCCTGTGCCGCCTCGACGGTCTCCGCCTTGATGTCGTCGAAGAAAAAGGAAACGGGCACGTCGAGCACGTGGCTCAGGTCATAAAGCCGGCTGGCGCCGATGCGATTGGCGCCGCGCTCGTATTTCTGCACCTGCTGGAAGGTGAGGCCGAGGGCGTCGCCGAGCTTTTCCTGACTCATGCCCAGCAGCGTGCGCCGCAGGCGCACGCGTGTGCCGACATGAACGTCGATCGGATTGGGCTTGTCGGATTTTCGCCGCCGCCTGCGTCCGCCGATGGGCTTGTTGTTCATTATCGCCTATGCACGCCTGCTACAGAGCCCGAATGACTCAGACTATCGTATGCGGAATCGCGTGCGGTCAATGTAGTAATTGCTGATAGGCCGATAAATCATAAATAATTCACAGCTTTTCCGAAGAGCGCCCATCGATACGGGAGAGAATTGCAGCTATCGCCAGGATTAAGAGCGCGGCGGCGAAGAAAATCTCATCTCTGAAACGCTCATATGGTGTCGGCGCCAGCGCGCGCGGCAGCGGCGCGTCGAGCACGCCGATCGAGTCGAGATCGAGCCGCGCCGCGTCCCCATCGATGCGCCGGCCGATCCGGCCGTAAGGATCGATCACCGCGGAGACGCCGTTATTCGCCGAGCGCACCAGCGGCAGCCCTTCCTCGATCGCACGCACGCGGGCAATGGCAAGGTGCTGGAACGGTCCGGAGCTGAGGCCGTACCAGGCGTCGTTGGTGACGTTGAGGAGCCATTGCGGACGCTTCGCCGGGTCGATCACCCGCCCCGGGAAGATCGCCTCGTAGCACACGAGCGGACCGACCGGCGGCAATCCCCCCAGGGTCAGCGTGCGGGCCCCCGGGCCGGCGGAGAAATCGCCCAGCCCCGGCGCGATGCGCTCGATCGGCAAGATGCCGCGCAGCGGCACATACTCGCCGAAGGGTACGAGATGCGCCTTGTCATAGGTGGCGACGATGTTACCGCGCTCGTCGAGCGTGACGACGCTGTTCCAGATGTGCTGCGGCGGCCAACCCGTCGCCGGCTCGGCCCGCTCCGCGCCGGTGAGCAGCAGCCCGCCCGGCGGGATCACCGCGGCGATCGCCCGGCGCTCCTCGGCGAAGCGCTCGAGCAGGGGCGGCGCAGCGGCTTCGGGCCACACCAGATGGGTCACCTTGTCGGCGCCGCGTGACGCGCTCAGCGCCAGGAGGAGTCGGAAATTCTGCGCCACGGCGTCCGGGTCGTTCTTGAGCGTCTGCGCGATCGAGGGCTGCACCAGGCGCAGCATCACGCCGGGCACGGTCTCGCGCGGCGCGGCGGCGAGGCGCCACGCGCCACCGGCCGCGGGCAGCGCGATCAGCAGCACCGCGGCGACCAGCGCCCAGTGCCGGCCATGCCCGAGGTCGCCGAGCCGCGCCGGCAGCGCCGCCGCCAGTACGGTGACAAGGCTTAGGCCGTAGATGCCGGTGACCGCGGTCAGCTGCAGCACGGCGAGCGCGCCCGGGAAAGCGCCGGCCCAGGCATAGCCGATCAGGTTCCACGGAAATCCGGTCAGGATGTGGCCGCGCAGCCATTCCGCCGCGACCCACGCCACCGCCAGGACGAGAATGCGGGCGCCGCCGAGCAGGCCGAAGCGGCGCGACGCCTCATGCGCGGCGAGGATCGCGAGCGCGGTGAAGATGGCGAAGCCGGCGGGCACGCCGAGCAGCGCGAACGGCACGAGCCACCAGAACTGGGCACTGTCGACGAGCAGCGCCGCGGAAATCCAATAGAGGCCCGCGAGGAAGAAGCCGAAGCCGAAGCTCCAGCCGAGCAGCGCTGCGTCGCGGCGGCCGATGGAGCCGTCCATCAGCCAGACGAGGCCGCCGAACGCGATGACGAGCAGCGGCGTCATATCGACAGGCGAGAGCGCGGCCGCGGCGAGCATGCCGAGGACAGCGGCGAAGCCGTGACGCCGCCAGCCGACGAGCCCGGCGGTCCACATCGCCGCGCGCTGCAGCGGCGCGAGCGGCCCGGCCGCGCGGAAGGTGACGCCCGCGGGCACGTCAGACATTGGCGTCGGCGGTCGCCGGCGGCAGGCCGCGCACGCGCACGCGCTTGATGCGCCGCGGATCGGCGTCGAGCACTTCGAATTCGAGGCCGGAGGAATGCTTGAACACCTCGCCGCGGGCCGGCACCCGGCCGGCGAGCGCGCCGACCAGGCCGCCCAGCGTCGCAATGCCTTCCTCCTGCTCGGGCGACAGCAGCGGCGCCGGGACGCGTTCCTGCAGCGCGGCGATGCGCGTCCGCGCATCGGCGATGAGCGAGCCGTCCGGCCGTTCGATCAGCTTCGGCTGGTCGGCGTCGTCGTGCTCGTCCTCGATCTCGCCGACGATCTCCTCGATCACGTCCTCGATGGTGACGAGACCGTCGATGCCGCCGAACTCGTCGACGACGAGCGCCATGTGCACGCGCGCGAGCCGCATCTGCAGCAGCAGATCGAGCACCGGCATCGATGGCGCGGCGAACAGCACCTTGCGCGCGATCTTGGCGAGCGGCACGGGCTTGCCGTCGGCGGCGTAGGGCAGCAGATCCTTGATGTGGATCATGCCGAGCACGTCGTCGAGCGTCTCGCGATAGAGCGGTACGCGCGAGTGACCCTGTTCGACGATCTGCTTCACCGCTTCGTCGAAGGGCGTGTCGACCTCGATGGCGATGATGTCGACGCGCGGCACCATGATGTCGGCGGCGTTGAGCTCGTGCAGCTTGAGGATGTTGGTGAGCAGCGTCCGCTCATGTGGATCGATCGGCTGCTCTTCCTTGTGCTCCTCGATCAGCTCCTCAAGCTCCTCGCGCAAGGAGCTCGTCTCGCCGTTGCGAGACCGCGTCAGCTGGCGCAGCCAGTTGCGCAGGCCGTGGAATAGTCCCTCGTGGTCGTCGGGCGGGCGTCGGCCCAGCGAAGCATCAGCCATGCGACGCTCCCGTCACGCGATAGGGGTCGGGCACGCCGAGTCCCGCCAGGACCGCGACCTCGAGCACCTCCATGCGCTCGGCCTCGCTGGCCGCCTCGTGATCGAAGCCGAGCAGGTGCAGCACGCCGTGCACGAGGAGATGGCGTAGATGATGCGCGAGCGGCTTGCCCTGCGCCTCCGCCTCGGCGGCCAGCGTCTCGAAGGCGAGCACGACGTCGCCGAGCAGGTGGGGGGCGCCAGGCGGCAGCGCCGCCGGCAGAGCCGCGAAGGAGAGCACGTTGGTGGGATTGTCCTGTCCGCGCCATTGCCGATTCAACGAACGGACCAGCGCGTCGTCGCCCAACACGATGCTGAGCTCGGCCGGACCGAGCGCGCAGCCGGCACCGGACAGCGCCGCGCGTGCGGCCTCGCCGCACAGGCGCTCGACGTCAGAAAACCGCTCACGCCACAGCGCGCAAGGCTCAGCGATGTCGATCGTCAGCGTGCCGCCGGGTTCAGGGTCGTCGATCATCGCTTTTCTTCGCTCGCGGCGCAGCTTGCGCCCGCTGGCGCGCGTCGTAGGCGCGGACGATGCGCGACACCAACGGGTGGCGCACCACATCGGCGTCGGTGAATTCGATCATGGTGACGCCCTCGACGCCCGCCAGCGTCTCAACAGCGTCGCGCAAACCGCATTGCGCACCGGGCGGCAGATCGATCTGCGACAGATCGCCGGTGACGGCCATGCGCGCGTTCTCGCCGAGCCGCGTCAGGAACATCTTCATCTGCACCGGCGTCGTGTTCTGCGCCTCATCGAGGATGACGAAGGCATTTGCCAGCGTGCGGCCGCGCATAAAAGCGAGCGGCGCGATCTCGATCTCGCCGCTGTTCAGGCGCTTCATCACCTGATCGCCCGGCAGCATGTCGTGGAGCGCATCATAAAGCGGCCGCAGGTAAGGGTCGACCTTGTCGCGCAGATCGCCCGGCAGAAAGCCAAGGCGCTCGCCTGCCTCGACTGCCGGGCGCGACAGGACGATACGCTCGACCGCGCCGCTCATCATCATGTCGACGGCGGTCGCCACGGCGAGATAGGTCTTGCCCGTGCCGGCGGGTCCCAGCCCGAACACCAGCTCGTGCTCGCGCAGGGCGCGGATATAGGCCGCCTGGTTGGCGTTGCGCGCGGAGATGCGCCGCTTGCGCGTGCGGATCTCGTCGCCTTCGCCCCACAGCGCCCCGCCGCGATGCCCGGTGCGATCGGTGGCGAGCCGCAGCGCCGCATCGACGGCACCAGGATCAACCTCGAGGCCGCGCTTCAGGCGGTCGTAGAGCGCAGCGAGCGCCGTGCGCGCCACGTCGGTGCGCGCGCTCGGGCCGGAGATGGCGATGCGGTTGCCGCGCGAGACGAGCGAGACGCCGAGCTGGCGTTCGATGCGGTCGAGATTGACGTCGCGCTCGCCGAAGAGTTGCGGCAGCAGCGAATTGTCGTCGAATTGCATCTGCACGCGGCCGTCATTGGCGCCGCGATCGACCGTGCTCACGCCGGCACCTCCTCGCTGAGCAGCATTTCGCCCGCCAGGCTGTTGGCCTCGGCGCGGACGAGCCGCACCGGCACCAGCGCGCCGATGAGCCGCTCGGGTGCGGCAGCGTGCACTGCCTGGAGATAAGGGCTGCGCCCGACCAGCTGGTGCTGATGCCGGCCGCGCTTCTCGAACAGCACGGGCATCTCGCGGCCGACCGCAGCGGCGTTGAATTGGCGCTGCTGCTCGGCCAGCAGCGCCTGGAGCGCGGCGAGGCGCTCGGCCTTGACGGCCTCCGGCACCTGCTGCGGCATCAGCGCGGCGGGCGTTCCCGGGCGCGGGCTGTATTTGAAGGAGAAGGCTTGCGCATACCCGATTTCGCGCGCGAGGTCGAGCGTCGCTGCGAAATCCGCATCGCTCTCGCCGGGGAAGCCGACGATGAAATCCGAGGAGAAGGCGATGTCGACGCGCGCGCCGCGCAGGCGGTCGATGACGCGGCGGTAGTCGTCGGCCTTGTGGCGGCGGTTCATCGCCGCGAGTACGCGGTCGGAGCCCGACTGCACCGGCAGGTGCAGGAACGGCATGAGCGTCGGCACGTCGCGATGCGCGGCGACGAGCGCGTCGTCGACGTCGCGCGGGTGCGAGGTGGTGTAGCGCAGGCGCAGCAACCCCTCGATCTCCGCCAGCGCGCGGATCAGTCGGCCCAAGCCCCAGCCGCCCGCGCCGTCGGGCGCCGCGCCGCGATAGGCGTTGACGTTCTGGCCGAGCAGCGTGATCTCGCGCGCGCCCTGCGCGACGAGGCGGCGCGCCTCGGCGATGATTGCCGCGGCCGGCCGCGAGAATTCGGCGCCGCGCGTATAGGGCACGACGCAAAAGGTGCAGAACTTGTCGCAACCCTCCTGCACCGAGAGGAATGCGCTCACGCCCTGCGGCGCCGCGGCCTCCGGCAGGAAATCGAACTTGGCCTCGGCGGGGAAGTCGGTGTCGAGCACATGGCCGCCTGCGCGCGCCGCCTGCGCCACCATCTCCGGCAGGCGATGATAGGTCTGCGGCCCCAGGACGATGTCGACGTAGGGCGCGCGCGCGACGATCTCGGCGCCCTCGGCTTGCGCGACGCAACCGGCGACGGCGAGGATCATGCGGCCGCCCTGTCCGTTCTTGCGCGCCTGCAGCGGACGCAACCGGCCCAGCTCCGAGAACACCTTCTCCGCCGCCTTCTCGCGGATGTGGCAGGTGTTGAGGATGACCATGTCCGCATCCTCGGGCGCAGCGGCCGGCGCGTAGCCGAGCGGCGCCAGCACATCCGCCATGCGCGCGGAGTCATAGACGTTCATCTGGCAGCCATACGTCTTGATGTAGAGCTTCTTCGTCAGGCGGTGGCCTTGATTTTCCTCTGTCATTCGGCGGCTTCGCGCGCCGGTTTTGCCCCCGGCAACGGTTCGCTGGCCGGCTCCGGCGCTTGTGCCCGCCCGGCAAGCGCGCCCGCCATGCCGGCGGCGACGATACGATGGCAATGCTCGGCCAGCGCCTTGCGCGAACCGAATTCGGCCAGCGTCACTGGCGGATGAAACGTCACGGCCACTTCAGCCGTGCCGAGGCCAAGCATGGTCCATAGATGGGGTGCCAGCGTCATATCGCCATACCAGGCAAAGAACGGGCGATAGGCGCGTCCCATCGGAATGCCGTCGAGCCGCAGATAGGCGACCGAGACAGGTTGCACGGTCAAGGCGCGTTGCCCGGCATAATCGGCGACGCTGAACAGCGCGCTCTTGAACGGCAGGACGCGGTTGCCGTCGCCCGCGGTGCCCTCGGGGAAGAGGATGAGGTCGTCGCCGGCGTCGAGCCGCTGGCGAATGGCGTCGCGCTGCGCGGCGGTGCTGCGCACGCGGCGGTCGACGAAGACGGTGCGCTGCAGCCTGGCCAGCCAGCCGAACAGCGGCCAGCGCGCCACCTCGGCCTTGGCGATGAAGCTGCCCTCGATGACGCCGCCGAGGATCTCGATGTCGACATAGGAGACATGGTTGGCGACGAACAGCGTCGGCCGCAGCGCCGAAGATTCGCCGTGCACGGCGACGCGGAAGCCCATGATCCGGCAACACCAGCGGTGGTAGAGGCGCGGCAGGCGGCGCGCCCATGCACTGCCGCTGGCGACAAGCAGCGCTTGCACCGGCATGAGCGGCAGGGTGAGCGACATATAGCAGGAGAGCCGGACCAGCCGGAGCAGCACCGCGCCCATGGGCTCACGCTGCCGTGGAATCGCGCGCCTGGCGCTCGTAGTGCCGATAATACTTATCGGTGACCAGGTCGGTCTTGACCACGACGCAGACATCGGTGGTGTTGAACTGCCGGTCGATCACCGCGCCGTCGCCGACGAAACCGCCGAGCCGCAGATAGCCCTTGACGAGCGGCGGCAGGTCGGCGAGCGCGCGCGGCGGATCGAATGCGGCGGGATCGAGGCGTCGCATGTCGAGATAACGCTGCGGCAGCGCCCGCGGCCGCAGCTCGGGCGGGGCCAGATGACGGTGGTAGAGATAGGAGAGCGGCACGGCGAGGGCGTCGGGATCGACGCCCGGCAGGCTGGCGCAGCCGAACATCAGTGCGATCCGGTGATGGAACACGTAAGCGGCGATGCCGCGCCACAGCAGCTGCATGGTCGGGCGGTTGCGCGCGCCCGCATCGACGCAGGAGCGTCCGAGCTCGAGGATCTCGCCGGGCGCGGCGACGATCGCGGCGATGTCGTACTCGCCGGCCGAGTAGAAGCTGCCGTGCCGCGCCGCCGCCTCGCGGCGGATGAGGCGGTAGGTTCCCACCACCGCTTCGGCGCCGCTGCCGCGCGCGTGGTCGCAGACGAGGAGGTGGTCGCAGATGCTGTCGAAGCCGTCAAAATCGCGCCGCTGCCGCGCCATCTCGGCGCTGGGCCACGCGCCCATCTCCTCGTAGAAGACGCGATAGCGCAGCGCCTGCGCGGCGTCGATGTCGGCCATGCTCTCCGCGAGCCGCACCTGGAGCGCGCCGGAACGCACGTCGACGACGGATCTCCCGCCGACCGGCCGGGGCGCCTGGCGCTGCGGCCCGATCACGGCGCCCCGCGGCGGCTGGCGGTCATTTGCGCTCCGCCTTGAGGGTGGAATCGATCGGCACGGCAAAGAGCTCGAGGCGATGCTCGATGAGCCGGTAGCCCAATCGCTCGGCGACGTCGCGCTGCAACTTCTCGATCTCCTCGTTGCGGAACTCGATGACGCGGCCGGTTTGCAGGTCGATGAGATGGTCGTGATGGTCGGTCGGCATCTCCTCGTAGCGCGCGCGGCCGTCGCCGAAATCATGGCGCGCCAGGATGTTCGCCTCCTCGAAGAGGCGCACGGTGCGGTACACGGTGGCGATGCTGATCTTGGGATCGATCTCGTTGGCGCGGCGGTGGACGGCCTCGACATCGGGGTGATCGGCCGAGTCCGAGAGCACGCGCACGATGACACGGCGCTGCTCGGTCATCTTCAGGCCCTTATCGAGACAAAGCTGTTCGAGCCGCGAGGGCATCCCACCCGTCACAATTGGCGCCAGCCCCGGCATTATAGCCCAAAGGCGCAGAGGAGCCTATCGGCGACTTGCCGGCCGGGCCAGGCGGCGCGCTAGGCGGCGTTGGTTCGTCGGCCGCGCGTGCCGAGGCCGATCTCCTTGGCGAGCTTGCTGCGCTGGCGGGCGTAGTTGGGCGCCACCATGGGGTAATCGGGCGGCAGGCCCCAGCGCTCGCGATAATCGTCCGGCGTCATGTCATAGGCGGTCTTGAGGTGGCGCTTCAGCATCTTCAGCTTCTTGCCATCCTCGAGACAGATGATGTAGTCGGGATGCACCGAGCGCTTGACGCTCACCGCCGGCTGCGGCCGCTCGGCCGCCGGCGCAGGGGCTTTGCCAATAGAGGAAAGCGACTGGTAAACTTGGTTGATTAGCTGCGGGAGGTCGCCGACAGCGACGGTATTGTTTGACACATGCGCCGCCACGATTTCGGTCGTCAGTGCCAGCAGGTCGTTCGAGGTCGAATTGTCAGTCATCGTCGACAGTTCCTTTAGCCAGTCACTTGTATAGACATATGTGTTTTCCTGCGGCGAAGCAACGCTGATCACCGCAAAAAGACTGATTTTTTGTCCGACCGCGATAAGTGCCTGCGATGCATGAAATATGCCTCCGCTCGATTCGGAGCGACTTGCCGCATGCAGCGCGCAACAATCGACCGGCAGTCAATCGAGAGAACCGGCAAGTTGCCGGATGTCCTCAACCAAGCAGCGTACGGCGAAAGACCAGGGCATCAACTATGGCACCGGCACGGCGATAATAACCCGGCCGTTGCCCCATTTGAGCGAAGCCGCAGGCCTCGTAGAGCCGTCGCGCCGGGAGGTTGTCGGCCGCCGCCTCGAGCCCGACGCTATGCGCGCCGGCCAGGCGGGCGCGGCGGAACAGGTCGTCGAGCAGCATCCGGGCGATGCCTTGCCGCCGCGCGCCCGGCGCCACGCCGAGGGTGAGGATTTCCGCATGCTCGGCGGCGATGAGGTCGAGGATGAGGCCCAGCGGCTGGCTCTCGCCGATTTCCTCGAGGAGATGGCCGCTCGCGCCGCGCACGGCCAACAGCTCGGCCAGGGCCGCCGCGTCCCAGCGGTCGTCGGGGAAGCATTGCGCATGCAGCCGGGCGAGGCCGCCGATGTCGACGGCGTCGACGGGCCGCAGGCGCCGCGTCATCGGCCGGCCGCGGCGTGGCGCGGCGCCGTGGTGTCGGGCGCGCGCAGATAAAGCGGTTGCGGTGGCGGCGGGCGCAGACCGGGCCGCCACGCAGCCGCGGCGAGCCGGGCGACATCGGCGGCATCGGCGATGCCGGGCCCGGGCGCGAGATCCGGCTGCCGCGGTGCCAGCGCCGCCGCCAGGGCCGGCGCCGCATCGCCCGCCAGCAGCAGCGGGCCGTCGGGAACCCATCGCGCAAGGTCCGCGGGCGCGACCAGCGCGCCCCCGCCGAGTGGACCGCCGTCGGCGCCGAACGCCTGCAAATAGAGCTCGACGCGGCGGCTGTCGAGCGCCACCACCAGCGTCCGCCCGGCGCGCGCCTCGGGCGACACTTGCGCGGCCACGGCGGCGAAGCTGGTGATGCCGAGCGCGGGCACGCCGCTGGCCAGCGCTAGGCCGCGCGCGGCGGCGATGCCGATGCGCAAGCCCGTGAAGGCGCCCGGCCCGACGGCGACAGCGATGAGGTCGAGCGCTGCGATCGGCACGGCGGCCTCGCTCAGCACGGCCTCGATCATCGGCAGGAGCTGTTCGGCCTGGCCGCGCGCCATCGCCGCGAAGCGGCGCGCCGCGACCCGCCCCTCGCGCAGCACCGCCGCCGAGCAGCCGTTTCCGGCGGTGTCGAAGGCCAGCACGCTCACCACGGCGGGCGCCTTTTGCGCTGGCGCCGCGCCCGAGCCGTGCTAGGAGAAGGCCTCCCGCTCCTCATCGCCCCAAGTCCCATGTCCCTCGTCGAGATCACCCCGGAAAGCCACCAAGTCGTCATCGAGCTGGCCTATGCGACCGCTCGGAACCTCACCGGCCGACCGGTCTACCGACGGGCCGCCTGCTACCTTCATACCGAGGCGGCGGCGAGGCTCTCAAGGGCCGTCGCCCTGGCCGGCGCGCTCGGCCTCGGCATCAAGATCTTCGACGCCTTCCGCCCGTCGGAGGCGCAGTGGCTGCTGTGGAACGCCTGCCCCGACCCGAATTTCCTCGCCGATCCGCGGCGCGGCTCGCCGCATTCGCGCGGCGCCGCGGTCGATCTCAGCTTGCTCGACGCGGCCGGGCGCGAGCTCGACATGGGCACGCCCTTCGACGCCTTCACGCCGCTGTCGCATCACGGCAACACCGACATCTCGGCGGAGGCACAGCGCAACCGCTTTGTGTTGCTGGGCCTGATGAGCGCCGCGGGCTGGGATTTCTACGGCAATGAGTGGTGGCACTATCAGCTGTTCAACGCCCGGCAGTACCCCCTGCTCGGCGACGCCGACCTGCCGGCGCCGATGATGTGACGCTCAGACGATGCGGCATGCCAGCTCGAAGCCGGGCCGGGCCATGCCGTCCTCGGGCGCCTGCGGGTCGCCGTAGCCGAGATTGCAGACGAAGCTGCTCTTGACGCCGCCGCCGGCAAAGAACTTGCGATCGACGCGCGCGGGATCGGCGAGCGTCAGCGGCGCACAGTCGAGGCCGAGCGCGCGCGCGGCAAGAATGAGATATCCCGCCTGCACGCTGCCATCGCGCAGCGCGGCGGGCCCGGCGCCGCCCTCGTAGCCGAGGATGGCGTTGACCGGCGCCGCCGCCGCCGCCGCGCGATCTTCGGCCGACAGCGCCGGCAGCAGCTCCTGCTTCGCCTCGAGCGAGCGGATGAAGACGATGCGCGCGGGATAGGCGCCGGTGCTGGTGGGCGGCAGCTTGGCCAGCTCCCACACCGCCTCGATGATGGCGTCGCTCACGGGCTTGTCGAGCCAGGAACGGCAGGGGCGCGCGGCGCGGAACAGGCTGTCGAGGCTGCGGTCGTCGAGGATGCGCGTCATGGCGCCTGCTCAGACGGCGCGAACCTCCTGCACCTCGGGCACGTAATGGCGCAGCATGTTCTCGATGCCGGCCTTGAGCGTCGCGGTCGAGCTGGGGCAGCCCGAGCACGAGCCCTGCATGTGCAGGTAGACGACGCCCTCCTCGTAGCGGTCGAAGATGATGTCCCCGCCGTCCTGCGCCACGGCCGGCCGCACGCGCGTCTCGAGCAGCTCCTTGATCTGCGAGACGACCTCGGTCTCAGCCTCATTTGCAGGCTCGGCCGCCGGGGCGCTGTCGAGCAGCACCGGACGGCCCGCGGTGAAATGCTCCATGATGACGCCGAGCACCGCCGGCTTGAGCTGGTACCACTCGGCCGATTCGTCCTTGCTCACGGTGACGAAATCGGTGCCGAGGAACACGCCGGTGACGCCGGGCACGGTGAACAACCGCCCGGCCAGAGGCGAGCGCTCCGCCGCCGCGGCGTCAGGGAAATTGGCGGTGCCCTGCTCCATCACCGCGCGGCCGGGCAGGAATTTGAGGGTCGCCGGGTTGGGCGTCGGCTCGGTCTGGATGAACATGGCGTCCTCTGATACTCGCGGGTTCGGCAGGTTAACGCTGTACCTTGGTACAGCGGCGGCCCAAGTCAACCCTTTCGCGAATAGGGTTAAGCCGGAGAGGGCGAATGCGTCACGCCTTCCCGCACGGCATCATGACAATGCCTGGCGCCTGACCGCTCTTCGCCTCTTCGCCGCACATGCCATCAGACTTGCAGACGGTGCGGAATATCCGCAAAGCCTGCTTCGCCTTGCAATCGCGCCCGATGAACAGCATGTCGGCGTATTGCAGCCAGGCGCGGGAATAGTCGGGCGCCAGCTCCGTCGCGCGCCGTGCCGTTTCGATCGCCTCGGGCAGACGTCCAACATACATCAGGTCCTTGCTGCGCTCGGTCAGCATGCGCGGATCGTCGCCGCCATAGACCAAGGCGTCGTCGAGAGTGCGAACGGCCTCGGCAAACCGCGAGGCGCCGGCCAGGATCTGGGCGCGGAGGCGGAGGTAGTCCGGGTCGTAGGGGTCGAGGGCCAACGCCTGGTCGCGAGCGCCTCGTCGGGGCGGTGCCGATACCACTGGATCTTCGCCATCTGCATGAGAAACGTGGTGTTTTGCGGCTGGTCGGCGAGTGAGGGTTCGAGCGTGGCTTCCGCCTCCGGCTCGCGGTCGAGCATGAACAGGACCTCGGCACGCTCCGATCGATACTCGGCGTTGTGATCGTCGAAGCTGAGTGCGCGGTCGAGATGCGCCAAGGCGTCCTCGAAGCGCTGTTCGCCGCGGAAGAGAGCTCTGCCTTCGGCATAATCCGCATAGCCGGCGAACCATTTGAGGGAAGCAAGCTTGGGGTGCTCCCGCTCGAGCGCCTTGAGATACGCACGGGTCTCGGCCATCGAGCCGCCCCATATCGGGTTGAGGCCGTCCAGGAAGGCCAGGTGCAGCTGCAGCGATTCCGGCGCGACCGTCAGTCCCGCCTTCAGAATCTGCTGCATTTCCTCATGTGTGCCCTCGCCCCGCGCCATGCGCACCATGCTGACATAGGCGGGGACGAGGCGGTTGTTGATCGCGATCGCGTGCTGTAAATCGATATTCGCCAGCTCGAAATATCTGTGCATGTCGGCGAAGCGCTGCTTGGGCGTCTGCCCGGTGAAGGCGGTGCCGCGGCTCATCCAGCCCAAGTGCTCGTAGAACATGCCGCGCGCCAGCGGCGCCGCGTAGGACTGCGGCATCGCCGCGATCCACTCGTTCAAGCGCGGTTCGAGCGTCGGATCGGAGTTGGCAAACGCGAAGAACGCAGCATTGACGGGCCATTCCGCCTCCGGCTGCGCCTCGGAGCGCTGCTGGTGCGGGACGAGCTCGCTCTCCAGCGTGGTGAACTGACCGTTCTTGAGCAGTGCGACCAGCGCCAGCTTGTCGGGCTCGCCGCGGGCGGCGCAGGCGCCGACGAACAGCAGAGCCGCGAGACACGCGGTTCGAAGCAGATGTGCCGAGAGAATACATAGCGATTCCATGCCAGCTCCCTGGGATTGCGCGGTCGTCTTTCGATGGCGCTGAGTCGAGCAGGGAGTCGTTGCGGCTTGATTAAGCGCGCGAGTCCTACGGCGGTATTCGTCGGTTCGGTTTACGCCAGGTTAAGAGAGCGCCGCGATCTGCTCGTCGGTGAGGCTGCCGGGCACCACGGTGATGGGCACGCGCAAGCGGCCGGACATCTTGCCGACGAGCTGGGTCACCAGCGGCCCCGGCCCTTCCGATCCGGTGCCGGCGGCGAGCACCAGGATCGAGATGCCCGGCTCCTCGTCGAGCAGCGCCAGCAACTCGTCGCGGCGATGCCCTTCGCGGATATGCACGATGGGCAGCGTGCCGCACCACCCGCTCACCTCGGCTGAGAGCTTCTGCAGCAGCGCCTCGGCCTCCTCGCGCCGCTCCTCGCGCATGAGGCTCTCGACCGCCATCCATTGCTGCAGGTCGGTCGGCTCGATGACGTAGAGCAAGGCGACGCGGCCGCCGGTGTGGCGGGCGCGCAGCGCCGCGTAGCGCAAGGCAACACGCATCTCCTCGGTGTCGTCGACGACCACAAGGAAGATGCGCGGTGTGGCGGGATCGTCGCTCATCGCGCGCCTCAGGCGTTGCGGAACGGCAAGCTGGCGAGCCATCCTGCCATTGCCGCGCCGGCCACGGCAATGATGCCGTAGAGCAGCGCCTCGCGGTTGGCGAATTCGTAGACATCGGCGTCGATGCCCGCCTGGGAGGCGTAGAGCGGCGTCGTCTGGCCGCTGATCACCGCCTTGTCGCGCACCAGGAAGATCTCGACGCGGTATTCGCCGGTCGGCAAATTGGCGGGAAACGGGATGGTGGCGCGGAACAAGCGGTCGCCCAGGAAAGTGATGCGGCCGACGCCATCGCCGAACACGCCCTGGCGCTGCCGTTCGCGGATGAGCGCGGCGCGGAAATCGTTGATCTCTTCCGGCGAGCGATTCTTCTCCGCCGCGCCCAGGCGCAGATTGGCCAGGCCGATCTGGTGCAGCGCCTGCATCTGCGGCGGCGCGATCTCGTCGAGCGGACGGCTGCTGTAGACGGCGTAGTAGGTGGGCACGCCGGTGAAGGTCATCTGTTGCGTGTTGACCCAGATGCCGGCGACGCGGCTCTTGCGCCGCACCACCGCGTCGTGCTCCGGCCCGCGCACGATGGCGATGACGTCCCCGGTGCCGTCGGTGGCGCCGAACAGCACGACATCGGTGCCGGTGAAGCCGGTGGTGATGGCGATGAAATGGCTGGTGAGGTCGGCGATGAGCGGCTCCGCCGCCACCGCCGGAACGGTGACTGAGGCCATGAGCGCGGCCACGAGAAACCAGCGACCGGGCCTCATGGGCCGAGCGTCTCCAGCGAATAGAGGTCGGGCGGCGTCACGGTGAGGTCGAACAGCAGCTTCGCCGCAACGGCGAGCACGATGAATGCCAGCATCGCCCGGAGCTGCTCGCCGCGCAGGCGCTGGCCGAAGCGCGTGCCGAGCTGCGCGCCAATGACGCCGCCGACCAACAGCACCAGCGCCAGCACGACATCGACGGTGCCGTTGCTGACCGCCTGCAGCACGGTAACGGTCGCCGCGACGAAGATGATCTGGAACAGCGAGGTGCCCGGCACCACCGATGTCGGCATGCCCAGAATGTAGATCATGGCGGGGATCATGACAAAGCCGCCGCCGACGCCCATGATCGCCGAGAGCACGCCGACGGCGAAGCCCAGCGACAGCGGCAGCAGCGCGCTGATGTAGAGTTTCGAGCGGCGAAAGCGCATCTTGAGCGGCAGGCCGTGCAGCCAGATGTGCTGATGCAGCTTGCGCCGCGGCCCGCCCGGCTTGCGCAAGCGCAGGATGGCGCGCGTGCTCTCAGCCAGCATCAGCGCGCCGAGGGTGCCCAGGAGCAGCGCGTAGGACAGGCTGATCGCCAAGTCGATCTGGCCGATGCGTCGCAGCACGGCGAAGAGCCATACGCCCGCGGCCGAGCCGACTAGGCCGCCGGCGAGCAGCACGAACGCCATCTGGAAATCGATATTGCCGCGCCGCCAATGCGCGAGCGCGCCGGACACCGACGCGCCGACGAGCTGGTTGGCCGAGGAGGCGACGGCGACCGCATGCGGCACACCGATGAAGATGAGGAACGGCGTCAACAGGAAGCCGCCGCCGACGCCGAACACGCCCGAGAGGAATCCCACCGCAGCACCAAGAGCCAGCAGGAGGAACACGTCCAGCGACATCGCGGCGATGGGAAGATAGAGGTCCATTAGCGGGACGGGCTTCTTCTTGGCGGCCAGACGGCCGCTGGCGGTGGCCTCACCTTACAACCCGCGCCCCGGCCCGGCAAAGCGCTTTCGCTGCCGCGCCGCCGCCCTCTAGAGTAGGCTGAAGCAGGGAGGAAAGGCCATGACCAGCGCGTTCGATTTCACCGGCAAGGCGGTGTTCGTCGCCGGCGGCTCCAGCGGCATCAATCTCGGCATTGCCGATGCCTTCGCCGCCGCGGGCGCCAACCTCGCCATCGCCAGCCGCTCGGCGGAGCGCGTCGAGCGCGCCTGCGCCGAGCTGAAGCGCCATGGCGGGAAGGTGCTCGGCAAGAGCGCCGATGTGCGCGACTACGCGGCGATCTCGGCCGCGCTGGCCGCCGCCTTCGACGCGCACGGCGAGATCGACGTGCTCGTCTCCGGCGCCGCCGGCAATTTCCCGGCGCTGGCGCTGGCCATGTCCGCCAACGCCTTCAAGGCGGTGGTCGACATCGACCTGCTCGGCACCTTCAACGTGCTGCGCGCGGCGCATCAGCATCTGCGCAAGCCCGGCGCGTCGATCATCAACATCTCGGCGCCGCAATCCTACAATCCGATGCCGCTCCAGGTGCATGCCTGCGCCGCCAAGGCCGGCGTCGACCAGGTGACGCGCGTGCTGGCGATGGAGTGGGGCTCAGACGGCATCCGCGTCAACTCGATCGCGCCCGGCCCGATCGAGGGCACCGAGGGCTTCCAGCGGTTGAGCACGCCCGAGGCGCGCCAGGCGATGGTGAAGCGCCTGCCGCTGCGGCGCTTCGGCAGGCTCGACGACGTGGCGCAGCTCGCGCTCTTCCTCGCCTCGCCGCGCGCCAGCTACATCACCGGCGCGCTCATCCCGGTCGATGGCGGCTGGTCGCTGTGGGGCGGCGGCGGCAGCTCGACCGCGATGGCGATGGAGACGGGCGCGGCGCCGGCGCGGTCGTGAACGTGTTTGCGTCGCGCGCCCCCTCACCCCAACCCTCTCCCGCAAGGGGAGAGGGGAAATTGCCGCGCGCTCGATGCGCCCCCTCTCCCCTTGCGGGAGAGGGTCGGGGTGAGGGGTTGCTCAAGGGACAAATGAAAAGCGCAGCCACTGTTCTCGAACCCTCGCACGCCACCGCACGTTTGCACCCGCCACAAGGCTAGGTGAGCGCTCCACGCCCAACGAATAGAGTAGGATGCCAGAGCAGGTTCATTCAGTCGCGCTGACGACGAAGTGGAGAGAGGGAGAACGGTGATGCCGTCGCGACCGTTGCGCGTGCTGCTGCAGACCACCATCCCGCCGATCACCGACGATTGGCATATCGGCCGCTTTCGCCTGCTGTGCGACTATCTCGCTGGACTCACGGACACAGAGGGGCGGCCGCTTTGCGAGGTCATCGCACGCGATCGCGCCGCACCGCCCGGGAATGACGACCCGGTGCTGGCCGGGATCGACCGCTCGGACATCGACCAACTCTGGCTCTTCGCCGTCGACGCGGGGGACGGGCTGACACGAGCGGAATGCCGCGCCATCGATGCGTTCCGACGGCGCGGCGGCGGGCTCATGGTAACGCGCGACCACATGGATCTGGGCCTATCCGTGGCGACGCTCGCGGAGATTGGCGCCGCGCATTATTTCCACAGCCGCAATGCCGATCCTGATCCCGACCGGTGTTGTATCGACGATTCCTTCACGGCGCGGATCCTGTGGCCCAACTACCATTCCGGCGCCAATGGAGACTACCAGCGCATCGAGCCCGTCGATCCCACGCACCCGCTGCTGCGCAGCGAATCGGCGCCGGGCGGCATCATCCGCTATTTCCCGGCGCATCCCCATGAAGGCGGCATCGGCGTTCCCGCCGGCGCGACCGATGCCCGCGTCGTGGCCATGGGGCGCAGCAAGGTGACGGGCCGCTCCTTCAATCTCGTCGTTGCCTTCGACCCGCGCGGCGCTGCGGCCGGGAGCCGTCCGGGCCGCGCGGTTGCGCAATCGACCTTCCACCACTTCTGCGATTACAACTGGGACATCGGCGCGGGCTGCCCCAGCTTCGTCGACGAGCCGCCGGGTGACGGCATGCGGCGCGAGCCCGCGGCCCGGCGCGACATCGAGCGCTACGCGCGCAACTTGGTCCTCTGGCTCGCCCGCGAGGACGCGGCTTAGGGCCGCAGCAGCCCCATGATGTCGAAGACTTGGCGCAGATTGGGCTCGGCGATGGCGTTGGCGCGCTCGGCGCCGCGGCGCAGGATGCCATCGATATAGCCGGGATCGGCGACGAGGCGGCGCATCTCGCCGCCGATCTTGCCGAGCACTTCGGCCGAGAGGTCGGCGAGCTGCTGCTTGAAGTCGGAGAAGTTCTTGCCGGCGAAGCGCGCCACCACCTGCTCCATCGACAGGTTGCTGAGCGCGGCGTAGATGCCGAGCAGGTTCGCCGCCTCGGGCCGCGCCTCGGCTTCGGCCAGGGTCGCCGGCAGCGGCTGCGGATCGGTCTTGGCCTTGCGGATCTTGAGGGCGATCGCGTCGGCGTCGTCGGTCATGTTGATGCGCGAGTAGTCCGAGGTGTCGGATTTAGACATCTTCTTGGTGCCGTCGCGCAGGCTCATGACGCGCGTCGCGGCGCCGAAGATCTGCGGCTCCGGCAGCGGGAAGAAGTCGACGCCGTAGCGCCGGTTGAAGGCGCCGGCGATGTCGCGCGACAATTCGAGATGCTGCTTCTGGTCCTCGCCCACCGGCACATGCGTCGCCTTGTAGAGCAGGATGTCCGCTGCCATCAGCACGGGATAGCCGTAGAGGCCGAGCCCGGCCTCCTCGCGGTGCTTCCCCGCCTTCTCCTTGAACTGGGTCATCCGGTTGAGCCAGCCCAAGGGCGTGAGGCAGCCCAGGAGCCAGGCGAGCTCGGCATGGCCCGGCACGGTGCTCTGGTTGAAGATGATGCAGCGCTCGGGGGCGATGCCGGCGGCGATATAGGCCGCGGTCACTTCGCGCGTCTGCGCGCGCAGCTCGTTCGGGTCCTGCGGCAATGTCAGCGCATGCAGGTCGACGATGCAGAAGATGCAGTCGTAATCGCGCTGCAGCGCGACCCAGTTCCGGATGGCGCCAAGGTAATTGCCGAGATGCAAATTGCCGGTGGGCTGGACGCCCGAGAAGATGCGGTTCATGGCGCGGT
>WNFA01000205.1_pt1 | contig 81622 bp, 65 predicted proteins | sample 5400481 | NCBI WGS metagenome assembly WNFA01 (sample SAMN13153340, study PRJNA577476) | soil metagenome | isolation source: 120 cm saprolite under Douglas fir tree site 2 hole 1 replicate 2 | place: USA:California | collected 2015-04-18 | reverse complement strand
GCTCGCCGCCCGCGATCGGGCCCGCCTGGGTGCAGGGCGGGGTGGCCGGGGTCGCGAAGAGGCGCGATCCGGTGGCGATCGACCAGCGGTCCAGGTCCGGGTCGGCGTCGACGTTGCCGATCGCGAAGATCGTGTACTGGGTCGCGGCCGCCGAGTCCGGCCAGCTGGTGGCGTCGGTCTGGCCGACGCCCGTGCAGGGGCCCACCGCGTAACCGATCGCCGCATAACCCTTGTACGTGTCGACGCTGATGGCGTTCGCGCCGGCCGGGTACGCCTCGACGTCCTTGCTCCGGTCGCTAAGCAGCGGCGCGGTGCTGTCGAGGAAGTACGCGAACCGGTTGTTGCGCTCCGGCACGAAGCCGATGTCCTGCACGAAAGTGGAGTACTTGTCCTTCTCCTGGAAGTACGCCTTCATGGCGGTGAACGAAGCCTTGAGGTTGGCCTTCGCCTCGCTCTGCTTCGAGCGCGCCTGGAACTTGATGAAGTTCGGAATGGCGATCGCCGCCAGGATGCCGATGATCGCGACCACGATCATCAGCTCGATCAGGGTAAAGCCTTTCTGCAGCCTCTTCATGGCATCTCCTGTGGGATGAAACATCTGGCCTGCTGGAAAGCAGCTCGCCGCCCGCGATCGGGCCCGCCTGGGTGCAGGGCGGGGTGGCCGGGGTCGCGAAGAGGCGCGATCCGGTGGCGATCGACCAGCGGTCCAGGTCCGGGTCGGCGTCGACGTTGCCGATCGCGAAGATCGTGTACTGTGTCGCGGCCGCCGAGTCCGGCCAGCTGGCGGCGTCGGTCTGGCCGACGCCCGTGCAGGGGCCCACTGCGTAACCGATCGCCGGATAACCCTTGTACGTGTCGACGCTGATGGCGTTCGCGCCGGCCGGGTACGCCTCGACGTCCTTGCTCCGGTCGCTCAGCAGCGGCGCGGCGCCGTTGAGGAAGTACGCGAAGCGATTGTTCCGCTCGGGCACGAAGCCGATGTCCTGCACGAAGGTGGAGTACTTGTCCTTCTCCTGGAAGTACGCCTTCATGGCGGTGAACGAAGCCTTCAGGTTCGCCTTGGCTTCGCTCTGCTTCGAGCGCGCCTGGAACTTGATGAAGTTCGGAATGGCGATCGCCGCCAGAATGCCGATGATCGCGACCACGATCATCAGCTCGATGAGGGTGAAGCCCCTCTGTAACTTCTTCATTTTTGATCTCCTTTTGGAACGGGCTATCCCTCCTTGAAGCAAGGCTTGGGCCTGGCTTAGGTCGCGATTCAACGGCCCTAATTTCGCTTTGTTGCAGATTGTTGCGGACGATTGTCGGATACTCGGGATTGTCTGTACGGTGACGGGGGATGTCATTAGTTTATGCTCCAACTTTCGCGGCCCTGGGACGTGCGTCGCCGGGCGACAACGCCCCCTGGAAGCCACTCGCGCCCCCGCCAGCCCACAGCGCGCTCGGGCTCGCGGCTCGAGCGCGATCCGTTCTGTTGCGCGCCCGGACAACTGAGCTACGGTACCCGCGCGATGCAGAGCGCGATTCGCACCGAGCATCTGGGAAAGACCTTCCGAGTGGGGTTCTGGGGAAGGAAGGTGAAGGCGGTCGAGGACCTGTCGCTCGAGGTGTCCGACGGGGAGATCTTCGGCCTTCTGGGTCCCAACGGGGCGGGCAAGACCACCGCCATCAAGATGCTGCTCGGCTTCGTCCGCCCGACGACCGGCCGCGCCTTCGTCGCCGGCGAGCCGGCCGGCTCCCTCGCCGCGCGCCGGACGATGGGCTACCTGCCCGAGAACCCGGCGCTGTACGAGTTCCTCACCGGAGAGGAGTACCTGCGGTTCGCGGGGCGCCTCGCCGGGCTCTCCCGCGCCGACGCCGCTACCCGGACGCAGAAGCTCCTCGAGCAGGTCGGGCTTGCGGGGCGCGCCGACCGGCCCATCCGCCGCTTCTCCAAGGGCATGGTGCAGAGGCTGGGGCTGGCGCAGGCGCTGATCGGCGAGCCTCGCATCGTGGTGCTGGACGAGCCGATGAGCGGCCTCGATCCCATCGGGCGCAAGGACGTGCGCGACCTGATCTTCGACCTGCGCCGGCAAGGGCGCACCGTGCTGTTCTCCACCCACATCCTCTCGGACGTCGAGGCGATCTGCGACCGCGTGGGGATCATCGTCGGCGGCCGGCTCACCGACTGCGGCACGCTGTCGACCCTGCTCGAGCCGGGCGTCCGGGCGGTGGAGATCGTCGCCCGCGGAGTGCCCGACCAGCTGGCCGACCGCCTCGCCGGCGAGGGCGCCCAGGTGCTGCGGCGGGACGGCGCCGTCGTCCTCACCTTTCCTTCCGAGGCCCCGGCCCAGGCGGCGGTTCGCGCCATCGTGGGGGCGGGAGGCGTCCTGGTCTCGCTGGCGCCGCACCGGCAGACGCTCGAGAGCCTCTTCGTGCAGCGCGCGCGCGACGGGGCGGCGCCGGCGGCATGACCGCCCCGCCCTCCTGGGCGGCGGACGCCTACGTGATCTTCGTCGGCGCCTGCCTGGGCAGCTTCCTCAACGTGGTGATCGCCCGCGTTCCGCACGGGCGGAGCGTGCTCTCGCCCCCGTCGAGCTGTCCCCGCTGCGAGGGCCGCATCGCCTGGTACGACAACCTGCCGATCGTCTCCTGGATCGCGCTGCGCGGCCGCTGCCGCAAGTGCGGGCAACCGATCAGCGGCCGGTACCCCGTGGTCGAGCTGCTCACCGCGCTGCTCCTCTTCGCCATCTGGCGACGCTTCGGCGGGCAGTGGGCGACGCTCGGATACGCGGCGTTCGCCTGCGGGCTGATCGCGCTCACGTACATCGACCTGGACACCTGGCTGCTGCCGCACGAGATCACCTGGCCGCTCCTGGCGGCGGGGCTGCTCTCTCCGCTCTGGAACCGTGGGCTGACCTGGACCGACTCGCTGATCGGAGCGGGCGCCGGATTCGCGTTCTTCGCGGCCATCGCGCTGGTCGGCGAGAAGGTGCTGAAGAAGGAGACCATGGGGTGGGGGGACGTCTGGCTCCTGGGCGGCATCGGCGCCTGGCTGGGCTGGCAGGCGCTCCTCCCACTGGTGCTGTTCTCGGCCATCCAGGGCTCGGCCGTGGGGGCCGTGCTCCTGTTCCTCGGCCGGGGCCCGGCGGAAAGGGCCCGGGTAGAACGCGCCGCGCGCGACGACGAGCGGGAACGGTCCTCGCGCCCGGCGGACGCGACCGGTGGCGGCCCGGCGGCTTCCTGGTACGGCCATTCCCCGCCCAAGCAGCCGGCGCACGATCCGGACGAGGAGGACTGGGTGCCGCCTCCCCACGCGGTGCCGTTCGGCCCGTTCCTGGCGCTCGCCGCCCTGGAAGTCTTGCTGGCCGGAGACGCGCTGTACCGGTGGTACTTCGACGCGCTGGAGAGGTTCTTCGGATGAGCCAGCGCCGCTTCGGTCTGCGGCTCCGTCTGCTGGCGATCCTGATCGGAGCCGGCCTGCTCTGCGCGGCGGTGCTGGCCGTGGCGCTCCTCCTCGGTGCTCGGGACGAGATCACCCGCCGCCACGTGGCCAGCGCGCGTGCGGGGTTGCGCGCCGTTGCGGAGTCCATCGTCCGCCGCTGCGGGGCCGATGCGGCCTGCACGTCGCGCGCCGCCGAGGCGGCAGGGCTTTCCTGGCGGGAAGGCACGCCGTGCGGGGCACCGCAGCGCGCCGGCGAACGGCTGATCGTCTGCGAGGAGGTGCGCGGGGCGGCGGTGAGCCAGGAGATGGACCTGGCCCCGGCGGCGGCGCAAGCCCGCTCGCTGGTGGGCCCCGCGCTGGTCCTCGTGCTCCTGGGCATGCTGCTCCTGGCGGCGCTGGTCTTCTGGGTCCTCGACCGGCAGCTGGTCGAGCCGCTGGCGCGCATCGACTCCGCGCTGGACCGCATCTCCGACGCGGCGGCGGACGGGCCCCTCCTGGCCGAGGGAGGCGATCTCCTCGCGCGCCTCTTGCCCGCGGTGAACCGCCTCGACTTGCGCCTGCGGGAGGAGCGCGCCCGGGTGCAGTCCCAGATCGAGGAGCTGAAGCGGAACAACCGGGAGCTGCGGGCAGCCCGCGAGGAAGTGGCGCGCAGCGAGCGGCTCGCCAGCGTCGGCCGGCTGGCCGCGGGAGTCGCGCACGAGGTAGGCAATCCGATGACCGCGCTCCTCGGGTTCCTGGGAATCCTCCGCGACCGCCTCCGGCAGGGAAAGGACCCCGGCGATTACCTCGAGCGCCTCGCCCGGGAAGCCGAGCGCATCGACCGCATCCTCCGCGATTTGCTCGGACTGGCCCGGCCGCCCGCGCGCGACCTGCAGCCCGTCGATCTGCGGGCCGCCGCGGAGCGCGCGCGCTCCCTCCTGGAGGCGCAGCCGAGCTGGACCGGCTGCGCGCTGGAGCTGAGGGTGCCCCCGAACCTGCCGCGCGCCCGGGGAGACGATCACTCCGTCGTCCAGGTGCTGCTGAATCTGTTGGTCAACGCCGCCAAGGCGGGCGCGCGGCGCGTGGAAGTGGAGGGCCGGGCGGAGAGCGGCTCCCCGGTGGTCGAGGTGATCGACGATGGCCGCGGCCTGCCCGCCGAGGCCACCACCCGGCTGTTCGAGCCGTTCTTCACCACCGCGACGCCGGGGGAGGGGACGGGGCTGGGCCTGGCGCTGTGCCACGCCACCATGGAGCGCTTCGGCGGGTCGATCTCGGCGCGGAAGCGCGCGGGTGGCACCGGGACCTCCTTCCTCCTCCAGTTCGCGGCCTGGGGGTAGGGCGGCTTCTGGGCGCCGCCGGCGGTTCTCTTCGGTCCGGCCGCCGCGGCTGTTAGCCTTCCGGCGATGGCGCTGCGCTCGATCCTCATCGCGGACGACGAAGAGCCGATCCGCCACGTGCTCACGGTGCTGCTGGCGGAGCAGGGGTACTTCGTTCGCTCGGTCAAGGACGGGGACGACGCGCTGCGCGAGCTGGCCGCGCGCGACTACGACGCGCTGGTCACCGACGTGCGCATGCCGGGCATGGACGGGCTCTCCCTGGTGCGCGCGGTGGGCCAGCAGGCGCCGGAGACCACGGTGATCGTGATGAGCGCCTACGGATCGCACGACCTGGCGCTGGAGGCGATGAAGGCGGGGGCGTACGACTACCTGGGCAAGCCGTTCCGGCCCGACGAAGTGCTGCTGGTCCTGCGCAAGGCCGAGGAGCGCGAACGGCTGCGGGCGGAGAACCGGCGGTTGCGCAGGGAGATCGAGGCGTCCCGGGGAGCGGGGGCCATCGTGGCCGAGTCGGCGGCGATGAAGGAGGTGCTGCGGACGGCGCAGAAGGTGGCCCCGGCGAAGACCACCGTGCTGATCAGCGGCGAGAGCGGCACGGGGAAGGAACTGATCGCCCGGGCGCTGCACGAGATGTCCCCCCGCGCCGAGCGGCCGTTCGTGGCGGTGAACTGCGGGGCCATCCCGGAGAAGCTGATCGAGAGCGAGCTGTTCGGCCACGCCAAGGGGGCCTTCACCGGCGCCGTGTCGGCCAAGCGCGGCCTGTTCGAGGAGGCGGACGGCGGGACGCTGCTGCTGGACGAGATCGCCGATCTGCCGCTCCACCTGCAGGCATCGCTCTTGCGCGTCCTGCAGGAGGGAGAGGTGCGGCGGGTGGGAGACGCGCGGACCATCCGCGTCGACGTGCGGGTGCTGGCGGCGACGCACCAGGACCTGGCCCAGGCGGTCGCGGGCGGCAGCTTCCGCGAGGACCTGTTCTACCGGCTCAACGTGGTGGGCCTGCGTCTGCCGCCGCTGCGCGAGCGGACCGACGAGATCGAGGCGCTCGCCCGCCGCTTCCTGGACCGCCACGCCTCCCGGCTGGGCGTGCCGGCGAAGCCGCTCTCGTCGGATGCGCTGCGGCTGCTGCTCTCCTGGCGCTGGCCGGGCAACGTGCGCGAGTTGGAGAACGCGCTGGAGCGAGCGCTGGTGCTCTCGGAAGGAGAAGAGATCGGCCCCGAGGCGCTGCCGGACGAGCTGCGCCCGTCCCGCCCTCCCGGGGGACCACCCCAGCCCCCCGAAGAGGGGGAGCTGTCCGTCAAGAAGGCGCAGCGGGCGCTGGAAGCGGAGCTGATCCGGAAGGCGCTGGAGAGGACGGGAGGGAACCGCACCCGCGCAGCCGAGCTGCTGGAGCTGAGTCCCAGGGCGCTGCTGTACAAAATTCGCGAGTACGGGATCGGGGAGTAGAAGGACTCACTGTCGTTTGCGTTTCATTACCGTTTCCTACCCCCCATTTTGGGTGAAGTGAACCCGAAGTGACCCGTCACTGCACCTTCAGTGCGGGCCAGTTCCTTGACGCCTACCCGCACGTCCGTGGATCGATTGTGACGGGCCGATCGGGAGGTCAGGGCGCGTGAACAACGTCCAGCGGTTCCGGGAGCAGCAGCTGATGGCGAAGGCGGAGCTCGCGCGCAAGGCGGGGGTCTCGGAGTCCACCATCGACCGTATCGAGGCGGGCAAGGACTGCCGCCTGGAGACCAAGCGCAAGATCCTCTTCGCGCTGGGGCTGTCGGTGCAGGACTCGGTCAAGCTGTTCGGGCGGCGCCGCAACGGAAACGGGCACCGGGCAGCCAAGTAGTCGGCGAGGAGGTTCGGTAGTTTCAGGTAAGAGTCCGGTAGTACGGGTAGGTCAAAATTGTTTGGAGCCGCGGTCACCGGGCGCTAACGTCCGGGTGACTCTGTAGGGGAGAAAGACGATGGCGAAGAGCAAGCTCGCGCTCGGCCTGGACATCGGGTCCTCGTCCGTCAAGCTCGTCCAGCTGAAGGAAGCCAAGCGCGGCTACATCCTGGACGCCTTCGGAGTGGCTCCCCTGCCGCCCGAGGCGATCGTCGACGGCGCGCCACAGCGTGATCATCAAGAAGATCTCCATGCCCCGGATGAGCCAGGAGGAGCTGGAGGAGAGCATCCAGTGGGAGGCGGAGCAGTACATCCCCTTCGACGTGAAGGACGTGAACATCGACGTCCAGATCCTCACCCCGGCCGATCAGGACACGGGCACCGGGCAGATGGACGTGCTCCTGGTCGCGGCCAAGAAGGACATGATCAACGACTACACCTCGGTGGTGAGCGAGGCGGGCCTCGCGCCGGTGGTGGTGGACGTCGACGCGTTCGCCGTGCAGAACGCCTTCGAGGTCAACTACGACGCCCCCCGCACCGAGACGGTGGTGCTGGTGAACGCCGGCGCCTCGGTCTGCAACATCAACGTGCTGGCGAACGGGCTCACCACCTTCACCCGAGACGTCACCATGGGGGGCAACCAGTTCACCGAGGAGATCCAGAAGCAGCTGAACGTGAGCTACGACGAGGCCGAGAAGCTGAAGGTGGGCGGCGACGCGGCCCAGGACTCGGACTCGGTGGTTCCCCAGGAGGTGGAGCGGGTCATCCAGGGCGTCGCCGACCAGATGGCCGGCGAGATCCAGCGCTCCCTCGACTTCTACACGGCGACCGCGGCGGACTCGCACATCTCCCGCCTGTATCTCTCCGGCGGCACGGCGAAGATCCCGGCGCTGTTCAAGGTGATCGAGCAGCGGGTGGGGGTCCCGGTGGAGATCTTGAACCCCTTCAAGGGCGTCGAGATCGACAACCGGCGCTTCGATCCCAACTACGTCATGGACGTGGCCCCGTCGGCTGCGGTGGCCATCGGCCTGGCCCTGCGGCGGTCCAACGAGCGGTAGGGGAGGAGGCGACCATGATCTACATCAACCTGCTCCCCGTCCGGGCCGCCAAGAAGCGCGAGTTCGGCCGCCAGCAGCTGATCCTCTTCGGCCTCATCCTCCTGGGCGCGCTGCTCGGCAACTACACCTGGTTCAAGGCGGAGAAGGACATCCTGAGCGGTCTCGAGCAGCGGATCGGCTCGACCCGCAGCGAGATCGCCCAGCTGGAGAAGACGATCGGCGAGGTCAAGTCGATCACCCAGGACAAGAAGGCGCTGGAGGACAAGCTGAAGATCCTCGACGCGCTGAAGAGGGGCCGCACCGGCCCGGTCAAGGTGATGGACGAGCTCGCCACCATCATCCCCACCCGGGCGTGGCTGACGGAGTACACCGAGCAGAACGGCAGCGTGGTGATGCGCGGGTTCGCGGTGACCTACGAGGACCTCTCCGCGTTCGCCGGGCGGCTGAAGACCTCGAAGTACTTCGCCAACGTCACCATCAAGAAGGCGTCGCAGAAGAGCCAGGGCGGGTCGGTGGAGTGGGAGATCGACTGCAACGCGAACTACTCGGCTTGACGAGGAGACCGTGGCGCTCACCGGGCAGGACATCCTCAACTCGATCCTCAAGGCCCCCCTCTCGCAGAAGGTGGTCGGGCTGGGGCTCGTGGTCGGGCTGCTCACCGCCGGCAACTGGTACCTCCTGGTCGATCCGATCCAGCAGGACATCACCCGCCAGCAGGCGACGCTGCGGCAGCTGGAGGACGAGCTGATCCAGAAGCAGTCGATCGCCAACAACCTGGCCCAGTTCAAGCGCGAGAAGGAGATCCTCGAGCGCCGCCTGCAGCAGGCCCTCACCGAGCTGCCCAACGAGGCCAACATCGACGAGCTGATCAAGTCGCTCGCCGAGGTGGGCAACAAGAGCGGCCTGGTGATCAACGACATCGCCCCCCAGGCCGAGCAGAGGCAGTCCTTCTACGCCTCGATCCCGGTGGTGATGGCGGTGACCGGCAACTACCACGAGGTGGGCGTCTTCCTCGATTCCATCTCCAAGCTCGCGCGCATCGTGAACGTCACCAACATCAAGATGACCCAGCCCAAGATGAGCGGCGACAAGCTGGTGCTCTCCGCCAGCTACGTGGCCACCACCTTCCGCTTCCTGCCCGAGGCCCAGACGGAGGCGCCGGGACCGGGCCAGGCGCGGGCGCCTGCGCCGGGGCAGAAGCCGGAGGCCGGGAAATGATCTGGTCCCGCGTCGTCGCCGCCGCCGCGATCGCCTGCGCCGCGTGCACCAGCGCGCCGCCGCCGCCGCGCCGCCCGGCACCGCCGCCCGCCGCCCCCAAGGCCGCCGAGGAGGAGGCGGCGCCCGTGGCGCCGACCGCCATGTACGTGTACTCGCCCATCGGCAAGCGCGACCCGTTCCAGAACGTGTTCGGGAACAAGGAGACCACCCCCCTACGCGTCGAGGGACGCAAGCCGACGCCGCTGCAGCGCTGGTCGCTCGACCAGCTCCGGCTGTCCCTGACGGTGACCGGCACCTCCTCGCCGATGGCGATGCTGGAGGACCCGGACAACCGCGGCTGGCCGGTGCGGCTGGGCGACTTCGTAGGGAAGAACTGGGGGAAGGTGACCGCCATCCAGCGCGATCAGATCGTGGTCACCGAGACCATCACCGATCACTCCACGGGCCGGGTGTATCCCCAGAACATCAAGATCATGGTCCCGCAGAGCAGGGACGAGGAGCGCGATTTCAGCGCCCTCAAGGACGGCGAGGAAATGGTGCCGTCGCCGATGAGGGACCGCTAGATGCGCCGCCCGAGGGAGGAGAACCCGATGATCCCGAAGCCTTGCACCGGACGCGCAGCGCTCGCGGTGGCGATGCTGGCCGCGGCCGCTCCCTCCGCGCTGGCCGCGGCCCCGAACCGCGTCGCCTCGGTCGAAGTGGACGGACCGCGAGTGATCGTGCACGGCACCTCGCGCCCCGACTACACGGTCTTCAAGCTGGCCGACCCGGCCCGGCTGGTGGTCGACCTCGCTTCCGCCGACGTGACCCAGGCCAGCGCCCCCACCGCCGTGCACAAGGACGGCATCGCGGGCATCTCGGTGGCGCAGTTCGACGAGGGGGAGAGCCGCGTCGGCCGGGTGGTGGTGGCGCTGGAGGGCGATGCGAAGTACGACGTCGCCACCCGCGAGAACGACCTGGTCGTGACCATCGCGCCGCTCGCGCCGGCGCAGCCCGCGACGCAGCCGGCGAAGGCGCGGCCCGAGCCGGTCCCCGCCGTGCCCGCCGACCCCAACCTGGTCCTCACCCGGGAAGACTCCGTGGAGGTGGCCTCGCCGGCCCGCAAGCTGCGGGCGATCTCCGTCGCCGGAGACGAGGAGCAGGCCGTGGTGCGGCTGGAGGCGGACGGCCCGATCGGCAGCTTCGTGCTCACCGAGCTGCGCAACCCCGGGCGCCTGGCCCTGGACTTGCCCGGGATGAAGTCTTCGGCGCGTCACGGGACCGAAGGCGCCGGACCGCTCAAGGGCGTCCGTGTCGCGCGGCGCGCCGACGGCGTCCGGGTGGTGCTCGACGCCGAGGGCGCCGCGATGCCGAGGTACGAAGTGCAGCGGGGTCCCTCCGGCCTCCGGATCAGCGTCGGCGAAGCGAAAGTGGCCCGCGGCGGGACGCCCACCGCGGTCGTCCCCGCGGCCGCCCAGCACGAGCTCGACGGGATCGAGGCGCAGCCGGAGCTCGCCGAGATCAAGGCGGTGGACCTGCGCACGGACGAGGGCAAGACGCGCGTGCTGGTGGTCCTCGACCACCCGGTCAAGTTCGAGGTGACGCGTCCCGACCCGGCCACCGCGGTCCTCACCCTCCACGGCGCCGCGTTGCCGGAGCGGCTGGAGCGAAACCTGGACGCCACCGCGCTGGGCGGGCCGGTGACGATGCTCTCCAGCTACCGCTCCCCCGGGACCCAGGGCGACGTGAAGATCGTCGCCAGCACCCGCCCGGGGACGCCGGACTCGATCGACGCGGTCAAGGGCGCGCTGACCTGGCGGTTCGGCGGCCCGCAGCCGGTGGCGCAGGGCCAGGCGACGCAATCCGCCGCCAAGGCCGGCGCTGCCGCCGAGCTGGACGATCGCAACTACACCGGCCGCCGAGTCGACTTCAACGTCAAGGACATCGACATCAAGAACCTGCTCGGCGCGGTCGCCGAGATCAGCAAGAAGAACATCATCGTCGCCGACGACGTGAAGGGCACCGTCACCATCAAGCTGCGCAACGTCCCTTGGGACCAGGCGCTCGACATCATCTTGAAGTCCAAGGGCCTGGGCCGCGAAGAGGTGGGCAACATCATCCGGGTGGCGCCCATCGCCACCCTGCGCGCCGAGCAGAAGGAAGCGGCCGAGGCGGCCAAGAACAGCCTGGCGCTCCAGCCGCTGCGCGTCCGCCTGATCCCGGTGAACTACGCCGACGCGAAGAGCCTGGTGGAGAAGCTCAAGGACACGCTCACCGACCGAGGCACCGTCTCCGTCGACAACCGCACCAACACGCTGATCGTCAAAGACGTGCAGGACGCGCTGCTCCGCGCCGAGGGTATCGTGCGCAACCTCGACACGCAGACGCCCGAGGTGCTGATCGAGAGCCGCATCGTCGAAGCGGCCACGAGCTTCTCCCGCCAGGTGGGCATCCAGTGGGGCGGCAACGTCTCCTTCGCGCCCACCACGGGCAACCCGACGGGCCTCGTGTTCCCCAACATCGTCCAGGCGGCCGGCGCCGCCGACGACTCGTCGGCCCCGACCAGCGGTCTGACCGGCGTCACCACCCCGAACTTCGCGGTGAACATGCCGGCACCCATCGGCGTGAACAGCGGAGGCGGCATCGGCTTCGTGCTGGGCAGCGCGGGCGGGGCGGCGAACCTGAACCTGCGTCTCTCGGCCGCGGAGAACAGCGGCACCATCAAGACCATCAGCGCGCCCCGCGCGGTGACCCTGGACAACGTCGAGTCCAGCATCGGCCAGGGCGTGTCCATTCCGTTCTCCCAGACCAGCGCCGCCGGCGTGAACACCACCTTCATCGAGGCGCGTCTGGAGCTGCGGGTCACGCCTCACGTCACCCAGGAAGGCTCGATCCAGATGAAAGTGCAGGTCACCAACAACCAGCCCAACCCGCAGCTCACCGGCGCCAACGGCCAGCCCTCCATCAGCCGCCGCGAGGCGCGCACCGAAGTGCTGGTGAAGGACGGCGACACCACCGTGATCGGCGGCATCTACACCCGCCAGAACTCCGAGTCCTGGAGCGAAGTGCCGCTGCTCTCGCGCATCCCCGTCCTCGGCTGGCTGTTCAAGAAGAAGACGGTGTCCGACGCTCGCACCGAGCTGCTCATCTTCATCACGCCGAGGATCGTGAACCGGTCCCAGTCCGTCGTCGCCGCCGGTCCTGCCAGCGACGAAGCGGCTCATAAGTAGCCGGAAGGGGCGAATGCCATGAAGAAGATCCTCTCCATCGCACCGCTCGCCGCCCTGCTCCTCTGCGGGTGCCCGGTGCCCAACAAGAACAGCGGCATGATCGTGGCGACAAAGGTCATCCAGGCCACCGGGGGCTCCACCGGCAGCACGTGCACGTACTCGACGGATACGCTCGAGCTGACGTTCGGGGCCTTCAACCCGCTGGCGGGCGGTTACACGCACGGGCTGGTGCTCGAGAACCGGCTGCCCGACAACAGCAACCTGGGACCCGGGCGGGTGAACACGAACGACTTCCAGGTGGAGTACGCGATCATCGACTACGGGCAGATCGACGGACCGGCGGTGGTCCTGCCCGAGCAGGCCGTGCCCGGCAACGCGCTCATCACCACCGGCAGCAAGGGCGTCACCCAGCTGAACCTGGTCCCCGTCGCAGTCGCGCAGGCGATCGGCGGGAACACCATGAAGATTCGGATCTTCGTGCAGGTCTACGGACTTCTCCTGGACGGGACCCGGGTGCATACCAACACGTACGAGTACGTCGTCCAGGCGGATCCCGCGTTCGCGCTTGCCATGCCGACCTGCGCCGCTCCCCAGGTGGCGTTCGCCTGCGAAGGCGCGAACCAGGACACCGGCACCGGATGCCATTGATTCCTTGACAGGGACCGCGAGGCCTGCGTCGATGCGCGCATGACGGTGACGCTCGCCGAGCAGTACCTGAAGCAGGGCCTCGCCGGCCGGGCGCGGGAGATCCTGCGCAAGCTGGCGGAAGGCGGCGACCAGGCGGCGCGGGAGCGGCTTGCGCAGCTGGGCCCGCCGGCGGCGGAGGAGATCGCGCTGCTCGAACGGCTGCTCGAGCGCGTGCGCGCGAGGCGAGGAGGGCGCTGATGGGATTCCGCGAGGACCTGCTGGCCATCTGCGGCCGTGTCGACGGCGCGCTGGCCGCCAGCCTGATGGGCTTCGACGGCATCGCCGTCGAGACCGCGGAGGTGAAGGCGCCGGAGGGCGTGGAGCTGCAGACGCTGATCGTCGAGTACTCCGGCATCCTTTCCCAGGTGCGCCAGGCCGCCGAGAGCCTGCAGATGGGCAACGCCTCCGAGGTCTCGATCCGGACCGAGAAGCTGGTGGCGGTGGCACGCCCGCTCACGCCGGACTATTTCGTGCTGCTCGCCCTGTCTCCGGACGGCAACGTCGGCCGGGCCCGCTACGAGCTCCGCGTCGCCAGCCCCAAGCTCGCCGCCCAGCTCTAGCCCTCTCGATCGATGCGCATTCTGCGTCGGAGGACGAATGAGCGTGGGTCTCCCTTGCTTTCCAAGGAGAGTTCGTCAACAGAGTGGCCGCCGACTGCGCATCGTTTGTTGGCAGAGCCGCCGTCGCGCTCATTTGAGCAACGCTACTGCTGCGGCCTTCGACAAATTCCCCCTGGAAAGCAACGGAGACCCACGAGACTTTGTCCTCGGACGTCGACACACGATCGCTCCTCGAACTCGCCTCGGCCGCACGGGTTCTCCTCTGGACTGACCACCGGCTTTGCGATACACCGCCGGGCCTCCTCGGAGGAGGCCCAGTGGCAGAGGTCTACGACACCAGCGAATTCCGGAATGGACTCAAGATCCTGTACGACGGGGACCCCTTCGAGATCGTCGAGTTCCAGCACGTGAAGCCAGGCAAGGGCTCGGCGTTCGTGCGCACGCGCATCCGCAACCTCCTCACCGGCCGGATCCTCGAGCCCACCTTGAAGTCGGGCGACAAGGTGGGCAGGCCGGACATCGAAGAGAAGGAGATGCAGTACCTCTACAAGGAGGGCGACCACTACGTCTTCATGGACGTGAAGACGTATGACCAGGTGCACGTCGGCGGCGAGTCGCTCAAGGAGGCCAGGAACTTCCTCAAGGAGAACATGAACGCGCACATCCTCTTCTGGAACGGGCGCGCCATCTCCGCTGAGCTGCCCAACACAGTCGAGCTGCGCGTCACCCGGTGCGACCCCGGCGTGCGCGGCGACACCGTATCCGGCGCCATGAAGCCGGCCACCCTCGAGACGGGGTACACCCTCAATGTCCCGCTCTTCATCAACGAGGGAGACGTCCTCAAGATCGACACCCGCAACGGGCAGTACCTCACCCGCGTCGGCTGACCGAGGGGGCATGGACGTCGAGAAGCTGAAAGCGATCCTGGCCGCGCTGCAAGGCACCGACGTGACGCGGCTCGATTGGACCAACGGCCAGGAGAGGCTGACGCTCCGCATGGGCCATCCACCCGCGCCGGTCACCGCGGTGCACGCGGTTCCCGCCGCGCCGCCGGCCTCCGCGGCCCTGTCCACGCCTCCGCAAGTGACGCCGATCGCCCCGGCTGCTCCCGCCCCGGCCTCGGCCGCGGCCGCGCGGGACAACACCTTCACGGTGAACTCGCCCTTCGTCGGCACCTTCTACCGCGCCGCCTCGCCGGAAAACCCGCCCTTCGTGGAGGTGGGCCAGGTGGTGAAGAAGGGCCAGGTGCTCTGCATCGTCGAGGCGATGAAGCTGATGAACGAGATCGAGGCGGAGCAGGCCGGCCGCCTCACCGAGGTGCTCATCCAGAACGGCAGCCCGGTCGAGTACGGAGAGCCGCTCTTCCGGTTCGAGCCCGTCTGAGGGGGCGGCGGCGGGACCGAGATGTTCCACAAGATCCTCATCGCGAACCGGGCCGAGATCGCCCTCCGCGTCATCCGCGCGGCCCGCGAGCTGGGCATCCAGACCGTGGCGGTCCACTCCACCGCGGACGCGAACTCGCTGCACGTGAAGTTCGCCGACGAGTCGCTCTGCATCGGCCCGCCGCCCTCCAAGGAGAGCTACCTCAACATCCCGGCCATCCTGTCCGCCGCAGAGGTGTCCGGCGCGGACGCGATCCATCCCGGTTACGGATTCCTCAGCGAAAATGCCGAGTTCGCGGAGATGGTGCAGCATGCCGGGCTGGGCTGGATCGGCCCGCGCCCGGAGATGATCCGGATGATGGGCAACAAGGTCCGCGCCAAGGAGGCCATGCGCGAGGCAGGGCTCCCCCAGCTGCCCGGATCGGAAGGCGTGGTGCGGGACGAGCGCGAGCTCACCCGGCTGGCGGAGAAGGTCGGCTTCCCGGTGATCCTCAAGGCCGCGGCTGGCGGCGGCGGCCGCGGGATGAAAATCGTCCGCGAGAAGGAGCAGCTGGCGCAGATGTATCGCACCGCCTCCGCGGAGGCGCTGGCGGCCTTCGGCAACGGCGACATGTACGTCGAGCGCTACGTGGAGCGGCCGCGCCACGTGGAGATCCAGATCGTCGCCGACGAGCACGGCGAGATCGTCCACTTCGGCGAGCGCGAGTGCAGCGTGCAGCGGCGGCACCAGAAGATGCTGGAGGAGTCGCCCTCGCCGGCGCTGAACGACAGGCTCCGCGAGCGGATGGGCCGGATCGCGGTCGAGGCGATGAAGAAGGTCCGCTACAACAACCTGGGGACGATCGAGTTCCTCCTCGACGAGCGCGGCGATTTCTTCTTCATGGAGATGAACACGCGCATCCAGGTGGAGCACCCGGTCACCGAGTCGGTGACGGGGATCGACCTGGTGAAGGAGCAGATCCGCCTGGCCGCGGGCGAGGACCTGGGGCGCACGCAGAAGAGCATCGCGCTGCGCGGCCACGCGATCGAGCTGCGCATCAACGCCGAGGACCCGGAGACCTTCGCTCCCTCGCCCGGGCTGATCAGCGCGTACCACGCGCCCGGCGGGCTGGGTGTGCGGGTCGACTCCGTCGCCTACGAGCAGTACCGGGTGCTGCCGTTCTACGACTCGATGGTGGCGAAGCTCATCGTCACCGCCGATTCGCGCCCGGCCGCGATCATGCGGGGCCGCGGAGCGCTGCAGGAGTACGTGGTGGAGGGAATCAAGACCAACATCCCCTTCCACAAGCGGCTCCTGCAGTTCGAGCCTTTCGTGCAAGGCCGCTACGACACCCGCACCGTGGAACGGCTGCTGGCCGAAGCCGCCCCGCCGGCGGCTAGTTAGCGGAAAATTACCTGTCGGTAATCGACTACACCGGCCGGCGATTACCGACAGCATCCGACACCGGCTGGACGCGGCGCGGCAAGACGTGCTCCGGTGTGCGCTGCCGGGGGTGGGCGGATCGGCGTTTTTCCCAAGCGCAGAGCGGCCTTGAATGTACCTCCAGGGCACGTTACGCTGGAGTTCCGCCGCCCGTCGAGAGCGAGACTCGGAGCCGCCCCGATCCGATGGACAAAAACAAGGTCATCGAGTCGGCTTCCAAGCTGATCGTCAAAGGTCAGTTCGAGAAGGCCGTCAAGGAATACCAACGCGTCCTGGAAGTGGACCCGGACGACGTCCGCGTCCTCCAGAAGCTGGCCGAGCTCTACCAAAAGATGAAGAAGCAGACCGAAGCCGCGGACTGCTTCGAGAAGGTGGCGCGCACGTATGCGGCGCAGGGCTTCTACTTGAAGGCGGTCGCGCTCTACAAGCAGGTGCTCAAGGTGGTCGAGCGGGTCGAGGTGAACGTCCGCCTCGCCGAGCTCTATCAGCAGTTGGGCCTGATCGGCGACGCGACCAAGGAGTGGCAGACGGTCGCCGCGCACCACGACAAGACCGGCGATCACAAGGCCAGCCTCGACGCGCTGAAGAAGCTGGTCGACCTGGACCCGGACAACGTCGCCTCCCGCATCCGCCTGGGCGAGCAGTACGCCCGCCAGGACAACCCGGTCGAGGCCGTCGCCGAGCTGCGGCGGGCCGCGCAGTACCTGCAGCGCAACGGGCGGTCCGACGACTACCTGCGGGTGGCGGAACGGATCAGCCATCTCGACCAGGCGGACACCAGCCTGGCCCGCGAGCTGGCCGAACATTTCCTCTCCCGCGGCGACTCGAAGCGCGCCCTCTCCAAGCTGCAGATCTGCTTCAAGGCCAACCCGCGCGACCTGAACACGCTGCAGATGCTGGCCAAGGCGTTCCAGGACCTCGGCCAGACCTCGAAGACGGTCTCGGTGCTCAAGGAGCTGGCGCGGGTGCACGCCGACGCGGGGCGCGCCGACGAAGCGCACGGGGCGTACGCCCAGGCGGCCGAGCTGGCCCCCGACGACCCGGAAGTGAAGGCGGCGCTCCGATCGGGGCGCGGCGACTCGCCGCGCCCCGCGCCTGCGGCGCCGCCGCGCCCGGCGCCTGCTCCGCAGCCGCGAGCGTCCGCCATCGCGCCCCCGCCCGCGCCGGCTCGCCGCGGCGCCGCGCCGATCACCACTCCGCCTCCCCCGGCGGCCCGGCAGGCGGAGCCGTTGAACAGCGCGAGCATTCCCAAGCTGCTCAAGGAGACCGAGGTCTACGTCAAGTACGGTCTCCACGACAAAGCGTCCGAGCACCTGCGCAAGATCCTCGCGGCCGACCCGAACAACCTGGAAGCCCACCTGAAGGCCAAGGAGGTCGCGCTGGCGGCCGGCCGCACCGACGTCGCGGTCGCCGAGCTGGCCACGCTGGTGCGGCTGTACACCCAGCGCCGCGATCCGCGCGCGCAAGAGGCGCGGACCGAGCTGCGCAAGCTGGATCCGCGCAACGCGGCGCTCGCGGGGGGCCCGGCCCCGGCCCGCCAGGAGCTGGAGATCGAGCTGGAGCCGGCCGACGCGGAGATCGAGCTGGAGACCGCCGGGCCGGAGCAGGCGCTGGACGAGCCGCTGGCCCTTGCCGAGCTCGAGGCCGAGGAGCTGCCGGCGCCCGACGAAGACGAGCCGCTCGAGGCGGAGCCGATCGCCCCGCCGGCCCCCAGCGGCCGCGGCGACGCCTTCGCCTCCGACCTCGCGGAGGCCGACTTCTACATCGAGTCCGGTCTCGCCGACGAGGCGCGCGCCATCCTCGAGGCCGTCCTGATGGGCGAGCCGAAGCACGAAGGCGCGCGCGCCCGGCTGCGCCGCATCGGGGGCGCAGGACGCGGCTTCTCTCCCGCCCCCCGCGCGGCCCCGGAGCCCCAGGTCGCGGCCGCGCCCGAGCCAGACGATCTGGCCGCCGAGCTCGCGGCCGAGCTGGCCGCAGAGGTCAACGCCGCCCAGCTCATCGAGGACGCGCCGCTGGACGGCGACGTGCTGGACACCTTCCAGGTGCCCGCGCACGAGGTGCTGGGCGAGTTCCGCAACAAGGTGGCACAGACCGTGCGCCGCGAGGACGCGCAGACGCACTACGACCTGGGCATCGCCTACAAGGAGATGGGCCTGCTCGAGGAGGCCATCTCGGAGTTCGAGATCGTCCTCCACCACGGCGGCGGTGCCCGGCAGGCGGACTGCCTGACCATGCTCGGCACTTGCGAAACGGAGCGCGGCAATGCGGAGGTGGCGGTGAAGTACCTGCAGGACGGCCTGCAGCTGGACGAGCTGAACGCCGAGGCGCGCCGCGCGCTCGCGTTCGAGCTGGGCACCGTCCTGGAAACGCTGGGGAGGAAGGAGGAGGCGCTGGAGCAGTACCAGGCGGTGGCGGCGGAGGAGCGCGGCTTCCGCGACGTCGCCGCCCGCATCCAGCGGCTGGGCAAGCTCAGCGCCCGGCCCCGCGCGCTGGTCAAGCCGGCGGCAAGCCCCTCCGCGCGGCCGGCGCCCGCTTCGGCGGCGGCGGAGAAGAAGCCGCCCGAGTCGGCTCGCAACCGGAAGATCGGGTTCGTCTAGGGTGAGGCAGCCCAAGTGAACTACCTCGACTATTACGAGCTGGCGCAGGAGCCGTTCTCCAACGCGCCGGTGTCCCGCTTCTACTTCAACTCGCCCCAGCACGCGCAGGCCCTGGTTCGGCTCACGCACGTCTGCTCGCAGATGAAGGGCCTGGCCATCCTGGTGGGCGACGTCGGCGCGGGCAAGACGACCCTGGCGCGCCGGCTGCTCGACTCGCTCCCGGAGAACGAGTACGAGGCCGCGCTCCTGGTGATCATCCACAGCGGGGTGACCGCCTCCTGGCTGCTCAAGCGCATCGCGCTGCAGCTCGGGGTGGACGCCCCCAGCGAGGACAAGCTGACCCTGCTCGGCCAGCTCTACCAGCGGCTGGTGCGCATCTACGAGCAGGGCAAGCGGGCGGTGGTGCTGATCGACGAGGCGCAGATGCTCGCCACTCGCGAGCTGATGGAGGAGTTCCGCGGCCTGTTGAACCTCGAGGTGCCGGAGCGGAAGCTGCTTTCGCTGATCTTCTTCGGGCTGCCGGAGATCGAGGAGAACCTGCGCCTGGATGCGCCGCTCGCCCAGCGGGTGGCGATCAAGTTCCGCCTCGCCCACCTGACGCCCGAGAGCACCGAGGCCTACCTCAAGCACCGCCTGCGGCTGGCCGGGGCGTCGCGGATGCCCTTCACCCCCGAGGCGGTGAACGCCGTCCACCACTTTTCCAACGGCACCCCTCGCGTAATCAACACCTTGTGCGACAATGCCTTGTTCGAAGGTTACGTGGCGCGGGTGCCGATGATCGACGAGGCGATGATCGGAAGGGTGGCCGGCGAGCTCGGCCTCGGCGGCGCCGCGGCCGTGAACGACGACCGGACTCCTCTTCGGGCCCCGACCCCCGCGCCCAAGGAGCACAAACCGCTCGACCTGGGGGAGATCGATCGCTACCTGGCCGGACTCGCCAAGCCCTCGTGACCGCGGCCTTTCCCTGGCCGTCGGGAGTTGAAGAGACAAGCATGCGGCGCGCGCGGACAGCTCCGGGCATTGGACCCTCGAGCGAGGCGGAGGAGCGCCCATGCTGAGGCGGGTCCTGGTCGCCGGCGCGCTCGCGGCGGCGGTGGTGGCGGGAGGCGCGATCGCCTTCCTCCGCACCGACTTCGTCGCCAACAACCTCTGCGCCTACGCCGTCGCCACCATCGAGGAGGCCACCGCCGCGCAGGTGCGGGTGGCCCGCTGCTCCGTCGACCCCGCCCGCGGGCAGCTGACCATCGACGGGCTGCAGGTGGGCGATCCGGGCGGGCGCATCGATCTGAAGGTCGCGCGGGTCTTCGTCCACGTCCTGATCCGGCCGGTGCTGCAGCGCGTCCGGCTGGAGCGCCTGGAAATCGACCACCCCGAGCTGCATCTGTCGCTCGATCAGCAATCCGCGCCCACCGCGCGCGCCCGCCGGCAGGAGTGCCTGCCCGACCTGCTCGATCGATTCGAGCTGGGGCGGGTGGAGATCCGCAGGGCGTCCGTCGACGTGCGCGGCGGAGGGGTGAGCGTGGCGCTGCCGCGCGCCAGCGCAAGGATCCACGGGAAAGGCGACGCCTTCCAGGTCACCGTGGCGACGCGGGGCGGCGCGGTCGAGCTGCCCGGGCGCCGGGTCGGACTGGTCTCGGTGCGCGCCGCGGCCAAGGTCGACTTGCGGGGGACCGGCCAGCTCGACCTGACTCGCGCCGATCTGATCGGTACGGAGGCCTCCGCGTTCCTCTCCGGGCGGATCTCCGACCTGTGCGATCCCCACATCGACGCCAGCGCGAACGTGCGCGCGGACGACCTGGCGGCGGCGCTCGCGGCCTACATGCCGGGCGTCTTGCACGGCGTTCACGGGTCGCTCTCCGCCGATGCCGCGGTCACCTATGCCCGCGACGATCCCCATCTGAAGGGCGACCTGCGGCTCCGCGGGCTGCAGCTGGAAGGATTCGACCCGGGCGACCTGACCGCCCGATTCGACCTCAACCCCCACCGGATCAAGGTCGAGCACCTCGACGTCGCCGTCGGCCGCGGGCAGGTGGCCGGGACGCTGGAGGTGGGTTTCGGTTCCGGGATCCCCCTCTCGACGGACCTCGCGTTGCGCGACGTGGAGCTGGCCGAGGTGTTGCGCAAGCTGACGCTCCCCCACGCCTGGGTCGTCCTGCGCACCGCGGGCAAGGTGCAGATGAAGGGCACGCTGCTCCCGCTGGCGCTGAGCGGCGATGCCGCGCTCGACTTGTCGGACTTCGCCGTCCTCGACCGCGCCTACGACGCTCGCCGCAAGGAGGGGCCGCAGCGCATGCTCGAGATGCCCCGGGGCCGTTTGACCAGCGCGGTGGCGATCGACCCGCAGAAGGTGTCGATCCGGGGCGCCCGGATCGAGACGGGCTCCTCCCTGGTGAGCGTGGAAGGCGCCCTCTATACCGACTCCCGCAAGGGCCTGGATCTCTTCGCGCAGACGGACCAGCTGTCCCTGGACGACCTGCGCGGCCACCTCGCCCAGCTGCCCTGGCGCGGTCGCGCGGCGCTGGCGGCGCGCGTGCACGGGCCCTACTCCGACGTGCGGGTGGAATCGAGCGCCGCGATGCGCGGCTTCCACTTCATCGACCTCTCGCTGGGCGACCTGTCCACGCAGGTCGACTTCACCGGCATGGTGCTCTCGCTCGACCAGCTGCGGGGTCGCAAGGACCGCTCCACCTACGCCGGGCACGTGAAGCTCGACTTCCGCCGCGAGGCGGCGATCGAAGCGCACCTCGACCTGCCCGACGCGTACGTGCACGACCTGGTCGATCTCGCCGCCGGCCTGGTGCCGGCCCTGACGCCCGTGAACGGTCCTGAGCTGGACGGCCGGCTGTCCGGCGCGATCGACGTCAAGGGCCCGGTGGTGGGCCCAGACGGGGAGGCGCGCCTGTCCTTCTCCTCGGCCTCGCTCTGGGGGCAGGGCTTCGACGGGGGCGAGGCGCGGCTCACCCTGCACGGAAAGGAGCCGCGGCTGCAGGTCGAGCGGCTCGTCCTCCGCCACGGCGCCGGCGAGGTGGAGGTGGCGGGAAGACTCGGCCCGGCCTGGCAGCTGGAGATGGACGCCGCGGCCCGCGACCTGACGCTGGGCGATCTCGACTTCGTCCGCGGCGCCCGGCTCGACGGACCCCTCCAGCTCGAGGCGCGCCTGCGAGGCGTGGCGCAGCACCCGAAGCTGGAGGTGCGATCCAGCTTCATCGGGGGACGGGCCGGCAGCGCCGAGCTGGGAGACGGCAAGCTCACGCTCCGCCTGGACGGGACGGAGCTGCGCTGGCAGGCCGACGTGGGCACCCAACGCCTGGAAGGCCGCGCGGTCCTGGAAGGGGACCTGCCGTACTCGACTTCGCTGGCGGTGCGGTTTCCGGACCTGTCCGGCTACTTCCAGAGCTTCATCCCCGAGGCGGAAGTGCAGGGCGGATCGCTCTCCGCCGACCTCTCCTTGTCGGGATCGCTCTTGCGTTGGCGCGATTCGCAGGGCCGGGGAGAGCTGACCGAGCTGAAGCTCTTGCGCAATGGAATGACGTTCGAGAACGACGGCCCGGGGCAGCTCGTGTTCGGGCCGGCCGGCGTCGAAGTGCGCAAGCTGGCCCTGCGCGCTCCCTACACCACGGTGGCGGTGACCGGCAGCCGCTTGCGGGACGGAAAGCTCGACCTGCGCCTGGCCGCGTCCGTCGACGGCCGCATCCTGCAGAACCTGTTCGCCGACCTCGAGCACGCCGCGGGCACCTACCTGGTCCAGGCCACCGTCGGAGGCACGCTGCAGAGCCCCACGGTGCTGGGCAACTTCCGCATCGAAGGCGGCGAGGCGCGCCTGCGCGGTCTGCCGATCGCCGCGCGCGAGCTCAACGGCAGCGTCTCCTTCAGCCAGGACGCGCTGGTCATCGACGACCTGCGGGGCAAGCTCAACAACGGCGAGGCGAAGCTCTCCGGCGGGATGGAGATGAAAGCGCTGCACCCGCAGAAGATCGACATCGCTGCCCACTTGAGCGACGTCAACGTCCGGTTCCAGGAAAACCTCCCCGCGACGCTCGACGGGGACGTGACCCTCTACGGTCCACCGCTGGAGCCGGTGCTGGGCGGGTCGTTGACCGTCAGCCGCCTCCGCTACACCGAGGACCTGGACCTGGAGCGGAGCCTGCTCGACTTCAGCCGGCGCCCGCCCACGCCCCGCGTGCTTGGGAAGAGCGCCTTGGTGGTGCACTTCGACCTCGACGTCCACCTCGCTCGCGGAGTGCGGATCGAGAACAACCTGGCCCGCGCGGACCTCAAGGGAGACCTGAAGGTCACCGGGACCTCGCGCAGCGTGGGCCTGTTGGGCTCGGTGAACACCGTGCACGGGACCGCCCAGTTCCGTGGCAACGAGTTCCAGATCGAGCAAGGGGTCCTGACCTTCACCGACCGCACCCGCGTGCGCCCTTCCTTCGACTTCCAGGCATTGGCGAAGGTGGAATACAAGGTGGAATACAAGGTGCACCTGCACGCTTTCGGCACGCCAGCGGAGCCGCACGTGACGCTCACCTCCGAGCCGGCGCTGACCGAGGCCGACCTGGGATTCCTGCTGACCTTCGGCTTCGTGTCCACGAACTTGCAGCAATCGAGCTTCGGCGCTACCGACTCGGGCTTGGCGATCGGCGTCGAAGCGCTCAACAAGGTGACCGGTTTCTCGGAGGAAGTGCGCCGGTTCATCCCCAAGAACAGCATCCTGCGCGATCCGACCATCGATTTCGCCTCGGACTTCTCGTGGGCCACCAACCGGCTGGAGCCGATGGCGCGCTTCCGCTCGCGCCTGCTCACCGACAAGCTCGACCTGCGCGTGCTGGAAGGCTTGTCGACCCGCCGCTACCGCGGGCTGATCTCGTACCAGCTCTCCGATGCGCTCTCCGGCCAGATCCAGCTCGACAACGAGCACGTCACCACCGGCACCGACTTCGGAGTCGACTTGAAGTTCAGATGGGAAGGCGATTGAGGCTCCTGCCGCTCCTGGTCGCCTTGGTGGCGGTGCCCGCGCAGGCCCGCATTGGCGACGAGCCCCTGCCGCCCTGGGCGCAGCCGCAAGCGGGGGAGCCGGTCCGCGTCGGACAGGTCGTCTTCGAAGGGACCGACGCCAAGGAGCTGCGGGCGCTGGTCCCGGTGGAGGACGGAGCGCCGCTCGACGCGCGGGCGGTGCGCGACGCGGTGCGGGCGCTCCACGCCAGCGGCCGCTTCGCGCGGGTGGCGGCGTACATCGAGCCCCTGCCTCGGGAGCTGTATCGGTCCGGCTGGACGCGGGCCGTGCGGCTGGTCTTCGCCGTCTCGCCGGTGCAGAAGCTCGTCTCGGTCACCTTCCGCGGGCAGAGGGCCCTGGCGGAGAGCCAGCTGCACCAGATCGCGAACCTTCAAGTCAACGCCGAGTTCATCGAAGAGCCGGTCGCGCGCGCGGCGGACGCGATCCTCGCCGCCTACAACCGCATCGGTTACCGCAGGGCCAGCATCACGCCGATCCGCACGGTGACGAAGGACGGGGTGGCCCTCGAGATGCGCATCGACGAAGGTCCGGCCACCCGCATCGCCGAGGTGCGGTTCGACGGCGACGTGGCGCTGCGCCGCGACGAGCTGCTGGCGGCGTTCAAGCTGCGGCCCGGCGACGTGCTCAACCTTTCCGCGCTGGATGACGGCGTGCGCGGCGTGCGGGAGCGCTACCGCCGCGCCGGCCGCCTGCGCGCGGTGGTGGAGTCCCCGATCCTGGAGGACGTACCGCCCGCCGGAGCGCGGGTGATCGTGCCGGTGCAGGCCGGGCCGGTGGTGAAGTTCCACATGCGGGGGAACGCTGCCTTCCCCGACTCGCTCTTGATCGCGCAGCTGGGGCTCTCGGCACCCACCGCGGGCGAGGACGAGCCCGTCGACGCGCAGATGGCGCAGGAGATGGCGGCGCGGTTGCGCCGGTTCTACGTCGGGCAGGGTTTCTTGCGCGCCCGGGTGGCCGAACGGGAGATTACCACCCGCGACGGCACGGTGGAGCTGGTGTTCAGCATCGACGAGGACCGGCCGGTGCGCGTCGAGCAGCTGGTCTTCACCGGCAACCAGCAGTTCACCAACCGGCAACTGGGCGAGCGGGTCCTCCAGCAACTCCGCGACGCGGTGGTGAGCGATCCGGCGGCCGGCGCCGACCCTTGGGCGGTGGACGCCACCCAGGTCGCCGGGCGGATCCCGGAGCCGCGCCGGCCGCGCACCCGAACCGAGCCCGAGACGGTCTTCGACCCGGTCCCGTACGCGCGGGCGCTCAAGCAGATCGAGGACCTCTACAAGAGCCAGGGCTACTTGTCGGTGCGGGCCGGACCGCCCCGGCCGGAAGCGATCAAGGGGGACCCGCACCGGCTGCGGGTCACCATTCCCATCGCGGAAGGCGAGCAGACCCGGGTGTCGCGCATCCTGATCGAGGGGGGAGGGGACGTGCCCGCCCGCGAGCTGGACGGCGCCATCGCGCTGCGCAAGGGGGAGCCGTTCAGCTACTTCCTCGCCGAAGAGGGGCGCGCGGCGCTCACCCAGATCTTCACCCGCCGCGGCCACCTCTACGCCCGCGTCGAGGACGAGGAGAGCTTCGACGAGAACGCCGAGCCCGGGCAGGAGTTCGCCCGGGTCGAGGTGCGTTACCGCATCCAGCCCGGTCCGGTGGTGCGCGTCGCTTTCGTCGAGGTGGTGGGGCAGCGCAAGACCCAGGAGTCCCTGGTCCTCGATCTGATCAACCTCAAGCAAGGCGACGTGCTCACCCCCGAGGTCCTCGATCGGGGCCAGCAGGCGCTGTTGCGCACCGGCATCTTCTTCAGCGCCACCTTGACCCCGCGCAACCCCGAGGTGGCCGAGTCGGAAAAGACCATCCAGGTGCAGCTGCGGGAACGGCCGACCAAGGACTTCCAGGCCACGATGGGGTTCTCCCTCGCGGACGGCCCGCGCGTGGGGGTCCAGTGGACCCAGGGCAACCTGCTCGGCCGGGGCCTCACCTTCAGCGCGGTGGCCAAGGCCGACTTCCCCTTCCTGCGCCCGCCGTACAGCACGACGACCTGCCCTGAAGTGCTCAGCCCCACCTCGCAATGCGTGACCCAGTTCCATGCGCCCGACGATCCGATCGAGCGGGTCGTCGACCTGGGCCTCTCCGCGCCGCGGCTGTGGCCCATCACCGACAAGCTGCGCGCCGGGCTCGACCTCATCCACGAGCGCGCGCTGCGGCCCAGCTACTCGCTGACCAAGTATTCCGCGCAGGCCTCCGTCGATCTGGCGAAGAACCGGCCGATCGCCGCCGGCCTGCAGTACGAAGTCGGCTACCAGAGCTTCGGCACTTTCCCCACCCCGGCTGACGCGCTCGCCGACGTCGACCCGCGCATCTTCCGGCTGCCGCCCGGCCAGATGATCTTCGGCTCGTTGCGGCCCTCGGTCGCGCTGGACCTGCGGGACGATCCGGCGCGTCCCCGCTCCGGGATCTTCATACAGGCGTCCGGGGACTACTTCCGCGCCTTCCAGGCCAGCGGGTTCGCGCCGCCGCGGCTGGTGAAGCTGCAAGCGATCGCGGCGGGCTACATCCCGCTGCCGTTCCTCTCCAGCCTGATGCTGTCGGCGCGCGGCGGGCGGATCTACCAGCTCGATTCCAACTCCCACACCCCGGGCGATCGCAGCTTCTACCTGGGCGGCGCGACCTCGCTCCGAGGGTTCCACGAGGACGCGGTGCAGCCGCAGGACGTGGTCGAGGAGCTCCACCGCGAGGTGCAGTTCTGCCAGGGCACGCTGACGGGGATCGCCTGCACGCCGCAGGCGCTGGCAGCGATCGCCGGCGGCTCCTCCAGCGGCGGCGACGAGTTCATCGCCTTCACCGCGGAGCTCCGCCTCTCCATGTCGCCCTCCTTGGAGCTCGCCCTGTTCTACGACGCCGGCAACCTGTGGGCGACGCCGACCTACCGGTTCTTCAAGACGCTGGTCCTGCGCGACGCGGTGGGCTTCGGGCTCCGTTGGCTGACCCCCATCGGGCGCGTCGCCATCGACCTGGGCATCAACCTTTCTCCGGATCCCCTCTTCAACGAGCCCCGCATCGGCCCGTACTTCGCGATCGATCCGTTGTAACCGAGGCGCGTTGGAGTCGACCGGCAACCCACGCCGTCGATTCGCGAACCCGCTTACGGGGAAAAGCGACCGTCGGTCACCACAGCTTTTCAGAGCGAGCTGGCGTAGAGCTAGTGGGAGGTAGCGCAAGTCCCCGGGCATCCTCGCGGCCTGGGGTGTCGGCTGGCCGAGCAGGTCCAATTGGCGCGTGGCCGCTCTTAACGCGCCGCGTCCCGGCCCAGAACAAGTCGAGGCACGTAATGATCGTGCCCGCATGAAGGCGCGCCCATACGTTTTCTCTGCCGCGCGCTGATTGTGGCTACGGCACAGCAGCCGGATGCGATCTTCATCGTGCAGATGCGTGAGCGCGAATCCGTCGACGTGTTCGAATTCCAGGTTGCCCGTCGCCGGGCACCTGAGTCCTCGCTCGTCTACAAACGTGCATCGCCCGCGGTCGCGCTCGTAGACCTTCCGCTTGATCGCGTCCGGGATATGGCGGGAGGACGCTTCCACCTTCACGGCTCCGGCGGACGGCTGCCGAGGTTTCCGACCGACCGCGAACCGCTCCTTCTTCACGTCCTCGATCAGCAGATCGAGCGCCCTGTCCACGATGCAGGCCAGGTCTCCATCCGGAACACGGTGCCGGAGCAGGTCCTGTGCCTGTCGGAGCTTGTCGTGAAGTTCCTGGTTCGCGGTGAACTCCACCCTGTACGTCTTCTCTGCAAGCGGCGCGATGGCGCGTCTCACTAGCTTGTCGGAGTTGGGGTTCGCTGTCGCCTCCGTCGACTCCCCACGGAAAGCAATCGAAATCCTCGTGGGGTGACACCTTCGGCAAAACGAGCGCCCCTGAGGCCGCTTCCCGAAGGGCTACCGCTTGGGGAGCGGGCCCCATGCAGGGTCGGAGGCGCCGCGGGGTTCGTTGGTCAGCTGCCGCGCGTTCGAGCCTTCGGGGAGGATGGTCCAGAGCTGCTTCTTGCCGCTGCGCGTGGAGCTGAAGACGATCAGGCGGCCGTTCGGCGCCCACGAGGGCTTCTCGTTGGTCCCCTCGTTCTGGGTGAGTCGCGTGATCTTTCCGGTCTGCACGTTGACGACGTAAAGGTCGAACACGCGGTGCTCGTCGCGCCCCGAGAAGGCGATCAGGTCCCCCTTCGGCGACCACGCCGGCTCCTGGTTGTAGTTCCCCTGGAAGGTGATGCGCCGCACGTCGCTGCCGTCCATGGCCATCGTGTAGATCTGCGGAGACCCGGCCCGGTCCGAGACGAAGGCGATGCGCCTGCCGTCCGGGCTCCAGGAGGCGGAGATGTCGATGCCGCGCGAGTCGGTGATCCGGCGCACGATGCCGCCCTCGATGGGCGAGAGCCAGATGTCGGTGTTCTCGTCCCGGCTGGCGGAGAAGGCGAACCGGATCCCGTCCGGGCTGAACACCGCGCCGGTGGCGAAGTCCCCCATCTTGACCAGCTGCTGCACCGCGTGTGTGCCGAGGTCGACCTGGAAGAGGTGCGCTCCCGCGCCGTCGCGGAAGCTGGTGAACGCCAGCGACCGCCCGTCCGGCGCCCACGCCGGCAGCAGGTTGATCGAGTTGGAGGTCACCTGCTGCGGCCCGTACCCGTCGGAGTCCGCGATCGTGATCTGCTTGCCGTTCTCCGTCTCGCGCACGTAGGCGATGCGGGTCTGGAACACGCCCGGCTCCTGGGTGAAGGAGCGGACCACGTCGTCGCCGAAGCGGTGCGCGATCTGCCGGAGGGCGGCCCGGGGCGCGCTGTAATTGCCGCGCAAGAGCTCGGAAGCGTGGGGAACGTCGAAGAGGCGGAACTCCACCTTCACCACGTCGCCGTCCACCTTGGCGGCGGCCTTGACCAGCGCCTGGGCCCCGATCGCGGTCCACTTGGAGAAGTCGATGGTGCTGGCCGAGCTTCCCTCCTTCGCCGGATCGGCGAGGAAGCTGCGCGGGTCGAGCAGCCGGAACAGGCCGCTGCGGTCGAAATCGGCGGCGAGCACGTCCATCACGTCGGCGCCTTCCGGCGCGCCGGAGGGAGGCGCGAGCGCGATCGGATATGCCTGCACGCGGGCGTTCGAGATGTCGATGGTGGGACGCTGCGCATGCGCGGCGGTGCCGGCGGCGAGCGCGAGAAGGAGCAGTCGCTTCATGGCTTGAAGTTGATCTCCAGCCCCTCGTTGCGGACGAGACCGGCCAGCTCGGGCGGGGGCGGCGGCAACCGCGTGCGCTGCAGGGTGAGCACCAGGGCCTGGTCGATGAAGGAGTTGCCGGAGGGCTTGGTCATCACGTGCTTCACGATGGTCCCGTCGCGGCCGATGTAGATCACCACGGTCGCGGAGAGGTAGAGCCGCTCGCGCTCGGAGATGACCGAGGGAACGACGTAGTTGGCGTGGATCCGATCCTCCACCTCGCCGAAGTACTTCTCGCCTTCCTCGGCGCTGGCGGCGGTCCCGCTGGGGCTGCCCGTTTCCTGGCCGGCGCGCTCCGGGTCCGGTTTCTCGTTCTTCGTGCGGCGCTCGGCGCCCGCCAGGGCGCGCTCCATCAGCTCCTGCCGGGTGGGCTCAGGCGCGGTCTTGCCCGAGGAGGACGGTCGCGGCGTGGATGGCGACCCACCGGGCGGCGGCTCCGATTCCTTGCGCGGCATCAGCCGCGGGTCGCGCGGTTTGCCCAGCGCGACCAGGTGGGCGATGACCGGCTTGCGCAGGGGACGGGGCCGGTCGAAGAACCGGGGCAGGAAGAATGCGGCCGCCACCACCGTGACGTGCAGCGCGACGGCGAGCGCAAGCCCCGAGCCGAGCCACCCGATCCGCGGGTCCCCGCCGAGGAGGCTGCGATAGACGGTCTGCGGCCGCGCCTCGGTCACCGGCTGGTCAGCTCCTTCTCCGGCTCGGTGATCATCCCCAGGGACTCCACGCCCGCCCTGCGCGCGGTGGCCATGATCTGCACCACCAGCCCGTAGGGGAGCGACCGGTCCGCCTGCAGGTAGATCTCCTTGTCCTTTTGCACGCGCGCGTTGCTGAGGAGCAGCTGCTCGAGGCGGGCAGGGTCGACTGCGGTGTCGCCCAGATAGATCTTGCGGTCGTGGGTGATCTTCAGGACCAGCTTCTCCTCGGCGTGCTCCATCTGCTGCGCCTGGGCGCGGGGAAGGTCCACCTTCACTCCGCTCTGGATCAGCGGCGCCGTGACCATGAAGATGATCAACAGCACCAGCATGACGTCGACCAGCGGCGTCACGTTGATGTCGGTCATCGCCCGGCGGCCGCTCCCGCCTTCTCCTCCGGAGAACGCCACCCCTAGGCCGCCTTCTTGAAGATGTGCCGCTTGATGATGTTGAGGAAATCGGCGCTGAAGTTGCGCATCTCGTTCTCCAGCACGCGGATGCTCGTGTTGAACGCGTTGTAGGCGACCAGCGCCGGGACCGCGGCGAACAATCCCACCGCGGTGGCGATCAGGGCCTCGCTGATCGGGCGCGCCACCGTGGCCAGGTTCGCGTTGCCGACCTGGTAGATGTCGCGGAACGCTCCCATGATCCCCCAGACCGTGCCGAACAGGCCAACGAACGGGGCCGCCGCCGCGGTGGTGCCGAGGAACGGGATCGACGACTCCAGGGTGGTCAGCTCCGCGTTGGCGGCGCGGCCCAGGGCGCGCTCGACGTTCTCGAACCCTCCCAGCTGCTCGTGCATGGAGGCTTCCGGCGTCGGCTGGGCCTGGGAGATCTTGGACAGCTCGACGTAGCCGGCGCGGAAGACCTGCGCCACCGGCGAGAGCGGCAGCTTCTCGGCCGCCGCGAAGATCTGGTCGAGCCGCTTGGAGCGCCAGAAGGTCTCCAGGAAGTGCGCGCTCTGCTCCCGCGCCCGGCGCAGGTGCAGCGCCTTGCGGAAGATGATCGTCCAGCTCCCCAGGGAAGAGAGGACGAGCAACGCCAGGACGGCGCTCACCACCACGCCGCTGTGGGTCACCATCTGGATGTAGTTGAGACTCTCACTCGTGTTCATGGTTCTGCCTTCTTAGTCCAAAAAGGACCGCTCCGCTCCAAACGTGTTTCGAACGCGCGGGGAGGAGGTTCGGTTCCCGTGCCCGGGATGGGGCCCGGCGGGTCCGTTGGTTTGAATACAGCACGCCCGCCGGTACGTCAGACGGGCAGGGAGGATGGCGGACGAGCATGCGCGCACCGCTGACAGCGATGGCCGGCCTGGCCGCTGCGATGGTGGTCGTGTCCGGGTGCGGCGATCCCGCCCGGGGGACCCTCGACGTGACCTGGACGTTCGCCGGCCAATCGTGCCTCGCGGCGGGAGTCCACACGATCCAGGTGGACCTCGCGAACGAGCTGCTCAATCCGAACCAGTTCTCCTGCGATCTGGGCGGCGGAAGCATCGCCGGCGGGGCTCACCTTCTCGGCTCTTTCTTGGCCGGACCTTACACCCTGACCGTCTCCGGCCTCGATGCGAACGGAACGGTCCTGTACCAGACGCAGCAGGACATCGCCATCCAGCGGGGCACCAACGTGGTCCAGATCGACGTGCAGCCGGTACCCGCAGGATCGATCTCGCTCGACTGGACCTTCGGCGGCCTCAGCTGCGCGGGGGCCGGCGTGTCCTCGGTGCGGATGAGCGTGGATGGGGCGCTCATCATGGACCAGTCGGGGAGCGTGGACGTGGCTTGCTCCGCCGGAGGGATCGACGGGACGTCGATCTCGCCGCTCTCGCCCGGCACCCACCAGCTCTATCTGGTCGGCGTCCGCGGCGGTCAGCCGGCCTACTGGCAGCAGAACCTGCACGTCAACGTCGTGAGCGGCGCCGATACCAACGTCCGCGTCGACCTCCCGCCCGCGCAGCCCACCTCCGCCATCGCGGACGTGAGCTGGGACGCGCTGATCAGCGGCGGCGGCTTCGGGCTCGGGGCGCAGGGAGCCATGACCTGCTCCGAGGCGCAGGTCGACGTGGTCACCCTCGCGCTGGATCCGAATCCCAACGGCACCGGCGGAACGCTCGTCGGCCAGCTCGCCTGCGACAACAACGGCGTGGAGGGCACGCAGATCTCTCCCGTCCCGGCCGGGATCCATACCTTCGCCATGAGCGGGTTCCGCAACACGATCGGCGGCTCGACCCTCGTCTACCAGACCACGCATCCGGCCAGCGCGCAGTTCGTGCTGGGCCTGGTCTCGAACGTGGACGTCGACGCCGACCCCGTGGGCAGCGCGATCGGCTCGGCGGTGCTGAGCTGGGACTTCGGAGGCGCCGCCTGCCCGGGGCCCGTCTCGTATACGCTGACCAGTCCGTCCGGAACCAAGCAGTCGGGGACCGCGCCGTGCGGCGGCCTCTCGCTCCCCAACGTGGCCGCCGGCCTGTGGGGCTTCGACGCCACCGCCGGAGCGTTCCAGACGAGCATCCTCTTCGCGGTGCCCAACCAGTCCTCCGCCTCCTGGCAGATTCCTTTCTCCGGGTAGCCCGAACAGGCATCCTGAAGGCGAATGGACGCGCCCATCGGCGTCTTCGACAGCGGAGTCGGCGGCCTGACCGTGCTCCGGGCGCTGACCGCGCGGCTGCCGGCGGAGCACACGGTGTACCTGGGCGACACGGCCCGCGTCCCCTACGGGACCCGGTCCCGCGACGTGGTGACCCGCTACGCGCTCCTCTGCGCGCGCCACCTCGCCGGGCAAGGCATCAAGATGCTCGTCGTCGCCTGCAACACGGTGTCCGCCGACAGCCTGCCCGCGATCTCGGAGGCGCTGCCGATCCCCGTCGTCGGCGTGATCGAGCCCGGAGCGCAGGCGGCGGCGGCGCGGACGCGGGGCGGCACCATCGCGGTGCTGGGGACTCCGGCGACGGTATCCTCCGGCGCCTACCAGGCCGCGCTCCGGCGGCTGGCGCCGCTCTCGACCGTGGTCGCGCGGGCATGTCCGCTGTTCGTCCCCCTCGCCGAGGAAGGTTGGACGGAAGGGGAGGTTCCGCGCCTGGTGGCGGAGCGCTATCTCGGGGATCTGCGCCGCGCCGGCGCCGACACGGTGCTGCTCGGATGCACGCACTATCCGCTCCTGGCGGGCGTGATCGCCGAGGTGATGGGGCCGGGGCCGGCGCTGGTCGACTCCGCCCAGGCCACCGCCGAGGCGGTCGCGCAGCTCCTTCGGGCGCGGGGCCTCGCGCGCGCGGGCGGGACGGCCTGGCACCGCACGCTCTGCACCGACGTCCCCGACCGCTTCCACCGCATGGCCGAGCGCTTCCTGGGCCGGCCGCTCGATTCGGTGGAGGCAGTGGATCTAGGCCAATGAAATCCACCCCAGAAGCCACCGCCGCCGAAGGGGCGGCGAGCAGGGGCGCCGAGTGGCGACCGGGTGGACCCTCTGCTAAGTTTCCCAGAGGAGCCCCGAGGGCGTCCCGGAGAGCAGAAGAGACCCCGTGAGCGCGCCCAAAGCAGGAGCCCCGGTCGTTGGGTTCAACCACAACGTCCAATACGGGCCGCGGCTGTACCACGTGCAGACGGAGGACTCCGGCCTCCCACATTCGCACTACATCACCCACCTCTTCGTAGGCGGCAACATCGTCGCCAGCATGAAGTCGAGCTACGCCGACCTGGTCGATGCGGAGCCCGATCTGCCCAAGGCCGTGCGCATCCTGATGGAGGTGCAGCACAAGGCGATGCTCAAGCGGCTCATCTCGGGCGAGTTCAACGATCTGGCGGCTCGCCTTTCCGCCCCTCACTACGAGCCCGGGGTGCTCGCCACCGGGGAGACTGGCCCCACGGCCGTGAACGCCGGGGCCGCCGTCGCCCCTCCTCCTCCTCCTCGCACTCTCGCGCCGCTCTTGCCCAAGGCCCCGCGGCCCAAGGAGATGGCCGGGCCCATGCCGCGTCCGGCGCCGCGCCCGGCGCCGCGTCCGCAGCAAAAGCCGGTCTGGGAGCCCGCACCTCCGGGAGCGTCTCCTCCGCCGGCGCCGCGCGTCCCCGGCGGGCCGCTGCCGCAGACCACCCGCGTCCCTCCCCAGGCCCGGCCGCCGCCGGGACCTCCGCCCAAGATGACGCCGACTTCTTCACCCGGCGTACGGCCCGCGGCGCGGGCGGGGGCGAAGCCGGCCGCGGCGCGCCCGCAGAACATCTTCGCGGACGACACCAAGCCGGTGGAGGCGCCGCACGACGATCTTCCCACGCTGTTCGCGGAGGAGCTGATCAGCGAGAAGAGCCTCGACGAAGTGATCCTCGCCTTCCTCTCCGCCGACCTGGAGCCACCCAAGTAAGTCAGCCCCGAGGCTGATATGAGCGCACCAAAGCAAGCAGCGATCGCCTTCGCAGCGGCACTCGCCGCCGCCTGCGGCAAGGGGGCGAGCTATTCGCAGACCGGGCCCGTGAACGGGCTCCCCGGAGAGAACGCGCCGCTCGACGACGGCGGGACGGCCGACGCCGGCCCCGACGGGGGCGCTGCCGACGGCGGCGTGCAGACCTGCGCGTTCCCCCCCGCATCGCTTCTGGCGCAGGACGGGTGCTCCGGCGGGACCACGCCGCCGGTCCCGCTGCCCGCGGCGCTGGTCGGCTCCTGCTCGGGCGCGACCTTGATCACCACCCTCGGGACCACCTGCAACGGCACGCTCGCGGGAGTCTCGGACGCGTTCAGCGGGACCTGCAACGTGACCGGTCCGAACGCGGGCGTGTTCTCGTGCACGGCCCGGTCGCTCCTGCCCGGAGGCTGCAGTCCTTGATCCAGCTGTTCCACGTCACCAAGCGCTGGTCCGACGACCCACCGGTGCTCGACGACGTGACCTTGCAGGTGGAGAAAGGTGAGTTCGTGTGGCTCACCGGGCCTTCCGGCGCGGGAAAGACCACGCTCCTGCGCCTGCTCTTCGGCGCGGACGAGCCGACCAGCGGCCAGGTCCTCGTCGGCGGGCGCAACGTCAACCGGCTGAGCGCCGGCGGGGTGCCCGCCCTGCGGCGCAGCATCGGCGTCGTCTTCCAGGACTTCAAGCTGCTCCCCAACCGCACCGCCCTGGAGAACGTCGGATTCGCCCTCGAGGTGCTGGGCGCCTCCGACGCCCAGATCCGCGAGCGCGCCCGCAAGCGCCTGGCCCAGGTCGGCCTGGCCGAAAAGGCGGGATTCCTCCCGGTGCGGATGTCCGGCGGCGAGCAGCAGCGGGTGGCCATCGCCCGCGCGCTGGTCAACGAGCCGGCCATCCTGCTCGCCGACGAGCCGACCGGAAACCTCGACGCCTCGCTCACCGACAGCATCCTGCAGCTCCTCTTCGACGCCAACGCGCGCGGGGCGACGGTGGTCGTGGCTACTCACGACAGCGGACTGCTCGGCCGTTACCACCGCAGGATCATCCGGCTCCATCACGGCAAGGTGACGGCCGACGCATGACCCACCTCACCTGGAGGCTCCTGCGGCGGGCCCTGATCAACCTGTGGCGGGCGCCGCTCCCCAGCCTGCTCGCGGTCGTCACCATCGCGCTGGCGCTCTTCCTCGGCGGGGCGCTGGCATTCTCGGTGCTGGGGGCGCGCTCTCTCCTGGCCAGCTGGGGGGCGCAGCCCACGGTGACCGCCTACCTGGATCGGGCGCTCTCCGAGGAGCAGGCCCGCGCGGTGGCGGAGCGCGTGCGCGCCGATCACCCGACGGTCGAAGTGGCGCTGGTTTCCCCGGCGCAGGCGCTGCAACGGCTGCGGGTACAGCTCGGCGATCTGGGCGGAGCGCTCGACGGGCTCCCCCGCAACCCGCTCCCCGCGACGCTGGAGCTGACTCCGAAGGGCGGCGGGGATCTGCGCGCGCTGGCGGACCAGGTCTCGAGCGTCGGCGGCGTGGCGGAGGTGGACTACGGGCGCGAGTGGGTCGATCGCCTGGAGGCGCTGGGGGGCGCGCTGCGCGGTTTCGGGTCCGCGTCGCTCCTGCTCCTGGCCGTCGCCGCGCTGCTGGTGGTGGCGAACACCATCCGGCTCGCGGTGTACGCCCGGCGCGACGAGATCGAGATCATGAAGCTGGTGGGAGCGACCGACGGATACGTGCGGGCGCCTTTCCTCCTGGAAGGCGCGCTGCAGGGCCTGTGCGGCGCCGCGCTCGCCGGTGCCGGGCTCCTGGCGGCGCAGCAGCTGATCCTCCCCCGCGCTGCGGCTGCCTTCACCTTCGCGGCCGGAGCCACGGCGCCTCGGCTGGCTCCGGGCTACTGCGCGCTGCTCGCCCTCGCCGGCGCGCTGGTCGGCCTGTGCGGCAGCTACCTGGCCGTCGCGCGGTCGCTGCGCACATGATCGCGCTTCTCCTCCTGATCCTCGCCGCGCCGCCGCCGAAGTCCGAGCAGGAGGCCGCCGCCGTGCTGTCGGCCGCCGCGCAGCGCGAGCGGGCCGCGCAGCTCGCCAAGGAGCGCGCGATGGCGGAGCAGCTGGCGGGCCGCGAGGCGACGCTGCTCGGCAAGCTGGCCGAGGCGGAGCGGCAGGTCGACGTGGAAGCGCGCGCGCTGCGCGCCGCGCAGGTCAGGCTGCGCACCGCGGAAGAGCGGCTCTCCCCGGTGGAGGCGAAGTCGCGCAAGGCCGAAACCGAGCTACAGGCCGCGGCCGACGCCGCGGCTCCGCGACTGGTGGCGCGCTACCGCCTGGGGAGGGAAGGGTACCTGCGCTTCCTGCTCGGCGCGCAATCCATCCCGGACCTGTTGAGGAGGCGGCGGCTGTTCGATGCGCTGCTGGAGGCCGACCTGGGCGCGCTGCAGAGGCTGCGCTCGCTCGCCACCGCGGCCAAGGCCGCCCGCGACGAGCTGGCGCAGGTGCGCGACGAAGAGGCCAAGGCAGCCGCGGAAGAGGCCGACAAACGCGCCGCGCTGGAGGCGCACGCCGCGCAGCAGCGCCGGCTGGTGGCGTCGGTCCAGGACGACAAGGCGACGCACGAGCAGGCCGCGAGCGAGCTCGAGGAGGCCGCGCGCGCGTTGGCCGGCGAGGTGCGCCAGCTGCAGCAGGCGGCGCCCGCCGCGCGGCCGGTCCCGGACGAACCGCCGGTCAGGCGCATGCGCCGCAAGCTCCTGTTCCCGGTCGAGTCGGGACGGATCGAAGCGCGATTCGGGCGATCGGTGGACGAACGGTACGGCACGGTGACCTTGCAGCGCGGGATCGACGTGCGCTGCGAAGAAGGGACGCCGGTGCGCGCGATCCATGCGGGCAGGATCGTGCACGCCGGGTGGTTCCACGGTTACGGGAACCTGATCATCGTCGACCACGGAGACGGATATTTCTCCCTGATGGCACACCTGGGAACACTCGCGCGGGCGAAAGGGGACGAGGTGCGCCGCGGCGACGTGGTGGGCACAGTAGGCGACAGCGGCTCCCTGAAGGGAACCTACCTCTATTTCGAGCTGCGCCAGGGTCAGATGCCGCTCGACCCGGAACGGTGGCTGGCGCGACCCAAAAAGCCCCGGACGGGCGCGCGCGCCGGCGCGCCAATTTCTCGCGGACCGTAGGGGCTCCGTTAAACTGCTGGAGAGGACGCCGATGGAGCGCATGCCGCCGCCGCCGGTCGAACGTCCCGCGGCGGTGCGCCGCGGCCGGGCCCGGTTCGCGCTCCTGATAGTAGCCGCGACGTTTGGCGGGCTGTTCGCCGCCCGGGTGGCGAAAGCGGCGAACGACGCGACCGGGCCCTACCGCAAGCTCGACGTGTTCAGCCACGTGCTGAGTCTCATCCAGAACAACTACGTCGAGGACGTCGACGACGCGAGGCTCCTCTACGGCGCCATCGACGGGATGGTGCGCACGCTCGATCCACACTCGACTTTCATGGATCCCAAGGCGTACGCGGCGCTCAAGCAAGAGACCGACGGCGAGTACGGCGGCGTGGGGCTGGAGATCGCCGCGCGCGGCGACGATCTGGTGGTGGTCTCGCCGGTCGACGACTCGCCCGCCTCGCGCGCCGGCATCGCGCCCGGCGACAGGGTGCTGGAGATCGACGGCGCGCAGACGCGCGGCTGGAAGGACACCGACGCGGTCAAGGCGCTGATGGGCGCTCCGGGCACCAAGTGCGTGATCAAGGTGTCCCGGGCTTCCTGGCCCGAGCCGCGCTCGCTGACCCTGGTGCGCGACGTGATCCGGGTGGTGTCGGTCGAGCAGCGCCTCTACGACCGGCGCTACGGGTACGTGAAGATCAAGAACTTCCAGGATCGCACCGACTCCTATCTGAAGAAGGCGCTCGATTCGCTCCGCGGGCAGGCGGGCGGCCAGCTCGCGGGATTGGTGCTCGATCTGCGGCACAACCCGGGCGGGCTGCTCGACCAGGCGGTGAAGGTCGCCGACCGTTTCCTGCTCGACGGAATCATCGTCACCACCAAAGGGCGCGGCAACAAGCACGTCGAGGTGGAGCGGGCGCACGCCAAGGACACCGAGCCGAGCTATCCGCTGATCGTGCTGGTCGACGGCGGCACGGCCAGCGCCAGCGAGATCGTCGCCGGAGCGCTGCAGGACCACGGCCGGGCGGTGGTGATGGGGACGCCGACGTTCGGCAAGGGCAGCGTGCAGACCGTGATCGAGCTCGAGGACGGCTCCGGTCTCAAGCTCACCATCGCGCGCTACTACACGCCCAGCGGGCGGAGCATCCAGGAGAAGGGCATCACGCCCGATCTCTTCGTGCGCCAGCAGCCGGGTCCCGTGGAAGTCAGCGAGGATGATTCGCCTCGCGAGCGGAACCTCCCCAACCACTTCAAGGCCGAGGAGGCCGTCGCGTCCGTGGTGCCGGTCTCGGCCTCCCTGCCCAAGCTCCCGCAGCAGCCCGGCGACCCGAACGACGATTTCCAGCTCAAGACCGCTCTCGATACGCTGCGCACCTGGCAGATCTTCCGGGCCTCGCTGCTCGGACACGAGGCCGGCGGGACCAAGGCCGCGAGCGCGGCGCCATGACGCTCGCGCTCCTGTTCCTCTTCGCGACGGCGGCGCCGCGCGGATGGGCCGAGTCCCGCGAGCCCTTCCACGTGGTGGGGAACGTCTACTCGGTCGGCTCGGCCGAGGTCACTTCGTTCCTCATCGCCACCCCGAAGGGCCACGTGATCGTGGACGGCGGCTTCGCGGAGTCGGCGCTGCAGATCGTGCGGAACATCGACAAGCTCGGGTTCAAGCTCGAGGACGTGAAGGTCCTGGTGATGAGCCACGCCCACTTCGATCACGCCGGCGGCCTGGCCGAGCTCAAGCGGCGCACCGGAGCCCAGGTGGTCGCCAGCCGCGCGGACGCGGAAGCCATGGCCCGGGGAGGCAAGGGCGATCCGCAGTTCGGCGATTCCATCCCCTTCGCTGCGGTGTATGCCGACCGCATCGTGCAGGACGGCGGAGTGGTGCGCGTGGGTCCGACCGAGCTGGTGGCGCACGTGACTCCCGGGCACACGCAGGGCTGCACCACCTGGACCACGGTGCAGCGCGAGCAGGAGCGGACGCTGCACGTGGTCTTCAACTGCAGCATGAGCGTGCCGGACGAGTACCGGCTGCTGGGCAACCCCCGGTACCCCCGGGCGGCCGACGACTACGAGCGCAGCTTTCGCATCCTGCGGGCGCTGCCCTGCGATGTCCTGCTCGCACCGCATGCGAGCTTCTTCCAGCAGGACGAGCGGAGGGCCAGGATGGCCGACGGCGCGCCGAATCCGTTCATCGATCCGGCCGCCTGCGGCGCCTACCTGGACCGGAGCGAGCAGGCGTTCCGCGCGCATCTCGAGAGGGAGCGCGCCGCCCCGCCGCCCCCTCCGCCCGCCGCGGCCGCGGCCGCCACCCCACCCGCAGTGAGCGCCTCCCGGCTGCGCTAGCCGCGACGGACTCGATTCGAGGTCGAAAAGATCACCGCGCAGACGCGGAGGATTTCGGGTGAAAAGAGATCTCCGCGCTCTCCGCGTCTCCGCGGTGATTTTTTTGGCGATCGCGGCTCCTTGAGAGGGCTGCCGGACCCCGACAGCGCACGGCGTCAAGCTTTGACTTTGACACCACTCTCTCGTACATTGCGCGCGCTTCGCCGCCTCCGCGGCGATTTACGTAATGTTTTCGCGGTACTGGGGAGCGCGGACGATGACGCTGGTGGAGGGGCTGTTCCTCGGGACCTACTTCTGCGTCCTCTTCATCCTCTCGCTCTACGGCTCCCACCGGTACGTGATGGCGTACCTCTTCTACAAGTACAAGGGGAACCTGCCCACTCCGCTGGGGCGATTCGGGCGGCTCCCGCGCGTCACCATCCAGCTCCCGATCTTCAACGAGATGTACGTGGTCGAGCGGCTCATCGAGGCGGTGTGCCGGATCGATTACCCCCTGGAGTGCCTGGAGATCCAGGTGCTCGACGACTCGACCGACGAGACGCAAGGCATCGCCCGCGCTGCGGTCGAGCGGGCGCTGCGCGCGGGCCACGACATCTCCTACGTGCACCGCGAGCGCCGTGACGGCTTCAAGGCCGGCGCTCTGCAGGAAGGGCTGCGCAGGGCGCGGGGCGAGTTCGTCGCCGTGTTCGACGCGGACTTCGTCCCGGGTCGGGATTTCCTCTCCCGCAGCGTGCACTTCTTCACCGATCCGCGAATCGGCATGGTGCAGGTCCGCTGGGACCACTTGAACCGCGACTCCTCCCACCTGACCCAGGCGCAGGCCATCTTCCTCGACGGCCATTTCGTCATCGAGCACACGGCCCGCAACCGCAGCGGCCGGTTCTTCAACTTCAACGGCACGGCCGGCATCTGGCGGCGCGCCACCATCGAGGACGCGGGCGGCTGGCAGCACGACACCCTGACGGAGGACCTGGACCTCTCCTACCGCGCGCAGCTCGCCGGCTGGCGCTTCGTCTACCTGCCCGAGGTGGTCTCGCCCGCCGAAGTTCCGGTGGAGATGAACGCGTTCAAATCGCAGCAGCACCGATGGGCCAAGGGAAGCATCCAGACGGCCCGCAAGCTGCTGCCGCGGATCATGAAGTCCGACCTGCCGCGCGACGTGAAGGTGGAGGCCTTCTTCCATCTCACGGCGAACCTGACCTATCCGCTGATGATCCTCCTCACCGTGCTGATGCCGGTGAGCATGGTGATCCGCTTCAAGCACGGCTGGTACGAGGTGCTGCTGCTCGACCTGCCGTTCTTCTGGACCGCGACCATGAGCGTGGTCTTGTTCTACGTCGCCTCGCAGCGAGAGATCGGCATGCCGGTCTGGCAGCGCATCAAGTACTTGCCCTTCATCATGGCGCTGGGCATCGGGCTGTGCGTGAACCAGGCCAAGGCGGTAATCGAGGCGCTGGTCGGCTACGAGACCGGGTTCACCCGGACGCCCAAGATGGGGATCTCGGGCAAGGACCGGAACTGGCTGAGCAAGAAGTACCGGGCCATCACCAGTCTGCAGCCGCTGCTCGAGCTGGCGCTGGGCGGCTACCTGACCAGCGCCATCTACTTCGCCCTCGACAAAGGCGTGTACTTCTCGCTTCCTTTTCTCCTGCTCTTCCAGTGGGGGTTCATCTATGTCGGCCTGATGAGCCTCTTGCAAGGCAAGGTCGCGGCGCTCTGGCGGGTCTTCCGCCGGCCGGCGCCTGACGCCACGCCGGCCGTGGAGTAGCGCGCCCCTGACGCTCTGGTAGGGTGGCCTCGATGAAGGCGATGGTCCTCTGCGCCGGATTCGGCACGCGGCTGCGCCCGCTCACGGACCGCGTGCCCAAACCCCTGGTCCCCCTCTGCGGCGTGCCGCTCCTCCGGTACAACCTGGCCCTGCTGCACAACGCCGGCGTTCGTGAAGTAGTGGTGAACACGCACCATCTGGCGGCCGAGATGGAGAAGGGCGCGCTGGAGGTGGGCCAGCAGCTCGGGCTGTCGGTGACCATCTCCCGCGAGGTCGGGCACATCCTGGGCACGGGGGGCGGGGTGCGTCGGGCGGCCCAGCTCCTCGGACCCGGAACGTTCCTGCTGCTGAACGGCGACATGCTGTTCGACGTGGACCTGGAGGCTGCGGTGGTGGCTCACCGCACCGCCGGTGCGATGGCCACGATGGTGCTGGCTCCGTACCCGCGCGGCGCGACCTACGGCGCGGTCGAGGTGAACGCGTCCTTCGACGTGCGACGCATCGCCGGCCGAGGCAGCGGGGTCGAGGCGGGCCTCACCAAGATGCACTTCACCGGGGTGCACGTGCTCGAGAGCGAAGTGCTCGCGCGCCTCCCCGCCGAAGGCGAGAGCGACATCAACCGGACCGCGTACGTGCGGTTGATCCACGAGGGCGCCAAGGTGCTGGGATGGCTGCAGAACGGCTACTGGGGGGACCTGGGGGCGCCGCGCTCCCTCTTGCGGGCGAATCTCGACCTGCTGCGCGGCACCGTTCCCTTGCAGCGCTTCCGGCCCCTGGCCGACCCGTTCGCGGGCGCGCGCGAGGTGGCTCCCGGCGTCCACGCGGACCCGCAGGCATCCATCGACCCGAGCGCGACCTTGACCGGCCCGGCCCTCCTGCACGCCGGCGCCGTCGTCGGACCGCGCGCCCAGATCGGCCCCGACGCGGTGGTCGGCACGGGCGTGCGAGTCGACGCAGGCGGCTCCGTGGTCCGGGCGGTCTGCTGGGCCGGCACCCACGTCGCCGCCGGGGAGCGCGTCCAGGACGCCATCGCGGCGCCCGGGGTGCGGCTGGAGTGCTGAGGCGGCTCAGTACGGACGGTACGGCAGCCGATCGCGCTTCACCCAGTCCTGCACGGACGGGCGCTGCCACTGGACCTCGGCAAAGCGGCGGACGGCGGGTGGCAGCTCGTAGCCGTTCAGGTTGAGCCGCTGCAGCATGAAGGCGAGATCTGAGTCGGCCGCCGTCCACGGCGCACCGAAGAGCGAGGTGCGACCTTCCGGAACGACGGCCAGCGCGAACGCCATAAGCCGGCGTGCCGCGTCGTGTGCCGCCTGCGACAGGGGCTTGGTGGCGCGCTCGTAGAACATCGTCGTGGTCGGGCGCTCCTCGCGGATCGGCATCAGGTCGCTGCGCACCCATGCCATGATCTGCCGGGCCCGCGCGCGGTCTCGCACGGAGGTAGGGAGGGCGCGCGTCGTCCCGGGGAACGCGTCGTCCAGGTACTCGACGATCGCGCTCGACTCGGACAGCCCGAAATCCCCGTGCTGCAGCATGGGAATTCGCCCCGTCATCGACTGGCGCTGGTACTCGGGCCGGTGGTGGTCCTTGTCCGGCAGCGAGACCGCGCGCACCTCGAACGGCAGCCCCTTCTCCTTCAGAGCCACGAAGCAGGAGAAGGCGTACGGGCTGATCCAGAACGAATCCACCGACAGCGTCAGGGCTGACTCGACCATGCGGGGGGCTTAGCACCACCGCGCCCGCTGCGCCACCGGGTATCGAGCGCGAAGGGGTGCACGATCAGTTTGAGGCCGTGCGTGCGCCCCGCTTGTGCAATCACCGGTGCGGGGGGAGAGGTCCGGTCCGCGGCCCTGTACAGCTGGTACATGTCAGGTCCGGGGGTATCTTCCCCCGTTCCGGGCGTTCTCAGGGGCCTGTCGAACCGGGCGGCTTGATCCGGTACTCGGTCGCCCTTTAGGGACGGCGGACCGCGGTGCCTCAGCCCGCCACGAACTGGGTGAGGATCACCGTGACGTTGTCGATCCCGCCGTTGGCGTTGGCGGTGTCGATCAGCTTCTTGGCGGCCGCGTCGAGGCCGGAAGTCCTCTGCAAGATGGCCTGCATCATCTCGTCCGAGACCATGCCGGAGAGGCCGTCGGAGCAGAGCAGGAAGATGTCGCCGGGCTGGGGCTGGAAGGCGCTGATCTCGACGTCGACGATCTTCTGCTGCCCGAGCGCGCGGAGGATGATGTTCTTCTGCGGGAAGTTCTTCGCTTCCTCGGCGGTGATCTTCCCCAGCCTCAGGTACTCCTCGACCAGCGAGTGATCGATGGTGACGCGCTGCAGGCGCCCGTCGCGGAAGAGGTAGACGCGGCTGTCGCCGACGTGGGCGACCAGCGCCTTCGCCCCGGAGCCGTTGCGCTCGACGAAGTGGATCATCACCGCGGTGGTGCCCATGTTCTTCTTGGCGCCGTCCTGCTCGCTCTGCTCGATGATCCGCTGGTTGGCCAGCTTGATGGCGGTGATGGCGCGGTTCTCGTCGTAGCTCCTCTCGCGGTCGGCCTTGAACGGCCAGGTGGCTTCCTCGTCCTTGCCGGTCAGGGTGAAGAACTCCTTCACCTCGCTGACCGCGATCGCGCTGGCCACCTCGCCGGCCGCGTGTCCGCCCATGCCGTCGAACACGGCGAACACGTTCTGCTCGGGGAACACGAGGAGGTTGTCCTCGTTGTTGTCACGCTTCATGCCGACGTCGGTTTTCGCGGCGTAGTTGATTCGCATGGAGCGCGGAGTCTTCGGCGCGCCGAACGACGCGCTTCCCCTCGTTTTGAGGCTAGCAAACGGGCGCCGGCCCGGTCAAACCGCAGCCGCGGGCTCGAAGGCGAGCTGGTCCCCTTCGCGGGTGCCGGTGCGCGAGAGGGTGCCGGCAGGCAGCTCCACCACCTGATCGGCGTGGAGGTGGAACCGGGTCGCCCGCCACGGCCGGAGCTCCGCCAACGCGCGGATCACCCGGCCCTGCCGGTCGAGGAAGACCGCATCGATGGGGAATCTCATGAAGAACGTATGGATCGACGCGCAGGGCGCGATGGCCAGCGCCTCGCCCTCCCGGAACGCCGGACGCCCGAGCAGCCCCCGCATCCGGTCGAGCACCCGCTCGGCGCGCTCGACGCGGACGGCGAGCACGGCGCCGCGGGTCCGGTTCACCAGCCGCGCACCCGGTCCGCTCATGCCCGCACCAGCGCGACGCGCGGCCCCGTGCGGACCAGGAGGCGCCCCGGCGCCGCCTCGATCTCGCCGTCCAGGAAATACCCGAACGGCCGCGGGGCGCGCAGCTCGACCTCCTCCGCCACCGCCTCGAGCAGCCGGTCGCGCCGGGCCGGCCTGCCGAGCAACAGGCGCGGCACCTCCAGCGCGAAGCTGCGCGGCCCGGCCGTCAGCCCCAGCACCTGGAAAGACCCCGGCTGCTCCGTGGCGCGCCGGAACGGCTTGAGACCCAGCCCCGCTTCCGCCACGCTGGAGCCCACCACTCCGTAGATGGGCACCCGCGGCCACTCCTCTCCGTCGATGGTGACCCGCAGGTCGATGCGCTCGAACAGCCGCCGGGCGAACTTGCCGCGGATGAACGAAGAGGCCGCCGCGCGTGCCAGCACCCGGGAGCTGGTCCACCAGCCCGCCTTGCCACCCCCGTAGATCTCCTCGATGAAGCGCACCGGCAATCCCACTCCGAAGCGGAACCCGCAGCGACCCTGGCCCCGCGCTGGCAGCTGGACGCGGATGGTGTCGCGCTCGGTCGCCTCGAGCGGCGCCCCGGTCGAGATCGCCTCGCTCAGCCTCTTCAGCCGGACCTCGGCGGTTCCCCGGCCGCCCAGCGGCGCCAGCGAGTCGTACGACCCTCCGCCCAGGAGCGCGAGCGGAGGCAGCTGGTCCTGCAGCGCCTCGGCCAGCGCCGTCACGGTGTGCGTGACGGTCCCGTCGCCGCCGGCGATGGCCACCACCCGCGGGCGGTCGCGTCCCACCCGCTCGGCCGCCTCGCGCAGCTCCCGCTCGGTGCGCGTTTCGTACAAGGATGCCCCGGGCGCCGCCTTGCGCAGCGCCTGCGAGGCGAGCGGCCAGTTCCGGTTCCGGTGCGCGTTCGGATTCGCGATGATGGCCAGCCCGGACACGGAATCGACATACCAAGAAGGAGACGGCCTGTGTTCCTCGATCCGACCGAGCCGCGGCTCAAGCTGGTGCTCGTCCGGCCGCAGATCCCGCCCAACACGGGCAACGTGGCCCGGCTGTGCGCGGTCACCGGGACGCCCCTGCACCTGGTGGCGCCGTTGGGCTTCGCGCTGACCGAGAAGAAGCTCCGCCGCGCAGGGCTGGACTACTGGGACAAGGTCCACGCCGCGACCCACGCGAGCTTCGAGGAGCTGGTGCGCGAAGGTGGGCTGAACGGCGACAACGTGCACCTCTTCACCAGCCGCGGAACCCGCGGCTTGTGGGAGGCGCGCTTCCGGCCCGGAGACTGGCTGGTCCTCGGGGAAGAGCAGCAGGGGCTGCCGGCGGAGGCCCTGGAGCGCTTTCCAGGGCGCTGGGTGCGGGTCCCCATGATCCGGGAGCCGTCCGCGCGCAGCCTGAACCTCTCCACCTGTGCGGGGGTGGTCCTTTACGAGGCGCTGCGCCAGTGCCGCAAGCCCGGGTAGTTCCCTGGGTAGGCCCAGGGACTGCGGATAGGATGTTCCCGGCGTGGACACCTTCGAGCTGCTGCCCTCGCTCGCGCAGGGGGACCTGGGCGAGACGACCGTCGCCGAGCTCGTGGCGGCGGTGCTCAGGTCGCGGGCGAGCGGCACCCTGGCCATCGAGACGCCCGGCACGGGGGAGATCCGCGCGTTCTTCCGCGCCGGGGACATGTGCGGGACGGCGAGCTTCACCGGCTTCCACACCCTGGCGCGCGTCCTGCTCGCCTCCGACCGGATGGACGCGCTGCAGATCGAGTCCACCCAGCAGGCGGCCGCCAAGGCAGGCAAGCGCCACGGCGAGCTGCTCGTCGAGCAGGGACTGCTCTCCGCCGAGCAGCTGCGCGCCGCCCTGGCCGCACAGCACCGCGAGAACCTCCAGGTCCTGCTCGGCCTCAACGAAGGAAAGTACGAATGGCGCGGTTGGGAGCCGCCCCCCGCCTGGGCGCGAGAGGTCACCGTCGACCCGGTCTCCTGCATGGTCGAGGCGCTGCAGACCGAAGCGATGCGCCCGCGGCGGGTTCGCGTGCTCCGCTGGCTCGGCGGCCCGGCGCGGCTCTCGGCCGACTGGCCCGAGTTGCAGACCCGGGTCGCGCTCGAGGCGCCTGACCGCAAGGCCGCTGCGCTGCTGACGGTGCCGCGCAAGGCCGACGACTTCGTTTCCGCCTCCAAGCTTCCACAGGCGCGGGCGGAGGCCTTGCTGGTGGCGCTGCTGCTCTGCGGCGGCGTGGAGCCGGCCGGGGAAGGCAAGGCGGCACAGCCCGCTGCGCAGGAGGCGGAGCCGATCGAGCTGGAACCCCTCGAGACCGTCGAGCCGCTCTCCGAAGTGGAGAAGCGCCTCGAGGCGGCCGCCCAGGGCGAGGACGAGCCGCTCGAGCTGGATCGCGACGAGGTGGCCGAGCAGCGCGCCCGCGACCTGCGCAAGCGGATGCTCCAGCAGGGCCTGCGCAACCTGGGCCTCGGGCCGCAGGTGCAAGGCGGTGAGCCGATCGACGAGCCGTCGCCGGGGCCGACGCCGCAGGTAGAGTACGAGGACCCCGCCATCCGGGCCTTCGTGCGGGAGGTGGAGCAGCGCGTAGCCGCGCTCGACACGCAGAACGCGTACGCCAGGCTCGGCGTCCCCAATACGTCGACCACCGAGCAGATCAAGAACGCCTACATCGCGGCGGCCAAGCGGTTCCACCCCGACCGCGTCTCCTCGTCCCCCGGGCTGGTCAGCATCCTTCCGGACCTGCAGGCGCTGTTCAGCGCGCTGAAGGAAGCGCACGACGATCTCGGGACCCCCGAGGCCCGGGCACGCTACGACCACCAGCTCAAGCAAGGCGGCACCGGGAAGGTCGGGTCGCGCAGGGAAGAGGCGAGCCTGACGCTCAAGATGGGCGAGGTGCTGCTGAAGAAGCGCGATTTCCAAGGGGCGCTGCACAAGCTGCGCAGGGCCGTCGACCTCGACCCGAACGGCGACACGCTGGCGGCCCTGGCGTGGGGAATCGTCTCGGACCCCAAGGTCTCGCCGCAGGGCAGGGAGGAGGCGATGTCCCTCGTCAACCGGGCGGTGCGCGCGGCCGGCGGCACCGCGCGCACGCACTACGTCGCCGGAGTGCTCTTGCGCACCAAGGACCCGGAATCGGCCGCGGAGGAATTTCGCAAAGCCCTGGCGCTCGACCCGAAGCATTCCGACGCGTCGCTGGAGCTGCGCCTCCTGCAGACGCGGCAAGGCAAGGGCGGCGCGGCGAAGGCAAAGGACAAGGAAGGCGGAATGCTCTCGGGACTCTTCGGCCGCCGGAAGTCTTGACACACCCCGAGCGCGGGTGCTGCTCTCGACGAGAGCGGTGCTCCCGCCGATCGAGAAGAGCGCACCTTGCCCAAGCAGAGCCTGCTGGTCGTCGACGCGGACCCCCGGAGCCTGCGCATCCTGGAGGTGGCGCTGCGCAAGGCCGGGTTCGCCGTCGCCACGGCCGCCGACGGGGCCGAGGCGCTGCGGAAAGTGCAACGGAGCCCGCCCGACCTGGTCCTGTCCGAGCTGAACCTGCCGGGGCAGGACGGAGTGGCCCTCTGCCGGACGCTGCGCGGCGACTCCCGGCTGGGCGGAGTGCCGGTGCTGCTGATGAACGCCGACCGCGCGCAGCCGGCGAGGGAGGCGGCACTCCAAGCCGGGGCGGACGACTTCCTGCTCAAGCCGCTGCTCATCAAGGAGCTGCTGGCGCGGATCCGCGTCCTTCTCTCGCAGCGGGAGCAGGCCCGGAACGCGCAGCGCGGCGCGGCGGCGGCCCTCACCGGCAGCGTGGGCGATCTGGGATTGGTGGACCTCTTCACCTCGCTGGAGAACTGGCAGAAGACGGCCGTGGTGCGATGCGAGGCGGGAGACGGACGCACCGCGCGCGTGTGGGTGCGGGACGGCCAGGTGGTGGACGCCGAGGTCGACCCGGTCGCCGGCGAAGCGGCCTTCTACCGCCTGCTGACCTGGGAATCGGGATCTTTCCAGGTCGAGTTCGGTCCCGTGGATCGCGAGGCGCGCAGCGAAGCGGGGACGCAGGCGCTCCTGATGGAGGGGATGCGGCGCATCGACGAGATCGCGCGGATGGCGGAGGCGCTGCCGATGTCCACGGTGCTGGGAGTCGACTTCCCGGCGCTGGCGTCGCACCTGGCCGAGATGCCCGACGAGCTGAACGGAGTGCTCCGCCTGTTCGACGGGCGCCGCAACCTGCGCGAGATCCTCTCCGGGTCGCCGCTCGACGATCTCTCGACCATGGCCGCCGTGCAGCGGCTCATGGGCGACGGCGTCCTGGTGAGCGGAGCGGCCGCGGTACCGCCTCGACCCAGACCCTCGCTGCAGCAGTGGCTCGGCTCCAATCCACCGCCGCCTCGCGCCGCGGAAGACGTGGCCGCGTCCGACGGCGCCGCCGCCGCCCAATCCGGGCCTTCGCGACAGGTCGAGGCGGTCAACACGCCTCCGTCGGGCCAGGCTGGAGCGCGCGCCGCCACCGGGGCAGCGAGGCCGACCCGATCGGTGGGCCGCATCGTCCTGGTCCGCTACCCTCCGCTCCGCGGCACGCGGCGCGAGCGGCTGCGGCGCGAAGCGGAGGAAGCGCGCCAGGCCATGACCGCGGGGCGACCCGTCCGTCTCACGCACGTGCTCGAGCTGCCGCCAACCCCCGGCGGCGGGGATGCGTTGCCGCAGGGCGCCCGCCGCATGTCGGCCGCCGTCGGAGACGCCGCGAAGCGGTTCGCGCCCGACATGCCGGTCGCCCGCGTCGTGCGGCCCTGGATCGCTCCGGGCGCGAGCCCGGAAGTCGAGCAGCCGCCGGCGCCGGGGGCGGCGGTGGAGGCGCCGCCGCCTCGCGCCCGTGCAAGGAGAGCGGAGCCGGCACCCGACGAGATCGGCGCCGCGCTGGCCGATGCGGTCCAAGGCTCGGCGTCCGGGATCGGAGCGTCGCCCCTGGATGCGCCCGCGCCGGCCGTGGTGAACCCCGGAGCCGTGCGGGAACGTGCCGGCGGCGCCCCTGTGGTCCTGGCGGCGCTGCGCCCCAAGCCTTCCGAGGCCAGTCCCTCGTCGAACGGCCCGGCGGCGCTCGCCTCACGCTCGCGGGCGCTGCTGGGCCTCGCTGTCGCGGGTGTCGTCCTGGCGGCGCTCGCCTCGGCCGCGTTGTTCCTGCGTCGCCCGCACGGGGCCTCCCCGACCCAACCGCCGGAGCCAGCCGCGACTGCTCCGGCGACGGCCGCTGCTGCTCCCGCCGTCTCGCCGCCCGCGGCCACGGCGCCTGCAGAGCCGCCTGCGCCGTCGGTGGCGACGAGCAGGGTCTCGCCGCCGGTGGATCCGGGTGATTACCCGCGCGCCCTGGCGACCGGCGAGGCGCTGCTCAAGCGGGGCAAGTACCGCGCCGCCGTGGCGGAGTTCCGCAGGGCGGTCGAGCTGCGCCCCGACTCCGTGCCGGCGCTCCTGGCCCTCGGAGACGCCTTCCTGGAGGGCGATCAGTTGCGCAACGCCGTCAAACCGCTCCAGCAGGCGGCGCAGCTCGATCCCAGGAGCGCCCGCGCCCAGCTCCTGTTGGGCACGGTGTTCCAGGGGCTCGGACGCGAGAAGGAAGCAGTCCTGGCCTACCGGCGCTACCTCGAGCTCGAGCCGCACGGTGAGTTCGCCGGCGACGTGCGAGCCATCGTGGCGAATCTCTCCAAGTAAGACTACACAGGGCGGGTGCGCGTCCTGGGGCTGGAGACGAGCTGCGACGAGACCGCCGCGGCGGTGGTCGAGGTGGACGGAGCGGCGGGCGAGCGCCCCCGCGGCCGCGCCCTGTCGGACGTGGTGCACACCCAGGCCGATCTGCACGCTCGGTACGGCGGCGTAGTGCCCGAGCTCGCTTCGCGCGACCACCTGCAGCGTGCCCTCCCGGTGGTCGACGAGGCGCTACGCAGGGCCGGCCTCGAGCTGTCCGATCTTTCGGGCATCGGCGTGACCAGCGGCCCCGGCCTGGTCGGAGCGCTGCTGGTCGGCGTCCAGATGGCCAAGTCGCTCTCCGCCGCGGCGGGCCTGCCGCTGGTCGGCGTCAACCATCTCGAGGGCCACTTGCTGGCCGTGGGCCTCGAAGACTCGGCGCCCGCACCGCCCTGGTTGGGTCTGATCGTCTCGGGAGGCCACACCTCGCTGTACGAAGTGCGCGCGCCAGGCCGCTACCGCGCGCTCGGGCACACGCTCGACGATGCCGCCGGAGAGGCGTTCGACAAGGTGGCCAAGCTGCTCGGCCTGCCGTACCCGGGTGGAGCGCACGTCGACCGGCTGGCCAGGGGCGGAGATCCGCGCGCCATCGCCTTTCCGCGCGGGCTCTCGACCCGCCCGCGCGCCGAGTTCGACTTCTCTTTCAGCGGACTCAAGACCGCCGTCCTGCAGCACGTGCGCGAGCGCGGCGGCGTTCCGCAGGGTCAGGAGCTGGCCGACCTGTGCGCTTCCTTCCAGGAGGCGGTCTGCGACGCGCTCACGCTGCGCGCGGTGCGAGCGGCGCGGGCGGCCCGCCTCCCCGCCCTGGTGCTCTGTGGCGGGGTGGCGGCCAACTCGCGCCTGCGCGCGCTTGCCGCCGAGCGGGCAGGGGCCGAGGGCATCGCCTTGCACCTCCCATCGCCGCGGCTGTGCACCGACAACGGCGCGATGATCGCGATGGCGGGCGCGCTCCGCCTTGCCCGCGGCGAGCGGGCGCCGGCGCAGCTCGCGGCGGACCCGGGATGGCGGCTGTGACCCAGCGTCCGTCCGAGCTGCTCCGCCGCCACGGTCTTCGTCCGAAGAAGGAGTGGGGCCAGAACTTCCTGGGCGATCCGCGCATCCTGGGCGAGCTGGCGGCGCTGGCTGAGGTCCGCCCCGGAGAGACCGTGGTCGAGCTGGGGGCGGGACTGGGCCATCTGACGCGGGCGCTGGCGGCGACCGGGGCGCGCGTGGTCGCGGTGGAGCGCGACCGGGACCTGGCCCCGATCCTCCGGGCCGAGCTGCCGCAAGTGGAAGTCGTCGAGGCGGACGCGAAGTCGTTCGACCTCGCGGCGGCTGCGCGCGGCGAGCGCATCGTGGTCTGCGGGAACCTGCCCTACCACCTCAGCTCGCCGATCCTGTTCCACCTGCTGGATCAGCGGGCCGCCCTCCGGCGCGCCGTGCTGCTCCTGCAGCGCGAGGTGGCCGAGCGGGTCGCGGCTCCGCCCGGCGGGCGCGATTACGGCGTTCTCTCCGTGCTCGTGCAGCATGTCGCGGACGCCCGCATCGGTTTGCGGGTCGATCGGCGCGCATTCACTCCTCCGCCGGAGGTCGAGTCGAGCGCGCTGGTGCTCGATTTCCTGCCCCGTCCTCGCGCCGAAGTGCGCGACGAGCGCCGCTTCCGTGCGCTGGTCAAGGCTGCGTTCGCCCAGCGGCGCAAGACGCTCTCGAACGCGCTCAAGGCGATCCCTCCGGCACGCGAAGCCCTGGAGCGCGCCGGAATCGATCCCCGGCGCCGAGGCGAGACGCTCTCGGTGGCCGAGTTCGCGGCCGTGGAGCGCGAGATGCCATGATCGATCGCCCAGCCTGGCGCCTGCAGCTCTTGTTCGAGCGCGAGGGATTGCCCTCGTTCGACCTCCCGGAGCCCCTCCGGACGGACTACGGCGGCGGGTTCGGTCTGCCGGAGCGGTGCCTGTACGCGAACTTCGTCGCCTCGGTCGACGGAGTAGTCGCGCTGCGTACCCAGGAGGAATCGGGACACATCATCAGCGGAGGGAGTGAAGCCGACCGCTTCGTGATGGGGCTCTTGCGCGCCTGCGCCGGCGCGGTGCTGCTCGGCGCGGGGACTTTCCGCAAGGCGAACGGGCACCTCTGGCACGCCGAGCACATCCACCCCGCTTGTGCCTCGCAGTTTGCCGAGCTGCGGCGGCGGCTGGGCCTCTCGCCGCAGCCGCCGCTGGTGCTGGTGACGGCAACCGGCGAGATCGATCCGGCGCAGCCCGCGCTGCGCGACGCGATCGTCGTGACCACGCCCGCGGGCGAGGCGCGGCTGCGAGGACGGCTCCCTCCGACCGCGCGCGTGGAATCGGGTCCCATCCGCCTCGGACCGCTTCTCGAGAGGCTGCGCGCGCAGGGTTACCGCCGGATCCTCACCGAGGGAGGACCGTCGTTCGCCTCCCAACTCGCCGCGGAGGGGCTGCTCGACGAGCTGTTCTTGACCCGCTCGCCGACCCTGTTCGGGCGTTTTTCCGCCGACGGCCGCAAAGGACTGATCGACGGTCTGGACCTCGGCGGGCGCGTCGTCGATCTGCTCGGCGTCCGCAGGCACGACTCGTATCTCTTCCTGCGGTACGCGCTGCCGCGCTGACCTCTCCCTCAGGCGGTCTGCGTGCGGAGGTGGAAGGACTTGCGGCGGGTCAGATAGAGGAAGCCGTAGCGGGAGAGCGAGTTGCCCTTGCCGCTGTCCTTGACGCCCGTCCAGGGCAGGGCGGGGTCGAGGTAGTCGCAGCGGTTCATGAAGAAGGTGCCGGTCTCGATCTGCGCGCCGATGCGGACGGCGCGATCCTGGTCGCGGGTCCAGATCGCGGCTGTGAGCCCGTAGGGGCTGTCGTTCATCAGCCGGACGGCTTCGTCGTCGTCCGCCACGGGAGCCACGCCGACGATGGGGCCGAACGACTCCTCGATCATCAGCCCGTGCATCTGGTGATTGGCGTCGGCGATCAGGCAGGGATCGAAGAACCGCCCCTTCCCGGCGACCTTGGTAGGCTTCCCGCCGCACAGCACGCGGCCGCCCTTCGCCCGCGCTTCCTCGACCTGGGTGGCCAGCTTCTCCGGCGCGCCGGGCTGCGCCATCGGGCCCAGCGTGGTGGCCGCGTCCATCGGGTCGCCCATGCGCAGCTTGCGCACCTCCGCCAGCGCGCCCTCTACGAAGCGCTCGTACAGGCTGCGGTGCACGTAGATGCGCTCGATTCCGCAGCAGCTCTGGCCGGCGTTGTAGAAGGCGCCGTCGACCAGGTTGGCCACGGCGTGCTCGACGTCGGCGTCGGGAGCGACGTACGCCGGGTCCTTGCCGCCCAGCTCCAGCCCCGCGTCGATGAACCGCTTGCTGGCCTCGCGATACACCTCGTGTCCGCCCCGCACCGACCCGGTGAAGCTGACGTAGCCGATCTCCGGCCGGCCGATGATGCGCGCGCAGACGTCGTGGTCCGCGTGCACCGTGGTGACCAGCCCCTCGGGCGCCCCGGCCGCGGCGAAGGCGCGCTCGAACGCCTCGCCGCAGAGCGCCGTGCGCATGGCGTGCTTGATCAGCACCGCGTCGCCGGCGAGCACGGCCGGGACCACCACGTTGACGGTGATCAGCAGCGGATAGTTCCAGGCGCTGATGTCCAGCACTACGCCGACCGGTTCGTGGCGGATGAAACGGGTGAAGCCCGGCGAAGGCGGGAGCCGCTCGTCGGCGAGCGCCTCCGGCGCGATCGACATCATGTGCCGGGCGCGCAGGAGCGCCGTCTTCACCTCGCCGCGCGCTTGCGCGAGAGGCTTTCCCATCTGCCGGGTGATCTCGGTAGCGATCCGCTCGCCGTCGCCTTCGAACGCCGCGCAGAAGCGCTCGCAGAGCGCAACCCGCTCGGGGACGCTGGTGCGGGCCCAGCCGCGCTGGGCCCGGGAAGCGCGGGCCAGGACGTTCTCGATCTCGCCTGGCAGGAGGAACTTGCGCTCCGCGACGATCTCTCCGCTGTAGGGGTCGTCGATGCGGAAGGTGCTCGGCATGGCGCGATCCTGCGTCCTGGGCCGGCGGTGCGCAAATGAAAGGCGCGCGAATGTCAAGCCTCGCAACCAGGCCAGCGTTGTGCTTATCTGCGCCCCCCGGATGGACCGGCTGAAGCACCGCTACATCGTCGTCGAAGGTCCCATCGGGGTCGGCAAGACGACGCTGACCCGGGCGCTATGCAAGCGCTTCCGCGGCAGGGGACTCTACGAAGTCGTCGAGGAGAACCCCTTCCTCTCCAGCTTCTACCAGGACCGGCAGAAGTACGCCTTCCAGACACAGCTCTTCTTCCTGCTCTCGCGATTCAAGCAGCAGCAGGACCTGTTCCAGCAGGACCTGTTCAACAGCGTGACCGTCTCGGACTACCTGTTCGCCAAGGATCGGATCTTCGCCTCGATCACGCTGGACTCGAACGAGCTGTCCCTCTACGAGCGGGTCTACGAGCACCTCGGGCCTCGGGTGCTCAGGCCCGACCTGGTCATCTACCTGCAGGCACGCCTGGACGTCCTGCTCGCGCGCATCAAGAAGCGGGGCCGCGAGTTCGAGCGCCGCTTCGACCCTGACTACCTGGCCGAGCTGTCGCGCACCTACAACGACTTCTTCCACCGCTGGGACGAGACGCCGCTCATGGTCATCAACACCAGCGACATCGATTTCGCGGAGAGCGAGCAGGACCTGGACGAGCTGGTCCGGGCCATCGCGCGCTGCAAGTCCGGCACGCAGTACTACCAGCCCCTCGGCACCAGCGTGTAAGTCCGGGTGTGTGGCGCGCGGCCGCAAGAATGCTATCTTCCAGGGTGGACTGGTTTGGCCCGAGGCGGGCTGTCCGGCGCTGAACCCTTCGGGGTCGGCGACCGGCGCGCGGCGACGCGGAAGGCGCGGTCCCACAATCCGGAGGTGAACCTTGAAGAAGGTTACCATCCACACACTCCGCAAGATGAAGCGGGCCGGCGAGCGCATCACCATGCTCACGGCCTACGACGCGTCCTTCGCCCGTCTGCTGGACCAGGCGCAGATCGACGTCCTCCTGGTCGGGGACTCGCTCGGCATGGTGGTGCAGGGGCACGAGACCACGCTGCCGGTCACCTTGGACCAGATGGTCTACCACTGCGCGGCCGTCGCCCGGGGGACCCAGCACGCCCACCTGGTCGGGGACATGCCGTTCGGCTCGTACCAGGCCGGCGCGGACGAGGCGGTGAAGAACGCCGTCCGGATCGTCGCCGAGGGGCACATGGAGGCGGTCAAGCTGGAAGGCGGCGCGGAGTACTGCGACATCGTCGAGCGCATCGTGCGCGCGGGCGTCCCGGTGATGGGCCACATCGGGCTCACCCCGCAGTCGGTCCACAAGCTGGGCGGATACGTGGTGCAGGGCCGCGGCGAGGACAAGGCGGCGCGGCTGGTGGCGGACGCCAGGGCGCTGGAGGAAGCCGGCTGCTACTCGCTCATCCTGGAGGCCATCCCCGCCGAGCTGGGGGCGGAGATCACCCGCAGCGTCGGGATCCCGACCATCGGCATCGGCGCGGGTGCGGAATGCGACGGCCAGGTGCTGGTGATCTACGACCTGCTCGGAATGAACCCGGAGTTCTCCCCCAAGTTCGTGAAGAAGTATGCCGACCTGGCCAAGGTGATCGGCGATGCGGCCACCCGGTACCGAGACGAGGTCCGCGCCGGCGCATTTCCGGCCGTCGAGCACACCTTCAGCTCCGACAAACCCGGCGCGACCCCCTCTCCGGTGAAGCTGTACTCCGTCGCCGGAAGCGAGTGACGCGTGCTGCCCCTGGTCCGCACAGCGCACGACTTCCGCCGCGCCTGTCAGGAAGCGCGCCTGGACGGACCGCTGGCCCTGGTGCCCACCATGGGCTACCTGCACGAGGGGCATACTTCCCTGATCCGGGCCGCGCGGCAGGCGGCGCCAACGGTGGCCGTGACCATCTTCGTGAACCCGGCGCAGTTCGGCCCTTCCGAGGACCTGCAGCGCTATCCGCGCGACCTGGAGGGCGACCTGCGCAAGTGCGAGGCCGCGGGCGCCTCGTTCGTGTTCGCCCCGTCCGGGCCGGAGGAGATGTACCCGGCCGGGTTCCAGTCCTACGTCGAGCCGGGGCCGCTGGCGCAGCCGCTCTGCGGAGCGCGGCGCCCCGGGCACTTCCGCGGCGTGTGCACGGTGGTCACCAAGCTGTTCGCGCTCTCCCGGGCGGACAGCGCCTTCTTCGGGGAGAAGGACTTCCAGCAGCTGCAGATCATCCGCCGCATGGCGCGGGACCTGAACCTGGGGACCGAGGTGGTGGGGCGGCCGATCGTGCGCGAGAAGGACGGGCTCGCTCTCTCCTCGCGCAACGCCTACCTGTCGCCGGAAGAGCGGCGCAGCGCGCTGGGCCTGTGGCGCGCCCTCTCCGAGGCGCGGGTGCGGTTCGTTGCAGGCGAGCGCGACCCCCTGGCGATCGAGCGCACCGCGGCCGAGGAGCTGGACCGGCACGGGCTGCGGACCGACTACGCGGAGCTGCGCGATCCGGTCGAGCTGCAGCGGCCGGCGCAGGCTGACGAAGCGACCCGGCTCTTCCTGGCCGCTTTCGCGGGAAAGACGAGGCTCATCGACAACGGCGCGCTGGGCGAGGCCGGATGAGCGAAGGCGAGAAGCCGCACGTCAAGGTGATCGCGAAGAACCGGCGCGCCTTCTTCGACTACCACGTCGAATCCCGGGTGGAGGCCGGCATCTCCCTGACTGGCACCGAGGTGAAGAGCCTGCGCGAAGGCTCGGCCCAGCTGTCCGACTCCTACGCGGTCGGTCAGCACGGCGAGCTCTTCCTGCTCAACGCGCAGATTCCCCCGTACAAAGCGGCGGGGCCGCTCCTCAACCACGAGCCGAAGCGCACCCGCAAGCTGCTTTTGCACCGGCGCGAGATCGACCGGCTGCTCGAGCAGCAGCAGAAGGGCGGGTACGCGCTGATCCCGCTCTCGCTGTACTTCAAGGACGGCCGGGTGAAAGTCGAGATCGGCGTGGCGAAGGGGAAGCGCGCAGCCGACAAGCGCGAGGCGATCGCCGAGAAGGACGCGAAGCGCGAGATGGCACGCGCGCGGCGCCGGTAGCGCGTTCCTACTGGAGCCCGAAAAAAAAATTTATTTTTTTCGGGGGGCAGCGTCCCGGGCGCACCTTACGACGATTGTCCGGTTGACCGGGAGCGGTCCTGCCCAGCACCATTCGCCGCGCTCTCTTGCCCCGGGGCCCTGGGAGGGACCCACACATGTCGAAGACGCTGCTCCTCGTGGCTACTCTTGCGCTTGCTGGCGCTGCCGCCGCCGACCAGAACCCCGAGCTGAACAACCCGCTGCCGCGCCACTTCCCCACGCACGAGCGCTTCCAGCGCGAGCACGCCGCGAAACCGGGTGGCGCGGCGAGGAGCCAGAACCTCACCTACCACGGCGGGCTGGTGATCCACTCCGCTCGGGTGGTCCCGATCTTCTGGGGCCCGAGCTGGGGAGCAGGCGGGTCCGACGCGGCCATCGCCACCAACATCCAGAGCTTCTTCGGTCAGTTCGGCACCTCGGCCGAGTACAACACGATCACGCAGTACTCGGATGGCGCGGGAGCGATCCAGACGACCAGCCTGGGCAACACCTCGTTCTTCGATTCCACGACCCCACCCACCAACGTCACCGACGCGATCGTCCAGCAAGAGGTGCTCAAGGCCGTCGCGGTGGTCGGGTTCGACGCGTCGACCATCTACGAGGTGTTCCTGCCGGCGACGTCGTTCTCGTCGGACGGCACCGCCACGTCCTGCGGCGGCCCGAACCTGCAGTTCTGCGCGTATCACGGGCATTTCACGTCGGGGGGACTCGACGTGAAGTACTCCTCGATGCCGTACCCGACTTGCGGCGGCTGCCAGGAGCCCGGGTGGACCACCGCGCAGAACTTCGATCACTTCGCCTGCCACGAGACCCGCGAGGCGGTCACCGACGAGGACTTGAACGCCTGGTTCGACAGGCGCGGCTTCGAGGCGGACGACAAGTGCGCCTGGGTCAACCTCTTCATCTCGGGCGGCTTCGGCTTCCAGCCCGAGTGGTCGAACGCGGCGGGCGGGTGCGTCGCGACGACGCCCTAGGTCAGCTCGCCTTGACCGAGGTCAAGGCCGGGGCGGAAGACACGCGCCGCGAAGCGTCCACGTAGCGCGACCAGACGGAGAGCAGGGCCTGCACCAGCCCTGCCTCCTGGGTGACGAAGCCGTACTCGGTGAGCTGGTCGCCGAAGCTGGGAATGGCGAACAGGGCCTTCTCGCCGTCGATGATCCAGAGGTACATGGGCATCAGGCCCGGGTACTCCCAGCGCTCGGCGAAGCGCAGGTCCGCGTCGAGCGCGCGGTCCTGCCGCGCACGCATCTCCGCGAGGAACTTTTCCCGGATCTCGGAGACCTGGGAGTTCTCGAGCTCCTCGTAGAGGCGGCGGCTCTTCTGGAACCCGCCGCGCTTCACGTAATCCTTCCAGCGCGAGTCGGGAAAGCGCTCCTCGAGCACGCGCTCGCGGCCGGCGCTGTCGAGGGTCAGGAGCTGGATGTTCAGCGGGTGCCCCTTGCGGACGCGGTCGGCCTTGCGATTTTCCAGCGCCTTGACGTAGGCGCCGTACCGGCCGCGGTCCCGCCAGACCCCGTGCGCGGGGAAGTCGGTGGCGACGAAGATCGATTCCCTGGCCTCGGCGATGAGGTGCTCGACTTCCTGCATGTAGGCGGGAAACGCACCGACCTCTCGCGTGGTCAGGTGGTCGAATACCATCCGGAGATCGCGGGTGAGCTTCTCGCCGCCCTTGATGGAGAGCACCGCGAACATCGTACCGAGGACCGCGAGCCCCAGGCCGAGCAGCTCGAAGGGGGCTCTGTTGAACCCGTACCAGCGGTAGGCCGTCCGCAGAACGTCGAGCAACATGACGCCCTCCTGCCTGGCAGCCTAGCAATTTCAAAGGGAGAGGCCGATGTGAGACGGGGTGGCGCAGGGTAGCTTGACCAGCCATTCCGGCCGGTTATCTTGTCGCCTCAGCCGCGAGGGCATTCCGCCCCTGCGGGGTTCGCTTTGGGGGCGAACCGGTTTCGACGAGGGCAACGAAGTCTGGAGCGCATGCAGAGGGTGCACGTCACCTCTTCAAACGACGGGCAAAGCCACAAAAGCCAACGACAACGTTGACTTCGCGCTCGCCGCCTAGAGCGGTCTGAAACGCGACGGGACCCCGGAGCCCAGCCGATGGCGCCGGTCAGTCTCGCCAAAAAAGTCGGCTGGTCCGGCGTGGCGCCCCGACGGCGCCGGACGAGATTCATTCGGGGATGGTCCGGGGGCAGGTTGCCCGTGGTCGGCCTCCGGATGACGAAAAGCACGGGCTAAGCATGTAGTGCGACCAGACGGAGTGCTTTCGGACGCGGGTTCGATTCCCGCCGCCTCCACTTTTTACCAATAGTTACATGCGTTTACTGCGAAAGCGTCCGCCACGGACGTCCCCGCGTCCGAATGCGCCACTCCGCCGTCCTGGCGATCTGATCGATGCTTCGACGAGCGCTTGAGTGGCCTTGGCCCCGTACCGCTTCGCCATCTCGCGCAGCCGCTCGCGCTTGAACGTCCCTCGGCCGACCGCACGCGTGAGCGCCGCCGCAAGCTCGGCGCGAGACGCGCCCGCCTGATCAGCGTTCTCGAAGAGGTCAACCACGAACCACTCCGGCGGTGGGTTGGGCGGGAACGCTACCCGACGCAGTACGAAGCGACGACCTCCCAGTTCGAACGCCCCCGAGCGTTTCGTGTTGTAGACGAGGGGCGCTGCGAAAATGGCGGTCGACCCGAGCCCCAGTGCATTCCACCGCTCGGGACCAGTGAAGACGAATGGGCCGCCGTCTAGGAAGGCCCGCATCAGCTCCTTGTCGCCCGGCGGGGCAACGCCGAACCGTCCGCGCCTAGGGTGCGCAAAGAGGCCGTGTGCCAGCTGAACGAGTGCGCCCTCGCGAACGAGCCGCTTGGCAAGCCGGGGAGTGTTCGCTCCCCACGCTGAGAGTTCCCTCGTGCGGTACACGCGTCCGGGCTCGAGTTGGGGATGGGCAGGCGTTGGCATGTTGTCGCTATTTTGCCGAATAAAAGATACAACGTTTCCGAGCTCGGCGCGGCACGTTGTTCACGAAGCGCGCACGAACGCACGCGAACTCTTTCTGGGTTCGGAGAGGAAGTGAAGTCGGCATCGTTCCCCTGCGCGAACGTGGCCTTCGTTGCCACGATCGCAATCAGGGTGCGTGACCGCTCGACGGGCGGTTCCCTCTGAAAAACACCAACTGGTTCGGATCAGTCGCCCCGAGATCCGGAACTCGCCCGAGTCGTCCACCTTCCACCTTGCATCCTTCATCCTCGAGAGGGACCGCACAATCCCCGCCTGATCGGGGAGATCTTGAAGCGTACGCTCGCGCCCCGAAAACATGCCAGCGGAGCTGGCGAGAAGAAGCGCGACATTGCGAGGGTTGCGATGCCGCTGCGGCTGCCGATCACGCTCGGCCTCGAGCTCGCGGGCGTCGTGGTGCAGACTGGTCCCGGGGTCACGCGGCTGAAAGTGGGTGACCGGGTCATGAGGCCGATCCTCACGTTCGGCGCGTACGTGGATTTCGTCGCAGCCGACGAGGCCGCACGCCCGCCTCGCTGACCGACATCTAGGCGGTGACGGTGCCCGTGGCGGAGCTCACGGCATGGCAAGCGCTCGAGATTCGGCGGTCCGCGCCCCGGTAGTCGTATAAGGCGCACCGAAACACCTTAATGCTTCGTTCCTTTGCTAGCCGATGTTCCAAACAACATTCGGCGTTACCTAATCTCTCTGCCGCAGCTCCTTGTGGCGCGCAGGCCCGTCCGTAACGGCTTTACATCGCGCAGCGGAAGCCGATGAGTGGGCTCCAACCGCCCGACTCATTGACAAATGTGCCCTGCGAGGCTGTGTCGATTTGCTCCGGTCGACTCGACCAACTGCCACCAATTTCATACTCAGATGCTCGATGTTCGCCCATGACCCATTCCGCGACGTTGCCCGCGAGGTCCAGCACGCCCCACTTCGAGGCGCCGGCAGGATATGAACCGACCGGAACGGTCCTCTCGTACCTATCGTCAAGGAGCGTAGCCTTGCTGTGGTCGTACGGACAATTCTTGTCGCAGAAGTTCGCGCGTTTGTCGTCCACAGGGTCGTCACCCCACGGGTAAATTCGACCCTCTCCGCCCTTTGCCGCATGCATCCATTCGGCATTGGTCGGCAACCGGCCGCCGATCCACTCGCAGAAGCGTTGTGCCTCACGGAGGTACAGACAATTCATGGGGTGATTGCCGCGGTCTTCCTTCCAATTGCAGGCTCCGTCGTATCCGCTTCCTTGTTTTTCGCGTTCGTTCGGTTCACCCGCACAAGCGCCGGCCCTCGCACACTTCTCGTACGCTTGTACGGGTGCAGAGAGGGACTTTCCGTACTGTCTTAGCAGCACTTCCGTGCTCTCACGGGTCATCATGAAAACGTTGGGTGCGTGCTCGGCGAGAATGCTTCGTACCCTGTCGCTGAAGTAGATACGGTCAATCACGACACTCTTTGCGACGTCGAACTCGAGCACAGCCATCTTAGGCTGCGGCGCGGCCTTTCCGAATCTGAACGATGCAATCAAGATGAGAACCGGTAAGCCGTGGGCCAGCGAGCGGCGCATGCGATCCCCAGAGCAAGGCACGTTCGGCACTGCATATCATGAACCTGCCGAGGCGATAGACACTTCATGTGGCCTTCCGTCACGTCGCCGCCTCCATCCGCGAGCCTTCCGCAGAGATCCATTCTCTGTGGGGGGTTCTTCACCTGCGCGCGAGGCGCGCGCAGGGCACCACGAGGAACCAGAGGAGCAGCTGCGTTTGGTGCGGTGATTCGTGCCGAATCAGCCGGACATCGGCACGAGATCCTGAAACAGGCCGAAATCGAATCGCGCCGCCAAATGGATCGGATCGGCCGTTGGCTGCGGAGGCAAACGGCATTCGTAATCACTCTGCGGATACCACGATTCAATGACTCGCGCGGTCGGCAGCACCTGGGTGATTTCGTGTTCGAGAAAGCTCCAGCCGGGCAATTGGTCGACAGAAATGGCCTGGCCTGGCGACCTGCGGTCATCGGTGGCGGCGAAACGCAGGCCACCCGTGACGCCATCAGCCCTGCCCAGCACGGTCAACAGGAGGTCCGGCCAAAGTGGCAGCGAGTATGCCCATTCCTCTTGCTGATATTCCTCGGAAGACGGATGCGTTCGCCGGCGCTGCGGCTTCCCCAGGAGACGAACGTACGTTGCCATGGGATGGCCGATAGTCTCCAAACCTTCCTTCTTCGCCCAGATCCGTGCCGCCTCGATATCGCCACGCGCGGCCCCGAGAACGCCGAGACCGCGGGCGACGAGTGCAGAAGCCCTCATCTGGGACACCAAGTAGACCTGCATCAAGTGCGCAGTATCGTGCCGCATGGCCATTCACTGAATATTGCTCACAACGACGTTGAGGCCAACGACGGTGACATCCGCAAAGGTCTTGACGACATTCCCGCTCTGATTCACGACCAGCACCGGCATGCCTCGACCCGGCATCACGCCCGCGATAATGACGTTAGATTCCTGGGCAATGATCGCCGCTCGCAACCCCAACGCCTCCACGGCTGCATTGACGGCCTCGACAGCACCGCGCTGCGACAATGAAAGTCTCGAGACCTGCTCGGCAATGGTGTTCATCTTTCCCGCAGTCTGTCCAGCGAGGGCATCTCCGATCCTAGTGCCGAGAGCTCGCGCCACGGAGAGCGCGTTTTCGCGAAGCAGTCCCAACGACCCAGCTGTTCCCCCGCCCAGACCAAGAGCTGTGGCACCCGCGCTGCCGATCTCTGCGCCGGTGGCGAGCCAAGTGCCCGCGCTAAGCGCCCCCCCTGCGGCGGCGGTCGCGACAAAACTAGTTCCGGCGCCCAGGGTCAAGCCGATGGCGCCACCGATAGCGGCGTCCTTCAAGACCGTCGCCATGCTGAAGCCGGTGTCGCTGTGCATCGAAGTGTAGGCGCCGTAGATGCCGCCGCCCACGGCGCCGACGATTCCCGTGACGACTAGGAACGGCATGTGGCCGTCGGGATCGGTGTACTTGTAAGGATTGTCGAATCCAAAGGCGTAACGGTTGAAGCCGATGTTCTGTTGCGATCCATACGGATGCGTGTCGGCGCTGACGAAGCGGCCGATCTCCGGCCAGTAGTAGCGCGCGCCGAAGTCGGAGAACCCCGTGCCGGGATCGCGCACTCGGCCATCGAATTGACGGACACCCTGCGCAGCGGGGGGCTGCCACTGCTCGCCCCAGGGCTTGTAGTCGAGGCGTGCGACGACCACACCCGTCGTGTCGGTGCGGGCGAGGACGCTTCCCTTGATGTCGGTATGGAACCACTGCCGCTCACTGCACGGCGGGGTGTTGCTGGTGATGCAGCCGTGCATCGCGATGAGCTTGCCCGCGAGATAGATGTAATCGCGGAGCTTGACGCCCGCGCCATTGGTCTCGGAGATCAGCTTGCCCGTCGGATCGTAATGGTACAGGACCGTGCCGCTGGAGTCGGTCTTCTGCACTCGCCGACCGAGACCGTCGTAGAAGTACCTCGCGCCGTCCGACGATGAGGCGAGGTGATTCGAACCGTCCCAGGTGAACTGCATGGGCCTCGGCCGCACGCCGGTCGCTGTTGCGCTCAGCCGGTTGTTTCCGTCGTAGGTGTAGGTAACGTTGACGAGATTGTCCGAATTGAACGGTCGATTGCCGAGCACGTCGTAATCGCACGTTCCCGTTCCCCACATCGAGGGCGCGGTCGCCGTGAGGAGGCGGCCCAGCGCGTCGTACGTCATCGTCCGCGAGGCGCCGGCGACCGCCAGGTTATCGAAGCTCTTGACGTTGTTTGCGCCGTCGTAGCTGTTGTAGCGCAGGTCGATGACGCCGGTGGCGGTGATGGCCTTGGCACGCGCGCGGTCGTCGAAGGTCGAGGTGGTGGACAGCCCGTTCCCAAAGATCATGGACTTCGGCTGGCCGGACGGGTGGTACTGCACGCTCGAGACGATCGAGCCGGTGCCGATGCTGATGCTGGTGACCCGGTTGGCAGTATCGCAGCCCTGCGTCACGACCGTGCCGGTCGGGTAGGTCAGCGAATCCATGCAGCCGTTCGAATCGTAACGCGGTGTGGTGATGAACGTGAGCCCGTTCACGACCCACTTCATCTGGGTGGCCCGATTGACGTCGTCGAAGGTGTTGGTCAGCGCCCCCTTCGTCGCGTTGGGAAACGACGTGGATCTCGAGCTGTACGCCATGCTGTTCAAGCGATTGAGCTGCGGCTCGTAAGTATACGTCGTGACGATGCCGCGCGCGTCGGTGCGCGTCACCGGCTGGCCGGCCGCGTTCCGCGTATAGGTGAGCGATGGCTGCGTGCCAACGGACGACTCGCGGCTCTTCTCCGTTAGCAGGAACTGATTTGTGGAGGAATACGTATAGGTCTCATTTCCCTTGGCATCCGGGGCGGTGACGGTGTTGAGGTCGCCGTGAGGCGAATAGGCGTATTGCCAGAGCTTGGCGTTCGCGTCGGTGACCCAGCCCGTCGTGAGCAGGCAGGCGGAGACCGCATTCGAGCTCGCGTTGACAGCGGGCATGAAGCGCAAGTCGAGCCCAGTCCCAGCGGTTCCGCGGCGGATGACCAGGATGTAGAACAGGAAGGCCAGGGCGCTCACCGAGACCACGGCGTTGAAGACGTAGAAGGTCCGGTCTGACGTCGGCTGTGAGCTCGTGGTGGCTTCCATGCCCGGCTCATACCACGTCGGTGCGGACGCGCTTCCTCGGACGCGAGGCTCTGCCGGCAGCAGAGCGGCTCCTCTTGCAATCCGACGCGGACGCCATGGGCCAGGCAGCGGGACGCGGCCAGCGTACCGTAGCCCGATGCCGAGGGCCGGTGCGTGCGCGGAGGGGCGGGCCTTGACTTCCCGGTGGCGGGAGCGCATGCGGCCGTCAGACCGGCGTGTTTCGCGCCGGGCTGAACTCGAGGGGGCACTCCAATGCAACGATTCCTGCGCATCGCCTCGGTGGTCGTGGCCCTCGGCGTGGCCGCGTCCGCCGCGCGCGCCGACGAACGGGACCGCAACGAGCGCAATCCATGCGAGAGCCTCACGCCGGCCGCCGCCGGTGGCCCGGTGCCGCACGATGACGAGCGGCTCGTGGTCCGGTGGCTCGGGACCACCAATTACGAGCTCTCCTTTCGGAACCAGGTGATCCTGCTCGACACCTACTACGACCGCGGCCCGCGCAACCGGCCCATCGGCCTGATGCCGGACCAGGTGACGCGCGCGGACGCGATCTTCCTGGGCCACGGCCACTTCGACCACATGAGCGACGCGTCCTTCATCGCCTCCAAGCTCGGGATCCGCGCGATCGGCGGCCCGCCGACGTTCGACAAGCTGCTCGCGCAGGGCCTTCCCCAAGGCCAGGCGGTGCGCGTCACCGGCACGGGCGGCGAGCTCTTCCGATTCCGCGGCTTCACCGTCGAGCCGGTGCTCGCGCACCACAGCGTGCTGTCGGGCGCGGTGATCGGCGCGTTCACCACGGCCATCCAGACGGAGCTGGGGACGCCGACGGCAGAGGAGGCCGCCGCCGAGGCGGTCGTGCGCGCACGCGGCTCGTCGAGCCCGCTCATCATCACCATCGGGACCATCGCGTACCTCTTCACCTTCGACAGCGGCTTCCGGCTCATCTGGCTGGACAGCGCGGGGCCCATCACGGACCAGGAGATCGCGCTCATGAAGCGCATCGGCCACACCGACGTGGCCATCGTCGCGTACGTCGGCCATTACGTGCAGGAGACGCAGATCCCGGTCACAATGGCGCTCGCGCAGCTCTTCAACCCGCGCTTCTACTTGCCCGGGCACCACGACGAGATCCGCGACATCTTCCTCGACCTGGGCCTCGAGCCGCTTTTCCTCACGATGCGCGACGAGACGAACATCAAGCCCATCTCGCTGCTCTACCGCGGGGCTGTATGCTTCAACGTGAAGTCGGGCAAGCTGGTCCAGAGCGAGGACTGAGCACTGCCGCGCGCAGCTCGGAGTCGACCGTGCCCGCCAGGACGCCACATGAAGCACCGGACGGGCGTCATCCCCGTGAGTGCCGCTTTGCCGCGCAGGCGGCGATCGCACATAGGTGCGACGTTCCGCTCCAAACTCTCGCAAGGCCGGCCCTTCTGGCGGGCCTTCGCACCCGCGGCGGCCGGCATTGCGGCCTTCCCCAGCGGCCGCAGCTCCGGCGCGGGGCCGCACTGCCGCTCGTAAAGGCGAAGCTCGCCGACCCGAGGGCAGGGTACTCATCGCCGACGGATACGGAGGGGGCCGACCCCAGCGTCCCTGACCTGAACCCCTCTTCTGGCCAGCGCTTGGCGTGACTCCTAAGCAGTTTTGTGGATCGCAAATTCATTCGGTGTCAAGTTAGCAAGCGACGCGTGTGGCCTGACTTCGTTGTCCTCCAGCTTTCGATCTTGCTCCTCGTATCGGCGAGGCTGACGAACCAGCTCTGGTTCAAGCACTCGTCGCGGATCCTCCCATTGAAGCTCTCCACGTACGCGTTCTCGATCGGCTTCCCGGGCCGGATGAACTGCAGCTGGAGGCCGTGCCGGTGCTGTCGTTGGCCAAAACTCGATCGTAAGAGTGGACGAGGCGTCAGCGGGGCGGCGAACCTGAGGAGCAATGTCCATCGTACTCGCTCTGTTGGGTGCCCTGCGCGCAGCACTGAGGAGCCACGCCGACCTCGCACTCTAGGCGAGCACTGCCAGCAGATCGCCCGCCTGCACCGCCGCATTGGGCGCGGCGAGTAGCTCCGCCACCGAGGCGGCCCGCGGCGCGCGCACCACCGTCTCCATCTTCATCGCCTCGAGCGTGAGCAAGGGCGCGCCCGCCTCGACCTTGTCGCCCTGCTTTACGTGCACCGCGATCACCATGCCCGGCATCGAGGCGCCGACGTGCTTGTCGTTGCCGCGTTCGGCCTTGCGCCGCTCCGGTGCCAGAGCGGCGCGCGAGCGGTCGCGCACTAAGACCTGTCGCCCGTGGCCGTTCAGCTCGAAGTAGACGGTGCGCATCCCGTCCTCATTGGCGTCGCCCACCGCCGAGAGCGAGATGACCAGCGTCTTGCCGGGCTCGAGCTCGACCCACCTCTCCTGGCCGATCTCCATCCCGAAGAAATAGCTTGGCGTATCGAGGATGGAGACATCCTCGTACTTGGCGAGTTGCGACCAGAAGTCGTCGAGCACGCGCGGGTAGAGCGCAGCGCTCACCGCCTCGTGGCGCGCGATTGGGCGGCCGTGCTTCTTCGACAGATCGGCGGCGAGCTTGTCGAGGTCGATGGGCTTGAGACCCTCGCTGGGGCGCCCGTGCAACACGGGCAGGCCCTTCAAGATGGCCGCGCGAAGGTCCTCGGGGAACCCGCCCGGTGGCTTGCCCAAATAGCCCTGGAAATAGCCAGTCACGCTCGAGGGGAAATCGAGCCGGTGCGCCTCGCGCAAGACCTTGGCGCGCGTCGCGGTTACTGTGCCCTCGAAGGTGGGCTCGCTCTTGAGCAGATCGTTCTTGAGCAGGAAGATGGCGAAGTCGCTCACCATCTTGCTGCTCGGCGTGACCTTAGGGATGTCGCCGCAGAGTTGGTTCACCACTGCGAAGGCGGTCTTCACGTCGTTCCAGCGGTCGAGGAGGCCCATTTCGGCGACTTGCGGTCTCAGATTCGAATATTGGCCGCCGGGGATCTCGTGGAAATAGACCTCGGTGGTACTGCTTTTCAATCCGCACTCGAACGGGCTGTACTGGTCACGGACGTCGTCCCAGTAATCGACCAGCGGCTGGAGTTGCTTGTTCGCCATGCCGGTGTCGCGCCGGTGTTCGCGCAGGGCGGCGATGAGCGCATTCAGCGAGGGCTGGCTGGTCAAGCCCGCCATCGAGGCGAAGGCGCCGTCCACGATGTGTACGCCGTGCTCGATGGCGACGAGCAGCGCGGCGACGCCGTTGCCGCTGGTGTCGTGCATGTGCAGGTGAATCGGGATGCGCACGGTCTGCAATAGCGCGTCGACCAGCATTCCGGCGGCGCGTGGGCGCAAGAGGCCCGCCATGTCCTTGATGCAGAGGAAATGCGCGCCCATGTCCTCGATGCGGCGCGCGAGATCGGTGTAGTAGCCGAGCCCGTATTTCGGCCGGTGCGGGTTGGCGACGTCGCCCGTGTAGCAGATGGCCACCTCGGCGACCCTGCCTGTGGTCTGGATGCGGCGGACCGAGACCTCCATGTGCTCGACGTCGTTCAAGGAATCGAAGACACGGAAGACGTCCACGCCGGCCTGCGCCGCCTCGTCGATGAACGCCTCGACGACGTTGTCCGGATAGGAGGTATATCCGACGGCATTTGCGCCGCGCAGGAGCATCTGCAGCAGGAGATTCGGCACGGCGGCCTTGAGCTTGCGCAGCCGCGTCCACGGGTCTTCATTCAAGAAACGATATGCCGTATCGAAGGTGGCGCCGCCCCAGCACTCGAGGGAGAAGAGCTGCGACGCGAGGTGCGCGGTGAGCGGCGCGACGGCCAGGATGTCGTACGAGCGCATGCGCGTAGCGAGCAGGCTCTGATGCGCGTCGCGCATGGTGGTGTCGGTCACGAGGGGCCGGCCCTGCTCCAGGACCCACTCCGCAAGGCCGCGCGGCCCGCGCTCGGCGAGGATCTGCGCGGTGCCCGAAGGCGGCGGTCCGGGCGGCGTGGGCGGCAGGCGCGGCTCGACGAACGCCGTGGGCGAGCGCCGCTGGTCCTTCTTGATGGTCGGGTGCCCGTTGACGATTACCTCGGCGAGGTAGTGCAGGAGCTTGGTCGCGCGGTCGCGCCGCGCCTGAAGCTGGAACAGCTCCGGCGTCTCGTCGATGAAGCGCGTGGTCGTCTTGCCGGAGAGAAACACGGGGTGCTGCAGCACGTTCTCGAGGAACGCGAGGTTCGTCTTCACGCCGCGGATGCGGAACTCGCGCAGCGCGCGCTGCTCCTTTATCACCGCGCGCTCGAAGGTGTCGGCGAAGGCGATCACCTTGACCAGCATCGAGTCGTAGTGGGGCGAGATGTAGGCGCCGGTATATCCATTGCCCGCGTCGAGGCGGATGCCGAACCCGAAGCCCGCGCGCCAGGTGTGGATGATGCCGGTGTCGGGGAGGAAGTCGTTGAGCGGATCCTCGGTGGTCACCCGGCACTGCACGGCGAAGCCGCGCGGCTGGATGGACTCCTGCGATGGGATGCGGATCTCGTCGGAGCTCAAGGCGCAGCCCTCGGTGATGCGGAGCTGCGCCTGTACCAGATCGATGCCGGTGATCTGCTCGGTCACCGTGTGCTCGACCTGCAGTCGCGCGTTTACCTCGATGAAGTAGTGGCGGTCGCCCTTGACGAGGAACTCGACGGTGCCGGCGCTGGTGTAGCCCGAGGCGCGCGCGACCCGCAGCGCGTCCGCGCAGATGCGGTCGCGCTGCGCCGGCGCGAGGTTGGGCGCGGGCGCGATCTCGATGATCTTCTGGTGCCGCCGCTGCACCGAGCAGTCGCGCTCGTGAAGGTGGACGATGTTCCCGTGCAGGTCGCCGAGGATCTGTACCTCGATGTGGCGCACCTTCTCGAGGAACTTCTCCAGGAAGACTACTTCGCTGCCGAAGGCGCTCTTCGACTCGGAGCGCGCCTGCGCGAGCGCCTCCTCCAGTTTCGCGGGCTCGCGTACGACGCGCATGCCGCGCCCGCCGCCACCGTGCGCGGCCTTGACCAGGATGGGCGCGTGGTCGGCGAAGAACTTCCGCGCGCAGTCGAGCGAGTCCGGCCCCGACAGCTCGATGCCCGGCACGACCGGCACGCCCGCATGCACGGCGAGCTGCTTCGCCTGGAGCTTGTCGCCCATCAGGGCGACGACGCCCGCGGTGGGTCCGACGAAGCGGACGCGGCGCTCCTCGCAGGCGCGGGCGAAGGCGGGGTTCTCGGAGAGGAATCCGTACCCGGGGTGGATTGCGTCCACGCCGGCACGCTGGGCCACGTCGAGGATCTCGTCGATGCCGAGGTACGCGTCCACCGGCCGCTTGCCCTTGCCGACCAGGTACGCCTCGTCCGCCTTGTGGCGGTGCTCGTGGACACGATCCTCCTCGCTGTAGATGGCGACAGTGCGGATGCCGAGCTCGTTGCAGGCGCGGAAGATGCGGATCGCGATCTCGCCGCGGTTCGCGCACAACACCTTCTTCAGACGCTGGATGGCCATGGGTGCGCGGGAGAGTAGAACAACCGTTGCCCCGCATCGAGCGCACGATCGCCAGCCGCTGGGAATGGGGCTGGCAGTGACGGGGACGAGCGTGAACGCGACCAGGAAGCTATTTGCTAGTGTCCAGTGGCCACATGGACCGGCTTCCCGCGCACGGCCGCTGCAGGCCGGGCGGCGATCGAGGCGGCAGATGAAGCGGCCCCTGGAGGCGCGCGCCTCCGCCGCGTGAGCACATCGGTTGCGGGGGGTCGGGCCGCTCGTCGTCAGCGCAACGAACGCGTCGATGCCGCCGCCAGCTTCGCCGGCTGGTCGTCCATCATGAAGGCTGCGGCGCCCTCAGGCCGTGCAAGCAGACGGACCGACCTGTCGGACGTCACTTTCCGCTGCGCAGACCGAGCACCAGCGGGGTTCGCGCGTTCGGTTCGAAACCCAGGCGCGATACAGTGCGCGCGCCGGCTCGTGCCCCGGATCGACCTCCAGCTCGACCGCGCGCACGTCGGCGGCACGGCCATAGGCGAGGAGGCGGTCGAGCAGCGTTCGTGCCGCCGCGCCTCGGGCACCGCGTACAGCTCCTCGATGAAGAGCACCGCGCCGCCCTACTCAACGCTGGCGATTCGGTTGGCGAGGCAGGCGCCACAACGCGCGGCCCCTCCATTGCACCAGAAGCGGTGCGCCATTCGCGAGCGCCACCTCCACCCCGCGCAGGACGCTCGCGTGTCCGTGGAACGCCCGTGCTCGCCGAGTTGCGCCGCGTCGACCTCCGCGGCGGCACATCTACTTCCGGCATCCCGGCGTGCCGGTGAAGAACGACGTCAAGAAACGCCTCGGGCCTGGCCTCGACGTACGCGGCGACGGCAGCTTCGTCGTCGCGCCGCCTTCGCTGCACAAGAATGGCAGTCGCTACGAGTGGCTGCCGGGCTCGGCGCCGTGGGAGCGCGAACTCGCCGAGTTACCCGCGTGGCTGCTTGCCAAGCTGAGCGAGAAGGAGCGGGTGGCGCCGCCATTGAGGCAGTGCGTTCGCAGCGCGGGCAGCACCCGCGAGCGTCGCTATGCCGAGGGCGCACTCGAGCAGGCATGTGCTGCCGTGGCCTCGACGCCCGAGGGCGCGCGCAACGAGACGCTCAACCGGGAGGCCTTCGGCATCGGGCAACTCGTCGGCGCCAGCCTTCTCTCGCGCACCGAGCCGCCAAGCGGCTTGCTGAAGCCGGCGCCGAGGATCCAGACGATGCCCACGGGGGTGTACTATCAAGAAGCGGCCGTGCGCGCGCGGCGCGCCGCAGCGGCAGCGACCACCCGGAGGAACGGGCGGGAGCGGATCCATCTCGCGCAGGATAGCGATGGGGCCGATAGGACGAGCACGGGGAAGGCCAGATAGCTGGCCGCTCCTATTCCCGGCTGCTTCCCTGCAGGGCTGTCGGTGTGCTCTTCTGCTTCTCGCTCGGGTCAACCGGGGGGCCGGCCACGAAGCGAGCCCCAACCGGGCGGGCGACGTGGTAGACGCACCCGGGGCATCGCTGCTGGTCAGGGCGATTTGCGGGAGCCGGGGCTAGAAGGGAAACTCGTCGCCCTGGGCGCGCAGCGCCGTGACCGCGGCCAGATTGACGATGTCCGGAACGCTCGACCCCGTCTGCAGCACGTTCACCGGCTTGTTCATCCCCAAGAGCACCGGACCGATAACCTCCGCCGACCCCAGCCGCCACAGCAGCTTGTAGCCGATGTTCGCGGCATCGAGGCTCGGGAACACGAACACGTTGGCGTCGTCGGTGAGCCGGCAAAAGGGGAAGCTCTCACGACGCACCTCATCCACCGCGGCCGTGTCCACCTCCATCTCGCCGTCCACCTCGAGGTCCGGCCGCCGGGCCCGGATGAGCTCCACCGCCTGCCGGACCTTCGCTGGGCTCGCTCCTGCGGCGCTGCCGAAGTTCGAGTAGCTGAGCATCGCCACCCGCGGCTGCACGTCGAAGTAGCGCGCGAGGTCCGCGGTGTGGATAGCGACCTCCGCCAGGTCCTCCGCCGTCGGGTCCACGATCACCGTGCAGTCGGCGAAGAACTTGAAGTCGTTCTTGAAGACGACGATGTAGACGCCCCCCGCCCGCCGGGACTCCCTGGTGCGAATGATCTCCAGGGGGGCGTGGATCGCTTCCGGGTAGCTGGTGGTGAGGCCGGTGACCATCCCGTCCGCCGCCCCCTCGCGAACCATCATCGCCGCGAAGTAATCGCGCGAACGCATGCGCCTGCGCGCCTCGGCCGCCGACACGCCGCGCCGCTGCCGCATCTCCCAGTAGCGCGCGACATATTGCTCGAAGCGCTCGCTCGCTTCCGGATCGATCACAGGCACGTTCTTCAGCTCTCCCAGCCGGTACTCCTCGATGAGGCGCTGGATGGGAGCGGCGTCGCCCAACAGGATTGGCTCGCAGATTCCCTCCTCCTTCAGGATCTGCACGGCCTGGAGGATCTTCAGCTGGTTGCCCTCCGGGAAGACGATGCGCGCCACCCGCTTGCGCGCCTTGGCGTAGACAACGCTCATCACCGAGTGGCTGCGGCTCTGCATCTTCCGCAGCCGCTCGCGGTACTCGTCGAAGTCGAGGGAGATGCGCGCCACTCCCCCGTCGATCGCCGCCTTGGCCACTGCCGGCGCCACCCACAGTAGTACCCGCGGGTCGAAGGGCTTGGGGATGATGTAGTCGGGCCCGAAGATGAACTTCTCGCCGCCGTAGGCCCGCGTGACCGAGTCGGGGACCTCCTGTTGGGCCAGCGTCGCCAGCGCCTTCGCTGCGGCGAGCTTCATTTCCTCGGTGATCCCTTTGGCCCGGACGTCCAGTGCGCCCCGGAAGATGAAGGGGAAGCCGAGGACGTTGTTGACTTGGTTCGGGTAGTCGGACCGCCCGGTGGCCATGATCACGTCGTCGCGCGCTTGCTTCGCCTCGGGGTAGCTGATCTCGGGGTCGGGGTTGGCGAGGGCGAAGACGATGGGGTTCTTGGCCATCGACTGGACCATCCGCTGGGTGACCAGCCCCTTGGCGGAGCAGCCGAGGAAGACGTCGGCGCCTTCCATCGCGTCCGCCAGGGTCCGGCAGCGCGTGTCGGCGGCGAAGCCCTCCTTCCAGGGGTTCATCCCATCGGCGCGGCCCTGGTAGAGCACCCCCTTGGTGTCGACGAGCAGGACGTTCTCGCGCTTCACTCCCAAGGAGAGATAGAACTTCGCGCACGCCAGCGCCGACGCCCCTGCGCCGGAGATGACGATGCGGACTTTGTCGATGCGCTTGCCGGCGACCTCGAGCCCATTGAGCAGCGCGGCTCCACTGATGATGGCCGTGCCGTGCTGGTCGTCGTGAAAGACGGGGATCTGCATCTCCCGCCGCAGGCGTTCCTCGATGACGAAGCAGTCCGGGGCCTTGACGTCCTCGAGGTTGATGCCGCCGAAGGTGGGCTCCAGCGCCTTCACGCTGGCGCAGAACGTGTCGACGTCGTTGGCGGCCAGCTCGATGTCGTAGACATCGATATCGGCAAATTTCTTGAAGAGGACGCCCTTGCCTTCCATGACCGGCTTGGCGGCGTAGGGGCCGATGTCGCCCAGGCCAAGCACGGCAGTCCCGTTGGAGATCACCGCCACCAAGTTGCCGCGCGCCGTGTATGTGTAGCTGAGGTCCTTTTCCTTCGCGATCTCCAGGCAGGGCTCGGCGACGCCAGGGCTGTAGGCGAGGGACAGCTCCCTCGCGGTGCCGCAGGGCTTGGTGGGGACGACCTCGATCTTTCCTTTCCGGCCGGAGGAGTGGTAATCGAGCGCGTCCTCACGGCGGATCTTGGTCTTCACCGTCGGCGTAAAGTTGGTGGCCATCGCCGGGGTCCCTCGCATCGACCACGCGCGTTGTCAATGCGCGTCGCGTTGTCTACGTAGCGCGTGCGGTCGCGGATGGTCCGGAAGCGGCTCCAGGCCGCGCTGCCGCGCAACTGCCTCGAGCTGCACAGGCGAAACCCGTCGCTGCCCAGCGGCGCCTACCAGATCTCGCCCGACGGACGACGCGTATTCGAGTTCCCCTGTTGCCGGCAGCCGGTCCCAGCTTGCGCCTCAACGTTATAGGACCGCGAGCGCATCATTCGTGGCAAAAAGGCTTCGGTCGCAGATCGTCCATTGTGGACGAAGCAAAGCGCTCGTGTTTCTCTAGGTGGTCAGGACCTTCTCGGCGCCGTAGCCGGCCCATGTTGCCGACCGGCTCGGCCCCACATGTCGTACCAGTCAGCATCTTCCATGAGCTGACCCGCCGCAGCTTGACACTGCGGCCGGAAAGGCGCAGGCAGCAACGCGCGCTCGAGCCGGACGGGTACTGCAAAGCTGCAGCGGCGGCCCGACGTGATGGGGGATCCAATGAACCCGATCCGACATACAGCCTTTGTGTTGTTCCTCGCGATGGCCGCTCGCGCCGACGAGGGCGCGCGATTCCGCGCTGAGCTGGTCGGCACGGAGGAGACCCCGGCAATCTTTACGGCCGGTAGCGGTGTTTTCACCGCCCGCGTGCTCAATAACGACACTCGCATCGAGTTCACGCTCACGTATGAGAACCTCACCGCACCGCCCCTCGTAGCGCACGTCCACTTCGGGCAACGAGGCGTGGCGGGCGGCGTGAGCTTCTTCTTCTGCGGCGGCGGCGGGAAGCCGCCGTGCCCTGCAAGCGCCTCGGGCACCGTCACCGGGACTGTGGTCGCGGCCGACGTGCTGGGGCCGGTCGCGCAAGGTATCCAGCCCGGAGATCTCGCCGCTATTCTGCAGATGATCCGCGCAGGCTTTGGCTACGCGAACATGCACACCGCGCTCCATCCCGGCGGAGAAATCCGTGGACAGATCAAGGCGACCGGCGACAGCGAACACGACTAATCTTAGACGGCCCGCAGGCTCACCGGGGCGAGCCCGGTCACCTCGAGCTTCACCAGCTGGCCCGGCGAGAGCGGCTCGGCGCCGGCGGCGGCGCCGGTCAGCACCAGGCTGCCGGGGGCAGCTCCTCGCCGCGCAGCAGCGCGAGGAGCTGCACGAGGGACTCGACCGGGTTGCCGGAGATGGCGCTCGATTCTCACCGCGCTTACTCCTGCTGCTTGGTCTTTCTTAGCCTGCGATCAGGCGAAGCCGGTCGTGTGTCGTTCCAGGCCAGCTCGGTATCGCAAAGTGTTTTCCGCATCCGCTCGTGCTTCTTCGATTCCCGCCGCCTCCACTTTCCTTTCTTCCTGAGTACGCTCGTCTTGGCGAACTCTGGGCGCGCGCTCACCGGATTACGGGGGTGCCGTCCCATGAGCCGGATGCGCGGATCCATGCTCTGCGGGCTTTCGCGTGAATTGATTCATCCAGTCGTCGCCGAACGCGCGCCTCGCGGCGAGGTCGTTGTGTACGCGGCAGAGCAGGCGGATGTTCTCGATCGTCGACGGGCCTCCGCCGGCTCGCGGAACGATGTGATCGAACTCGACGCGCAACGCAGACCCGCAGACGCCGCCGGATTCGAGAGGCCATTGGCAGCGGCCACGATCTCGGGTCCAGACTTGGCGCTTCACGGTCGCGGTCAGGCCGGACGACTTCGCAGCCGGCCTGTCATGGCGCGGTTTCCGCACGAGGCCCTTCCGGCTGGCGTGGCGCTGCAAGACGAGGTCGAGTCCCGCTTCCAGGATGGCCTCGGCGCTCGCGCCGGGGCGGGCGTGTGAAAGCGCGTCGCGCGCGGCCTCCAGCTTTTCGAGGAATCGCCTCGACACGGTGACGTGAAGCCGTGAAACTTCGTCCGTGAGCGGCTCGGCAGAGTCACGGCGGACCGGTTTCGGAAGCGAGGAGGCCGGAGCGATTTCGGGCGGAGCGGATGCACTCACGTCTGCGGCCGTGGATGGAGAGACAATCGGTTCAACCGGTTGAACCACTGCCTCGAACTGCGACGCAGACTGGTGGGGTGCCGCGGCCTCCGTGAGCAGTGGCGCAGAGACTGTGCGTAACGCAGTGACCACGTCGCGGTGGGGCGCAGCGTTCGCCGGGTGGAGCGCCGCTGCAACGGCCATCGCCTCGCGCTTCGAGCAGTGGAAGAACTTCGGCAGCATCTCGTGGCGGTTCTCGGCCGTGAGCACCTTCGCGAGATGGACGATGCTGGTGATGCACAGCCGCCCGTCGCGCAGCGGCTCGACGATCTCCGGAAACCTCTGCGCGAGCTCTGCCGCGGTCTTCCGGTAGTGCGCGGCTCCTTTCGAGAGACCGAGCTCGCGGTGCAGGAAGTAGAAGAGACTCGAGTAGCCTAGTTCCAACCACGAGCCGCGCCGGTCGAAGTCTGCAAGAGCAACGAGGAACTCCGCCATGGCGGCGTGCTCACGACCGAGGAGATCGGCAAGGCGGCTGGCCAGAACGCGTGCGCTTGTCATACGGGGTACTATCGCAGGCCTCTCTGACACGGCACGATCGCTTGCACAGGGGGGGTTCGCATCGTGGAATGGTACGCTGGTCTTCACGTCGTCGTGTATCCTGGTGAGAGCTGCGGATATCCGCGGTCGAGACTTGGTTCAACCGGTTGAACCACAGGCTCCGATGCGCGGCCCGAGGTGCCACGCTCTACCGCGAGGACGATTTGAGAGAGCATCGTCGGCATGCATGGGTGAATATTGGCCGCTACGTGAACCCCGCCATGGACTGGGACTGGTGTCAATTGTGCGGCGCGTTCGCGTATTCCTCTCGAGGTCGAACGCGTAGGAGCGCAAGATCGACTTGCCGGTGTACTAGCGGGAGCTTCTCAAAGGGCGGCATCCGCCCGTGCCAAGGCGAGTCCGGCGCGCCGGCCTCAGCCGCGCAGATTCCTCTTGAAAAAGTCCATGGTCCGCTGCCAGGCGAGGGCCGCGGCGGCTTTGTCGTATCGCGGAGTGGTATCGTTGTTGAAGCCGTGCTGCGTACCGGGGTAGGTGAACATTTCGTAGTTCACGTGGTTGGCCTTGAGCGCGGCCTCGAACGCCGGGATGCCGGCGTTGATGCGGTCGTCCTTCTCGGCGTAGTGGATGAGGAGCGGCGCCTTGATCCTCGCCACGTCCTCTGCCGGCGGTTGGTTGCCGTAGAACGGCACCGCCGCGCTCAGTTCGGGGATGCGCGTGGCCAATAGGTTGGCGATCCCGCCGCCGTAGCAGAAGCCCACCACCCCGACCTTGCCGGTGCATTCGGGACGCTTCCTTAGGAAAGCCACCGCGGCCACGAAGTCCTGGCGGGTCTTGTCCTGATCCAGCTTGCCGAAGAGCTCGCGCGCCTTGTCCTCGTCGCCGGGATAGCCGCCGAGCGGGGTCAACGCGTCGGGGGCGAACGCGACGTATTGCTCCAAGGCGATGCGCCGGGCGACGTCCTCGATATGCGGATTGAGCCCACGGTTCTCGTGGACCACCAGGACGCCCGGCAGCCGGCCCGAACGCTTCGCCGGCAGCGCCAGGTAGCCGCGCACCTTTCCAGTTCCCTTGGGCGAGTCGTATTCCACATGGCTCGTCGCCAGCCGCCGATCGTCCTTGGCAATCTGCTGCGCCTCGGCGAAACGGGGATTCAACGCGTCGAGGAGCATGGCCGCCGTCACGCCGCCCACGGCGAACCGGGCCACCCTCTCGAGGAACCCGCGGCGATCGATCAGGCCGTGAACGTACTGATCGAAGAGGTTCAGGACCTCTGGATCGAAATCCGACGCCTGCTTTCGCTCCATGCGCGCACCTCGCGCGAGCAGGATAACAGGTGCGGACTCGAACGCTCGAGCAAGGGCCCTGGCGGCGGTGTCGGGGCGTCTGCTATGAGGTGGACGTCATGTCGAAACGGACGCGTGCTTCGTTCGCCACGATCTGTATCGCCATCGTAGGAATCGCCGCGGCGTCGAGGGACGCCAAACCAGCCGATGCGCATCCGCTGAAGATCGGCATCATCGGCGCCGGCAAGATCGGCGGCACGCTCGCCACGCTGTGGGTCAAGGCGGGTCACGAGGTGCTCGTCTCGTCACGCCATCCTGACGAGCTCCAGGGCCTGGCGCGGTCGCTCGGCCCCAAGGCACGCGCCGGCACGCCGCGAGAGGCGGCCGTCTTCGGAGACGTGGTCCTGATCTCGGTCCCTTACGGAGCCCTGCCGCAGATCGGCAAGGATTTGCAAAACGAGCTCAAAGGCAAGGTGGTGGTGGATACCGGCAATCCGTATCCCGAGCGCGATGGCGAGATGGCGGTCGAGGCCCGTCGCAAGGGCACCGGCGTCGCCTCGGCGGAGTTCCTGCCGGGCGTTCGCCTCGCGCGCGCCTTCAATGCCATCAGCTATCGCAACCTGCGGAGCGAGGCGCACCGGACGGGAGAGCTCGTCGGTATTCCAATCGCCGCGGACGACCCCCAGGCGTTGGACGTCGCCGCGCGTCTCGTGAGAGACGCCGGGTTCGAACCGGTCGTGGTCGGGCCGCTCGCCAAAGCGAAGATGTTCGACGTCGGATCGCCGGTGTACACGCAGCTGCTCACGGCACGGGAGCTCCGCGCGCGTCTCGGGATGTGAAGCGGCCCTCTACGGCAGCGTCGAACCGTCCACCCAGGCGTAAATGAAGTAGTCGTAGTTCCAGTTCTGCGGGTAGGTCACCGGCAAGTAGCCTCTGCCGTGATGCCAGCCCCTCGCCGTTGGACAGGCTTGGACAGGTGCCAGCCGCCATTTAGGGCCACGGAGGGTCACGAGAAGTGGCCCGCAACACTGCTCTCCGGGGACGATAGGTCCAGGCAGGGTGCCCTTGCCCTAGCGTTTGCCGAGAGCGCGCAGCGGCGGGCACGAGGCGTCGCGGACGCAGTCGAACCGTTCCACATCGGCGAAGCGGCCGCCCCGCACCCGGAAGCGCACCAGCTGCGTGACCACGTCGCCGTGCGCGTCGTAGTCGCAGGGGCCCGACGCGCCCTGGTAGTCGATCGGCTTGCCCGCTGCCATGAGCTGCAGGGCCCGCGCAAAGCCCTCCACTCCCGCGTTCACCGGCTCGCCGTGCGGGTCGTTGATGGCCCGCATCGCGTCGCGGATCTCCGCCCCGGTCACCTGCGACGGATCGGCGAGATGGTTCTGCTGCGCGGCGAGAATCGCGGCCAGCATGAGCGTGGTGGCGGCGTCGTAGGCGCCCGAGTCACGGAAAGCCGGCGGTTGGCCGGTGAGCCCCTTCAGGTCCTCCGCGAACACCTGCGCCGAGGCTCCGTCGCCCAGCACCGCTTGCGAGGTGCCCTCCTGGCCCTCCACTGCGCCCTTGAGCGTCTCCAGCACGCGCGCGACGCGGAAGTTGTGCGTGTGCACGAGCCGCACCTTGCTGCCGCTCGCCAGGAGCGCCTTGGTGAAGCTCATGGCGAACTTGGGGAAGGTGATCTCCACCACTGCGTCGGGCGAGCCGTCGTTCTTGCCGGTGCTCTCGTTGTGCTTGTCGGTCACCTTGGCGACGTCGGCAGCCCAGTCATACTCGGCGGCGTTCACCTTCACGTCGTGGAAGACCTGCTCGACGAGCGCGCCGGGGCGCGCCTTGAGCAGGTCCGCCTTCAGGGCGTCGGAGAAGCCGCGGCCGTAGGGGTCGTCGCTCGCGTAGATCGACAGCTTGAAGCGGTCGCCGTGGCTCAAGTCAAGAGTACGTGCACGCGTGGTGAAGCGGCCGCGGGGCTGAGGTGAAGTTGAATCGCGCAGCGCTGGAATGAGCACCTCGAGAGCTGGAGGTCCATCGCGCGGGCGGAAGGCGTGGTGGACAAAGTGCGCGAGGGTCCGGCCGTTGCGGTGCGCCGTCTGCGCGAGCGAAGCGATGATGGCATGAGCGCCGGCGTGCCGGTCGCTCCGGTTGCAGCCCCCGATCTTGCGAGTGATCACCGCGCTACGCAGCTGCTGTTCGGAGAGGTTGTTGGTGGGCGGGATTTCCGGATCGTAGAGAGAACCGAAGAGCTGCAGGCGGTGCTTGCGCAAGTGCTGCGCGAGCTTGCGGTTCTCCGGCTGCGTCAGCTGGGCGCGGAGGAGCCGGTCGGTCCGCCTCTCGATACGGCGGGTGTACTCGCGCATGGTGGCGGGCGACAGCTCGTCGTGGCGATGGGCGAGCAGGATGGCTTGCTGCAAGAGCAGCTTGACCGCCCGAGGAAAGCGGACCGCTCCCCGGCTCTGCGTCTCGTCCAGCTCCCGGGCACGACGCAAGAGGTGGCCGAGGCACTGGGCACGGACGTAGTCCAGCTGGTCGAGCGCGTCGAGCGCAGGCAGGCCGTCGGAGACCAGCGTCCCGGCAAATTGTCTGCCCAAGACATCGGTGACCACCTGATGGCCGCGGCCTTCGGCAATGACGTAGACGGTTGCCTGCCCGGTGGCGAAGACCCACAGCCAAGCGGGCCTCGCGTCGATCCGCCAGCCGGTATCATCCGTCTGCACCACGGCGCTGTGACGCACGAGTTGGACCAGTGCCCGGTAGGTCGCTGCGCCTTTGCGGGCAACGCGCAAGGAGCCGTGCACCAGCGCCGAGTGCGTGACCGACAATCCAAAGTAGCTTTTGAACACGGCGGCGATGTCGCGGTAGGGAACGCCCAAACGATGCTTGAGCTCGGCGGCCAGGCCCAGCACCCGTCGACCGAGGCTCACTCGCGCCGCGCCTGCCGCCCGCGAGACCTGGGCGGGATGAGTGCTGCGCACCTTCCGCCGGCAGCGGCCGCACCAGCCTCGCTGGGTCACCACCTTCTGCACCTGCGGCCGGACCTCGGGCAGGTCCACGACGAACTGCTCCAGGTCCTCGACGTGGGTCACTTCGCCACCGCACTCCGGGCAGCGGCACAACGGCGCGAAGAGCTCCTCGTCCACGTGCTCCGGGACCGCCTGCCAAACGCCGACGTGTCCCGGGCTGCGCCCTGGCCTGCCTCGAATCTCGACGACCTGCTCACGTGCAAAGGGAGCCGCCTGCCGCTTGGACCGGCGCAGCCGCTCTTCCAGCTCCTTGATCCGTCTGGCCAGGTCGACGAGCTGCCGCCGCAATCCCTCGTTGTCGCGCTCGAGCTCCGCGATGCGCTGGTCTCGAGGGTCGCTCGCCTCGGGCACAGGAATCGTAGATCATACTTTCGATCCTGTGTCGATCCCCGTCTCAGTCACGCGCGGCCGAGGACGCTAACCATGTAC
>WNFA01000257.1_pt1 | contig 81871 bp, 63 predicted proteins | sample 5400481 | NCBI WGS metagenome assembly WNFA01 (sample SAMN13153340, study PRJNA577476) | soil metagenome | isolation source: 120 cm saprolite under Douglas fir tree site 2 hole 1 replicate 2 | place: USA:California | collected 2015-04-18 | reverse complement strand
TTCTTGTTGGCATGGCTCGCGGCGCAATCGACATCGCCCGACGCAACGCAACACATGCAGGCGGGCCTTGAGGCGCGCAAGCAGCATCAGGTCGATACGGAAATAGCGGAGTTTCGCAAGGCAACGGAGCTTGACCCAGCGTCAGCCGATGCGTTTTTCAATCTGGGCGCCGCGTACATGGAAAAACAGGACTACAGCGAGGCGATCGCTCCCCTCAAACGCGCACTTCAGCTCAGCCCGGATCTTGCTGTCGCTCATCAATTCCTGGGTTATGCACTGCTGGCGCAAGGCTATGCGGTCGAAGCTATTCCGCATCTGCAGCGTGTCGGAGCACTGGATGCCCTTGGAATCGCACAGATTGAAGTCGGGCAACTGAATGAAGCGGTGGTCAACTTAAGCGCCGCCCGTTCGAAGCACCCCAACGACCCTGATTTGCAGTATTACCTGGGCCACGCCAGCGGACTGCTCTCGAAGAATTCCATCGATACATTGCTCGCTATGCATCCGGATTCCGCGCGTGCGCATCAAGCTCTCGCCGAAAATTATTTTGTCCTGCGCCAGATGCCGCAAGCCGAGAAAGAATATTTAGAGGCGTTGCGTCTGCGTCCTAATCTCCCCGATCTGCATCTGGAACTGGGTCAGGTGTACGCAAACTCCGCGCAATGGCCAAAAGCGGAAACCGAATTTCGCGCCGAGGCTAAACTCCGGCCAGGCAGCGCAGAAGCCGCGTATCGCCTGGGCACAGCTTTGCTGCAAGAAGGAAAATCGCACGACGCATTGATCGAGTTGAAACGCGCCAATGAGCTCAAACCAGAAATGCCGGAGACTCTCTACTCGCTAGGCAAAGCGGCCTTACTCGGCGGTGACGGCTCCACTGCCGAGCAATCCTGGTAACTGGAGAAAGATACTTCGCTGGCCGCGCAGTCGCATTTCGGGCTCGCCGGCCTGTATCGCAAACAGGGCAAAACCGCTCAAGCTCAACACGAGATGCAGGAGTTTCAAAAGTTACAAAGCACTATCGGGCCGCCCCGATCCGAATAAAGAGTTATCTGTGACGGTAGGTGCATTTTATAAAACGAGGCCGACGCAATCTGCAACGCCCTTTCGATTTCCATTTAGTTTTCAATTGAAACTCTCTTCCCAAACGCTAACTGCCGCCAGTTCAAGCGCTTTCAGAGTTTTGTTTCGAGCTTCCCAAGTTTTAGATACGGGTTCGATTCCCGTCGCCCGCTCCAGAAAATCTTCTGACTCATTCACACGAGTGTGACAACAATAGTTCGCAGAGCATTGATCTACCAAAACGGTGTTGCTGCGAATAATTCAGTTTGATCCTCCCATCAACGTCTCCCAACAGGGCTGGTCCTGCGGCTTGTTGGAGAAACGACAGGATGGGGAGGACCACGCGCGATTCAGGATTCTCAAGTGCAGCGGTACCGTGACGAGGCACATTCATCCTGGGCAAGGTGTTTCTCCCTGTTGGCCGATCGCCACAAGATTCTGCGTGCGGCAGGGTCCTCGGTTTGGGAGCAGCCTACGTCATTGCGCGTCGAGGCGCTCCGGTCTTTTTCGATTGTTAAATATATCTGTTCGCTTACCTAAAGCAATTGACGCGTTGTGGACGACAGTATACAAACTACCCAAACGTCTTTGGAGTGCAAGTCAGGAAATCGCAAGGCGTGCTATCGGTGGCGATAACGCCCGACGCTCTTTGCTTTGGAGCGCGCTCGTCTGGGACGCTGAGGAGGATACAACAGAGAATGAAAACTCCAAAGTCTTTCGGATTGCATAATTTTTTGGCAGAGCTGCACGCCAAGTACAGCGAAGTCTGGCGCTCTTCTACTGTAATCAATTGATTGACGAAACTCCTGTCAAGCATATCCACTGCTGCACGCTGTCACTCGAAGTTTTTAGCAACTCCTACGAATTTAATCGCCGCCGGCGACTCAGCCGGACGGAATCACCTGGAGGTGTCGAAATGAAGCCTAGACTCTCTGCAGTCTTGTTTTGTATCACTGTTGCTTTGTGCGTGGTGGCATCAGCATTGGGGCAGGAAGAAGCCAGCGTCCAGAAACCGAAGGGGTATTCCGCCGTCAAGCCCTTGTGGGGTGTTGATCACGAGACAGTGAAAGCAGCAATCGCAAGCGGCAGCAGCGTCATGCTCCCTATGTGGACCTTCAATGTGACGTCAACTAGAGACGGCAATCCTTATTCCGGGGAGATGGTTGGACAAAGCGCGTTCTCCGCACCGAACTCGAGTACCACGGTCACAACCCAGATCGTCCCAATCATTTTCATCATGCCCGACGGCGGCGTATTCGATCCCACAGTTCATGACCCGTGCGCGGCAGCTCCGGGAGGCTCGGCAGTTAGTCTGACCCTTGGGTCGCCAATTGTTAGCACCACACGTTTCACTCTCAACGGAGACAATGTGGGCAAGACGCAGTACCTTGATGCATTTCAGCGAGCAAACTTCGCAAAAGTGATTGGGGGAGATTACCACACTCTGCTGGACGTAACGGTTCTCCCCGCAATCACCGTCAATGTGCCCGCGAGCCGGGGCGCAACCTTTAATGACCATGCTCTCTTCGGTCTATGTGGCTTCACCGGCGTAATCGACATCAACTGGTGGGACCCTTTTGTGACCGGCACCATCATCCCGGAGCTCGCTTCCCAAGGAGTCGACCCCACCACATTTCCGATTTTTCTCTTTGACAATGTGGTGATGTCTGTGGGTTCGCCCGGCCTTTTCAAGAAATGCTGTATTCTCGGCTACCACGGGGCGTTTGGCTTCCCAGTCCAGACCTACTCGCCAGTAGACTTTGAAACAAGCGGGATTTTCGGCCCTGCGACTCGAGATACCGCGGTAATGGCCCATGAAGTTGGTGAATGGATGGATGATCCGCTGGGCGCCAATCCTACTCCAGCCTGGGGACACGTCGGACAAGTGGGAGGCTGCCAGAACAATCTTGAAGTCGGGGATCCGCTGACCGGCATCGATATCCCGACGGTGACCATGCCCAACGGTTTCACGTACCATCTGCAGGAGCTGGCGTTCTTCTCCTGGTTCTACGGCGCCCCTTCGATCGGTTCTGGTGGTTTATTCTCTGACAATGGCACGTTCAAAACGGATGCGGGGCCGGTCTGTCAGTGAGCACATGCAAAAGCAGCTAGGGAATCTAAAAATGGAAAATGTCGACGACCACATTGGTTCTGCGGTTCAGCAGAATAATGTTGCCCGCAATCAGAACGTGCGCGCAATCGGGAGGTGCCTGGGGTAGCCGCCGCTCAAGGTCTTCAGGACAGGGTTGCAGCCGTTTCTGGAGCCCAGGCGGGAGCGAGCCGCGCCGCACAAGTTGTTTTTCCAATCCAGGGGGCAACTGATCTCGCTTGGCAAGTCCGGGCGGAAGGTTGCTCTTGTGTTCGTCATACCATTTGCGCACAGTGTCGCGGTCGTGATCCTTGTAGTAGCGCTCGTCCTGGTCGTCACCATCTCCATGTTTTTCGTGACCCTTTTCGTGTCCGTTTCCATGCCCCTGGGCCAGCGCGAAATTGCTTGTGAGTGTGAACATGCCAACCGCAAAGGCAACCATCCGTCTTGTCGAGCGCATTGTTCTCTCCGATCTGAACGTGGTTAATTCTTAGATTAGTTCGCAACTCCTAGGTTGCTTGGCAGCCTCATTCCTTGAGGGATACGGGATCGGACTCGTTCTTGGGCGACTGCTTATCCAACAACGAGATTAATTGGCGACCAGAGGCAGGGATGCCGACTTTGCCTTGGCGGGCAATCTCCTTTGCGCTGATGTCGCGGCCATACAGTTTCTTGTTGGCACTTCCGTCAGACCGAAGCGTCGAACCCTCGAGCTCATCGAACTCAACGCGCAGGGGCGCTTCCCGTTCGAGAAACTGGTCAAGTTTTACAGCCTCGATCAAATCAATCAGGCTGCGCAAGACAGTGAAAAGGGGGGCACAATCAAACCCATCATTCGCCTATCACCGGCGTGAGCGGGGAAGGAAACTCCATGTCACAGGTCACAAATCTCGCTTTCTTCCGCGCGCGGCGTGGCCAGAGTGAGGCGCTCGGCGCTGCTCTAGCCGCTCTAGTTGAGCCCACCCGGCTAGAAGCCGGATGCCTCAACTATGATCTGCACCGGTCCGTCGATGATGCCAATGTCTGGTTTGTTTACTGACTCCAGTTATGCGACTGGCAGAACCCAATTCTGTTTCGCCCTGCGCTTGCCATCAGCATACTTCCTATGTATAATTGAGTAGGAACTCGGTAATAGAGAGGCTCAGTGGCGCGTCCTAAAAGCGAGGACAAACGAAATGCGATCCTCGAGGCCGCGACCCGCTTATTTGCGGAGCGCGGTCTCGCGGCTGCTCCAACATCTGAAATATCCAAGCTGGCTGGGGTTGCCGAGGGAACTCTGTTTACGTACTTCAAGACCAAGGATGATCTGATCAATGCCCTTTACCGGGAGATCAAGCTGGAACTCGCAGACGCCATGATGTCGGATTTCCCCCGGAAGAAGAAGGTTGGTACCAAGCTACGACATGTTTGGGATCGCTATGTAAATTGGGGCATTGCGAATCCCAAGCAGCGCAAGGTGCTCGCGCAACTACAGGTGTCAGAGGTACTCACCAAAGAGTCTAGAGACGCCGGTAGCGCGCCGTTCGTCGAATTCCAATCCATGATTCGTGACGCGATTGAGCAGCGGGTCTTTCGGAATGATGTCCCGGTGGAACTGATCGCGAAGTCGTTAGCAGCCTTGGTAGAGGCGACGATAGACCTTACGGTGTCGAACCGATCCAAAGCGAAACAATACCGGGATAGCGGCTTTCAAATGTTCTGGGCGAGCATAACAAAGTAGCGATTCGTTGCATCTCATAAATGAGTGAGTAATCACAATAGACTCGCTCGCGCGGGCAGCTGGCCGAGTCTGAGCGCCCATAGTCTATCTAAGAAGGAGAACGGAGGATTTTCATGTCGAAGGTCTGGTTGATTACGGGAAGCGGAAACGGGTTGGGGAGGGACATCGCCGAGGCGGCGCTGGCCGCAGGGGACAGCGTGGTAGCCGGAGCGCGTCGGACGGAAGAGCTGGCACCCCTGGTGGCGCAGTACGGCGAGCGGGTGAAGCCCGTCGGGCTGGAAGTGCGCGATGAGGCAGCAGCAAAGGCCGCCGTGCAGTTGGCGGTGGACAGCTTCGGGCGTCTGGACGTGCTAGTCAACAATGCTGGTTACGGGCAGTTTGCGCCGTTCGAGCAAATGAGTGCGGAGGATTTCCAGGCCGTCGTGGACACGTGCTTTTACGGGGTGGTGTACACCACGCGTGCCGCCGTGCCGGTGATGCGCAAGCAGAAAAGCGGTCACATCTTTCAGGTGTCTTCGGTCGGTGGTCGCCACGCCGTTCCGGGCAATACGCCGTACCACGCGGCCAAGTGGGCTGTCGGCGGTTTCAGCGACTCTCTGGCGATGGAAGTCGCGCCCTTTGGAGTCAAGGTCTGCACACTGGAGCCGGGAGGCATTCGGACCAACTGGGCACGGCGCGCCGGTCAGAATGCGCCGGACCTGCTGCCCGAGTACGAGGCAACGGTCGGTTCGTTCCTCAAGATATTGCGAGGACTGGAAGGGCGTTTGGAAGGCGATCCGCGGAAAATCGCGGACGTAATTGTGCAACTGGCGAACAGCGACGAGGTGCCGGTGCGGCTGATCCTCGGTGTCGATGCGGAAAAGCGGGTGCAGCAAGCAGAAGCTGCGCGCGCCGCCGAGGCCGACAAGTGGCGACATCTGACCGTTTCAACGGTTTTTGAAGATGGGCGCTTCGACAGCCGATTGCATATCGCAAAGAGCGGAATCAATTCCTGAGTTGCATGAGAGGAGCGCGAATATGAAATACAGATTACTCGGCAAGAGCGGACTGCGGGTCTCCGAAGCGGCGCTAGGCGCTATGACTTTCGGAGACGAGTGGGGATGGGGATCACTGAAGGCTGAAGCGCAGAAAGTCTATGAGACCTACCGCGAGGCAGGCGGAAGCTTCATTGACACTGCGAACTTCTACACCGGCGGCACGAGCGAAAAATTCGTGGCTGAGTTTATCAAGGGCCATCGCGACAGTGTCGTTCTAGCGACAAAATACTCCAACGCTGCGCCCGGCAACGATCCCAACGCGGCGGGCAATCACCGCAAGAGCATGATGCAAGCACTGGAAGCCAGCCTGAAACGATTGCAAACCGACTACATCGATCTGTACTGGGTGCACATTTGGGATGGGATTACACCAGTGGAAGAAGTCATGCGCGGCCTGGACGATATCGTTCGCCAAGGCAAGGTTCTTTACGTCGGGATCTCGGACGCTCCCGCATGGTGGATCGCCCAGGCAAACACTCTGGCGGAGCTTCGAGGCTGGACACAGTTCATCGGGTTGCAGATCGAGTACAGCCTCGTGGAGCGCACGGTCGAGCGCGAACTGACTCCCATGTCGAAAGCTTTGAACTTGGGGGTTCTGGCCTGGTCTCCCTTGGCGAAAGGCGTTTTGTCCGGGAAGTATCACGGCGAGGGTAAGGCCAACGGAGGGCGGATGAGCAATGAGGGAATGAAGGAATTCCTTCCCGAGGAACAGCACGCGACGCGGATCATCTCGGCGGTGAAGGCGGTCTCCGAACAAGTTGGTCGCAGCATGGCGCAAGTCGCACTCGCGTGGCTGCGCCATCAAACGGTGCCAATAATCCCGATCATGGGAGCGCGGAAGGTATCTCAACTCCAGGACAATCTCGCCAGTTTGGACCTGGAACTCTCCGCCGAACAATTGAAATCTCTCGACAGAGCAAGCCGAATCGAGCTCGGATTCCCTCAGAGTATTTACGACAGAGAAATGGTTCGTTCAATTAGGTATGGCGGCACATGGGATCGCTTGCTGCTCTAAGTGCGCCACTTCAGGCACAGTAGCGATGCAGGTGCCGGCGTTTTAGCTTCCCGCTTGCTCCCGAGTAACGCGCTCGTATTGACTGGTCTGGCCACTTCCGGGCGGCACCCCGGAAGTTCGCATTCCATCACGATCTTTCCGGAAGCATTCATGACTGCGCTCGAAATACTTTCCTTGTGCACGTCCATACCGATATATTTGGTGCTAGTCATAAAAGGGTGTTCCTTTCTGGAGCGGTTGAGTACGAACACTCAAAACCTACTCCAAAAGGGGCGCCCTTTATATTGCGTTGCACGATAACGATAGTGGGTCCCGAACTCTGACAACCCAGAGTTCCTACGAAATCGATGGACACACCGATGCTTCGGACATGGGATTCTTGCGTACCGTCAGCGGCTAGTTTAAGAATCGCACTGACAGCACTTTAGCCAATTTGATTTCTCGATATGGACGGTTTTGGACGGTCGTTATGCATATCCGTTGCATTTTCAAATGGATGGAGCGAACCAAGTTTGGGTTCGATTCCCACCGCCCGCTCCATCCTGTACGTTGCTTAGCACCTTGCTTTCCAAGCAGGTATACCTATGTGGTCGGGACTGCTGATTCAGGCGGGACGAAGTGTCCTAGTCGTGCCCTTGCCGATCCGACAGGCTGAATTTCCCAAGTACATACGCGTCATTGGATTTTGTGGGACCGGCAGAAATTGGGCTGGCGGTTAGACGCGTGCTGGGTGAGCCGATCTATTTTCAAATGGAATCTGAAAACTAATAAATCTGTATTTCGTTCTCTGAGTTCGAAACCGCTGGAATCCTGGTTCGAGACTGTGCCGAGTTTCGCACCGTGATTCGTGTACACTGTTGCGCGGAAAAAAAGTCTCGCGCGATGACGCGAGTGATTTGAATCATTGAAGTCGACTGGATGCTGGGATGCCTCACACAAGTCTGATAAGAAGCAAGACTTTAGGCAAAGTGAAGTGGAGATGGTACGTGGGCAAATCTGTCACGGTGTACCTGCTAAGTATCGCGGGCCTGTGCGCACCGTCGCTGTGCGCCGACCCGGTTCTTCCTCACCTGTTCAGCGAACATATGGTTTTGCAAAGAGAGGTAGCCGTACCGATTTGGGGCTGGGCGGATTCGGGGGAAAAAATTACGGTGAGCCTCGCCGGGCAGATCGCCGAGACGGTAGCCGGAGAAGACCGCCGATGGAAAGTCGCGCTGCGTCCCATGCAAGCGGGTGGCCCGTTTACTCTAACCGTTCATGGAAAGAAAACTGTCGAAATAAAAGATGTGATGTTTGGCGAAGTCTGGGTGGCCTCGGGCCAGTCCAACATGGCTTACGCACTGAGTGGAGCAGCCGACGCGGAAAGCGAAATTCCGAAAGCGGTAAATCCTTTAGTACGGTTTTTCACCGTGCCAAAGAGAATTTCGCTTACGCCGCAAGATGACACGCCGCCAGCCAATTGGGAACTTTGTTCGCCGGATACAGCGAAGCGTTTTTCTGCGGTGGCGTATTTTTTTGCGCGCGATTTGTACAACACTCTTAACGTTCCGATCGGCATCGTTCTGAGCGCTTGGCCGGGTACTGCGGCAGAGGAATGGACTGCTCCGGATGAGCTGCGTCGCGAACTAATTCTTGCCCCAATTGTTCAGCGGTGGGAAGCGTTGCCGGCCGACGTTAAATCGTTCGCTGCGCATCCCACGGAATTTTCGCTGGAGTTTGACGACTTCGAACTGTTGTCCGAAAAGCCCAGTCCTAGTCTGTCAGTTCCACTCAGCAACTTTGACGACGGGACTCCGCGAACCTCGACGGGCGGCTCGTGGTCCTACGTTTGGGCGGATGCGCCAAATAGTGCGCTCGAACTTATTTCCCCTGGTCGAAACGGTTCGGCCTACGCTGCACGCGTTGCCGGGACGCTCGACGGAGCGAGCTCTTCGGAATTGCTCGCCAGCTTTCATGCGGACGGCTCGCCGGCGGACCTACGCGCATTCTCGGGAATTCGGTTTTGGGTTCGAGGCAATGGGATGTTGCAAGGGCAGCTGCTGCAACCCTCGATCAGCGATTGGGATAATTATTCTATCGATTCCGTTCGTGTGGCCGACGAATGGAAACAGATCACAGTATCGTTCAAGGATTTGAAGCAGGCAGGCTGGGGCGTAGCAAAACCGTTCACCCCGGAAAGTCTTTCTGGCATTCGAATCGTCGGCATGCCTGTTGTCGGCGACCCCGATAGGCCTCCCTCAGGACTGTATGAAGGAATGATTACTCCACTGAAGAACTTTCGGATACGCGGCGCGATTTGGTATCAGGGAGAAGGAAATACCTGGCGCGCCTATCAGTACCGAACACTGCTTCCAGCGCTAATTCGAGGATGGCGCCAAGCTTGGGGAGAAGGAGATTTCCCCTTCCTAATTGTGCAGTTGCCGAATCAAGGATCAAGTACGGAACTTGGAGATTCGATTTGGGCTGAGCTGCGAGAAGCGCAACTTTTTACAGCGCGAAGTGTGCCGAATACTGGCCTTGCGGTCACCATCGACGTGGGAGATGCCAAGAATCTGCATCCTCCACGAAAAGCAGAAGTCGGGCAGCGGCTGGCCGCCTGGGCTTTGGGAACTACATACGGGGAAAAGATTGAGTATTCGGGGCCGCTGTATGATTCGATGAAAATCTCGGGCAACGCCATTCGAATCAAGTTCAAACATGTTGGCGCAGGTCTGGAAGCCCATGACGGACAGTTAAAGGGATTTGCAATTGCGGGAGCGGACCGGAAATTCCACTGGGCGGAGGCCCGCATCGAGGGCGAATCAGTGGTTGTGTCGAGCGCAGAAATAAATGCTCCAGTGGCGGTGCGCTACGCGTGGGCCGAAAGTCCGGAGTGCAACTTGTACAACAAAGGCGGCCTGCCAGCGTCCCCGTTCCGCACCGATGACTGGCCGGGAGCTACGTACGAAAAAAGATAACGCGCAGATGCTTATCGACCTTAGTCGCATGGCAAGTTTCGAGCATCACGTCGCCGCCAACTTCTCGAGTGTCGCGCCCATCGTCCACGAAGCCACCACTCGCTACCTCAATTGGGAGATGTACTCCCACCACGGGTGAGAACCATGCGTGACCGCGCGGTTACGGTTGCCCGCGATAAAATGTTCAGACTCTTGTTGCCGTGAATCGGCTGCTCGCGTATAGTAAAGCGTATGACATTGACCCGTGAATTTCAGAGGACTGCGCAGATTTGTTGTCTGTGTTGCGCATACGTGTCCTCTGGCACCGGGAGGCTAGTGAACTAAGAGTTTCATTCTAGCCAAGAATTTACAGAACCCACCGCCAGAGATGAACTGGTCGGTGGGCTTTTGTTTTTGGACGCGCGATTCGAACGAGGGGAAAGAACAGATGGCAACTGCGCCGCAAGAGTTGTTCAGCGACATAGCACCTCGAACCGTATGGGATGCGGGTATGACCGAGTCGGGGGAGCGAAGACTGAGTCATCTCCAAGCTCTTGAAGCCGAGAGTATTTATATCCTCAGGGAAGCAGCTGCAGAGTTTTCGCAGCCGGTGATGCTTTATTCCATCGGCAAAGATTCCTCCGTGATGCTGCGATTGGCGCAGAAGGCGTTCTATCCGGGGAAGATACCGTTTCCTTTGCTGCACGTGGACACGAGCTACAAGTTTCCCGAGATGATCAAATTTCGAAATGAATATCCAAAACAGATTGGCGCGGAACTGATCGTGCACCAAAACCGGGAAGCGCTCGAAACGGGCGCTAATCCCTTCTTGCTGGGAACGCAAAAATGTTGCGGGCTGTTGAAGACGAAATCGCTGCTGGATGCACTTGCGGAAGGCGGGTTCAACGCGGCGTTTGGCGGGGCGCGGCGAGACGAAGAGAAGTCGCGAGCGAAAGAGAGAATTTATTCGTTTCGTGACGTGCACGGGCAGTGGGACCCCAAAAATCAGCGGCCGGAGCTTTGGAACATCTTCAATTCGAAAATCGACAAAGGGGAGAACATTCGCATCTTCCCGCTTTCGAATTGGACAGAGCTGGACGTCTGGCTGTACATCCACATGGAGAAGATTCCAATTGTGCCGCTTTATTTTGCCTGGGAGCGCGAAGCCGTGGTGCGCGACGGGTCCATCGTTCTGATTTATTCGAAAGACCAGCTTCAGCTCGGCGAGAAATCGCAGTCCATTAAGTGCCGCATGAGATCGCTCGGTTGCGTGCCGTGCACGGGCGCGATCCGGTCCGAGGCCGATACGGTTCCCAAGATCATTGCGGAGATGATTTCATTCCGGCGGTCCGAACGTGAAAACCGTGCCATCGATCACGACGAGGAAGCGTCGATGGAAATCAAGAAACGGGAAGGCTACTTCTGATGACTCTTGCAACGGCCGTTGCGGCGCGCGACGAGTTCGGGGTGTTCCTGGAGCAGAACCTGAACAAGGAACTTTTGCGATTCACGACCGCTGGAAGCGTGGACGACGGCAAGTCCACATTGATTGGAAGGCTGCTGCATGATTCCAAGACCGTCTACGAAGATCAACTCGCGTCCGTGAAAAAGAGCCGCATCAACCGTTCCAGCGGGCCCATCGATTTTTCACTGCTTACCGATGGACTGCGCGCAGAGCGCGAGCAGGGCATCACCATCGACGTGGGTTACCGGTATTTCTCGACCGCGCGGCGAAAATTCATCATTGCCGACACGCCCGGGCATGAGCAGTACACGCGCAACATGGCTACCGGAGCCTCGACCGCGGATTTGGCCTTGATTCTGATCGACGGACAAAAGGGACTCCTCCCGCAGACGCTGCGGCACGCCTACATCGCGTCGCTGCTGGGGATTCCAAGTGTGACGGCGGCAATCAACAAGATGGACTTGGTCGGGTATCGGGAAGAGACGTTTCTGAGGCTCGAACAAGATTTCCTCGCACTTGCGGAGCGGTTGGGTATTCGAGAGGTAAAGTGCATTCCGGTCAGCGCTCTCGCGGGCGACAACGTCGTCGAGCGGAGCGACCGAATGCTGTGGTATGCGGGCCCGACGCTACTCGAATATTTGGAAACGGTTCCGATCGCTGGGCGAGCGCGGACGCAAGCCGTGAGATTTCCAGTGCAATATGTGCTGCGGCCTGATGCGAGCTTCCGCGGTTTCGCGGGACAACTCGCCAGCGGCGTGATCCGCCCGGGTGACGCTCTTACGGCGCTTCCTTCCGGCCAGCAAACTCGAGTCGAATCGATCGTCACCTATGACGGTCCGCTCGGTAAAGCATTCGCCCCGATGTCGGTCACGTTGAAGCTCAAAGATGAGATCGACCTGAGCCGAGGGGACATGCTCGTGTCGCCGGACAATCCGCCCCACGTGTCGCAGCGATTCCAAGCCATGGTTGTTTGGATGAACGCGCAACCCCTTGAGGCCGGGCGAAATTATCTGATCAAACAGAGCGCAAGGCAGGTGCGCGGCAGAATTACAAGAATTCGCCACCGCGTGAACATCAATACGCTGGAGCCAGAATCAGCCGAGCGGCTGCATCTGAACGACATTGCGGCCGTGGAATTCGACACCATCAGCCCACTCTTTTTTGATTCCTACCAGGAGAACCGGACCACCGGAAGTTTCATTGTCATTGATCCATTGACGAATGCGACTCTGGGCGCAGGGATGATTCGCGGAGATCTTTCTCAAGACGCCGAGGTACTTACCGCGAGAGAAACACACAATCAGGAAGCGCACATCATTCCTCTCGAACGACATCGGCGGCATGGCCACTACCCAGCCATCATTTTGGTGAATGTACGCGCGGAGTTGGCACGCCAGCTTGAGCGCGCTCTGTTTGAAGCCGGATTCGAAGTGATGCTGGTGGAAAAGAAAGCTTCCTTTATTTCAACGAAAACGGCCTGGGCGACGCTGCACGCCGCAGGATTCGTGGTCCTGTACCAGAACCCATCGCCCGGAATCGACGAACTAGGCGACTTACGAGCAGCGGCCGGGGATCACTTTTTCGATCTCGCCGAAGTTGATCTGCTGCGTGGCGATGCAGCAGTTGTTGAGCGCGTACTGGCTTTGGCCGAATCGCTTCGCATTCCGGCAGCTCCGGAAAATCCTCAGAAGGCGGTTTGAAATGGAAACAATGTTTGCTGCCGAGTATATCGAGAACGTGAACCCAAGCGAGGTCCTGAACGCGGTACTAGGCGCGCACGCGGGACACCCCGCCGCTTGCCTCACCTGCAGCTTCCAGGCGGAAGACATGATCGTCCTGCATTTACTTCGAGAACGAATCCCATCGATTCCGGTTTTGTTCCTCGAGACCGGCTATCACTTCGCACAAACCTATGAATACCGCGACCGGATGACGAAGGAATGGTCTTTGAACCTGGTCAATGTGACTCCGCAGAAGACGGTGGAACAACAGGAATCGGAGTTCGGGATTTTATACCGAAGTGATCCGACGAGATGCTGCCAACTTCGCAAAGTAGAGCCCTTGTTCCAGGCGCTTGCGCCTTACGATCTGTGGTTCACGGGTTTGCGGCGCGAGCAATCACCCACGCGAAAGAATCTCAAGAAGATAGAAGAACACCGCTTGCCGAGCGGGAAAAGTCTCTTGAAGGTGAGCCTGCTGGCAGATTGGACCTGGGGACAAGTGTGGGAATACACCGCGAAGAACGGACTCAGTTACTTGCCACAGTATGATCAAGGCTATCTGAGCATCGGATGCGAGCCGTGCACCGCAATTCCAGATGACCCACAAAACCCTCGCTCGGGTCGCTGGGCCGGAAAAAAGCTCGAATGTGGAATCCATACGTTTTCTGAGAGCGGGCAGTGATGCACTACTTGATTGGTTTCCTTATTGCCCTCGCGGTGGGATTAACGGGTATCGGCGGCGGGAGTTTTACCGTGCCGGCATTGGTACTTCTCGCTGGACTAACCGCAGGCGAAGCGGTCGGAACGGCTTTCTTGTTTGCCGGCGTTCTACGCTTGATTGCAGCTCCTTTCTATCTGGTCGGGAAGCACATTCATGCGCGCTATCTGTGGCTGCTGCTGCAAGGGGCTGTTCCTGGTCTTCTTGTCGGTATTTGGTTGCTGCGTTTGTTGAGTCGAGACGCGGGAAACCCAGCGGTGATCCTGATCCTGGGTGTCATCCTGGCGGCGTCATCTAGCGTAACCTTTATTCGTCGCGTACAAAATCCGGCTTTCGCCCGGAAAAACCATCGCTGGCTTCCCTGGCTCGCTTTACCGATTGGAGTGGAATCGGGATTTTCGTCCGCAGGCGCTGGGGCACTCGGAACGGTTCTTCTGCTGAACTATTCCGAAATGACCCCTGCGCAAGTCGTGGGAACGGACTTGCTCTTCGGATTGGTGTTGGCGGTGATCGGCAGTGCTTTCCACTGGAGTTTTGGTTCCATCAGCATGCCCATGCTTTTCGAGCTCCTTCTCGCTGGCGTTCCTGGAGTGGTCCTTGGTTGCTTGCTGGCGCGCAGAGTTCCCGCCAACAAGCTGAAGACGGTTGTTGCCGTGGTCGCGATCTTTGCAGGATTGCAACTGGTCTGGAGCGGAAGCCGCGCGCTCGTCGAACGACGTGCGGCGAGCGTCGCGAGGAACATTACACGGGCAGGCGTCGGCCATGCGCGTTAGCCAACCTGATATCGCGAGAGAATTTCCTCGAGTTGCGTCGTCACTGAAAGCGGCAACATCGCTCATTGCTTTCCGCATCATCGCTCGCCTCTGTCCTTGTTGTTGACCCACCTAAGTTCTCTGCATCGTCGTTTAGCAGTTTTCCCCACCCTGTCGCAACAAAAACTGACGCACACGCAACACAAATCTATTCGGAGAAAACAAAATGCGTTCTCGAAGATTTCGTGGTTTTCATTTATCGGGTGTTTTGTGGTTTGGGCCCCTGGCGCTGGCGTTGGGAATGAGTCTCCCGCCCGTTAGCTCCGCGCAAGGTGACGCTGCTATCCAGGGCGCTGTCAGCGACTCGTCGGGAGGGGCCGTCCCCGGTGTAGCCATTCGAATCAAGAATGTAGAGACAGGAGCCGAGCGCAATCTGGTGACGGATGAAGCAGGACGCTACAACGCAGCCGCACTTCCGGCTGGCCGCTATGAAGTGCGGGCGGAAAAGGCCGGCTTTCGCAGCGAAGATAAAACGGGAATTTCACTAGTGCTGGGCCAGCGAGAAACAACGGACTTGGTGCTTCAAGTCGGAAACGTGCAGCAGACTGTGCGCGTCGAATCCGCGCCGACCGTCATCGCGGTCACCACCGAAGACATCTCAGGTCTGGTGGGCGAGCGGCAGGTGAAAGACCTTCCGCTCAATGGCCGCAGCTACGATCAGTTGCTTACGCTCAATTCCGGAATCGTGAACTACACCTCGCAAAGAGCTGGCGGCATCGGTACGTCGAACTCGGTCGTTGGAAACATGTTCTCTGCTTCGGGCCACCGTCCGCAGGAGAATCTCTTTCTCCTGAACGGCGTGGAATTTACCGGCGCATCGGAAATCAACAACACGCCTGGGGGAGTCAGCGGACAACTTCTGGGAGTAGACGCGGTACAGGAGTTTGCAGTGCTGAAAGACACCTACAGCGCCGAATACGGCAAGCGGCCCGGGGCGCAGGTCAACATTGTCACCGCCAGCGGAACGAACCAACTCCACGGGGCCTTGTACGAGTTCGTGCGCAACAGCGCTCTCGACGCGCGCAACTTTTTCGATCAAGGCAGCATTCCGGAGTTCCAGCGCAATGTGTTTGGCGGTTCGCTCGGCGGGCCGATCAAGAGAGACAAAGTATTTCTTTTCGGCAATTACGAAGGATTTCGGCAGAGCCTCGGCTTGAGCGACGTCACGCTGGTTCCGGATGACGCGTCGCGGGCCAGTGCTGTTCCCAGCGTACAACCGTTGCTGGCGCTGTGGCCGGTGGCCAACGGTCCGGAAATCTTGACCTCCACGGGAGCACCAAGCGGAATTGCCAAGGCGTTCAGCAATCCCGTGCAGAACATTCGCGAAGATTTCGGAACTGCACGTTACGATCAGACATTCTCCAACAAGGATTCGTTCGCCGGGGTCTACACAGCGGACGATAGCGAGGCCCACTCCCCGACGAATAATCCGTTTACTTTAGTGGACATTTTCTTGCGGGAACAGGTGGTCAGCCTGAGTGAAACGCATATTTTTTCTTCCAATCTTCTCAACAAGGCCACCTTTGGATTTTCGCGTGGTGCTTTCTATTTCAACAGTGGCACCAGCAAAAGTCTGCCCGGTTGGATTCACGATGGCCAGCCCGTCGGAGCGGTTGTAGTGGGCGGTGGGACAACCCTCAATGGCGCTTCTCAGATCACCAACGGCGGCACGAACGCCGGAAGCAATCTGACTGCGGTCCGCAACCTGTACACGATTTCCGACCAGGTGACGTTCACTCGCGGACAGCACATACTCAGTTTGGGTGGTTGGTTCCAGCGGCTGCAATCCAACGACAGTCTAGTCCAAGACCAGTACGGCCAGATTTCCTTCACCAACTTGCAGACTTTTCTTCAAGGCAAAGTGAGCACTTACACCTATGCGCCCAGTTTTACGCCTTTGTCGTGGCGGTTGACGCAGGGAGCTTTCTTTGTTGAGGATGCGATCAAAATGAACGGCTCGCTGGAGTTGCGCATAGGGTTTCGCGGCGAATCCACCGATGGCTGGAACGAAGCACATCGACGCGCTTCGACTTACGCGTTTGATTCGAATGGCGTGATTCTCACGAATCCGGTTGTTGGTGGATCTGCTCTCGCTGTGAACAACGCCAAATTCTTGCCTGCTCCGCGTGTTGCAGTTGCCTGGTCTCCATTCACATCAAAGAAAACAGTTGTGAGGGCGGGTTTTGGCCTGCACTACGCGCTGCTGGACAATCTGAGTTATCGCTTGGATCAAAACGGGCCCTACAATGACGTCTTTGCCGTAAAGAATATTTCGTTCTCCAGTATCACCCCGGATGCAAACTATGCCGGTGCGAAAGTTATTCCGAGCGGCGTGCAACCGGACCTGAAGACTCCTATCGTGGAATCCTGGAGCTTGAAAGTTGAACAGCAACTTTCTCCCAACACTTCCGTGAGCGTTGGATATGCCGGTTCACATGCTTACCACGAACTGCTTTCGCTGGACGCAAACCTGCCTGCCGCAACAATTTGCCCGGCGTCGCCCTGCCCCGCAGGCTACCCGGGCGGAGCGTTTTACTATCCTGCAGGCGCCGCGCTACAAAACAGCGCCGTGTGGAATACCACGCACTGGTTCTCGCAGGGGATCAGTTCGTACCACGGCCTCACCGTTGATGTGAATCATCGCTGGTCGCATGGCTTGCAATTCCGCGGCGCCTACACATTCTCGAAGACCCTCGATGACGGCGACAACATGAACACCAGCGTGGCCACGAACTCTCCCGCGTTTGTTGCGAACCCGTTGCAGCCAAAGGCGGATTATGGCCGTGCATCTTTTGACGTACGGCAGGCCGCAGTTCTTCAGGCCACGTATGACCTCCCCTTTGCGCGCGCGAACGCGAGCGTAGGGGTGCCCTGGGCGAACCGGTTGGTCAAAGACTGGCAACTCAGCGGAATCGTGACCTTGCAATCGGGACTGCCGTTCACGCCGCAGTTGTCCTATAACCCTTCGAATGATGGCGACACGCGCAATCCAGTCCGGCCATCATGGAATCCTAATTTCGCCGGGCCGGTGATTTTGGGCGGACCCGACAGCTATTTCGATCCGCAAGCCTTCATTCAGCCGCTTCCGGGCACATACGGCAACGTTGGGCGCAATATCTTGCAAGGACCTGGACTGGCACAAACAGATCTCTCGGTAGCAAGAAAGTTTTCGCTGTCGGAACGACTCGGCTTGCAGTTCCGCGCGGAGTTCTTCAACCTCTTCAATCGCACAAACTTCAACACGCCGAATCCCGTAGTGTACGCGGCGGCAACCGGAGGACCGTCGCCAACAGCTGGAGTAATTACTTCAACCACGACGACCACCCGGCAGTTACAGTTTGGATTGAAACTATTGTGGTGAGGCGTCAGACGCGCTCTTCGTCCGCCTACTGGCCGCAAGAAATGAAAAAATGTCCTGAGTCCAGAATTCTGTCGCGAAGCATTCTCTTGGCTCTAAAGATTGCGGTCTTGATCGCTGGCAGCTGTTTGCCAAGAGCGATCGCAATTTCGGCATAGGTCATTTGCCGGTAGTAGTGCAGCACCAGCAGGATCCGATAGTCTCTCGGCAGACGGCGCAACTCCTCCCGCACCTTGTTCTGCTGCTCTCGGCGCAGCACACGAGAAAGTGGCGAAAGGGCCAGGCTGTCTGGCAGGGCATCGAATTCTATTTCATCATCAACGCGCCGCCGCCGCTCGGCCTTTACCTGGCGCAGCCTGTCTATACAATGCCGGCCCGTGACCTTCGATAGCCAAGACCTGGACCTTATCGGGCGCTCCTCAGTTTCCAATACGGCATGCAATTTCAAGAAGACCTCGGCGGCCGCGTCTTCCGCGTCCTCCCGCCGCCAGAAAAAGTGCCGGCAAACTCTCAAGACGTAACGATAATGAGAGGTGTACAGCGAGCCCAGCAACTCTGGGCAGCTCCGAAAAGCCGCACCGATAATGGCTTCGCGAACTCCGGCCTGTTCCAACAGAACTGAATTCATAGTCGTTGCCATGACAGCTCCTCTCGGACTGAAGCGGACACACCCCAGGTTTTGTCTCCAAGTCCGCGTTACTTGCGGAGCCGGGAGCGTTACGTCTTGCTCAAATCAAGCGCTAGGAAACCAATCTTTGCCGGCGGACACCGCCAGACAACGCAACTGGAACCTGCTCTTGCATAACCGTCGAAGAATTCCGAGTGCCGATCTGCTCGCGCCGAACTACCAATAGGGTCAAATCGTCACCGAGCGGGCAACCATCGGCAAAATCAAGCACTGCGCCCAGAGCAGAAAAGAGCGTCTGACTGGCGTTTCCTCCACCAGCAGCTCGTGCCGCTGCCGAGAGCCGCGTTAGCTCGAACTCTTCGTCGCGCGAGTTTTGGCACTCTGTTACCCCATCGGAGCAGGCGATCAGCGTGTGGCCAGGGTACAAGGTGACAATCCCTGTATGGAAAGTCCCATTGGACATAGCGCCGAGCATAGGACCGCCTTCGTCCAGGCGGGTGACATTATTATCGCGTCCAAAAATCAATGGTGACGGCAATCCTGCGTTGCAATAATGAATTTCGCCGTTCTCAAAGTCGATTCGCGCGAAGAACAGCGCGACCAATGGCGGCTCACCATATCCAGAACAGAGCTCGCGATTGGCTTGCGAAATCGCGTCCGCTGGATCTGAGTGTGCCCGAGCGCAGCGATGAATCAGCGAAACAAGATGCGGCAGCCAGATTCCTGCCGATAGTCCCTTGCCAGCGATATCTCCAACCACTATGCCCAGTGCAGAATCGAGCTCCATCACTTTGAAAAAATCTCCGGAAAGATGGCGAACTGGAAATATTTCACCGGCAACCTCATATTCGCCCGAGAGCAATTGCCGAGGTGCGCAAAGCCTGCGCTGAATCTGAGCCGCTTCAAAAATGCCCCGATGAAGCTTCGATTGCTCGCGGCGCAATACGTCCAACTCTTCTTCGAGCGCGCGGATTTTTTCCGACTGCTCATCCACAGAAGAATCCGCCTCTTGCTCTGTCCGTTCAGGAACGAACTGGGCGCCTGGGTCCAACTGTTCTGGGCTCGTACCCTGCCACATGTGACACATTTCCAACGTTCCTCCGCCACCGCAAAAATTAGCCGACAAATTTGTATCCAATGCCATGCACCGTTAGGAAATAGCGAGGCTCCTCGGGGATCGGCTCGAGCTTTTGGCGAATGCGCACGATGTGGGTATCCACGGTGCGGGTCGTCGGATAGTTCTCGTATCCCCAGACCTCGTCCAACAAGCGATCCCGGCTCAGCGTTTGTCCGGAATGGCAGAGAAAATGCTTCAGGAGTTCAAATTCTTTTCCGGACAACTCCACCTGGTTGCCGCCGCGAAAAACCTGATAGCTCCGGAGATTGACCTCGACGTCGCCGAAGGCATAGCGATCCATTTCCTTCGGTAAAGTTTGCGTACGTCGCAGTACGGCTTTAACGCGCGCAAGCAGTTCGCGGATAGAAAAAGGCTTGGTGACGTAGTCGTCTGCGCCGAGCTCAAGCCCGACGACCTTGTCCACTTCCTGACCGCGCGCGGTGAGCATAATGATAGGAATAGATGGCCGTTTGGCCTTGAGTTGTTTGCACACATCGAGTCCGCTCAGGCGGGGCATCATCACATCGAGAATTACCAGGTCCGGAGAATCTTTGAGAGCGCGCTCTAATCCTTCCACGCCGTCGAGCGCGGTAGCAACCTGGAATCCCTCATACTCGAAATTATCCCGGAGGCCGGCGACCATATTGGGTTCGTCCTCGACAATCAGAATTTTTGTTACTCCCATGAATTCTCCTTCGCGGAAGAGCAGAAACCTGGAAATGGCCGGTGGCCTGAGGCGATCATGCGAGTGCAGCTCCTGCTCGAACTGACGGATCGATTGGCAACGCGATCGTAAACTTACTACCTTTTTCCGGGACGCTTTCCACCGTCACGTTGCCTCCATGGGCCTGCGCAATGTGGCGAACCAGCGACAGCCCAAGTCCCGATCCTTTTGTGTTGTGCACCAACGGATCGCCACAGCGGTAGAATTTCTCAAAAATTTTGTCCTGTTCAGCGGCCGCGATTCCAATTCCGCGGTCTTGTACCTCCAGCTTGACGCTGCCGTTCGAGCGGTACAGGCTGACGCCGATGTATTTCTGGTCTTTTGAATACTTCAGGGCGTTGTTAACCAAATTGAGCAAGGAGCGGGCAATGGCTTCGCGGTCCACGTTCACAGGTGGAATATCGCCGGAAATATTCTCCTCAAACGCGAAGCCGTTCTGCTCGATCTGAAAACGATAGGAATCAAGGGTGGTTCGAACCAGTTCCGCCAGGTTCGTTTCTTTGAACTCGTACTCCTTACGGCCAGCCTCGATACGGGAGAAATCCAGGATGTTGTTGATGAGAGCGGTGAGCCGCTCGCTCTCTTCGCGAATAATGCGAAAGTATTCCTGGTATTTTTCCTGCGCGGTAAGACGGCCGAGCTCGAGGGTCTCGGCATAAAGCCGAATGAGGGCGAGCGGCGTGCGCAGCTCGTGGGAAACATTGGCGACAAAGTCTGACTTCAATCTGGCCAGCTTCATTTCGCGGGAAATATTGCGATAAGTGAGGAATACTCCACCGGCCATCACCAGAGACAGCGCTGCAAGGACAAAATAGTTGTACCTGAGAAATTTCGCGCCGATTTCGTCAATCGTAGTGCCGGGATACTTGATGCCGAAAACCATGCCCTGAAAAATGTCCCCAAGCGGGCGCTCCATTTCGGGCTTCCCACCGTCCCAGCTCGAAGAAGTAATCCATGGCGTGTAACTCTTAAGCGGACGAACCATCATGGCGGGCGGACTCGCGTCCGATCTCAATACGCCGTTCTTGCTCGTCAGAACGTCCGTCATAACCGCGGGGAAAAAGGTATTTCGCAAATATTCCGGATCAAATGCAACTATTCCCAAGCTGACGCTGCCCTTGGGCACGTCCGGAGGGATGAAGAACGCAATGCTGTAATAATAATGCTCATCGTTCCGATCCGCCCAACCACTCTCGAATCCGAACGGCATTTCCTCTTTGTCCGCACTCATGCGAACTTTGTGAACCAGATCGGAAGCTTCCATAGGAAGCCATTTGCTGGTCATGGTGATGGCATCGGTCATGTGTTTGCGGAAGGCCTCGTCGGCTTCGCGCGCCGGTTGCAAGCGCCAGGCTAATAGGTCGTGGTCTTTGTCATAGAGAATCGCGTAAAGAAATTCGGGATGAGCCGCGAGAATGCTGTCGAGCTGGGCTTTGATGTTGGCTCCGTCGCCGGCACAAGGAAATTGCTTGCGGACCGGAGTCAAAAGGTCGCTTGCTTTGTACCAGGTCTTTCTCTCTGCGATTTTTAGAACGTAGGTGAAGTCGCGCTGGATGGCGGCTTCGATCGCCTTATCGCGCTGAATGTGGCGGAGATTCCAGATGCTGAACGCCATCAGCGAGGCGGCGGGCAAGATAATCGCGAGCTCCAGAGTGAGCAGCAAGCGCGTGCGATCCGTCCAGCGCCGTTTCCTGGCCATATTTGACTTCGTCAAAACGCTTCTCCGTCACGAGCTCAACTGCGAATAGTATGGAATATAAAGACCCCCGAAAGGGCATGTGTCAAGCCGAAGCAAACGATTGTAAAAAGTTGTGAAGAACAGGGGGTGGAACCTAACCCCTTGCGGCAGAGTCTATTGCGGTGATTCGATCGCGCTTTTCGTAACTTTTTGCGAGACCTGCGCCGGGGTCGGGAGCTGCGAGCGGTCCCAGCCACCGCCGAGCGCTTCGATCAATTGGACGGAGGCGGCCATTGCCTGGGTACGTAAATTGGCGAGTTGTTGCTGATCGTTAAGAAGAGTGGTCTGCGCGACGAGCACGTTGAGGTATTGATCCACGCCGGTTTCGTAGCGGGCCTGAGCTAGCTCCAGGAAACGCTCCGCGGATTTCTCGGCGTCCTGTTGCTGCTGGATCTCCCTGGATAAAATCCGAACTGCTGCCATGTTATCTTCCACCTGTTGAAACGCGTTCAAGACTGTCTGCCGATAGCCGGCCACGTTGGCATTGTAGAGCGCGACGAACTGATTTACGGTGGCGCGGCGCAGGCCGGCATCAAAAAGTGTTTCTGAAACAGATGGCCCGACGGACCAGAAACGGCTGGACGCATTGAAGAGCGTTTCTAGCGCGGAACTTTCCAATCCGCCTTGCGCGCTCAAAGTGAGGTTTGGATAGAAAGCGGCGGTAGCGATTCCAATCTGCGCGTTCGCCGATGCCATGTTGCGCTCGGAAGCGGCGATGTCCGGACGCCGCTCAAGAAGTTGTGAAGGCACGCCGACTGGAATTTCAGGGGGCGCTGCGTGCAAAGGTTTAACTGGCATGGAAAAATTGGAGGGCGGAGCACCGATGAGCATGGCGATAGCATGTTCGAATTGCGCGCGGGCGATACCGAGATTTGTGGACGCGGCTTCCGCAGTCTGAAGGGCATTCTCGGCCTGGACCAGAGAAATTTCAGTGTCCACGCCGGTTTCGTAACGGGCGCGAGTTAGATCAACCGATTTTTTGTCGGCTTCGACCGTGGCATCGAATATTTTTTGTACCGCGTCCTGGCCGCGAAGCTCGAAGAAAAAAACCGCCAGGCTGGCTTGCTCTGTGAGCCGTTCGTTTTCCAGATCGGCGGCGCTGAGTTGGGCGTTGTACTGGAATTCATGAATGGTGTTGCGTACTTTGCCCCAAAGGTCGGGCGCCCAAGACGCTTCCAATGGAAGGGTATAGGTAGAGCGGGCTGAATTGCTAGTGGATCCACTGCCCGACCCGCCGCCTGAACTCGAACTGTTCGATGAACTGTTGAGTGAACTCGAGGAGCTGGACCGCTGAAACGACGGTGCGAAAGCGACCGTGGGAAAAAGTTGAGCGCGGGCCTGCGCCACAAGCGCTCGAGCCTCCATAAAGTTCTCAAAAGATTGCCGAATATTCTGGTTGTTGATGTTCAGCTGTTCTTCCAAGGCGTTTAATTCAGGATCGTGGTAAATCTCCCACCACTTTCCATGCAGCATGGCATCCTGCGGCTGGGCAACTTTCCAATCGTTGGGATTTTGGGAATCTTTCGGCAACTCTTTGTAGGCGATTGGCGGCGGCTGGAGCGTTGCCGACGGTGGGTGATATCTTGGCCCGACGGTGCAACCGGATAGCAGAAACAAATAGATACCGGGGAAGAGCAAACATTTCAGGCTAAAGTTATCCATGTATTTTTCCATGTTAATTATCCGGCGGCGGACGGGACAGCCCCATCCGTTGGATGAAACGTGTCGCGCTCTTTTCCGAGAAAACGTAGACGGAGCCGATCGAGAGTCAAATAAACGACTGGAGTCGTGTAAAGAGTAAGAAGTTGGCTCATGACAAGTCCTCCGACAATGGTGATGCCCAGGGGACGGCGAAGTTCCGAGCCGGTGCCAGTGCCGAAGGCCAGCGGCAGCGCGCCAAAAAGCGCAGCCATGGTAGTCATCAGGATGGGGCGAAAGCGCAGCATGCAGGCTTCGAAGATGGCTTCGCGCGTGGTTTTGCCGCCTTCGCGTTCAGCTTGCAGGGCGAAATCAATCATCATGATGGCGTTCTTCTTGACGATGCCAATCAGCAGCACGATACCGATGATGGAGATAACATTCAGATCCACTTTAAAGAGCATCAACGCCAGCATTGCGCCGACACTCGCCGAGGGAAGTGTGGAAATAATTGTTAATGGGTGAACCAGGCTTTCGTACAAAACTCCCAGAACAATGTAAACGGCTAGTAGCGCGGTAACGACCAGAACGGGCTCGCTACTGAGTGATTGTTGATAAGCCTGCAAGGTGCCGGAAAAAAATCCACGTAGCGTGGAAGGAACGCCCATTTTCTGTTTCAGTTGATCGATAGCGACGGTGGCATCGCTGAGCGAGACGCCCGGAGCAAGGTTGAAAGAGACGGTGACGGAAGGGAAGAGCCCGGTGTGATTGAGCGTAAGCGGAGTCGTGTTTGACTGATAGGTGGACATGGTCGCCAGCGGAGAGTTGCCGCTGGCAGTGGGGCTGCTGCTGCCTTTCGCATGAAAATAAATATTCTTCAGGCCTTGGGGATTCTGTGAATATTCGGGAGCCACTTCCAGCACCACATAGTATTGATTCAGCTGGGTGTAGATAATGGAGACTTCAGATTGGCCGAAAGCGCTGTAGATTCCCTGATCGAGCGATTGCGCGGTCTGGCCGAGTCTCGCAGCGGTCACGCGATTGTAGTTCAAGAGAATGTCCAGGCCGCCGTTCTGCTGATCAGAGTTCACGTCTTGAAGAATGGGAATATGTTTCATCTCTGCGAGCAGGCGCGGTCCCCAGGTGGCCAGATCCGGAACGTTATCGGATTGAATCGTGTATTGATACAAAGCTGCGCTGGAGCGTCCCCCGATACGCAAATCCTGCGATGCTTGCAGAAAAGTGGATGCAACGGGTAAGCGATTGAGTTGCGGGCGCAGCCGATTGATGATTTGCGGAGCGCCGATTTTGCGTTCATTCAGCGGCTTCAGCGAAATAAACATATTTCCGGAATTGGTGGCGCCGCCACCTCCCGTGAAACCAACGACGTTCTCGACGGCGGGATCCTTTTTGATGACTGCCTGGATCTTCTGGATCGAGTCGTTCATCACTGGAAAGGAGGCGTCCTGCGGCCCTTGCATGCCACCGCCGAGAGCGCCGGTATCCTGCTGTGGGAAAAAGCCTTTCGGAATTTTGATAACGATAGCCACGTTGAGGGCAATCGTCAAAAAAAGAACCGTCAATGTAAGAAAAGCGTGATCCAGAACCCACAGCAGGCTATGCCGGTACCACGAAAGAATCCGTTCAAAAAACTTCTCTGTGGCCGTATATAGGCGGCCGTGCTTCTGGGAGTGCTCGTCGCGTAGAAGGTACGCGCACATCATCGGCGTGGTGCTCAGTGAGATGACCATCGAAACAAGAATTGCCGTTGAGAGGGTGATTGCAAACTCGCGGAACAGCCGCCCAACGATTCCGCCCATCAACAAGAGCGGAATAAAGACAGCGATCAAAGAAATACTTATCGAAAAAACCGTGAAGCCAATCTCCTGCGCGCCTTTCAGAGTGGCGGCGAACGGTTCCATTCCCGCTTCCAAATGGCGGTTAATGTTTTCCATCACCACGATGGCATCGTCCACTACGAAGCCGGTGGAGATGGTCAAGGCCATGAGCGAAAGGTTATCCAGGCTGTAGCCGCAGAGATACATCACGGCACAGGTACCGATCAGCGATACCGGGACAGCGACGGCGGGAATGAGCGTCGCGCGGCCATTTCGCAAAAAAATGAAGACCACCACGATGACCAAGATGACGGAAAGGGTGAGCGTTCGTTCGACGTCACTAACCGAGGCGCGGATGGTCGTGGTGCGATCCAAAACGATGGTGGTGTCAATGCCCTGAGGAATCGATGCTTTGATGGACGGTATTTCCGCACGGATGCGATCGACGGTCTCAATAATATTGGCACCAGGCTGGCGAAAAATGATCAGCAGGATGGCGCGTTTGCCGTTCAAATATCCAGCGGCGCGAACATTCTGCACCGAGTCGATGATCTCAGCGATATCCGAGAGATGGATCGCTGCGCCGTTGTTATAGCCGACGATGATGGGCTTATAGTCGACAGCATGCGAAATCTGATCATTCGCAAGAATGTCCGCGCTAGTCACACCATCCGTAATTTGTCCCTTTGCCAGAGCCGAATTCTGCAGGCGTAATACGGACTGGATATCGGCCATGGTGAGACCGAAGCTGGAAAGTTTGGTCGGATTTACTTCCACGCGAACAGAAGGCAGCGCCCCGCCACCGGCGTTTACCTGGCCGACGCCCTGAATCTGCGAAAGCTTCTGCTGAATAACGGTAGAGGCCTCGTCATAGAGCTTGTCCGGCCCATATTTGTCGGATGTCAAACCCATGATCATGATGGGAGCATCCGCTGGATTCACTTTGCGATAAGTGGGGTTCGCGGGCAGGTTGGCGGGAAGATAAGTTCGAGCAGCGTTGATCGCGGCTTCGACATCGCGTGCCGCGTCATCGATGTTTCGGCTCAGATCGAATTGAATCGTGACCGAAGAAGTTCCCAAACTGCTACTAGATGTCATCTCCGTAACGCCGGCGATGTGGCCGAACTGACGCTCCAGAGGAGTGGCAACCGACGAGGCCATAATTTCGGCGCTCGCTCCAGGCAAACTGGCATTCACAGAAATGGTCGGAAAATCCACTTGCGGCAAGGGAGAGACCGGAAGAACTTTGAACGCGATGCCGCCGGCAATCGCGATGGCGATAGTCAATAACGTAGTCGCGACGGGCCGATGGATAAATGGAGTAGAGACGTTCATGACTGTTCGGCAGGTTGCGGCGCCGCGCCAGAATGCGAGACTTTGCGATTCCGCGAGAATCGCTGCGCCAGATTGTCGAAGAAAATGTAGATGACGGGCGTCGTATAGAGTGTGAGCACCTGGCTTACAAGAAGTCCGCCAACCATGGCGATGCCGAGAGGACGGCGCAGCTCGGAACCGATGCCGTGTCCAAATGCCAGCGGCAAACCGCCAAGCAGTGCGGCCATGGTGGTCATCATGATTGGTCTGAAACGCAGCAGGCAGGCTTCGTAGATGGCATCAGTGGAGCTTTTGCCGTGATGCCGTTCAGCATCGAGCGCGAAGTCCACCATCATGATGCCGTTTTTTTTGACGATACCAATCAACAGCACCAGGCCGATGATGGCAACGACGCTGAGATCCAATCCAAAAAGAATAAGCGCGAGAAACGCGCCAACGCCAGCGGAGGGGAGGGTAGAAAGAATGGTAATCGGATGGATGAAGCTTTCGTAAAGAACTCCGAGAACGATATACACGGTAACGAGCGCTGCGAGAATCAGCAACGGCATGTTGGAGAGGGAATTGCGAAAGGACGCCGCGGTGCCTTGAAAATCCGCTTGCAGGCCGGCAGGAAAATGCAGGTCTTTCTGCACTTTTGCGATCGCAGTGATGGCGTTGCCAAGAGCGGCTTTCGGAGCCAGGTTGAAGGAAACGGTGATCGCCGGGAACTGGCCCTGATGGTTGATCGAAAGAGATTCTGACTTCGTTTCAAAATGTGAGAACGCTCCCAGAGGCACGGCATGGCTTGTTGTGGAACTGGTCGTTCCGGCAGAAGTCGCTCCTCTACTGGAGCCCGACGTTGGCGTGCTTGAGGTCAGAGCATTGGGCGGAGCTGCCATGGTATTTGCCGATGCGGTAAAAAGCGCGGACGTAGTCAACGCGTTCGAGCCGGCGGAAGTGGAGCCGTTTCCTGACGAACTTGCTGGAGCGCCAGAAGTTCCCGAAGCGGCGTTCGCCTGAATATACAATTTGTTTAATTTATTGGGGTCTTGCTGGAATTGCGGCTCGCTCTCAAGAATCACATGGTACTGATTCAGCTGCGTGTACATGGTGTTTATTTGCCGTTGCCCGAATGCGTCGTACAGCGTGTTGTCGATCGTGGTAGGGGCAATTCCCAGGCGCGATGCAGTCGCGCGGTCAATCACCAGAGAAACTGCTAGTCCCCCAGGTTGTTGGTCTGTTGCGACGTCTTCCAGCTCCGGCAATTGCTTCAGGCGATCCACAAATTTATTGGTCCAGTCGCTTAATTCGTTCGGATCAGGGTCTTCCAGTGTGTATTGATACTGCGTGCGGCTGACGCGATCGTCCACCGTGATGTTCTGCACCGGCTGCATGAACAGTTGTATGCCTTGCACATCGTTGAGTTTTGTCTGCAAACGGCGAATGACATCGGAGGCATTCAGATTCCGGTTTTCCAGCGGCTTTAAGTTGATGGACAGCCTGCCGCTGTTGGTGGTGATGTTCGTACCATCGGCGCCGATAAAAGAGGAAAGACTTTCGACCGCCGGATCCTGAAGGATGGTGTTAGCGATTTCCTGCTGCTTATCCGCCATTGACTGATTGCCTATGGATGGAGGCGCCTGCGAAATGCCCTGGATAATTCCTGTGTCTTGAACGGGGAAGAATCCTTTCGGGATAACGATATAGAGGAACACCGTGAGCAACAGAGTTCCCAATGCGACCAGCAAAGTGATGGTCTGGAAGCGCAGCACGAATTTCAAGGTGCGCCCATAAAACGCGATCATGTTGTCAAAAACGTTTTCCGAAGCTTGGTAGAAGCGGCTTTGCTTTTCTTTCGGATTATGTTTCAGGATGCGCGAGGCCATCATTGGCGTAAGAGTAAGGGAAACGACTGCGGAGACCACGATGGTAACCGCCAAAGTCACCGCGAATTCGCGGAATAGCCGGCCTACGACGTCACCCATGAAGAGCAGTGGAATCAGCACCGCGATCAGAGAAACGGTCAGTGAAAGAATGGTGAAGCCAATCTGTTCCGCGCCTTTGAGCGCCGCAACCATTGGCGTGTCGCCTTCTTCGATATAGCGAGAAATGTTCTCCACCATCACGATGGCATCATCAACGACAAATCCCGTGGAGATGGTGAGCGCCATGAGGGAAAGATTATCCAGGCTGTAGCCCAGCGCATACATTGCAGCGAAGGTTCCCACCAGCGATAGCGGAACGGCGACGCTGGGAATGATCGTCGCGTAAAGACTGCGCAAGAAAAGAAACATCACCATCACCACCAGCGCGATGGTCAGAACCAGCTCAAACTCCACGTCAGAGACCGAAGCCTGAATGGGAGTCGTCAGGTCGGTAAGCGTCGTTATGTCGATTCCTTTTGGAAGATTGGCTTCCAGTTGAGGCAGCAAACTTTTAATGCTCTTTACGACGCTAATGGTATTACCGCCAGGCTGCCGTTGTACGTTGATAATGACCGCAGGCATCTTGTTCATCCACGCGGCCTGATTCTTGTTCTCTACTCCGTCGACAATTTTTGCAACGTCGGTAAGCATGACTGGCGCGCCGTTGCGATACGCAACTACGACATTGCGATAGTCCTTGCTGGTAACCAGCTGATCGTTGGCATCAATCTGGTAGTTCTGGCGGGCGCCATCGAAGTTTCCTTTGGCGGCGTTGACACTCGATTGGGTAACGGCGGTGCGCAAATCCTCCAGATTGATGCCATAGGACGACAGCGCAGCTGGGTTAGCTTGAATGCGAACGGCGGGTTTCTGGCCACCGCTGATGGTTACCAGACCGACGCCACTTAATTGCGAAATCTTGGGAGCCAGCCGGGTGTCCACCAGATCTTCGACCTGCGATAGCGGAATGGAACTTGATGTTGCAGCCAGCGTCAGCACCGGCGCGTCAGCAGGATTGGTCTTGCTATAGATGGGAGGGGAAGGGAGGTTGGCGGGCAGAAAACTTTGCGAAGCGTTGATTGCTGACTGTACTTCTTCTTCGGCGACGTCAATGTTTAAGTTCAAAGTGAACTGCAGGACGATTACCGATGTTCCGCCGGAACTGCTCGAAGTCATTTGGTTCAGTCCCTGTAATTGGCCGAATTGACGTTCCAGGGGCGCGGTCACGGTGGTCGCAACCACGTCGGGGCTGGCCCCCGGATAAAACGTCAGAATTTGAATCGTCGGGTAGTCAACTTGCGGTAGCGCCGACACTGGTAGTTGGGTATAACTGACAATTCCGACCAGAAGAATTGCGGCCATCAATAGTGAAGTCGCAACCGGCCGCAATATAAACGGGCGTGATGGACTCAAGGAGACTTGCTCCCAGCGGCATTTCCAGATGCGGGTCCGGGTGCGGGCTTACCGCCAGAAACCACAACTTTTGCGTTGTCTTGCAATTTCTCAAAACTGCTGTTGGCCAGCACATCGCCAGGTGAAACTCCCGTTACCTCAGTCATCCCTGCGTCCGTTACACCGGGCTTGATACTTTGCATGTGCGCGGTGTTGTCCTGCAAAACGTATACGAAGGCGGCTTGGCCGTTGTGCTGAATCGCAGACGAAGGAATCAATGTCGCATCGTGTAATGTGTCCACCAGCAGCCGAATATTTACGAATTCGTTTGGAAATAACGCTGCATCCTTATTTTCGAAAGAGGCTCGCGCCTTCACCGTTCCAGTGGTGGTGTCAATCTGGTTGTCGAGCGTCAGAAGCATGCCGGAGGCCACTTTCTTTTGCGCGCCGCGGTCAAACGCATCCACGCTGAGCTTGGCGTTTTTGCGAAGCCGCTGTTGCACTGGGCTCAGATTGTCTTCGGCAATCGTGAAAATTACGGTGATCGGTTGCAGTTGAGTGATCACCGCAAGCGTGAGCGCTCCAGAGGATTGCACCACGTTCCCCGGATCAACCAGCCTTAAGCCGACTTTGCCGGTAATCGGAGCGGTGATGTGACAATAGTCGACTTGAATCTGATCAAACTGAACCAAGCCCTGGTCGAGTTTTACTGTGCCTTGCTGCTGCAAAACGAGCTTTTCCTGATCATCCAAAGTCTGTTTCGGTATAGCTCTCCGTGCCCACGCCTCGCGATAGCGCTCGGCGTTCATCTGCCCCTGTGCCAGAAGGCCTTCGTCTCGATCGAGGGTTCCTTGAGCCTGCAGCAGAGTCGCGCGATAGGAGCGATCGTCAATATCAATCAGCGCGTCGCCTTTGCGAACAATCTGCCCTTCTTTGTAGTGCACTGCAGTGACGATTCCGTTGACCTGGCTGGTGATGGAGGAGGTGTAAATCGGAGTGACGGTGCCAATCGAATCGAGATAAATTCCGATATCGCCTTTCTGTGCGGTTGCGGTTACGACGGTTGCCGGACCGCCTCCTGCCCTTGGCGCCCTCGCTGAATCCTCATGTTTGCGCAAGACCAGATAGAAGGCCGCCGCAAAAACCAGCAGTAGGACAATCCATACGATGACGCTGGCGAATTTATGCTGTCGCGGCTGGGACGCGGCTAATTGATGTTCGGGGCCAGTGACTGGGCGTTCATTTTGATCAGTCGGCAAGGCGCTCCCTGGTCACAGTCGTCAATTTCGGACAACGGGACATTCGTCCGTAGTGTTGAGACGGATTTTAGCTCCCTTTCGGATACAGAGCCATACCGCGATTTTTTGATTCTCACGGATGCGCCGCCCGAGCGGCGGATGACGTCTATTTCTATCTGTTATGTATATCTTATATATCTCGGCAGTAAGTATTTCGGATGATCAAGTCAGCCCATATTGGCCCAAGCCGGAAGAAGTGCGAGCAAAAGCATCTAAAACCCTTTACTCAAGCGCAGCATTCCCTGTACATCCTTGAATGTAAGTGTAAGGAGTTCATCCTTCACCCTCTTTTTTCTAATCCGTAGTATTGGCGACTTTCCCGCCTTCTCGGTATTGGCCGTAAGCAGCCGAGGCCCGATGCTTGTGCCATGAACAATCAAGCTGACAATCACACAAAGTCTTTTGCGCATGTCGTTTTGTTCAAATGCCCGGGTTCTGGCGACCCCGTAGCCGCCTCGTTCGCGAGCAACAGCAAGAACTTGGAAGAAGTCGATTCCCATCCTTTCTCCGTCAGGTGCGCATGCGGTTGGTCTGGCACTTTGCTGGGCATCAATCGGGTGAATAGTTGGATTGAAAACTGGTAGGAATCGCACGCCCGCCTATCGCCAAACGGGGGCGTCCGTTTGCGTTTAGAGCAGACTACAGGGATTGCCTTATAGTTTGACCTGGACATTCCTACTAAGATCGAAACATCTACTCGCCATGAGCCCATATAAAGTCCTAATCGTAGACGACCACGAGCTTGTGCGCCGAGGGTTGAAGGAAATTCTGCGTGGCACTGACTTCGAAGTTTGCGGTGAAGCTGAAAACGGCCAGGAAGGTTTGGCGCAAACCGTCAGCCTGCGGCCGGACCTGGTGCTCCTCGACATGAGTATGCCCGTACTGACCGGCCTGCAGGCCGCAGCCAAGATCCGGCGATTAGTTCCCGACACCAAGATCCTTATCGTCACCATGCACGATTCTCCCCAGATGGAGATTGAAGCGCGCGCTGCAGGCGCCGACGCCTACATCACCAAAATGGCAGCATCCAAATCGTTATTGGAAGCAATGCGAGCGCTGGTCGGCAGCTCAAACCACTCGAACGGCTCCGGTAGCCATCTTTCCCCCTAAAACCCAGCATAGAACCCACCACGACTACCCGCCGCCTGGGGTTTTCTTGTCACCAGCTATGCATGGTGCCGTCGAGTTTGCGATTAATCGGCAGGTAGGCTCTGCGATAAGGGAATTGGGCAGCAAGAGCTTCGTCAATCTCTACTCCAAGCCCCGGCTTGTCGCCGGGAAACATCATTCCGTCAGCAAAAGTGTAGGAGTGCGGAAATACCCGATCCGTTCCTTCAGAATGTCGCATGTACTCCTGAATTCCGAAGTTGTGAACACTCAGATCAAAATGCAGAGCAGCGGCCATACAAACTGGGCTGAGATCTGTGGCGCCGTGTGACCCCGTTTTTACGTGATACATCTCCGCCAGATTTGCGATTTTGCGAAGATGCGAAATGCCTCCCGCGTGAACTACCGTTGTCCGGATATAGTCAATCAACTGTTCTTGAATCAACTGCTGGCAATCGTGGATGCTGTCAAATACTTCACCCACGGCCAGCGGAGTAGTGGTGTGCTGCCTGATGAGCCGGAAACTCTCCTGCAGCTCGGCAGGAACTGGATCTTCCAGCCAAAATAAATGATATGGTTCGAGGCTCTTCCCCAGACGAGCTGCCTCGATAGGCGTTAACCGGTGGTGCGCGTCATGCAGTAAATGAAGTGCTGTACCAAATTCGCGCCGCAGCCGTTCGAACAATTTCGGAACGAACTCGAGATATAGTTCACTGCTCCACAAATTTTCCGTAGGCGCGTCAACTTCCGCCGGTTCGTAGTGCATTTTTCCCCGGCCTACGCCATACGTAGTTTGCAATCCGGGGACTCCGCTCTGTGCGCGAATTGCCCTATAGCCCAGCGCGACATAATCAGAAACTGCCTTCACGGTATCTTCGATGTCCACGCCGCTCGCGTGACCATACACAAGAACTCCATCGCGCGACGCGCCACCCAACAACTGATAGAGCGGCACATCCAGAGTCTTCGCTTTGATATCCCACAGAGCCGTATCCACTGCTGAAATCGCTGACATCGTAACCGGACCGCGCCGCCAGTATGCTCCTTTATAAAGGTATTGCCAGGTGTCTTCGATTCGCCGCGTGTCGAGTCCAATCAAGATTGGAATGACGTGATCCGTAAGGTAGCTGGCGACCGCCAACTCCCGCCCATTCAAAGTGGCATCCCCCAATCCATAAACGCCGTCTTCTGTTGTAATCTTTAGCGTGACAAAATTGCGTCCGGGGCTGCAAACGATCACTTTGGCGTCGGTAATCCGCATTGCCTGCTATCTCCTTACGGTAGGATCTGGGCGTTTGTCAGTTGCATGACGGGAGAAAAACTTCTTGGGCCATCCGCAACTTGATCTCACCAACAAAATAGCAGTGGTGATTGGCGGGACCAACGGCATTGGCCTGGCGCTCGCAAAAGGCCTTGCCATCGCCGGCGCGGATGTTGTCGCCACCGGACGGCGCACAGAACTGGCGCGTTCCGCGACGCAAGAGATTAAGGCGTTGGGACGCCGCTCGATTGAAATCTCCTGTGATGTCACCGATGAATCCTCTCTTAAAGAACTTCTTAATGCTACTTGTTCTGCGTTGGGTGGCGTGCAAATACTCGTGAACTGCGCCGGCATCACCAAGCGCACGCCAACGCTGGAAGTTTCCGATGCTGAGTGGAACAGAATCGTGGACACAAATTTGAACGGCACGCTGCGTGCCTGCCGTGTCGTTGGGCGCCACATGATCGAACGTGGTTACGGCCGAATCATTAATATCGCGTCGTTAGCCTCATTCGTGGCGCTTTACGAAGTCGCAGCTTATTCCGCGAGCAAAGCGGCAGTCGCATCCTTGACCAAATCGCTGGCAATTGAATGGGCCAGCCATGGCGTTTGCGTCAATGCGATTGCTCCGGGAGTATTTCGCACCGATCTCAACTCAGCGCTTCTGGACGGTACCGAACGCGGCAAGGAATATCTTTTGCGTACTCCGATGAAACGCTTTGGCAAACTCGACGAGCTAGTCGGCGCAGCAGTATTCCTTGCTTCCGATGCGGCAAGTTTCGTAACCGGCCAGTTGCTGGTCGTGGATGGTGGTTTGCTGGCCAGCGGAGTGAATCAGTAGGTTGCCACAGTTGTTCCCCGCGAAAAGTGCTCGTCACATGCTCTTTCCTCAGTAAATTGCACCTACTTCCGGACGCTCTGCGGCTGCGCTGCTACAGGTTGAAAGCCCGGCTGAACATTCACAACGCCAAATTGCCGGTCTTCCACTTCGCGATGTGCGGCCATGGCCCACAGGAAAGCGATACGATGACCCGGAACGGCAACATTCGGGTGATAGCCGCTCGGAATAAGCACCGCGTCACCGTCTCGCACCACCGTCACCAGCTCCGGATATTCGTGGTCATTGTAAACGAGCTGTATGCCGTAAGCCGGTTCCGGCATATCAAAATAAACGTACATTTCCTCCAGCATTTTCGTGTGCTCATGTGGCGGCCAGCTGGTCCAATTGCCCGGTTCGGAGTGCGTGAATCCAACCAGCAGCCGGCCCGCTTGCACATTCTTTGCAATCAGCAGATTCACTTGGCGAGTGGAACCCGTGCCACCCGAAGTGAACTTCAGCCCCGGGTCTTGCGATGTCTCCGCGTAACGCACTAGTTTCGTCGGATGCGTGTCTTTCACATCCGCGGAAAATTCAGCCACGTCAGCTTCGCTCTGGGTCGATATTCCAATTAAGGAGTCGCGCGGGATGTACAACCCGTCAAATCGGCCCAGCTGGAATTCCTGCCCATCCGTTTTTACGTCCGCGCGGCCAGATAGGCAAATTAGAGCTGTCTCGCGACCGCCGCTAGCGAACGATACCGCTGGCGTCGCGGAATTCAGAATCACTCGCGCGTACGCCAAATGCTTCATCGCGCTGTTTTCCGGCGTGACGGCAAGTTGCCGTCCTGTTCCTGCATTGGTATTCCTGAAGACTTTTCCAGCAAAATCAACTTTTGCCTCTGTGCTCATGCCAACAATTCTCCCTTTCCTCAGAAACGACTCTATTCATAGACCAGAATACCGCGCCATAATTGATCTTTTCATCTGCCTGTATTTTGTACCATTGGTGGATGTTTCGCGAACTTCCAACCGGAGATCTGTATGCAGCTGGATCACGACGTTCTGCAGAGCCTGCCGAAAGTTGTTTTGCACGAGCATCTCGATGGCGTGCTAAGACCCACGACGATAATTGAGCTGGCGAAGAGCGCACGCTATCGGGAACTTCCAACCGAAGATCCCGAAGACTTAGCTCGCTGGTTTCATCAAGGCGCGAACCAGGGCAGCCTGCCGAAGTATCTGGAGGGATTTGCGCATACCATCGCGGTGATGCAAACGGAAGAAGCACTAGAACGAGTCGCCTATGAACAGGCGGAGGATCTGAGCGGTGATGGCGTCGTTTATTTCGAGACCCGCTTCGCTCCGGTCTTTCATACCCGTGAGGGGCTTACCCATCAGCAGGTGGTCTCCGCTGTCCTGAAAGGGCTGGAGCGCGGTCAAAAGGAGTTCGGGATTTCGCCGGGATTGATCATGTGCGCGATGCGCAATATGGATGTCTCGCTGGAGATGGCCGAACTCGCGGTTGATTTTCGCGAACGCGGCGTTGTGGGCTTCGATCTCGCCGGCGAAGAGGGCGGGTTTCCTCCCAAAAAGCATGTCGACGCGTTCCACTACATTCAACGCCAGAATTTCAATATCACCATTCACGCGGGCGAGGGCTTTGGAAAAGAATCGATCTGGCAGGCCATTCAATACTGCGGTGCCCACCGCATCGGCCACGGCACTCGTCTGATTGATGACATCGCTGTCGTCAATGGCAAAGCAATGAAGTTGGGCGGCCTCGCGCAATACGTCCTCGACAAGAGAATTCCGCTGGAAATTTGCCTGCTCAGCAACGTACATACCGGAGCTGCGCGCAGTTTGGCCGAACATCCGTTCAAGATTTTCTATCAGGAAAAATTTCGCGTGACGCTGAATACCGACAACCGTTTAATGAGCGACACCACAATGAGCAGGGAGTTTGCAGCGGCCAGAGATGCGTTTGGTCTTTCCATCGAGGACTTCGAAAAAATCACCATCAACGCAATGAAAAGCGCGTTTCTGCCTTACGACCAGCGCTGCGACTTAATCTATTCTGTGATCAAGCCGGGATACTCCAGGATACGCAGCACCCTCGCATCCAACTAAGTCGAATCTGGCGCGTGTTGCCCCTCGAACCTAATTGCCGGGAATCGTCCAACGCCTGCGAACGCTCACCGAAGTTTCCGGGCGCTAGCATCCGTAAACCAATCGTTGTGCTTCGAACAAGTTTTCAGATCCTGGTTCGTTATGACCCTCGGCGCACGCAGCAACGACCTTCGTCTATCTACGCCTTCAACGGCGGTTCGTTCTCCCGTAACTTAGCAATCTCCGCCATCAACTGATCCATGCGCTTCATCATCGCCTGATGCCGGGTCTCATCCGTTCCCGGCTTCTTTCCGATAAACGTAATCGTTCCTCCCGATTCCAGCACGCATTGCTGCACTTCGCTGAGTGAGTCGAATCCCTGCTTACGCGCCTGTGCTTCCAGTTGCGTAACCGTAATCAATTCTCGCTTAAGGTTGTGCGTTTTGATTTTTCCGTCCTCGATCAGCACGTCCGCCCGGCCTTCAATGAATTGATCCAGTTCGCGATGTTTATAGAGAAAACGCACCACCAGGTAGTTGACGATCAGCAGCGAAGTCGCTCCGATAATCCCTCCCGTCACACTGTTGTCGTCCCCGATGATCGCGTTCTGCACCGTGTTTGACAGCGTCAGCAGCACCACCAGGTCAAACGGGTTCAACTGCACCAGCTCGCGCTTCCCGGAAAGCCGCAATCCAACGATCAGGAATATGTACACGAATATTGGCCGCAGGATTTTTTCCAGGATCGGCAGTCCTACAACGAACATATCTTTCCATATATCGTGCATGGAACTCGTACCTCCTCGATGTGCTGGCGCTCTCTTGCTGGACTCCCCGCTGCGCTGAAGCGCTGTTGCGCCATGAGGTTAGCACGCGTTCGCCATCGTACAAACCAAAGTACTGTCCGAACGTACAGTCATAGTTTTGTAACAAGGCGTTTTTCCGCAATAGGCCAAGCGCGCTAAATCGTTTACTCTGAATCCGTTCGACCTTCTGTTGTGGCATTTAACTGCACGGTTCGATTCGGCCAGTTTGCTTCGGGCTCGATCATTAACGCTGTCTGCACGCCGTCTTCGGGACCAGATCGCAGCGGATGTTCCCGATGACCCACTTTGATGTTTCAGGATTATGCCAAATAGTTTGATGCCCGACCGTCTCTCCGACGTTTCTTGCGAACAAGCGAACGCTCTTCTCTCGTTATCCCGAGACCTGCTGGCCGTCGTCTCTGCGCAGGGCGATTTTTTGTTTGTGAATGATAGCTTTGGCCGGGTTCTCGGCTACTCTCCCGATGATTTAATTGGCAAACCGCTTAGCTGGCTCCATCCATCGGCGGAAGCTAAGTCCATCAGCGAGAAGTTTGCAGCTCTCGTGGCACAAGGCGACGCTACCGTGACCTGCCGTTGCAGCCTTCGCTCCAAATCCGGCCAGTGGCGCTGGTTCGACGTTGTTGCAGTAAACCGCCTTCAGGATCCGAATGTTCAAGGTATTCTGCTCAGCTATCAGGACATCACCGAGTTCGAACGTATGGAAGCCCAGCGCATGGTGCTTTCCAACGTCGTTCACGCGCTGAACGAAACCTCCAATCTCGACGACCTGCTGCACCAGATTCACGGCGCCCTCAAAAAGGTGGTCTACGCGGAAAATTTCTTCGTCGCTCTTCACGACCCGCAAACCGAAATGTTTCATTTTCCTTTTTTCGTTGACCAGTTCGATCCGCCGCCGCCTCCGCAAAAAGTTGCCCGCACTTGCATGGCTTACATTTTTCGCTCCGGAAAATCCTGCCTGATCCCGCAACTGGAATTCGATCGCCTTGCCGCCGAAGGCGAAGTGGAACTGGTCGGCTCGGCTTCTCCCGCGTGGCTGGGTGTTCCACTCAAGACTCCCCATGCCACCATTGGCGTCCTGGTGGTTCAGCACTACCAGAATGAAAGCGCTTACGATCAGCGCGACTTTGAATTTCTCGATTCCGCCGGTGCGCACATCGCTCTAGCCATCGAACGCGTACGCGCCGAAGAATCCATTCGCAAGAGCGAATCCATGTTCCGCTTGCTTTTTTCCCACACACCACTTCCCATGTGGGTCTTCGACACGGAAACTTTGCAGTTTCTTCAGGTCAACGAAGCCACCACCAAAACATACGGTTTCTCTGATGAAGAATTCCGCGCCATGACCGTTCGTGATGTTCGCCCCGACAGCGATGCTCCTTCTTTTGCTGCTCACGTCGAAGAGTGGAAACAGGATGGCCGTCATCAGGGCCAGTGGCAACATAAACGAAAAGACGGCAAGTGCTTCGAAGTGGACGTCATCTCCCACAAACTCGAATATGCCGGCCGCAGCGTGCGCCTCGTTGTTGCCCAGGATGTCAGCGAACGTTTGCTGCTTGAGGGACAACTTCGTCAGGCGCAGAAAATGGAAGCGATCGGCCGTCTCGCCGGCGGAGTTGCCCACGACTTCAATAATTTGTTGATGGTCATCAAGGGCCACACCGAACTGCTCTTGAACGTTCTGCCGCCCGCGGATCACGTCACGCGCAAAGTGGAGCAGATTGACCGCTCCGCCGATCGCGCCGCCGCTCTCACCCGGCAACTTCTGGCTTTCAGCCGCATGCAAGTTCTCCAGCCTCGCGCCATGAATCTGAATTCTGTCGTCCAGGAAATGGCGAATCTCATTCCACGTTTGATCGGCGAAGATATCGAGCTAGTTGTGCGCAGTTCCGCAGATCTCGGAACCATCCGTGCCGACGCCAGCCAGATGGAACAAATCATTATGAATCTAGCCGTGAATTCGCGCGACGCCATGCCCAAGGGCGGCCGCTTCACGATTGAAACCTCAAACGTGGAACTGGACAATCTCTATCGCGCGGCGCATCCCATTGTGCAGCCAGGAAAGTACGTGCTGCTTGCGGTCTCCGATACCGGAACCGGTATGGATGCGGAAACTCAGGCGCATATTTTTGAGCCGTTCTTCACCACCAAGGAGCAGGGGAAGGGAACTGGTTTGGGTCTTGCTACCGTTTATGGAGTAGTAAAGCAAAGCGGCGGGTTCATCTGGGTGTATAGCGAACTGGGAAGAGGTACCACCTTCAAAATTTATTTGCCTCGCGTGGACGGGCCAGCCGCCTCTATTCCCGTGGTGCACATCCCCAGCAGCCTGGCGCGCGGCACGGAAACCGTGCTGCTCGCCGAAGACGAACAGGACGTTCGCGAAGTGGCGCGCGAATTCCTGGAATCCGCGGGTTACACCGTTCTCGAAGCGGCAGGCGGTGCTGAAGCCTTGGAAGTCTCAGCAGCTCATGCCGGCCCTATCGATTTGCTGATCACGGACATGGTCATGCCCGGAATCAGCGGGCAGGAACTCGCCCGTAAAATGCGCGCCTTGCGCGAAGGCATTCGCGTGATTTACATGTCCGGCTACAGCGAGCACGCGGCAGGAGAAGCGGCCAAGTGTGACGCAGCGGCCATGGTGTTGACCAAACCCTTCAGCCGCGCCGTCCTTCTTCGCACCGTCCGCGATATTTTGCCGATTCCCACCGCATAACTGCGATTTGTATTTTCTTGTTTCGCGATTCGTCGTCTCCTCCCTCGCTTATTCGTCATCGCCGGGCTTCAGACTGCTCAGAGAGATTCCCTGCCTGCGGTAGGCAGGAGCGCTCCGCAGGTCGCGCTCGGAATGACGACGGGCGCGTCTTTTTGCGGCATGCGCGCTTCCAATCACCTTCATCAAGAAAGCTTTCAATCACCTTCATCAAAAAAAACGTTATCGTCATTCCGCGCGCAGCGAGGAATCTCTCCTGGTTGTTCGCGTCACGCTAACTGACTTTCGGATGTCTGCGATGCCAGTCGGAGTGCTGCTGAAAGATGCGCGCTGCACGAATCACTGCGGCGTCGTTGCCCGCCTTTGCGACAAACTGCAAGCCCACAGGAAGTTTTTCGCTGGTGAATCCGCAGGGAACGGAAAGCGCAGGCAGCCCACAAAGATTTCCGATTCCGCCCAGCGGATCCGGAAAAGTCAGGGCGGTTTCAAGATTGGTTTGGAGCGGCGTGGCGGCAATGGGCTGCGAGGCAGCAACCAAAACATCGAAATTCTCGAAGAGGTCGGTCATTCTCTGCTGCAGGATTTCGCGAATTTGTAATGCACGAACATAGTCCGCACCGCCGATTTGTTCGTTGACGTAGCCGTTAATTTGTCCGAGCGGATCAGTGAGCTGCGCGACTTTTCCAGATCGAATCAGCTCGCGAAAAGCGGAAGTGCCTTCGACCCCGATGATGACGCCGGCGGCGTCTTCCCACGGCCCTTCGGGAAGAGAGGCGTTTTTTGTACCCGGGAAAGATTTGCGAACGACAAGTTCGGCGGCATGGATTGGCTTTTCCACGTGAGCATCGAATTGTTTCCATGCATTTGTAAGCCAGCCGACGCGCAGCGGTTTTGCGGAAAGCTCCAGCGAAGGCGAATAGGTAAACGCCGCTTTGTCGATGCCCAGCGTGCCGCGGTCCTTGAAGTCGTGCCCGGCGATGGCCGCAAAAATGTGCGCGCAATCTTCCGCGGAGCGCGCCAGCGGTCCGATCTTGTCCATGGAATACGCTAATGCCATCGCACCATAACGGCTGACGCGTCCGTAAGTTGGGCGCAGCCCACTTACTCCACAAAATGCCGCAGGACAGACAATCGAGCCCCAGGTTTCCGTGCCGATGGCGAAGCCCGCAAGTCCGGCTGCGACGATCGCGCCGGAACCGGAAGACGAACCGCAAGTCCAGCACGACGTATTCCAGGGATTTTTCGCTGCTCCTTGCAATGAAGCGGACGCGAAGCGGTAATTCATTCCACCGGCCAGTTCGATCATCGCGGCCTTGCCGATGAGAATCGCGCCGACGCGGCGGAGATGTTCGATGACCGTGGCGTCATAATCAAAAACCTGGTTTTCGTACGGTTTTGCGCCCCAGGTCGTGGGCAGACCTTTTGCGGAGAGCAAATCTTTTGCGGCGTAAGGAATTCCGTGCAGCGGCCCGCGATAGTGGCCACGTTTAATTTCTTTGTCAGCGGCTTCGGCATCGGCGAGCGCAATTTCTGGAGTGAGTCGGGCGTAGGCGTCGAGCTTGGGCCCGATTTTTTCAGAGCGATCAAGATAGGCTTTGGTGAGGTCCACAGGTGAGAGCGCTTTGGACTGAATGCGCTTGGCGAGTTCGCTGGCGGTGAGAAAGAGGATTTCGTCGCTGAGCATGGTCATTATTGATCCTCAAGGGCCTCAGGGTTTTTCCGTCTTAGGTGGTTTTGGCGCCGCCGCAGAATTCGCTGACGCTGATGGCTTCGCGGAAGCCAAAGCGGCCGCGGCGGGTTTTTTGTCGCGATCGACGAGCGGCTTCAAATAGAGAGCCGGCAAGTCACCGTTGGATATGGGGTAGGCGCGAATGTGATCGAGCGGCGGCTGAAGCGCGACGCACAGACGCCTCAGATCGGTTTTCTGTGCTTCGGAGAAGCGGTCAGGGTACTGGTTGAGAATGGCCTGGAAGCGGAAGTCAGCTTCGGGCGGAGAAAGCTTGGGAGCGCTAGTTGCGTTCTGCAGGGAAGTTTGTGCGGGAGCTTGTGCCGATGGCGGCTCGGATGGCGCGGCGGACGGAACAAGCTCGCGTAGGGGCAACACCGCGGCGGTCGCGGCACCGAGCGCAGCTCGGCGCGCAAATTCGCGACGAGAGAAGTGCTTGTCAGTTAAAGGCATGGATGTCACCGGTCAGAGGGAAGTTCAGGGCCACACGGAGGCTACAGAATCCAGCGCGACCGGTCAACCTGACAATGGGATAGGGGATAGGAGAGAGCGAAACTGCCCTCTGGACCCAACCTTCGAGCGCGAGCCGTCAAGTTTCCGACAAAGTCCTAAAGCGATTCTTGTTGATTTTCAGCGACCGAATCTTCGATTCCAATGTAGACCGCGGTATCCCCAACTTGACCGCAGCCCCCGAGGGTCCGTATACGTGCCCACGGGTATCTTTCAGGGCAGCCTCAATCATGTCCTTCTCTTGCGCGAGGAGTCTCGTAGGAAGCTCAACTTGCTGTTTCGGTTCCGGTGTCATTGGCGGCGGCTGCGGTAACCAGCTTTCGTCGATCGAGAATATCTCTGTTTCGCAAAGTATGACCGAACGCTCGATGACGTTCTGCAGTTCGCGGATGTTTCCCGGCCAGGGATATAACTGAAGCAATTCCAGCGTCTTCTTGTTGACACGTTTTATGTTCTTGCCTGCTTTTCGCGCATAGCGATCGACAAAGTATTCCACCAGCAGAGGAATGTCCTCTCTTCGCTCTCGAAGAGAAGGCATCTCGATCGGGAAGACATGCAGCCGATAAAACAAATCGCTACGAAAGGACCCAGCGCTGATGGCGGCCTGTAAGTCACGGTTGGTGGCCGCGATCACTCGGACGTCAGAGCGGATTCGACGACTGCCGCCGACACGCTCAAACTCATGCTCCTGCAAAACACGCAGGAGTGCGATCTGAGTCTCAGGCGGAAGTTCTCCGACTTCATCGAGGAAAATCGTGCCTTTATTTGCTAGCTCAAACCGACCCAGGCGCTGCTGAGTCGCGCCCGTGAAGGCACCCCTCTCGTGCCCGAACAACTCCGAAGCGATAAGATCACGAGGAATTGCAGCACAGTTCACGCTAACGAAAGCGCGCGAGCTGCGATCGGATCGTCGGTGGATGGCGCGTGCAACAAGCTCTTTGCCCGTTCCCGTTCCGCCCGTGATCAGAACAGTCGAATCTGTAGCAGCTACTTTGATCGCCCGTGAAAGCACAGCCTGCAACGCCGGTGACGTTCCCACAATCTCTTCAAACATGGAAACCCGATCCACTTCATCTCGTAGAGCCAGGTTCTCCTTGTCGAGCTGTTCCCTTAAGAGCTCTAATTCCTCAACCGCGGATTCTAGAGCCGCCTCTTTTCCAAGATGCTCGGCCCCATCCCAGAACGGGAGTGTCAAATCCCTGAGCTTGGCCGTCCGGATGAAATCCAAAACTATCTTCATGGCGGCGCGAATGCCCATGATCCGTTCGGAGTCATGGACACAACAATTCACAAGACCTCCCGAAGCGCCTGACTCTGCAAGGCTGACCAAGGGTCGCGCTTCCTCTTTTTTTTCTTTTGGCTGCGTTGCTATTTTCATCACTGTCCTCTGTTCCATTTCGAATGCGTTTCGCTTCTGCGTAATTCTCAAGCGGCTTCCTATTGGCGCCGTTTCAAAACCTACGACGTGATTCCGACAAGCTCTAAAATTTCTCCATCGTGAAACGGGCCATTCGTATCCCAGTCCCGTTCGGATGTAAATGCACTGGCGGTGATTTGGCGGTGGAATTCGCTCAAGGTCAGCAAGTCACGGATTCTAAACGGCTAAGGTAGACGCCTCGCGCCGTTTTCCCTGATCTTATTGAATCTTTCTTGGAGTTCCCCAGCCCAGTAGTACACTTGGCGCCATCTCACAAGGCCTAATGAAACACGCAGTTCAAGGGCGCGTTCGGATTGGAGGGTTTGAGCTTGACCTGAAGTCGGGTGAACTGCGCTCGGTTGGCTCGGTGGAAGGTGATAGCAGGGTCCTTCTGCGGGAACAACCATTCCAAGTTCTACGAATGCTAATCGAACGCGGGGGCAAGATCGTCACTCGCGAGGAAATCAAGAGTAAGCTCTGGCCCAACGACACCGTAGTGGATTTCGACCACAGCATCAATACCGCCATCAAGGTTCTACGGCGAGCGCTGGGCGATTCTGCCGATAGACCTCAGTACATCGAGACATTGGCCCGGCGGGGATATCGCCTGCTGTCCGCCATTGAGTGGTTGCAAACGGCCACCGAAAGCCCTCGCGATGATGCTGCTAGCCTGTCGCCAGTGCCTGAATCCGCGAGCCTCATCGGTAAGAAGGTCTCCCACTACCGTGTCCTCGAAGTCATCGGGGGCGGCGGCATGGGGATGGTGTACAAGGCAGAAGATCTCAAGCTGGGTCGCCAGGCGGCACTTAAATTCCTGCCGGAAGAGCTGGCTAGTGATCCCGTTACGCTTGAGCGCTTTGAGCGCGAAGCCCAAACGGCCTCGGCGCTAAACCATCCCAATATCTGTACGATCTATGAAATTGAGGAACACGAAGGCCAGCCTTTCATCGTCATGGAACTACTGGAAGGAGAGACCCTTCGCAATCGGATAGCTGCGTCAGAGCCAAAGGCAATCCCAGTGCCCGCGCTCCTGGATATCGCAATTCAAATCTGTAACGGACTGCAGGCTGCCCACGACAAGGCCATCATTCACCGCGACATCAAGCCGGCAAACTTTTTCCTGACGAAGCAAGGCACGGTGAAAATTCTGGATTTTGGATTAGCGAAGTTGGCCGCGAGCCGAGAAAGCGCGGGAAAAGACCCGGCGGAAGCATCCCCAGAAACTGCTTCTTCGCCTCCCAGCGAGGAGAGCTCCACACGCTCCGACCGGATCTTTACAAGTCTCACACGTCCTGGAACTACAGCGGGCACGGCCGGCTATATGTCTCCCGAGCAGGTGCGCAAGGAAAGGTTGGATGTCCGCACCGACCTGTTTTCCTTTGGGATGGTTTTGTATGAGATGGCGGCTGGCCGGCGGGCTTTCGAGGGCGAGACCGTGGCGGCCATTCACGACGCGATCCTTAACCAAATGGCCACACCAGCCCACGATCTGAACTCCATTGTCCCCCGCGCGCTGGACGCAGTCATCACCAAGGCGCTGGAAAAGGATCGCTCACGACGCTACCAGTCCGCCGCCGAGATGCGTGGGGACCTCGAGCGGGTCCGGTGGGAGACGCTGCCAGCAAGACTTCGCATGCGAAGGTGGCTCGCGGCAGCTGCACTGCTCGTTTTTGTAGCCACAGGCTCTTGGCTGTACTTGCGCTACCGCAACCGGGTCACGCTTTCCCCCACTGACGCGATCGTCCTCGCCGACATCAGCAATCACACCGGCGATCCGGTATTCGATGATGCCTTGAACGCAGCGTTGCGTTACGGTCTGGAGCAGACGCCGTATCTGAATGTCCTGGCGATTGACAAAGTTTTCGCGACCCTGGGACTACTCAAGCTTCCTCCGACAACGAAGTTGACGCCGGAGGTCGCCCGTCAGGTATGCCTTCGCACAAACAGCAAAATGGTATTGACCAGTTCCATTGCGGACGCGGGCAACCGCTTTCGAATCGAGCTGACTGCGATCGAGTGCCAGTCGGGAACGCCTCGCGCGCGACTCAGCGAAGATGTTGCCAGCCGAAACGAGGTGGTGCACGTGCTGGGTGTCTCGGCTGCGCAACTTCGCCACAAGCTGGGCGAACCAGCGGCGACGCTTGCCGAGTTCAACAAACCTCTGGAGGAGGCCACGAGCTCGTCGCTGGAGGCCTTGCAGGCGGGAACTGTTGGCTACAAGCACCACGTATCAGGGGACTTCCTGGGCGCAATCCCTTATTACCAGCGTGCGATTGAACTGGATCCAAACTTCGCGCTGGCGTACGAAGCTCTTTGGGCTGCCAATAGCAACCGGCATGAACTCGCCTTAGCCAACGCCGCTATTACCAAGGGCTATGAGCTCCGGGCTCGAATGACCGAATCGGCCCGCTTACGCGCGGAGTATCAATACTACGATAGCGCAACCGGCGAACTGGAGAAGGCCTATCGCGTCCTCTTAGAGTCCGTTCAAACCTTTCCCCGCGATACCGTTGCCCACAACAATCTCGCAAGATGTCTGAGCTTTCTGGGACAACCAGATGGGGCCGCCGCCGAGGCCCGTGAAGCGGCTCGCCTGCATCCGAGTCCTTGGAGCTATTTCATCTCGACGCGTTATCTCATCCTCGCAGGCCGGCTGAACGAAGCCAAGGCCACGCTCGACGAGGCGCAAGCGCGCAAGTTCGATACCCCCGACTTGCACTGGAATCGCACCGTGCTGGCCTTCCTGCAAAACGACCAAACCGCGGTGCAAGAGCAGTGGAAGTGGGTCGTGGGCAAGCCCGATGCTCAACGATTTCTCGCCCTAAAATCGGCGATGGAGGGTTACTATGGCCATCTGCGCAGTGCGCACCAGGTGGCGCAGCAAGCCATAAATTTGTCGATCAACAAGAACGCCGCTTTTGGGATCGACAATGTTGTCGAGGCGCTGAGAGACGCGGAAGTGGGCAATACGGCCCGAGCCAAAAACGCAGCGATTCAAGCGCTCAAGAGTGTTCGGACCCCCGATTGGCAATTAGACTTGGCTCTGGCCTTTGCGCGAGCACTTGGCGTTTTCCGAGAGCTCGTTCGACAACCTTTATCCCGCTTACATCCGCGGCCTGGCATATCTCCAGATGCGCTACGGCCGCCTGGCTGCGGCGGAGTTCCAGAAGTTATTTGATCATCCGGGTATCGTGGGAACACGTGTAACTGGGGCATTGGCCCATTTGCAACTAGCCAGGGCGCAGAAAATGATGGGTGACCAGGCCGCGGCGCGCAAGTCGTATGAGGACTTCTTGATCCTCTGGAAGGACGCCGACGCCGACATCCCTATCCTGAAGCAAGCCAAGGCCGAGTACGCGAAATTGCACTGATATCTGGCAAATGTGCACGCGGACTTGTTAATGCCCGGTAAGTCCGCTTCCGGAACCGGTCCGACAAAGCGTTCGAGTGGCTGCTAGACCGAGCTTATGCCCAACGTGACGGCGGCTTGACCTTAACGAAAGTGGAACCCCCTACTGAAGAGCTTGCACAACGACCCGCGATACGCCGCGTTCTTGAAGAAACTCAATCTGCCGAATTGAGTTACGTTGTCCTATTTCTAGTACCCAACCATTCCAAAACATTTGGACTCCCAACCAATTGCTCCAGCAAAATTGCTTCTCGACAAAAAGAAAAAGGACTGAAAGCGATAGGTTTCGATCAATCGATCTGGTCGAACACCTTGATTGCCACCGTGCGTCTTGTCTGTCGGTCAGTCGTGCAGCGCCTCGGCCTGCTCTAAAATCATAGTATTACCGAGACAACAGGCACTTGTCCCGATTAGGATTCCAGTGAAAGCTGATCGTCTCTGAACTGGGCAGCCCTCTAATTGGCGCGGCACCAGACGCCATTGCATCGAATACCGCGTTTTCTGCTAGTTTTTCGAAGGTTTCTCGACTTGATCGATGACGAGAATTTCCATCGGGACTTTTTGAGGTTCCAGTTTCAGACCGAGCTGCTCCTCGATCGCGGTGAAGATCGAAGGGTCGGACGCTTCAGGCGAGGATTCACTGTTGGCCCCTGACTGGCCGTCAACCGTTTCCTTTTCAAACAGAGAAGTTTTCCCAATCGTCGGCCACTGCAGCGTGAAATCATAGTTGCCCTTGAGCTCGGTCTTATCCAGAACATTGCGCCCCAGTAGCCGAGACAAGTAGCTCGCCAGCGCCCCGGTAGGAGCGCCTTGACCGATGACCTGGCCTCGTCCAATCTCCATGTTTCCGAGGCCGCCCGCCTTTGATGGCTGAAGTTTGGGACCGCCATTGGCGATGACCATCGTATAGACTGGGAGTTCTTTGGTTTCGCGGTGGAGCGTCAGTTTGAAGCGGTCCGCCAAAAGGGCCCGAAGCCTGCGTCCGGGCACAAGCCTGCGCTGGTCTTCGCTAAGCTGGCCCAGCTCGCCAGCGTCAGAATTCTTCGCTTCTATGTCGTATTTTTCGGTGTTGAGCCAGTTCGGTCCGCCCGATATCTGATTGTCCTGGACTCCGTATGCTTCACGAATGAGCATCCGCAGCGTGAAGTTCGCCGCGGCGAACTCGTCCGGCCTGACCAATATCTTGACCATATCAGTGCCCGACGTGTTTGGTTTGATCGAAGCGACCTCGTACACAGGCGTAACGGACGCTGAGTTTTGGGTCTGCGATCCTGCCCGGCTTGGCGTTGCGTTTAGCAGGCCAAACGCGATCGGCGCGGCTACGGCTACTACTCCAGCCGCGCCAAGCAATAGCTTTCTGCTGAAATCGAGCTTGCGTACAGTACTTTTAGTCATGATATGGACAATCCTTTTCTTGAGATCGGCGCCCGTGACTCCGGATACGCAAGCCAGGGGGGATTCCACACAGAATTCACAGATCTTCAAAATGCTTTCTGCATAGAACTGCCGTTCGCGGCCCGATTCCAGGACTTCCTCGTCGCAGGCGCGTTCGCGCTCCTCCACCAGCCGCGTCCCCAACCACCAAACCAACGGGTGAAACCAAAAGCTGGCTTCAACCACCATGTGTATCGCAGCGGCAAGATTGTCGCGGCGGCGTACGTGCCACAGTTCGTGGGCGAGGATCGCTTCCAAGTGGGCGTCTTCGAGGCGTGCGGAGATCCTTTCCGGCCACACCAAAACCGGACGAACTATGCCGAAAATCCCCGGTTCCAGAGAAGCCCGTGACAATAGAATCTCAGTCGGCTTCCGTATGCCTTCGATATGCTCCAGCCGGCGCAGCGCTTCAACTTCGCGTCCTTCTCGTAGTGGCGTCGCTTCCCGGATGGCTGCGGAAATCCGCCGCCAACGCAGGAGCCACACGAAAACGACCATCAGGAATCCGCAGAGCCATACGGCAAGAAGGGCTGGAAGCAGATGGATGAGGCTCGCGAGAACCGTCGAGGGAGTGGCCGGAGAAACGATCGGCGTCGTTTGCTGCATGAAAGGCTGGCCGACTTCCTTCATCACGGAAGACAAGCCACCTTTCGCTCCTGCCGAACCGCGCGACCATGGCAGACGACTCCCCATGACGACCAGCAACGAAAAGGGGACGAGGAATTTCAACGACGCGGCCAGCCATAGCCAATAGCGAGCCCGCGCACGGTTCTTTCGCAAAGCCAATGTCAAGAGTCCGGCGGTGATGGCGAACAGCGTCGACTGCCATAGGTGATTGCCCATCGCCGGTGCGAGGGCTGTCCATATCCCGGACAAGTATTTCAGGACCATTTCGATTTGTCCTTTCTCGCGAGCCTCCGAAGAATTTTCTCAGCTTCCTTTACGTCCTCGAGTGTGAGTTTTCCGGATTCGATGAGATGCGCCATTACGGGCTGCGTGCGCCCACCGAACAGCGCGATCAGGTCGTCGACCAATCTGCGCTGCGCGGCAGTGCGGGAGACGGCGGCTTCGAAAATGTGGAAGTTGCCGACCTTCTTGACGCGCCGCACGGCTTTCTTCGCTTCCAGCCGGTACACGGTTGTCTGGACGGTCGTATAGGCTGGCCTGTGTTTTTCCGGGAAAGTTTCCTGAATGTCGCGAATGGAGGCCTGGCCTTGAGTCCAGAGCGCCTCCATGATTTGAAGTTCGAGCTTCGTTAATTTGGGTTCGGGCATATTGCTCCCTACTACTATCGTATGTCATCCTACTACTGAGGTAGTTACTGTCAAGTCCTTTTTAGAATTGGGCGGAGCTCGAAGCTGGACTGTGATAAAAGCCGTTACCGGACATGTTACGGAGCAAGTCGAACTTACGAAAATCACATCTGTACGTGAGCATTTGAAACGCGGATCGTCAGAAAAGAGAAACCTACCGAATTCTCTCGGCTTAGAAAAGAGGGCTGGACAACCTATTTTAGATTCAATGGGTTCCCTTGGCGCATAGCGTGCTGGCATATCGTGTCGAACATACGCGACCCGAATTGTGCTTTTCAGCTTCCCCCAAAAAAGAAAACAGACTCGCGAAAAGTGAAAAGCTAAAGCGCATGCGCGGAACCTCGCCGAGCGAAACTGACGAAGAGGGCAACAGAGGGCAGTTTCGCCCGCTCCTATCCCCTATCCCGTCAACCTGACAATTCGGCTCTTTTTCAGGTATCGAGGAGAGCGTAAGCTGCGACTCGTGCGCGGAATGAATCCTGTTCGCCGCGTTGCGAGGAGTTTGTTGTGACTATATTGGCGTCGCGTTTTGAGTCTGCAAAAGTGGAACAACTGCTGGCAAATGCGGCGGAGCGCGCCCGCCGCTACGTGGCGACCGTAAACGAGCGCCGCGTAAGCCCGGGTACGCTGGCAGTCGGCGCGCTTCAGCAGTTTCGTGAACCAATGCCAAACGAAGCTTGCGATCCGCAGACAGTGATTGCGCTGCTCGACGAAATTGGATCGCCAGCAACGGTGGCAACCACCGGTGGCCGGTATTTCGGTTTCGTCATCGGCGGGTCGCTGCCGGCAGCGGCGGCAGCAAGCTGGCTGGCCAGCGCCTGGGACCAGAACATGGCTTTGCGAGTCATGTCACCGGTGGGAGCGGAACTGGAAGACGTAGTTCTTGGCTGGGTTAGGGAATTACTGGGGCTGCCAGCGGAGTGCGAGGGGGGATTGGTGACTTGCGCGACCGCGGCAAATTTTACGGCGCTGCTGGCGGCGCGTTCTGCGATATTGAAGCGCGTAGGATGGAACGTGGAAGATGACGGACTGTTCGGCACGCCGCCAGTAGAAATCGTGGTTGGCGAAGAAGTGCATGCTTCGGTGCAGAAAGCCTTAAGCCTGGGAGGATTTGGGCGCAACCGGGTGACGGTTGTGGAAGCGGACGCGCAGGGAAGAATGCGCGCAGAAAAATTGCCGCCTCTTTCGAATCGGAGCATCGTGTGCATTCAGGCAGGGAATGTGAATAGCGGCGCGTTTGACCCTGCGGCGGAAATCTGCGAACAGGCACGCGCGGCGGGAGCGTGGGTTCACGTGGATGGTGCGTTTGGGTTGTGGGCGGGCGTTTCACCGAAGTATGCGGAATTGACGCGCGGATTTGAATTGGCGGATTCCTGGGCCACGGACGCGCACAAATGGCTGAACGTGAATTACGACAGCGGCATTGTGATGGTACGCGATGGAATGGCGCTGCGCCGCGCCATGACCATCTCGGCGGCCTATCTTCATGGAGGCGCGCTGCGGGAGCCTATGAATCATGTGCCGGAGGCATCGCGGCGAGCGCGCGGCATTGAGGTCTGGGCGGCGCTCAAATCGCTGGGGCGTGTGGGGCTGTGTGACTTGATTGAGCGGACTTGCGCGCTGGCGGCGCGGTTTGCGGAGAAGTTGCGCGCGGAGGGATACGAGATTTTAAACGACGTCGTGATCAATCAGGCGATGGTGTCGTTTGGTGCGGCGGATGAGACGCTGGAAGTGATTCGGCGCGTGCAGGAAGAGGGTACTTGCTGGTGCGGAGGAACAGTTTGGCATGGGAAGACGGCGATGCGGATCAGCGTATCATCTTGGGCGACTAGCGAAGACGACATTGATCGAAGCGCCGATGCGGTGATCCGAATTGCCCGAGAAATTGCCAGGTGATGCAAGACTAGACTCTAGCAACCGGAAAACGGAGAGCGTTTGCCATTGCGTAAGTACATCTTGCTCTGTGCGTTGTTGGGAATAGTTCTGTTGGCCGGGTTGACGATGTGGCATCAGTCTGCGTCACCGGCGGCCAAACAAGCGCCAAGCCTGACGATCGACAAACTCCCGGTCGCTTTCTTCATGCATACGTTCGACCCTAGCGCACCTCCGGCGGATATGCCGCCGCTCGCGGCATGGGAAGAAGCGGAGTGCGATTCCAATTTCGTGTCCAACGCCAACGTGAAGGGGCGGACGGAAATGGTCGATGGGACGCACGGTGTGGTCACCGTGACCGACGTGAAAGTCACACTGCAGCTTGCCATCAACATTTGGGTGGCAGAGGGCGCGGCGAAGCGCCTAATCGAACATGAGCAAGGCCACCGGCGAATCTCGGAGCATTACTATGAAACGGCCGACAAAGTGGCTGAGCAAATTGCCGCGACGTATCTGAACAAACAAATCTCCGCTAGGGGTGGGGATCTGAATGCGGAAGTTAACAATTTGCTGCAGCAGATGGGCGCGGAGATTACCGCGGAATACAGTCAGAGGTTGAATCCCAATCTCGCGCAGAATCGCTACGACGATATGACGGATCACGGCCGGAATGGTGTTAGTGCCTCGGAGGCCGTTGCCCAGGTGTTTAGGGACGTTCAATAATTCGGAGAGTGGAGTTATGGCTGGATTTGATTAGGAGATGATGTCCGGCTGTTACCAACCGCGCCAACCGACCACTCGCTTCGGTTTGTTGCGACGATTCCGATTTCGCTTGATAAGCTCTGGAACCAGGTTCCACGCAGTTGCGCCGTCGAGGGAACGAAGAGGAATCAGATTGAAGGCTGCGACAAGCAAACTATAGTAGCCCAGGATCCCGATTGCTACGTTCAGTGCATCGAAGCGGGTAAAACCAAAGATGCTCACGAATATCACGAGTGGCAAGGCTACCGCCGTTTGGGCAGCCACTCCTCCCCACGCGATGAAAGCCTCGTCGTAACGCGACCACGGAGATCGAAATCGAACGAAACCGTGAATTGGGTATAACTCGATCGAGAAAACCTCGCACCCTTTTCGTTGAGCGGCAATCATGTGCCCGCACTCATGAATAAGGATGACACCGAAATACGCACTCCATGCGGCAATCGTCTCGACTGGCCGTTCGATGGCGCCTAATAGTATAAGCGTCCCTATCACCAGCACAGACCAGTGCGCGTAGACGCGAACACCGTTTATCTCCATGATCTCTGTAAGTCTTTTGAGTTTCATAGGAGCAGTGTCCCAGCAAGTTTCTTCGCGGATTACTTTACTTCCAACTAATCAATAGACGTTAGGGATTTTACGTGGAGTTCGAGGGCTTGGTTGTACTGGCGCTCGATCTGTAGTTCGGTTTGCAGCTTCTTGATGAGGAGTTCGAGGCGCGAAATTTCGGTTTTGAGTTTTTGGATGTCGGTGGCGCTAGCTTGCGGGCGATTGGGAGTTGCGATATTGAAATTGTGTGTTGGTGCGTGAGAAGGCGGAGCAGAATGCTGCTGGCTGTGTGATAGCGGAGAAGGTTGCGGCAGAGTGTGGGGCTGCGGCGTGAAAGCGTCAGTAAGCGCGCGCGGCCAGGCGGATTCGGCGCGCGACTCGGTTTGCGCGACCTGAACAACGGGAACCGGCGTCGGCGCGGGCGGTGGCGCGAAAAAATTGTTGAGCGCGTGCGAACTTGAGGGGCGCGGCGCGGGGACGGCTGGAGCGACGGGCTGTTCGGATTTCGGCGAGAGAAAACTCTTGACGCGCGCGATCAGGTCTTGCGGTTGAAACGGTTTGCGAATCAATTCATCGGCGCCGACGGAAACCGCTTTGTCGGCGACACTTTTGTTCACGACACCGGACATCAGAATCACCGGGGTCGCGCTGAATTGCGGATGCTGTTTGATTTGGCTGCAGACCGAGTAGCCATCCTGATCGGGCATAATAACGTCGGTGATGACAGCGTCGGGCGGAGTTTGTTCGAACTGCGCGATCGCCGATGCGGCGTCGCCCGCGGTGATGACGGTAATATTCTCGCGGCGGAAGGCAATCTTAATGACTTCGCGCATGGTGGCGCTGTCGTCGATGAAATAGACGGTTGGCGTCCGCTTCGCTGATGCGACGGTTTCCACCGGTGCGGGTGGGAATGGCATGGTTTCGCTCATGACACCTCCTCGGGACGTGTGGCCAGCGATTGGTCATCCGCGGCCGAGATTTCAGAGTTTTCAACGGGAGACGGTGGCGCGGATTCAGCGATTACCGGCGCGTCGGCAGCTTGGTTAAAGGTGTAAGGTTCCGCTGCGTTGTCCAGTGACGTTGCGATATCTGGATTGTCGGTTGCTTCGGCGGCAGCGGAGTAGTCATTCGAGTGGGTGCTCGCAAAACGGTCAAGCGCGTCCTTAATCGCGGAGAAGTCGTCTTGATGTACGGGTACTGAAACGTCGAATTGTAGTGCGCCAGCGAGTTGTTCCCCGTCACCGGGCACAACGGAATTGTCAGCCGTTTGCGCAGCGGAAGAATCCTCATTCGAGCGCGTGATAGCGGCAAGATCCGCTTCCTGCAGGAGCGAAGGGCGCTCTTCTTCATTTACAACTGTGGAAGCCTCGACCGTTTTCGCGGGAGCAGCAAACTCGTCAGAATGTGCGGCCGCAGTGCCGTCAGCTTGCTGCAAGACCGAAGATTGGTCCTGTACCAGCGCCAATTCTGCTGGCTGGAGATCGGCGTCGTCGCGGGAAGATTCGTCGACCTCGCGCATGGCGTCGATCATGAGATCGGTAGCGGAACGCAGAACCGTCCTCTGTGTGGAAGCTGAGCCGTAAACAAATTTGTAAACGCCGGAATTGTTGTGAAAACAATTTTTGAGAATGTGGATGACGGCTTCGTCGCCGAACAGCGAGCCACATTCAGCGTGGGCGATCGCCCCCGCGTCGAAGAAAAGCAAGGCGTCAGTTTCACCGGAGTTGATGTGCAATGCGCCAGTCTGGTGCGCGTGACCAAGCATTTGCATGACGCCGGGAAGATCGTGATGAGTAAGACTTCCGCTGAGGCTGGTGTCGGACTGCGTGAGCATTTGCGTGGGCTGAAAGCCTTCGGCTTTGCTGATGATGATATTTTTGACGTGAGTAGCAATGACCGCAGGCGGGCGAGTGCGGTCAATGTAATCGTCACAGCCGGCCTGGAATGCTTCCATCAGCGCGCGCTGGCCGCCGTCACCGAGAGCGATGATGGGCATTGCGGAATTCTTGACGTCGGCACGAATCATGCGCGCGATATCGAGCGCGCCCATTTCGCGCATGTTGGTGGAGCAGACAATCGCGGAGGGCGCATCGTATTCGAGCGTGGTGAGCGCAAACGCGGGCTGAGTGCTGCAGGTAACTTCAAAGCCTTCGCGCTTCAGCGCGTCGCTGAGGCGTTTGGAAAAATAAACATTGGTATCGATCAAGAGAATTTTGGCGGAGCGGCCGGAAGCACTCATGACCGGACTTCTTTCGAATCAGGGTTTGTAAGTACAAACCCTGAAACCCGCGCGAAATCGTGCAATGGCGCTGGCAACATTGTTTCCGCCGGGCCCGGAGTGAGCGCCGACAGACGCAGGACTTCGATGACTTCGCCACCGTGCGAGAGCCAGCCATCCACGTGCGGAGAATCGTTGGAGCTGGCCGGCACCATGTCCACATTGATGAGTTCACATTCGCCGCTGACGGGAATCGCGATCCAGTCAAGCTGGCGTTCGTACCTGCGCGTGGCAATTAGCGTGAAGCGGCGCGCGGTGAGCCTGCTGCCGGTGAGTTGTTCGGCGATGTCGCAAATGGCGATCATGCGGCCGCGGCGCAGAATGACGCCTTCGAGTGCGGGCGATTTGTGCGGAAAGCGAAAGATGCGGCTGGGCGCTACGAGTTCGGCGACTTGCGACGCCGGCAGCGCGAAGCGGCGCTCTCCGAGACGAAGAAGAACGAAGGATTGCAGCGCAGTTTCGGGAGCGACGGTCATTGTACGTGTGCCCCGTTATTTTCGACGGAAGCCGAGCGTGTATCGGCGGAGCTTTGCGCGGCTTCGAGCAACGTCAACTCTTCGAGCGAGAGAAAGCCTTCCGCATGTACTACGGGAACGACGGTCTGGTCGAGGGTGGTGAGTCCGCGATACCAAGTACGTTCTTCACCCTGAAAGGCGTGCGAAAGCGACTGAAGCCGCGTCATGGTGGTCATTTTGTCGATGCCGTCGATGAGCAGGGCCGTCCTGGTGCGGCGCAGAAAAAATACCAATGCCGCCGGTTGCGGTTGCAGGCCGAAATGGAGCGCGGCATTGACGATGTACAGCGTGCGATCGCCGCGGCGAATGCTGTGGCGAACTTTTTTCAGATGGCTTTCTGGGAGATCTCGCGCCATGCCTGCGATGTTGTCCACGCTGCGCACTTCCTGCACCGATGCGGAAGAAATTGCAAAAATCTGCCCGCTGACTCGGAACAAAATAATTTGCTCGGTGCGTGGCTGGTGCGATTTTTCGGCCGGAGGGAAGTTCATTAGCGCACTCCTACCGGAGTGGCGCGCGTGAGAGCGATGACGCGCTTCTCGATTGCGGAGTAGATGTCATCGAGTCCGAGAACCTGATCGACAGCGTGCAGTTTGATAGCTTCGGCGGGCATCCCGAAGATGACGGAGGTAGCTTCATCTTGCGCGATGACGTGGCCGCCGGCATTCTTGATGGCCTTTGCGCCCTGAGCGCCGTCTGCGCCCATTCCAGTGAGAACGACAGCGATGGAGAGCGCGCCGCCGTATGCTGCGACCGACTCCATGGTGACGTCGATATTCGGAAGGTAGCCACCAATGCGGCCGCTGACAGAATCCAGTTGCACGCGGCCGAGCGGATTTACGCGAAGATGCTGCGCGCCGGGACAAATGTAGAGACAGCCGCGTTGGATCGTGTCGCCGGACTCGGCTTCCTTGACGCGAATTTCGGTGAACTCAGCAAGTTGCGCCGCAAATTGCGTAGTGAACGCTGCTGGCATGTGCTGCACAAGAATTACCGCAGCGGGAAATTCTTTTGTGAAGCCGGGGGCCAGGCGCATTACCGTGGCAGGTCCGCCAGTGGACGCGGCAAGAACGACGACCGGGAAGCGCTGGTCCGCGATCGATGAAGAAGCGCGGCTGACGATTGGAGCGGGACGAGAAATCGGCGCAGCGCCGTTTTGCGGAGTAGATTGCAAGGCGGCGGCCAAACGCGAAGCAGTTCGAACCACCCGTACCTTCGCCGCGATTTTCACTTTGCGTAAAAGATCTTCACGAATGCTCTGCATATCGAGATCGATGGCGCTGTTGGGCTTGGCGACAAATTCGATTGCGCCAAGCTCAAGTGCTTTGAGGGTACTCGCGGCACCGTCTTTAGATTCGGAACTGACGACGACGATGGGGCGTGGGTTGGCGGTCATGATCTGCGCGGTGGCCTGCAGACCATCCATGTGCGGCATGTTGATGTCCATGGTGATGACATCGGGTTTGAGAGATTCGGCCAGCGCAATGGCTTCGCGGCCATCCTTGGCGTGGCCGATCACCTGCAATTGCGGATCGGAAACTAAGATCGTCTCCAGGACTTTGCGCATGAAAGCCGAGTCATCAACGATCAGCACGCGAACTTTGTTGAGAGGAGTCATGGGAGGTTACGTCGCAACCGGTTGCGACGCCTCCGTGCCAATCAGTTTTTCGACCGCGTCGGTAAGCTGATCTTCCTGTACCGGCTTGGTAAGGAACGCGACGGCGCCTTCTTTCATAGCGCGATCGCGATGCTTTGCGCCGGCGCGCGAAGTGACTACCATCACGGGAATGCGCCGCGTCGAAGGACTCTGCCGCAACTGCACCATTAATTCGTAGCCGGTCATGCGCGGCATTTCCAGGTCGGTGATGACCAGATGGCAGCCGTGCTGCGCGATAAGTTCGGCGGCTTCCAGGCCGTCGGAGGCGAGAATCACGCGGTAGCCATTTTTCTCGAGCATACGTCCGACGAATTTGCGTACGCTGATGGAATCGTCCGCGACAACCACGACGCGTTCGTGCTGCACGCGGTCGATGGCGTCGGTGGGGATGCTGCCCTTGGCAACAGCTGCAGAGCCGGGCGCGAAAATGCGCGCGGCGCTTGCAGAAGCTTGAATCGATTTGCGTTCGCTTGGCTCGCTGGCGATCATGCGGTTTAAATCCAGAAGCAGAATCAGGCTGCCGTCAGGCGCAATGGTGGTGCCAGGAAAAAGTTTTACGCGGCGCAAATATTCGCCGAGGTTCTTGATCACGATTTCGTCTTTGCCGATGACTTCTTCGACCACCAGGCCGACCTGGCGGTTGTCCGCGTTGGCAACCACCATGCGGAAATAACCGTTGATCGGTTCCAGCGGCGGAAGACCGAGATAAGAATCCAGTCGGATGACTTCCGTCACCACATCGCGAACTTTGGTGAGCAACTTGCCGCCGATGTCTTCGATTTCATCGGCGCGCAGGCGACGAATTTCCTCCACGATTGCTAGAGGCAAAGCGAAGTTCGCATCGCCGCAACGCACAAACAGCGCCGGCGAAATAATCAGCGTGAGAGGAACTTTAAGGATGAATTTCGTGCCGGTGCCCGCGTTGCTTTGAATTTCAATTTCGCCGTTGAGCAAATTCAGGTTGGCGCGCACAACGTCCAGGCCGACACCACGTCCGGCGAGTTCTGTCTTCATCGGCGCGGTGGAGAAGCCGGGATGGAAAAGCATTTCGCGTAGTTCGCGTTCGGTCAGGCTGCTGGCGGTTTCGGTCGAGACCAGACCACGATCTACAGCGCTCTGCCGCACGCGATCGTAAGCGATGCCATGGCCGTCGTCTTCGACCTCGATGTAAATGTGATTCCCGCGGTGATAGGCGCGCAGCGTGACGCGGCCGAGTTCCGGTTTTCCGGCTTCGCGACGTTTCTCGGGAGTTTCGATGCCATGCGCGACGGAATTTCTGACCAGATGCACCAATGGATCGGAAATCTGCTGAATGATGTTGTTATCAAGTTCGGTTTCGCTGCCCGAGAGAGCAAGCTCCACCTGTTTGCCGGTGGAGTTCGCGGCGTCGCGAACGGCGCGAGACAATCGCGAATACAACGTGCCGATCGGCACCATGCGCGCGGCCGTGATTTCGTCCTGCAGGTGATGCGCGAGTTTCGTGAATTCGTCAATGTCACCTTCGACGCGCCCGATGAAGCCGCCCATCTGCGACAGCACTTCATTGACATCAGCGGAAATTTCCGTCATCGAGCGCGAAAGGATGTTGACGTCGTCGTAGCGATCCATTTCCAGTTCGCTGAAATCGTTCCAGAAAGAGGTGTCGCCGGCAGCTGCGTTGTTGATCATTTGCGGCGTCGGCGTTGTGCTTGGTGAGAGCGGCCCACGAGTGGAATTGATGCGATTGAATTCGTATTTTTCCTGGAACTCGACGACTTTTCCCTGCAGGCGTTCTTTCGAAAAGCCCAGCGTATCGCGCAAACGTTCCAGTTCTGTCACACGGCCCAACATGCGAGTGCGGTTGATCACCAACTCGCCGACGGTGTTCATCATACGGTCGAGACGCGACAGCGAAATGCGAACCGACTTGGCGGCCGCTGCAGCCGTGGAACCTTTATTGTTCTTCGGCGATGTGGGAGCCGTTGACTTGGCTTGCGACGGACTAGATTCCTGGATTGCAGCCGCTTCGCTCGAAGCGACAACCACCTCTTCTTCTTCGTCCATCGGCGCGACTTCGGCGATGCGATTGAGCAGGGAATCAACGCCAGTGCGCATTTCGGTTTCGTCGGACCACTGCTTATGCAAAGTCTTTTTCAGAATATCCACAGATTCGAGGCACAGATCGATGACTTGGGGCAGCGGTTCCAGTTCGCCTTCGCGCAACCGGCCAATCAAATCTTCCACGCGATGTGCAATAGCGCCAAGCCGCTTCAATCCCACCTGGGCGGCGGAACCTTTTACGGTGTGGATGGCGCGGAAGAGTTTGTTGATTTCCTCGGGGCTGTGATTGGCCTCGAGCGAGAGCAAACAATCGCTGACGATCTGCAAATGTTCTTCCGCTTCGGGTTGGAAGAATTCCAGAATCTCCGCGGGTACTTCACCGTCTTCGGGCAGGGCATCGAAATACGAGCCGGTGACAGCGGCGACATCGCGAAACTCCTCGGGCGGTTCGAACTCCTGCATCGCAGGCTGCGAATAGCTGATTGGCGCCGGCTCTGCGGGAAATGCAAAGCGGTAGCGTTCCTTAAACGCGGCAATGTCTTCCAGAACTTCCCGTCCGGTGTCGCTGATCTCCAGCAAATCGGTTTCCAGCAGCGAAATGCCGTCAGAAAGGAATTCCGTCAGCGGTCCATGCAAATCCTCGCCGAGGGAAGCGTTGGTCGCGTATTGAAAAACGTGTGCGAGTTTTCCGGCGATCTCAGAAAAACGCGGGAAGCCGTAGCTGGCCGAAGTACCGCTTAAGGTGTGAGCCGAAATATACAACCGCTCCAGATCTTCGTGACGTGGAGCGATTTCCTGCAGCACGCCAATGTATTCCCGCAAATATTGCAGGTGCTCGGAGGCTTCCTGGAGGAAAACTTCCACGGCTTCGCGGTCCAGAGGGCTCATGCACGCCCCTCCGTCACGAGTTCAGCTTTCTGAACCTCTTCCGCGGTCGGCTTGCGGTACAAAATGCAATCATTCAATACGATGGCCTGGAACTTTACCGGCATTTTGGAAATGGATTCCGAGTGGCCTAGGAAAAGATAGCCGCCCGGTTCGAGCACGGAATAAAAATGTTGCACCAATTCGCGGCGGCGCTCTTCAGAAAAGTAAATCAGGACGTTCATGCAGAAAATTACGTCCATTTTTCCGACGTACACGCTGTTGGTCAGGTTCATCTGAACGAAATTGACCATTGTGCGGAGGCGTGAGCGAACTTGTTGGCCGCCCTCGACCGGCTGAAAGTGAGTGGCGAGCTGTTTTTCGCTGACGCTGCCAATGCTGCGGCCGGAATAGATTCCGCGTTCGGCAATGGCCAACGCCTGACGCCCGATGTCAGTGGCAAGAATCTCGACGTTCCAAGCGTCAGAAAACGAAATCGCATCGGAAACGGTGATGGCAATGGAATATGGCTCTTCACCGGTGGAGCAACCAGCACTCCAGATGCGCAGCGAGCGAGGATTCTTCCAGAACTTTCTGATGTGCAACTCGGGAAGGATTCGTTTTTCGAAGGCTTCGAAGACACTAGGATAACGGAAGAAAGATGTTTCCTGAGTGAGTAGCGCTTCCAGCAGTTCCTGAAAATCGAACGTGGTTCTTTTGATCGAGCGAAGAAGGTCGGTGCCGCGAGCGTGCCTCTTTTTGTGCATATGCTCGCGCACACGAGTGGAGAAAAACCGCTCGCGCGATTCATCGAACCGAATGCTTGTACGCTCCTCGATCAGCATGCGGATTTCACTCAATTCGTGTTCGGTCAAGCTCACTGGGCCGCCCTGGCGTTCGCTCATCGTTCTCGTTTCACTTCATTGCCTATTACAAACACACGACGATTGCTAATTAACGATGGGCGCCCACCGGCACAGGCTGCCGGTCGGATTCCTCGGCCTGCTCTTTCGCTTGCTTGGAAGCCGCACGGAATTGCGAAAGCGCTTCGTTGAGCTGATCGGAAAGCTTGACCAGCTGGCTGACCGTGGCCACGGTGCCGCGCGTTCCTTGCGAAGTCTGCCGGGTGATGTTGGAAATGATTTGCATGGCGTGCGCGACGCCTTCTGTTCCGCGCACCTGCTGTTTCGAAGCCAGGGAAATTTCCTGCACGAGTTCGGCGGACTGGCGGACCACGGTAGAAATTGCGTCGAGCGCGCGTCCCGCCTGATCGGCCAGCGTTGCGCCGGATTCCACCTCCTTGGTGCCTTCTTCCATGACCACGACCGCTTCGTTTGTCTCAGCCTGAATGGCCTTGATGAGTGCCGCGATATCTTTCGTCGCGCTGCGGGAGTGTTCGGCGAGCTTGCGAACTTCGTCGGCGACGACCGCGAAACCCCGGCCAGCTTCACCGGCACGAGCCGCTTCAATGGCCGCGTTCAATGCCAGCAAGTTGGTCTGTTCGGTAATGTCATTGATCACGTTGATGATTTCTGAAATTTCCAGTGAACGATCTCCAAGCGATTTGATTTTCTTGGCGGTGGCTTGCACGGAAGCGCGGATGCGCTGCATGCCGTCGAGTGTGTCGCGAACGGCGCGGTTGCCCTGCTCAGCGGCGTCGAGCGCGCGGCGCGCCGCTTCGGCGCTGGCTTCGGCGTTGTTGGAAACCTGTTTCATCGAGACGGTGAGCTCTTCGACAGCGCTCGAGGTGTTAGTGATTTCCTGATCTTGTTGGGTTGCGCCAGCCTGCATTTCGTCGGCGGCCACAAGAATGTTGTTGGAGCAGGCAGTAACTTCCATGGCCGCTTTGCGAACCCGCTCCAGCACCTTAGTGAAGTTATCGAGCATGTAGTTTATGGAATCGGTAACGTTACCAAGCGCGTCGTTGGTCACTTTTCCGCGCAAGGCCAGTTCGCCGCGCGCCACTTGATTGATCACCGCAAGAAGTTCAGTGATGCTGCGCTGCAGATTTTCGCTGGCTTCCTGATTGGTGTTGGCCTTGGCCACTTTGGCGACGGCGCGGTTCAGGTTTTCCGAAATGTAGCCGAGCTCATTGTCGGATTGCAGGTCAACGCGCGCGCGTGCATCCCCGGCGGCGATCCGCTCGGAGAATTCCGCGAGCTGCCGCACCGGCGTGACCACCGAGCTGCCCAGGCGCCAGGCGAGAAATCCGCCGACCGCCAGCGCCAGCAGTGCAGCCAGAATCACGCCGCCGCTCGCGCCGCTTGGCAGCGATGTGAAGTCCAGCAGGGACTTGTCGCCGGCTTCGCGGCCGGCATGGAATGCCAGTCCGATTACAACGAATAGCGCCAGCCCATTGACGAAGACCAGCGTCCAGACGGTTGAACTCAATCGCGATTTCATTACTGCCTCCCAAACTGCTGCTTGCTTCGGCGCAGCCGGCTGAGCCAGCAGCACACCGCAAATCTCAACGCAAAACCTAAATCGATGGCCCGGGATAAACTTCCAGCAGCCGCGACAAATCTAGAACCAGCGCCAAACGATCGTCGTGCCGCAGCATACCGATACAGTGCGGAACGTTTTCCGGCGCCTGCCGCAGCAAATCGTCGGCAGTAACCGAATACGTGCCCACAACTTCGTCCGAAGCGATCCCGATGCGCAAGTCTTCATGGCTACCTTCAACACGCATCGAGGCGACGACCACGTGCTTGGGCAAAAGGCCCGGCCGACGCCCTTCGGTCATCGCAATATCGATCAAAGGAACAATCGCGCCGCGCAAATTGAAAATTCCCATCAAGTAGCTGGGGCCAAGTGGAAGCCGCGTCACGATCGGCCACTCCAGAACTTCTTCCACATCCAGCACCGGCAAACAAAAGCGTTCGCGGCCACTACGGAAGACACAATATTGCGATTCCGCTGGGCGCTCTTCGAGCGGCCCGATAGCCTCCAGCATTTCTGCGGTGTCGGCATCGGGAGGAAGCGGCGCGAGTTGGAATTCGTCGTTCATAAAAATCAGGCAAATCTGCGGACAGCCCGCAACAGCTCCTCACGTGTAAAAGGTTTGGTAACGTAAGCATCGGCGCCTTGTTGTTCGCCCCAATATTTGTCACTGGCGGTATCTTTCGAAGTCACCAGAATTACCGGTATGGACTGAAATTCCGCGCTGCCTTTCAGTTCGCGGCAGACCTGGAAGCCGTTGCGTTCCGGCATCACTACGTCCAGCAAAATCAAACAGGGGTGAAGCGACGCAATCGTCTCCTCGACACGCAGCGGATCGTTCAGCCCAAAAGACTGATAACCCTCGTGGTCCAGCAGCCCCTGCATCAGCTTCACTTGCGCGGGTGAGTCGTCGACGATGAGCACTTTTTTCAACAACACAAAATTCTCCGGACTTCTCCACGATAGAGAAATGCACGTCGGCGGCCACGCTAGCGGTAGTTGAAAGGAATGTTGCGACGGGCGAGAATGGCTGTAAATTCAATCACTTACGGACCTAAAGCGCCGGCTTACCTTCGCGTCGAGATGCTCTCCGGCAGCTCTTCTGTCTCAGCCTGAGATGCATTCTCAGCCTCACGCATCTCGCTCGCCAGCGATGAGAATCGCTGCATGATTTCGTTGATGCGCAGAGTCATGCTGTGCATGGTTTTGATCTGCTGCAACGACTGCGCGCTCAACTGACCGGGCTCCAGCAGCAGCAACTCCGCGTTGCCAAGAATTGATGTGAGTGCGTTGCTGACGTTGTGCTTCATCTCCGCCATGTAACGACCAAGAATCGCTTCGCGTTCACTTTGCGCCGCGCGGGACATGGCTTGCTTGGCCTGGCGTCCAGCACGCACTCGCCGCAGTGATTCGCCCGCCACCAGTACCAGTGTCTGCGTCCAATCCTCGCGCAACGGCACGTGTAGCAGCCGTGGGTAGCGTGAACGCAATTGCTGCATCTCGCGGGAATCCGCAGAAGCACACAAAATAACGGCGACACCCGGATGCAAGGTACTTAGGATCTTGGAGAGATTTGCTTCACCCACCGGGCCCAGCACCACCAGGTCAAACGCTTCAGCATCCTGCGCTTTCCAAAGACTACTATTTAGAATCGCAATGGAGGGTGCTGCGCGTTCGGCGTGCCAGCAGGAGCTGAGCAGGCGGCCAAACTCGCTATCGTCCGTAAGGATCAAAACCTTCGCGTTTTTCAACTGTGCCGGCTCCCGGATTTGCTGCGCTGCGCTCGGTGTTTCTCTTGCTTTTTATACAGCAGCGGCTTTACGCCGCTGCGGTTTTCCGCTCGACTTGCAATTACAATTTTTCGGCTTCATCGATCGCGGAATTTAATCGTTTGGCGCTGATGCCCATGTTGACGGCGGCTTCAGTGTCTTTGGCGTGTTTCGCCGCATCCACTCTCTCTAGAAGCCGCGTGACTTCCGTGCGGGCCACAGCCAATGCGCGATCGAGGCTGGTGGCGTTTCCAGTTTCCCGTGTGGATTCGGTCGCAGCGGACACCAGCGCGCGGGCCACTACAGCGCGGCGCAAGTCCTCGGCTGACGGACCGTCTTCGCTGACGAATGCGCTGACCTCCCAGGAAGACAGCAGAACGCGTGCCGCACCTAAACGGATGGTCGTCATCGATCGTCCCGGCGAAGGCGGTGTTGCAATTAATTGTTCCCAGATTTGCTCCATGCACGTTTCGAAATCCAGGTTGGCCGGCAGTTCAATTTTTGGTGAGGGCTTCGCAGGATCCAGTGCCGGCAGTTTCCCGGGTGGGAGCGATTTTATTGCCTGCGTTGTCGCTACATTCAGCGCCTGCGAAAGTGTCTGACGTGAAGCGAGCTTTTCCAGTCCCTGTTCAACGTCCGACCGCAGCCCCAGCAACTTTTCAAAAGCCTGGCTGACGGTTCGTTCCGTGTATTCCTTCTGAAATGGCTGCTTCCAGTCTTCCGCGGCTTGTTTTATGCGAGAGATGGATTCATTTGCGGACAGCCCCGCACGCTGACAATCGAGGAAGCGGATGCCACCGGATTCGAGTTGCGCCAGTCCCGCGCGAATGGCGATTAGGTCGGCGTGCATCAGTTCGATCAGCGTTCTGCGCAACAGAAAATTGAAACGGATAAATGCGATCAGTGCGCTCGGGTCGTAAAACATTCCGCCAGCCGACTCTTTTACCCTGCGGCCCTGTTCGATGAAATTAGTCTTGAGAATCTCTCGCACGCTGCGAAAAGTACGCAGCGCTTCGATCATTTTTTCCAGCGGTTCGCACCAGGCTAGCGGCGTGGTGTCTATCTCGCCGAGCACCGGCTGCATCACCTGGGCTGTGTCGGCAAGGTCAATCTGCTTGTGATAAATCTTTGCCGGCGCGCTGAGTGCAAAATATTGCACCAGCAGGAAATCGATCTTGTCGCGATCGATGATACTTTTTGTCGGCTTGCGCAGGTGCCGCAGGATCAGCGCGCGCAATCCGCTTTCGCTGGCATTCAGAGTAGTTGTCTGCAAAAGCTGGCGCAGTTGATGGACCATAACGCGTAGGTCCATCGAATTCACCCAGGAAAGGACACTATTGACGAAATCCGGATCGGCTTTGTCGGGAAGCGTGCGTAGGTCCGGTCCGAACGGAATTTCGAATTCCAAATGTTTGGCGAGCGCCAGATAGATGGGGAACACCGCGCGCAATTCTTCCCATTGCTCCTGGCGCACTGCGTCGCCCTTGGCGAGGCCCGGGATCTTCAAAGTTGTCAGCGAATTGTTCACGGCCTTTTCACCCAGAGCCTCTGCTCACCCGCGAATTGCACCGCCACTGCCTTGCGCCCGTCATGATATTGCACGGCGACCACCGTGGCGTCGCACTCTGCGTTTCCTTCCAGCTGCGACAGCCGCACGCGGTCAGCGAACTCCAACGGTAACTCCGAACTGAAAATGGCCCTTTCCGTACTGGCGAATTCCAACATCACTGACTCGCGAAGTCGCTTCGCCCCGCTTCGCAATGGCGTCACAACGGCGTGAACCTGAACCTCGTTTGCGTCCGGAAAAAACCGCGCCAACTGTTCCGTGCAAGCGGAACTTGACCCATCTGTCCGTACCTGAGTCGTATTTGCTGGCGTCTTCACTTCACTGCTCGCTTCCCGTACCAGCGTTCGCCGCTAAGCGCATACACACCCGGCGCGATATGGCACACACCGGGCAGAAAGGAGTTATGCAAGAGAGCCTCCAAAGAACAGCAAGAGTTTGCGGGTGTGAAGGAACTCAAAACAAAAGGCTTAAGATTTTCCGATAGTACTGCAGTGACTCACGCGTCTCAGGGTGACACTTCGCGTCTCAGTTTTCATAGTCATAGAAAGTCTCAGCCTAAAGCCTGCTGGATCTATGTTTGAGAGGCCACCGGCGTGCTTTCGCCATTCGATCGAATCGCAATGTTATAGCGTTTGAGCTTGCGATAAAGCGTGGCGCGGCTGATACCGAGCATTCTACCGGCCAGCGCTTTGTCTCCGTTGACTTGCTCGAAGACCTTCAGAATTGTCATGCGCTCCATCTCCGCCAGTGCGGTAGTAGACAACGAAGAACCGTCGGAAAAAGTGGTTTGCGGCGCTCCGCCACCTTCCGCACGGATCGCCGGCGGCAAATCGCTCACATCGATTACCTGCCGATCGCCCAGCGTAATCGCTCGGGCCACGCAGTTTTCCAGTTCTCGCACGTTGCCGGGCCATTCGTACTGCAACAAGCTCTTCATGGCCGCTGGCGTGACGTGCAAATTCGTACCGGGCGCGTAGCGATTCAGAAAATGGTGCACCAGCACCGGAATATCGGAGCGTCGTTCCCGCAAAGACGGCAAATGCACGGTCACCACGTTCAGGCGGAAATAAAGATCCTTGCGAAATGTTCCTTCACGATAGGCCATTTCGAGATCGCGATTGGTTGCGGCAATCACGCGAACGTCCACGCTGTGACTTTCATTGCTGCCCACCGGACGGACCTCGCGTTCCTGCAGCACGCGCAGTAGCTTGGCCTGCATCTCCAGCGGCAATTCGCCAATTTCATCCAGGAAAATCGTTCCGCCGTTGGCCGCCTGAAAAAGTCCCGCTTTGGATTTAATCGCTCCGGTAAACGCGCCTTTTTCGTAGCCGAACATCTCGCTTTCCATCAGCGTTGGCACCAGCGAGCCGCAGTCCACAGCCACGAACGGTGTCTGCGCCATTGCGCCGCGGAAATGAATCGCGCGCGCAACCAATTCCTTACCGGTGCCGCTTTCCCCGGAAACCAGCACCGGTGTCCGGGTATCCTTCAACCGCGAGATCATTCGCAGCACATCCTGAATGTTTGCGGACGCGCCAATAATCCCGTCAAGATTGTCTTCCGTATTGACGCGTTCCCGCAGAAACTCGTTTTCCGTGACCAGGCGAACTTTCTCCGCCATCCGCTGCAGTAAGAGCCGCATTTTCTCCACGCGGAAGGGCTTCTCGATGTAGTCGTAAGCCCCAAGCTTCATGGCATCCACGGCGGACTCGATCGATCCATGCCCGGTCATGATCGCGATTTCCACGTGTGGAAACAGCGCCTTGGCCTGTCGCAATAATTCCACGCCTGATTGTGTAGGAAGTTTCAGGTCGGTCAAAATCAGGTCCGGAGAGTCCTGCTCGATTCGCGACACAGCGGCTTCCGCGCTCTCCGCTTCACTGCAGGTGTAGCCCAGTGAAGTTCCAATGGTCATGCACAATTTGCGGATGCTTTGCTCATCATCCACGACCAGCAGCCGGACTTTGATCGAATCGCTCATGGTTTTCCGAAAGTACTCTCCACCATAGAAATAAGCTGCTCCAGCCGAAAAGGTTTTTCGATAAAGGGTATTCCACTGTTGGCCAGCAACGCCTGCGTCTTGTTGTTGGCGGTGTCTCCACTCATCAAAATCACGCGTTGCTGCAATTCCGGGCGATGCACGCGAATCCAGTCGTGTACTTCGGAACCGTTGACGCTGCCGGGCATTCGAATGTCAGAAATAACTCCGGCAAACTTTCCTTGCGCAAGATGCGCCAGCCCTTCCATGCCCGACGCCGCCGGCACCACGCCGTAGCCATGCCGTTCCAGGGCCGCGCGAACAAAAGCAGTAACCGATGGCTCATCTTCAATCAGCAAGATCGTTATAGCTCTAGCCTGCGTCATCGTCCCGCCTGTTTGGCACTGGCGCTGGCGCTCATATTGTCGTTGGGCGCTTCTGTCGCAGCCGGAATACGTATCGAAAACGTGCTGCCCATGCCGTCAGCGTTATTCGAGCACTGAATTTCTCCGCCGTGTGCGCGCACGATGCCGTAGCAGATGCTCAATCCCAGCCCGGTACCTTTGCCGGTCGGCTTGGTGGTGTAGAAAGGATCGAAAATGCGCTCGACATCAACGATGCCGGTTCCGTTGTCCGCCAGACTGATCTCAATGGAATGTCCGGTGGATGCGGTCTTCAGCAAGATTTTTCCCGCGCGGCCCGATTCTTCAATCGCATCATAAGCATTATTGAGGATATTCAGGAAAACTTGCTGCAGTTGCTGCGCGTCGCCCATCACCGCAGGCAGCTTTTCATCGTACTCTTCAATCACTTCGACCCCGTGGCTCTGCAGATCGTAGCTCCGCAGCTTGGTGGTCTGTTTTAATACCGCACCGACATTCACTAACTCTCGTTTTACCGCGCGCTGCCGCGCAAAACTCAACAAATCCTGCACGATGTCCTTGGTTCTCTGGGTTTCCTGCAAAATAATCTGCAAATCCTCGCGCGCGTTCGCGGGAACTTCCGGATTTTCCAGCAGCAAATCCGTGAACCCTAAAATTGCCGCCAGCGGATTGTTCACCTCGTGCGCCACGCCGGAAACCAGCCGCCCCAGCGTTGCCATGCGCTCGGAATGTGCCAGCTTCGCCTGTAGCAGCGCCGCATCCGTGATGTCCGTCATCACCACCACCACGCTGTTCACGGTATTTTGCTCGTCGCGCATCGGACTTAAGCTGATGGAAAAATGCCCGGGCGTTCCATCGCTGCGCCGCGCCCGCAATTCCAGATTTTCCACCTGTTGTCCGTGCGCCGTGGTATCCAGCGCCGCTTCGAATTCTTTGCGCTGCCCGGCGTCCACCAGGTCCACCAGCCGCCGGCCGATCATTTCTTCTTGTTTGTAGCCGGTTTCGTAGCAACGCCGGTTCGCGTAGCTGATCAGTCCCGCTGTATCCAGCACCAGAATCATGCTTTGCGTAGCGTTCAGAATTTTCTGATTGAAATCGCGCTCGCGTTGCAGCTGCGCTTGAAAAGTCCGTTGCTCGGTCACATCCAGCATCAATCCGCGGAACTGTTTGATTTTTCCCTGCGCGTCGCGTACCGCGGTAATGTTTTGCAGGGTATGCAATATCGTGCCGTCTTTGCGCCGCAGTGATTCTACGTGGTTCCGCAAAACTCCCGTCTTCCGGATCGCCGCCAGCAGCCGGCCGCGCGCGCCCGGCTCCGGGTACAAATACGATCCCACGTCATCGCGCAACAATTCCTCGCGCGAGGCGTAGCCCAACATGCGCACCATCGCATCGTTCACGTCCAGAAATCTTCCATCCGGAGTCGCGAAGAAAAGCCCTTCCTGGATGCTGTCGTAGAGCTCGCGGTAGCGCCGTTCCGCTTCCCGCCGGTCAGTGATGTCTTTCAATACGTGAATGGTGCGTTCGTCTTCTTCCGTAATTCCACTGGCACGGGAAGTTGACACCAGATAAATCTTTTCCGCCGACGAAATGATGTGCTCTTCCCTGCTTAACCCGGTGTACAAACAGAATGGGCAGGGAAGTGTGCCTTCGCCTTCAGCCAGTGTCCTTAAACTGCTGACTGCTTCGCCCACCAGCGCAACTGGCGGGAGCCCCAAGTGATTGGCCAGCGATCGGTTGGTGCGCACGATTTTCCACGCGCGATCGTGCACCACGATAAAATCGCTGATGGCGTCAATATCCTGTACCCATTGCCGCTTCGATCGTTCTAACTGCGAAAAGCGCCGGAAATTTTCCAGTGACAACGCGGCATGGCTGGCCAGCGCGTACAAAAGTTTTTTCTCTTGCGCCGCGATTTCGCGCCGCGCTCCGTAAATGCAGATTGCGCCCAGCGGTTCGCTGTCGCTGGCATGAACCGGCACCACTAACAATTCTTTTTCAGTTGTGTCGCCGGCCTGCCCGACAGAGACCACGTAAATCTCTTTTTTGCGTCTGGTGTCCTTAAAGAGCGCAAGAATTTCATCTTTTTCCAGTCCCAACGCCTTGCTGTCTGTCCCGCCCTGCAGTTCCGCGTCGTGCCCGCGTATCACCACCACGCCGCACCATTCCGCAGACACCATCGCTGCGACCCGCTGCGAAAAAAGTCGCAAAAACTCCGGCAGATCCCGGGCATGCGCTGCCACCGTCGCCAGCTCCATCAGTTCGTCTGCGCGTCGCATACCTGGGCGAGCCCGCACAGAGCCGCTGGCAGCTCGCACCGCTTTTCCGTTCGATGTTGATTTTTGCCGTCTCATGCCAATGAAGAGCGGGCGGTCCGTCTCAGAATGAATGATTGCACGCTCTTCCACGCTAATCGGCAATCTCAATCTGAGTCAATCACCCAACCGTGCCATGGTGTTCATCACGGCACGCTCCCTGTACCAACGGACAGGTTGCAAATCTCAGCGTGAGACCGCCATCGTCTGGAATCATGGCGTTTGAGACAGATATGCTTTCTCATGGAATTTCATTTTCTACGAAAACAAATATAAGTACTTCTTCTTGAGTAGCTTCGGGAAGATTCGCGCTCCAGCTTCGTGTCCCTGAATCCGCTCCCACGCTGGCATCACACGTGCCCTTCTCATCGCGGGGTCGTTCTGTCCCCACTTGGGAGGATTTTTGCAATGAGATTTCGTTGGGCTCGGATCGCTGCGTCGTTCCTGACTTTCGCAATTTTGGCTTCGCTCACTTTTTCGCAAACCGCAGCCACGGATGAGGGCAAGCGTAAGGTCAAATCCAAGACCGCGCCCGCCTACCCGGAACTTGCTCGGCGCATGAGTGTATCGGGCAGGGTGAAGATCGAAGTCATCATCACGCCGGATGGACATGTGCGCAGCACCCGTGTTCTCGGCGGCCACCCGCTGCTGGTGCAGGCTTGCCAGGATTCATTGAAGGAGTGGAAGTTCTTTCCGGCTGCGGAAGAAAGCACGCAAATCGTCGAATGTGATTTTCACGGCAGCAATTAGTCGCGCTGGGTACGCACCGTTTTTGTTTGTTCGAACTGTTTTGAGTGGGGAAGCGGAGGGATTTTGCGATGAGTATTGGTAAGAAACTTTATGCGGGATTCGGCCTGGTATTGGCCATTCTCGTCGGCTTGTTCCTCGTGAACACCTTCGCGGCGTTGCGCGGGCGTGCTTCTCGTGCGGATTCGGCGGCCTCGCTGAAAGGCGTGCAGACCATCGAGACCGTTCGGCTGCAGATCATGCTCAATCGCCTGAACCTTGATAATTTTCTGCTAAGCGGCGATCCCCGTGACGAAGAAAAGGTCAACAAAGGCATGACCGATCTGAACGATGCGCTCAAGCAAGGCCAAGCTCAGCTTTCCACGGACAACCTTCGCACCGCGCTGATCCAGGTTGAGAGCACTGAAGTCAGCTGGGCCGACAATTTTGCCAAACCCTTGCTCGCAAAACGCCACCAGGTTGATTCCGGCGACTCCACTGTTTCCGACTTGCAGATTTTTTATCTGCAAAAGGATCCCACCTCCTGGCTGACCAAGTCTTCAGCGGTTCTCGATCAGACCACGGCCGAGATCACCAAGACTTTTGACGAAACGACCAAATCGGCCGACAAAGCCAGTAACTGGAGCTTTGTCCTCAGCACCGCGGGCACGCTTCTGGCGATTCTGCTTGGCATCTTGGTTGCCTACTACACCGCCAGGTCCATCGTTCTTCCGCTTACGCATCTCATCACCGTGGCACGCGAGATCGGCGACTCCGGCGACCTCAATCAGAACATTGACATTCATCGCAACGATGAGATCGGCGCTCTCGCCACTACTTTCAACAACCTTGTCGCTTACCTCAAGGAAATGGCTGCCGTTTCCATGGCGGTTGCCGAAGGCGATTTGAGCGTCGAGGTTGTTCCGCGTTCGAAGCGCGACACCCTGGGCAACGCTTTCCGCCGCATGTCCCACGGTCTGCAGGAAATCGTGCGCACCACTCGCGATTCCGCCGGACAGGTTTCCGCCGGTTCGAATCAGGTTGCCGGTGCCGCCGATGAATCCGCCAAAGTTAGCGTGCAGGCGTCCTCTGCCATCGAAGAAGTTACCAGCACCATGCACGAGATGAGCATCAACGTGCAGAATGTCGTGAAAAATACTCAGGTGCAAGCTTCCAGCGTTGCAGAAACATCCGCTTCCATCGAACAGATGGTTACGTCCATTCAACGCGTGGCCGACACCGCAAAAATTCTGCTCGATATCGCCAATCGCTCGCGCGAAGAAGTCGTCGTCGGCATCCAGACCATGGAAAAAACCACCGACGGCCTCAATCGCACCAACAAAGCCATCCAGTCTTCCGCCGAAATCATCAACGTCCTTGGCCACCGCGCCGACGATATCGGCCGCATTATCGAAGTCATTGACGACCTTGCGGAACAGACCAACCTGCTCGCGCTTAACGCGGCCATCGAAGCCGCGCGCGCCGGGGAACACGGACTTGGTTTCGCCGTGGTTGCCGACGAAGTTCGCAAGCTCGCAGAAAAATCCACGCAATCCACCAAGGAAATTGCCGAACTGATCTCCAGCATTCAGCGGGAAGCGCGCCAGGCCGTGGAAAACATGGATCGCAGCACCCGCATCGTCGAAGAGGGCCTCAGCCTCGGCAACGACCTCGGTACCGCTCTCCACAAGATCTCCAGCGTGGTCACCGAAGTTTACAAATTTTCCCAGGAAATCGGCGCTGCCACCAACGAACAGTCCGTCGGCTCTGCGCAAATCGCCAAAGCCACCAACCGCCTCACTGAAATCACTCAGGAAATTAATTCCGCCGTTGAAGAACAGGCCAGCGGCGCGCAAGCAGTGGTGCGTGCCATGGAAAAGATGCGCGAACTGGTTCAACAGTCGGCTTCCAGCTCTACCGAACTCTCCGCTGCAGCCGAACAGATGCTTAAACTCTCGCGCAACTTACTTGACAGCATGGACCGCTTCGTTCTCGATCGTGCCGCGCAGCCCAAAAAGCGCGATTTTTCATCCCACCGCCGCCAGCCTGACCAGCAAGATTCACGGGAATTCGAATATTCGGAAATGGCGCGTTCTTAAATGCCTGGAGATCGCGTGATCGAAAAGGACCTTCAGGTCGTTGGCTTTCGCATCGGCGATGAAACGTTCGGGGTGCGCATCGGCTCCGTCCGCGAAATCGTGCGCGTGCCGGAAATCACCGCGGTTCCCAACGCTCCCGATACCATCGAAGGGGTCATCAATCTTCGCGGGAAAATTATTCCCGTGATGGACTTGCGCAAGCGTTTTGGCCAGGCCGACGTTCAGCACGATAAGAAAAACCGTATTCTGGTTGTTGAACTGGATGGCAAACTGGTCGGACTGATCGTCAACTCCGCTTCGGAAGTCCTGAAAATTCCACCCTCCGAAATTGAATCGCCCGGTACCGTCTTCGCCGACAGTGAATCCAGCTATGTCACCGGAGTGGGTAAGCTCAAAGGCCGCCTGATTATTCTGTTGGACATTTCCAAGCTGCTGCATCGCCCGGAGTTCAAGAAACTCGAGGAGGCCGCGGAAACTGTCGCCTCCGTGAGATAGCTGTCATCTCCGGTCCGGTGCCGCCACGCGCATTCGAATGGGAACGATCACCGCACAAATTAATCTGACCGAAGCGGAACTGAAGCTTCTGCAGACCCTGGTCTATCAGGAATGTGGCATGTTTTTCGATGAGCGCCGCTCCCATTTCCTGAAGGATCGCCTGCAACGCCGCCTCAAAGCCGTGCAGGTGGATTCGTTTTACAGCTACTACCGGCTGCTGACCAGCCGCGAAGGTCGCGCGGAACTGGCCTTACTGCTGGAAAATCTGACCGTCAACGAAACCAGTTTTTTTCGCAACAAGCCGCAACTTGATCTTTTGCAGAAAACCGTTCTGGAAGAACTGCTTCGCAAAAAACAGGAACGCCGCGACTGGACGTTGCGCGTGTGGAGTGCGGGATGCTCCTCGGGGCAGGAAGCCTACTCTGTCGCCATTCTGATCTGCGACGCCTTGGCTTACTACTATCTGCGAAATCCGCTTCCCTTCGACATGCCCACGCCCAAACCGCTGATTCCGCCGCCCTGGAAGCTGGAAATTCTTGCCTCGGACATCAGCTATGCCAGCCTGCGCGCTGGTGGCGAAGGCCAGTACACCGAAACTCAGATGGAGCCTGTCGACTACACTTGCCGGCTGCGTTATTTCGAAAAAAAGGCCGACAAATACGGCGTAAAACCGCAATTGAAAGAACTTGTACAGTTCGACTTTCACAATTTGAAAACTGAATTCCTACCGCGCCGCAACGACATGATCCTTTGCCGTAACGTCATGATTTATTTTGATGAAGCCGAGCAGAAGCGCCTGATCGACAAGTTTTATAACTGCTTGAATCCCGGCGGCTATCTTTTTGTCGGCCACGCGGAAAGCCTGTTTGGTTTGACCAAGAAATTCCGCATGGTGCACGAAAACAACGGCACCGCTTATCAGCGTCTTGAGGTGACTGGTTGAGTTTTATGCCCGAGGATCGCAACGCCGAGCTGCGCGCTCTCTTCTTTGAGACCGCCAACGAGCTCCTCCAGTCTCTCAACGAGTCTGGACTGGAACTCGAAGCTCGTCCCGCGGATGAAGAAATCATCCGCAGCGTTCGCCGTGTGGTTCACACACTCAAAGGCGATTCCGCGGCGTGCGGTTTCACCAGGCTCAGCGAAGTAGCCCACGAACTCGAAGACGTTTTGACGCCGCAAATGGGCAAATTACACGGGGCAAAATTCGCCGAACTCGTTCTGGTCGCCGCCGACACTTTTGAAGCTGTGCTCTCCGCGTATCAACGAAACGCGGAACCGCCCAGCGGCGACCACCTTCGCGGCTTGATTCGCCAGATGCAGTACGCGCCTCAGGAACCGGTGCCGGACCTGTCTTCCACAACAGTGGCCTCTGCCGCGCCGGCGCGTTTCGATTGGAGCGAGTACGAGCAGCTGATGATTTCCGAAGCCATTCATCGCGGCGAAACTGTTTTCAATATCGCACTGCGAGTGGATCAGGCCAGCGGCATGCGTGCAGCGGCCTTTCAATTGATTCGCAACGTACTTCACGGGTGCGGCACCGTTATTGCCCTCCGTCCCGAAGACAACATTGCAGCGGCGAGCGTGGAAGTGATCGAAGCCTCGCTGGCCACAAAACAGTCTCTCGCACAGATCGAACAGCGCTGTCGTATTCCCTCGATTGTGGCTCAGGTCTGGGTGGAAACAGCAGGACACGCCGACTCTGCCCAACACGAATTGCTCGGCGACCTGCTGGACGCGCAGGCAGCGCGGGGTCACGCCGCAGTTTCTGAGACCGCCGACAATTTCGCCGCCAACAAGGCTGGCGCGCTGGGCTCCGCTGTCGCCGCAGTTGCCGAAAGCACTCTTCGCGTTGACGCTGCGCGCATCGACTCTGTCATGAACCTGGTCGGCGAACTGATCATCGGAAAATCCATGCTCAATCGGGCGCTGTCGGAGTTCGATCAGAAACATTCGCGCGATCCGGTCCGGGCAAAACTGGTTGACGCGCTTTCCTTCCAGGCTCGCGTGCTCGATGAGCTGCACAAATCGGTGCTCAAGATTCGTATGGTTCCGGTCGAACAACTCTTCCGCCGTTTCCCGCGCGTGGTGCGCGACGTTGCCAAACATTGCGGAAAAGACGTGGCTCTCGAACTCGCCGGCGAAAATACCGATCTCGACAAGGGCATTCTCGACGCTCTGGCCGAGCCCATGACCCACATTGTTCGCAACAGCGTCGATCACGGCATCGAATCCAGCGAAGACCGTATCGCCGCAGGCAAAGGCGCTCGCGGCACGATTTCTCTCAATGCGTTTCACCAGGGCACTCAGGTGGTCATTGAGGTTCGCGACGACGGGCATGGCCTCGATCTCGATCTCATTCGCAAGCAAGCCGTTCAAAAAGGCCTCATCAAAGCGGAAGAAGCGGCTAAGCTGCCCGACTCCGAAGTCACCAATCTTATTTTCGAACCCGGCTTCAGCACTGCTTCCGAAGTTACCGAGGTTTCCGGACGCGGCGTGGGCATGGATGTAGTTCGAACCGTGCTCGATCGCTTGAAGGGCACCGTCAACGTCATCAGCGTTCCCGGAAAAGGCACCACCATCCAGCTTCGCGTGCCACTCACCTTGGCCAGTATTCAGACTTTGCTTTTCCGCGTCGGCGGACGTTTGTTCGCTGTGCCGATTTCTTCCGTCGTGGAAATCGCGCGCTGTGCGGGCCAGGAAATTCATCGTGTCGAGCAGCGCGAAGTTTTGTGTCTGCGAGATCACGTGCTCTCGCTCGTCCGCCTGAATGACTTGAAAGGTATTCACGCCGTTGAACGTGCCAAGGCTGCAAAGAAGAATTTTGTCATCGTCATCGGCGCCGCCGAAAAACGTTTTGGTTTGCTGGTGGACCAATTGGTTGGCGAAGAAGAATTGGTCATCAAGGCGCTCCCTGCCGATATCGTCGCCAGCGATTTGGTCAGTGGCGCATCTATTCTCGGTGACGGCACCGTCGTTTTGATTCTGAATGTTCCCGCAGTTCTCTCGCGCCTCTCTCGCGCAATTCCTCTTGGAGCGATTGCATGAGCGAACGCGTTCGAGTTCTCGTGGTGGACGATTCCGCACTCATGCGGAAGCTCATCCCTACCATCCTGGAGCGCGACCCTTCGATCGAAGTCGTGGGCACCGCCATGGACGGCGCCTTCGCGCTCAAGAAAATTGAGGAACTTCGTCCCGACGTGGTTACGCTCGATCTGGAAATGCCGCGCATGGATGGTATGGAAACGCTGCGCATGATTATGCGTAGCGCTCCGCTTCCCGTGGTCATGGTCAGCACCCATTCGAAGGAAGGTGCCTACGCTACCTTCAAAGCGTTGGCCCTGGGCGCGATCGACTTCGTTGCCAAACCCAAGGAAGCCTCCTCCGGCCATTTGGATACCATCGCGACGGAGTTGATTGAGAAAATTAAAGTCGCCAAGCGCGCCACTGGCGGTCGCATTACCGCTCCGGTGATCGCCGATCGGATTCAGCCCGTAAAGAAGAATGCCCGCGTGGCGGCGCCTCCCCATCGCATCATCGCTATCGGCATTTCGACCGGCGGACCAAATGCTCTGCAGTTTGTGCTTTCGCAAATTCCCGCGGAATTTTCCGGCAGTCTGCTGATCGTGCAGCACATGCCGGAAGGATTCACGGAAATGTTCGCACGGCGCCTCGATGAATGTTGCGCGCTCGAAGTGCAGGAAGCGAAATCCGGCGATCTGTTGCTTGCGGGACGTGCCCTGATCTGTCCCGGCAACCGTCACATGATGGCGCGACGCATGCCTCGCGGAGACATGGTGGTGCTCAGCGATTCCGCTCCCGTCAATGGTCACCGTCCGTCCGTGGATGTGCTTTTTCATTCCGTTTCGCAGGAATTCGGACCGATGGCGGTCGGCGTTCTGATGACCGGCATGGGTGAAGACGGAGCTGAAGGACTAGGCGCGATCAAGGCCGCCGGCGGTGTGACGCTTGCGCAAAGCGAAGATACCTGCGTGGTGCCGGGAATGCCGCGCGCCGCCATCGTCAAGGGCTACGTGAATCGCATCGTGCCTCTGGGCGCGATGGGAAATGTTTTGATTACACATTTCGGCGGCGAGCGCGCAGCGCAAAATGTCTCGCGCCTGGAAAAGTTCGATCGTTCCGATAAGAACCGGGACGACAAGTCCGACAAGAACGAAAAAGTTGAAAGGATGCCCGCATCCACCAACCGTTCTTGAACGGGAGCAGGAGTCCGGGGCCCGGGGTTTGTACTTACAAACCCCGGACTAAGAATAAATAGGGGTTCGGGGTTTGTACTTGCAAACCCTGGGCTAACCGGGTTCCAGGGTTTGTACTTACAACCCCTGGGGTGATAAGGAGAAGGTCATGGCACAGTTCGCAGCGTTGCTCAGAAAAGACAACCAGCCCGTCCGCTATCTCGTGGTGGACGACTCGGTTTTCGCGCGCAAGAACATCATCAAGATGGTGCAGCTCTTCGGCGGCGAAATTGCCGGCGAAGCCGGGGACGGCCTTACCGCCATCGCGGAGTACAGCCGCACCAAGCCGGACGTCGTGCTCATGGACATTACCATGCCGCAGATGGAAGGCATCGAAGCGGTCGAACGCATCGTTCGCCAACATCCCGAAGCCCGGATCGTGATGGTGTCTTCGGTCGGCTACCAAGAAAATATTCTTGCCGCCTTGCAAAAGGGCGCCAAACACTTTGTCCAGAAACCCGTGAAGCCGGAAGTGCTTTACGAAATTCTTCGTTACGTCTTGAGCGACGATCCCGCGCTTGCCGGGTCTCCCGTTGCTCTTGCCGGGGAGCACCGTTCATGAGAATGGATTTAATCCAGCCATTCATCAACGCGGCCGACGCGGTTTTTGCGGAATCGCTGCAAGGCCCCACCAAAATCGGCGACCTTCTCATGGAAGAGGGCGCGTACCACCGTAAAGGTGTGGCCGCGCTGATCGTCATTAAAGGCGACATTGAAGGCCGCATCATTCTCGATCTGGAAACCGAAGTGGCCTTGAAAGTCGCCGCGATCCTTACCGGAGGAGAAGTTGTCGGCAACGAACAAACTGTCCGCGAAACCGTTTGCGAACTAGCCAACATGGTCATCGGAAATTCCGTTACGCTGCTGAATGATCAGGGCTACCGGTTCAAAGTGTTTCCACCGGAAATTCACGCAAACGACCAAGGGCTCGCGGGTTCGCGTGACACCGAGGCCATGGTGCTGGCGATTGAAACGACCTGCGGCAACATCTTCCTGAATATCGCCATGCACCACCTCACGCGGCGCCGTCACGAGCGCGACGCGGTGCCTGTCTCCAGCTGAATGAGTCTCGAATCTGCCTGGAGTGTGTAACAAAATCTCCTCCAGAGTCACAAGCCACCCTGAAGCCCGGTGCGCCGCGGTTAACTTCCGGCTCGCCAACAATCCGGGAGTCGGCCCGTAAATGACCACAAGGGCGTTAGCAGTACTGACTATGAACTGTGATCCGGATACTTCCGGTCGCCCGTTAACCGCTCGGGCGGTTGTAAATCCACAGGTCGGCGCTCGCATTCTCCACGAGCGTTGTGACGATCCGCTTGCCATCGGGCGAGACGCTCAAATCCTCGAACCCACGCACCTGCGTCCCAGCGGCTCAACTTTGCCCGCCATGTCCACACTGACCAGCGGCTGAATGCGCTTGCCGAGCAACAGCGCAGCGCCACGGGTTCGCAGTCGTATGGCGCGGTTCGTCAGCCAGATGGAATTTCGGTGGCCGTTCCGGATTCGCAGCGAACATCTCCAAGCAGTTCTTCGCCGCAATGAGTTTTTGCTAACAGAATAGAACTTTCTGTCGTGATCCGCCGTGCGGTGATATTCTCCGGCGTCGCTCGCGAATGTCGGCTGGAGGTTAGTTTGCGGAATACGAAACGAACGCTGATTGTCTTGCTGGTCTGCGTGATTGCCACCAGCTTCTCACCACTGCGAATCGACGCGCAGCAGGCTGTTCCACAGCCCTCGGGGAAAACGAAGATCATTCTGGATACGGATATTGGGGACGACGTTGACGACGCATTCGCGTTGGCACTGGCGATGCGCAGTCCGGAAAAGGAGATGGTTGGAATTACGACGGCGTGGGGCGATACAGCGCTGCGCGCGCGGCTGGTGCAGAGATTCTTGAAGGAGAATGGCGCAGCGGAGATTCCGATTGCGGTTGGTATCGAGACCAAAAGTTACGCCAACTTTTCGCAAAGTCGTTGGGCGCAGGATGGGTTGCCGTTCGAGAGAAAACTGGATGCGGTGGATTTTTTGCTGGAGCAGGCGCGGAAAGCCCCAGGAGAGATCACGCTGGTGGCGATTGGCCCGTTGACGAATGTGGGAGCGGCGATTGAACGCGACGCCGCGACGTTCAATAAATTCAAACGTGTAGTGTTGATGGGCGGATCGATCCGGAAAGGTTATGGCGATTTGGGTTTTGCGCCGGACCACGGGCCGCAACCGGAATACAACATCTATAGCGATGTGGCGGCGGCGCAGAAATTGTTTGCCAGCGGAGTACCGATTTTTATGATGCCGCTGGATTCGACGGAGTTGATGCTGGATGAAGTGAAACGGAACATTCTTTTTAGCGCGGGAACGGCGATGACAAATTCGCTGGCGGCGCTGTACTACCAGTGGGTGGAGCGCAACCGCACGCCGACGGCGACGTTGTTTGACGTGATGGCGGTGGTGTATGTGGTGCAGCCCGAATTGTGCCCAGTGACGGAATTTCATATCACGGTGGACGCGCAGGGATTTACGCGGCCTGGTGCGGGGGCGACGAATGCCTCGGCGTGTCTGGCGTCGGACTCGGAGAAGTTTTTTCATTTTGTGTTGCCGAGATTGACGCACAAATACCAGCCGCAGTGAAACTTCGCCGACGTCGATTGAAGGATCGGTGAGCGCGTTTGTCGCGGCTTTCGACAACTTGGATTGGCCGGCGTTCCGGGCGCGTTTCAGCGAGAAACCGACGATTTTTCATCCGTCCGCGCCGAATATCAGGCGGATTGATACGCCCGGAGAATTTGAGAAGGCCTGGCTCGGAGTCTTTGAGCGGATCAAGAAAAACTCCCATCGGATCGTTGCGCCGTACATGGATTTGCAGCCGCGCGACTGTCGGAGGACGTAGCACTGGTGACGTTCCACATCGAAGACAGAAACGTACTGGACCGGCGGACGCTGGTGATGAAGCGCGAAAGTGGCGAATGGAAAATTGCGCACATCCACGCGTCGAATCTTGAATGTTTCTCTTCCTGCAGACACATCATTGAAGTCACCCGCAAACTATTGGCCAGTAGCGTCAGCCGTTGATGTTTCGCCGGATTCGGCGGCCGTGAGTTGACAGGTGCGACAGAAGTCAAAGGCGAAGAGAGATTCCTCTCTT